>ENA-UAMP01000028-UAMP01000028.1-human-gut-metagenome-genome-assembly--contig:-NODE-28-length-75163-cov-8.784217_pt1 | contig 75163 bp, 88 predicted proteins | sample MGYA00243285_ERZ654501 | MGnify/ENA primary metagenome ERZ654501 (study PRJEB26926, sample SAMN06164850) | human gut metagenome | biome: ENVO:00009003; feature: ENVO:2100002; material: ENVO:00002003...
GATGCTCAGGAGTCTCGTGGGCTCGGAGATGTGTATAAGAGACAGATTTCCTCAACAATCTTTCGCAGAAACAGCTTGCGGACGTTTTGTTTCCGTTAGGCAGTCTCGATAAAAAAGAAGTGAGGCAAATTGCTCAAACCGAAGGACTGTCAACGGCGGAAAAAAAGGATTCGACGGGCATTTGTTTTATCGGAGAACGAAATTTCCGCAGGTTTTTGGCGGAATACCTGCCGGGCAAAGCGGGAGATATCGTGGATTTGAGCGGCAGAGTCGTGGGACGCCACGACGGTCTTATGTATTACACGCTTGGACAGCGGCGCGGGCTGGGGCTCGGCGGCACGAGGGAAAGTCAAAACAGGTGGTTTGTAGCGGACAAGGACTTAAAAAACAACAGACTTGTGGTAAGTCACGGCGACGAAAGCGTGCTCATGAGCGACGCTCTCGAATCCGACGAAATAAACTGGATTCCTTTTCCGCCGAAAGAAGAAAAATTCGAGTGCGCGGCAAAATTCCGTTACCGTCAGCCCGAGCAGCGCGTAACGGTGGAAAGGACGGGTTCGGGCGCGCGCGTGCTTTTTCATTCTCCGCAGCGGGCGGTCACGCCGGGGCAGTACGTCGTGTTCTACAATGAAAAGGAGTGTCTCGGAGGCGGAGTTATCGAGCGCGTATACAAAAGAAAAGACGGTATTTTAACGCCTATGTAGGCAACAATAAAACAAAGGGGAGCAGTTGAACGGTTTGACTAAGCAAAAGAAAGGATACGGGAACAGAGTGTGGGAGGTGGACCTCCTGCGCGGTATTCTCATACTTTTCGTCGTTTTCGACCACGTTATGTTCGATATCGGAGCCATGTTTGCCGACAGCTTTTCCACGCCGCTCGGCATACGTATTTCCGATTGGGCGGCGGGTTACGTATTCGAATCAAGCGCCTTCGGGCGCTGGCGCAGCGTGACTCACGACTTTTTCATCGGCTCTTTTGTCATTTTGTCGGGAGTATCCGTTTCCTTTTCCAAAAACAATGCGCTGCGCGGGCTTAAAATGTCCGTATGGGCGGTGGGATTGTCGGTAGCCATGCTGTTTTACGGCGAAATTACGCAGGACAACAGCGTTTGGATGAATTTCAACGTGCTTCACGTGCTGGCTTTGAGCATTTTGCTATGGTCGCTTCTCGATTGGTTAAAAACAGACGGAGACTGGATTTTTCTGATTGCGGTTTTAGCCATAGCCGTCGGCAGCTATTTCAATTTGGAAAACGAAATTAACCTTGTCGCTTCGCAGGGGCAAAAGCAATGGACGCGCGACCTTGTTTTCTGGCTGGTCAACAACAACCGCGTATCCAAGCTGTCTCCCGGCGATTATCTGCCCTTTCTGCCTTATTTCGGTTGGTTTCTGGCGGGCGCTCTCGCGGGACGCGCGATATACAAGTCTCCGCGCAGTATTATGGGCTATGAGGCGACGCCGTGCGTCAGACCCTTCTGCTTTTGCGGAAGGCATTCGCTGTTTATTTATTTTGCGAGTCAGGTTCTGGCAGTGGGACTGCTTTATCTTATTGTAGAGGTATGGGGCTGGCTTTAACGCTTGCCGCCCTCAGTTAAAGGAAAAATGTACAGGCATCTTTTTGAAAGCCAAAAAAACAACAGAAAAAAACCCGCCCTGCATTTTGTCGGGCGCGATATAACCTACGGTCAGCTCTTCAACGAAGTGGAGGCGCTGTGCTGCGCGTTCAGAAAATACGGCTGCAAAAAGGGCGACATCGTGACCATCGCGTTGCCCAACATTCCTTCCGCGGTGACTTTGTTTTACGCGGTGAACAAGCTGGGCATGACCGCAAATCTCGTCCACCCGCTTCTGCCTGCGGAGCAGATTATACGTTACGCTACGGAAACAAAGAGCAAGTTTCTTTTCGTGTTCGACAAGCTGGCGGACGGATACATTTCCAAACTGCTGGATTGTCCCGTGCCCATTAGGATTTGTCAGGCTCAGGATTACATCACGTCGTTTGAAAGAGTGTTTTACAATCTCTTTACCTGGCGGGACAGAAGAAATCTGAGAAAAAACCGCACCGATTATCTCAAATTCAAATATTTCCGACACGAGGGCGCGCGGCTGTCAAAGTACATGATAAACAGATTCGCGGGCGGGGACGACGATGTAGCCGCTATTATGCACAGCGGCGGCACAAGCGCGGAGCCGAAAAGCATAATGCTTACCAACGCCAATTTCAACTCGGTCGCCGTCAACACCAAACGCGCAATCGTGGGAGAAAAGGCGCGGGAGAAAGACGCTATGGCTATGGTGCTGCCCATGTTTCACGCATTCGGGCTGGGCGTGTGCGTGCACACCGTGCTTAGCGGGGGCGTCAAAAGCACGCTTATTCCGCGTTACGCACCGGAAAGAATCGTGCACTATCTCAAACAGGGGCACATTACCATGATTTCGGGCGTCCCTACCATGTACCGCGGGCTTGTGGACAAAAAGGAATTCAATTGCCGCAGTCTCAAAAATCTGCGATTCGCTTTCTGCGGCGGCGATATGCTGACCGACGAGCTGAAAAGGGATTTCGATTCCGTCATGGCAAAGAGGGGAAGCAGCTGCGTTTTGGACAACGGGTTCGGACTAACTGAGGTTACGGGCGTGTTTTCCGTCAACAAAGCGGGCGCCCGCAGAGAAGGCTCCTGCGGCAAGCCCATAGGAGAGGATTATCTCATAGAAGCCTTCGACGACGACGGCAACATGCTTGAAAGGGGCGGCAGCGGCGAGCTGTGCATAAGTTCTCCCACGGTCATGAAGGGTTATCTTAACGATACGGAGGCTACGGAAAAAACTTTTCTTGATTACGACGGCAAAAGATGGCTGAAAACGGGAGATTTGGGTTTTGTCGATAAGGACGGATTTATTTTTATTCAGCAAAGACTCAAACGCATAATCAAGGTTTCGGGCGTGCCCGTGTTTCCCGCCGAGATTGAACGGCTTGTCAATACGCTAAAAGACGTGGACGAGTGCTGTGCCGTAGGAATAGAGCACAAGCTCAAAGGCAAAGTAATCAAGCTGTACGTAAAGTCGTCCGCCGAGCCGACAAAGCTTAAAAAGACGGTCAAGGAGTTTTGCCGTCAGAAGCTTGACAAATGGTCCTGCCCGAAAGCCGTAGAGGTGCTGCCGGAGCTGCCCAAAACTCTTATGGCAAAGACAGATTATCGCCTGTTGGAGCGCAACGGCATGAAAAAATTCGTGCAGGAAGAAACGGACAATGATGTAAAAACGAAAAAATAATGTAAAATTTTTTCAATAAAGCGTTTACTTTCATTAAAATTTGTTGTATACTGCAAATACAGCGGCGGAACGTCGTCGCGGCGGATAAATGCTTTTTTGTCTTTGGGTGTTCTTAAAAACATAAATGTGGTATCCGAAAATATTTAAAGGAGGTCCATGTTTATGCAAGATATAGAACTCAAATGCAGAGACTGCGGCGAAACGTTTACTTTTACTGCCGGAGAGCAGGAGTTTTATCAGCAGAAAGGCTTTACAAATCAACCCACAAGATGTCCCGAATGCCGCAAAGCCAGAAAAGCTCAAAGAAACAATTTCAATTCAGACAGTCATTGAAAAAAAGCGTCCCTTTCGGGACGCTTTTAAAATTACTTTTATTCCACGACTACGATAATTTCGGTGGAAATATTGGCGTACAGCCTGACTGAAAGGGGATACTCTCCCGTTTCCTTTATCGGAGCTTTCAGCTCGATGTCCTTTTTGTCGATTTTTTCGCCCGCCGAAAGCAACGCTTCCGCAATTTCCTTTGCGGTTATGCTGCCGAAAATCTTGCCCTGCTCGCCGTGTCTTGCCTTCAAAACTATTTTTCTACCTTTGAGCTGCGCGGCTTTTTCAATCGCGGCAAGACGCTCCTGCTCCTTGTGGTAAGCAAGGGTTTTGTTTTTGATTTCCACGCTGTTTATTACGTCCGCGGTGGCGGGGCTTGCAAGATTTTTCTTAAAAAGAAAATTCTGCGCGTAACCGTCGCTTACGTTTATTATTTCGCCTTTTTTGCCCTGTCCCTTGACGTCTTCAAGCAAATAAACCTTCATGCCGCTTGTCTCCTTTTATTTTTCTCAAATTATTTTAACTCAAACCGAATAAAAAGTAAAGCGTTGACCAACACTAAAAGAGGTAAAAGAAAGGAGGATTTTGATTATGAACGATCAAAAAATCAAGTGCAAGGTCAAGGCTTGCAAGTACAATTCTCAAGGCTGCAACTGCGATTTGGAATCAATCACCGTTGTACCCGAAAGCGATTGCCCTACGGCTCATTTCTGCGGCGATTACTGCAAAAAAGAGAATTACTGAAATTTTACCTGAAAGGGCGGAGATACTCCGCCCTTTTTACTTGACAAAAAGCTTGCGCGGCTTTAAGATAGAGTTACAAAAAACCAATACAAAAGTTGAGGTGTGACAATGATAAATATGACGCACGGCATGGTCAAGATTTTCGCGGGAAACGGATGTCCCGACCTTGCCAAAGCTATTGCCGACAGGCTGGAATTGCCCTTGGGACAGCTTGAAGCCACTCGCTTTTCCGACGGAGAAATTTGCGTAAACATCAAGGAAACGGTGCGCGGCTGCGACGTTTTCGTGGTTCAGTCCACAAGCACTCCCGTAAACGACAATCTTATGGAGCTGCTCGTTATGATTGACGCTTTCAAACGCGCGTCCTGCAACAAGCTGACGGTGGTTATGCCTTATTTCGGCTATGCGAGACAGGACAGGAAAGCGCGCGCGAGAGACCCGATAACCGCCAAGCTGGTCGCCAACCTTCTTGAAAAGGCGGGAGCCGACAGAGTGCTCACAATGGATTTGCACAGCACTCAGCTTCAAGGCTTTTTCGATATACCAGTCGACAATCTGCTGGGTATGCCCGTTCTTGCGAAATATTTTCTTAAAAACGGCTTCAAAAACGACGATTTGGTGATTGTATCTCCCGATGTGGGCAGCGTGACGCGCAGCCGTTCCATGGCGGCGAAATTCAACGCTCCTTTGGCAATCATCGACAAGCGTCGTCCCAAAGCAAACGTCATGGAGGTCATGAACATCATCGGCGACGTAAAGGACAAGGTGTGCCTTATGCTTGACGACATGATAGACACGGCGGGCACAATCACGCAGGGGGCAAAGGCTCTTTCGGACGCGGGCGCAAGAGAGGTTTACGCCTGCTGTTCCCACGGAGTTTTCAGCGGTCCGGCAATGCAGCGCATACAGGACAGCCCCTTGAAAAAGGTGGTCATACTCAACACTATTCAGCAGCCTCAGGACAAGCTCATCGACAAAATCGAAGAGGTTTCCGTTGCGGAAATTTTTGCCGAGGCAATCGAAAGGATTTATTCCTACATATCCGTTTCTACTTTGTTTGAATGATTTCAGGCTTTTTGCGGCGCCCCTCAAAAGAGGGGCGTTTTTTTGTTTTTCCGAAATTTTAACCTTGTCAAAAATGTAATTTAAGTAGCCGCCTGTTCATAAAATTCATTATGAACAAAAAAAATATCGCAAAGAGGGCAGCAGTAATTTTGCTGTGCGCGTTTATGCTTGCCGCGCCCTTTGTCGTGCTCGGCAACCTGCCGCGCTCCGACCTGTTTGTAGCCGGCGCAAGATTCGAGGGCATACTGGAATTGTGGCATATCGAAAGCTTCGAGGGAGGAGTTGGCAGCAGAGCGGGATGGCTTAAAAAACGCAGCACGGCTTTTGAAAAACAGAACAAGGGCTGCCTAGTCAACGTCACCGTCCTGACTCCGGAGCAGGCGCAGGAAAAGCTTAACAACGGGGAGAGATTCGATTTGGCGAGTTTTTCCGCAGGAGCGGGCTTTGAGCTGCTGCCTTATCTGTCTCCGTACGGCGGAGACGTCTCCTGCGTGCGCGGAGATTATCTGAGGGGCGGTCAACTCAACGGCAAGGTTTACGCGCTGCCGTATATGGCGGGAGGATACGTGTTGGCGGCTATGAGCAAAAATCTTGCGGGTTTTGAAAACAAAAATCTTGCGGAAAATATATTCGGCATGGGATTTGAAAAAAAGGTGGGGAAAAAGACGGTAAGCCTCGCTTCCGTAGCCTGCGGCTACGGCGGCTTCAATCAGCCCTGCATGGCGCTTGCGCTCAACACAACTCAGAGCAGGCGGAACGACCTGCTTGACGAGGGCTTGACTCAGTACGAGGCTTACGAAAAATTTCTTACCGGCAACAACCACACCGTACTTCTGGGCACGCAGCGCGACATATACAGACTGACGAACAGAATAGAGCAAGGGCGGCTGGGAGAATGCGTTTTTGAGCCTCTCGGCGGTTTTACCGACCTCGTTCAGTATATCGCCGTGGGCGACACCGAAGCGAAAAAAGCCGTGTTCGCCGAAAAATTCGCCTGTTTTCTGACGCAGGAGCAGTCGCAGCAAAAGTTGACGGAGGTGAGAATGTTTACCGTCAACGCGCAAAGCATTTATTCGGACGGAGCCATGTCTGCGTTGGAGCAGGCGCTTTCTTCCGTCAGGACGATAAACGCCTTCACCGACCCGTCCATTCTGTCCGCTCTGCGTTCCGAAACGCTCAAATCGCTTGAAACGGGGGAGAAAAAAAACCTTGAAAGGTATCTGTGCTGAATTTGTCAATAAATTTCACTTTAAAAATTACCGACCTCAATCGTTTGTAAATCTATCGGTTTTGGTGTAAAATAAGGAGAACCTTAAATGCGCGAATTTTTCCTGAATTCGGGAATTTATTTTGAAGAAAACGTACCGCTCAAAAAACTCACAACCTTCGGAACGGGAGGTCCCGCGAGGTACGTTGTTCAGCCCAAGGACGAGCGCGAAATAAGCGCCGTTCTGACTTACTTGAAGCAAAACGACGTTCCTTATTTCTGTTTGGGAGGAGGCAGCAACGTGCTGGCGTCGGACGACGGTTTTTCGGGCGTGGTGATTGTTGTCGGGCGTTTTATGTCTCAGATATTTTTTGAAAACGGCTTGCTTGTTGCGCAGGCGGGAGCCAAGGCATGTCAGGTGGCGCATTTCGCCTGCATCAACGGACTTTCGGGTGCGGAGTTTCTTGCGGGAATCCCCGCGTGTATGGGCGGAGCGGCGTATATGAACGCCGGCTGCTTTGACAGGGAGATGTCCGACGTCGTTGCGGGAGTTAAGGCTGCGGACGAAAACGGAGAAAAGGAATTCGGTCACGCGAGGTGCGGCTTTGCGTACAGAAAATCTGTCTTTCAGTCAAACGGAATGATTGTCACCCGCGTTTTGTTGGCTCTCAAACCGGAAGAACCGGAAAAAATAAGGGCGGCGATGAAGGAAATTTTGGAAAAAAAGAAGCTAACCCAACCATTGGAATATCCGAGCGCGGGCAGCATATTCCGCGCCGAGGGCGGCGCGCCCGCGGGACTTTTAATCGACAGGGCGGGTTTAAAGGGGCTGCGCGCGGGAGGGGCGGAAATTTCTCTCAAGCATGCAAACTTCATTGTGAACAAGGGCGGAGCAACCGCAAAAGACATACTCGAGCTTATGGACGCGGCGGGCAGCGCGGTCAAGCGCAAGTTCGGCGTTGTGCTGAGGCCTGAAATAAAATATCTTGGAGACACCGATGATATCGGGAGATTATCATATTCATTCACGTTATAGCGGACTATGCCACGGAAAGAATACTCTAAGCGAGCTGCGCGACGCCGCGACGCGAAAGGGGCTTAAAGAAATAGGAATAGCCGACCACGGCTTGAAGCATCTCTTTTTCGGCACTGACGCCAAAAGGCTTTTGAAGGCGCGCCGAGAGGCGGACGCTTTGAACGCGGAGCAGGGCGCGCGCGTTCTGCTCGGATTGGAGGCAAATCTGATTTCGGAGGACGGCTTGATTGACTGCGGCGACCTTTCAACGTTGGATTTTGTCGCAATGGGCTATCACAAGCTGGTCGCGGCGCCCTCCGCGGAGCAGGCGAGGCATTTTACGCTTCCCGCGCTGTTTCGCTCCGAGTCCCAAAAAGACGCGTTTACTCGGGCTTATATAAAGGCGATTAAGCGTTATCCGTTGAGCTTTGTCACACATCCGGGCAGGGACATTTGCCTGAACGTGTTAGAGATTGCAAAAGCCATGTCCGACTACGGAGTTCTGTTCGAGTTAAACGGCAAAAGGGTGGACGTGTCGGACGGGGAGCTGTGCGACGTCGTTGCAAAAACCGAGGTGAAATTTATCGTCAACAGCGACGCGCACCGCGCCGAAAAGGTAGGCGAGGTTTCCGTCCCGATGGAAACGGCGGGGAGAGTAGGCTTGCCCTTGGAGCGCATAGTGAATCTGGACAAGCCCGCAATTTTAAGAAAACCGTTTGAAGAGGAGACAAAAGAGTGACTTTTTCTCAGAACGTAAAGGGAGAAATCCTCGGCAGGCTTTCAGATTCTCTGCCGTGCTGCCGTCTTGCCTGTCTTTCGGCGCTGCTGCGCGGGGCGGGCAGCCTGGAAATCAGGTCGGGCAGTCTGGGCTGTTCGCTTACGTCGGAAAACAAAAGACTGCTTGAATTTGCCGGAGAAATCGTATATTCGCTTTACGGACTCAAAACCGAAATAAGGCGCGAGGAGACGAAAATCAAGGGCAACAGCCTGTGGTCGGTTTTCATTGCGGAGGAAAAGACGCTTTCCGACTGCGGACTTGCGTCGCTGTCAATGGAGGGCTATCTCAAAATCAACGAGGGTATAGACAAATACATCGTAGAGCAGGACTGCTGCAAAAACAGCTACGTCGCCGCGCTGTTTGCCGCCTGCGGCTCCGTAGCGTTCAGTCCCTTGAAGACTCTCGACCAAAGGGGTGGTAACAGGTTCGGCTATCATTTTGAGTTTTCGCTTACCTCCCGCCGTGCCGCAGACGACCTCGTGTGTCTTTTGGAGGAAAAGGGCTTCCGTTTTAAAATAGCGGAGCGGAAAAACGTCTGGGCGGTTTACATCAAGGACAGCGCGTCAATATGCGATATGCTTGCCTATATGGGGGCGGACAAAGCCGTGCTGACGCTCAACAATCTGCTTATCGAGCGGGAAATCAGAAACAACGCCAACCGTCAGAAAAACTGCATTACCGCCAACATAGACAAATCGGTAGACGCGAGCGAAAAGCACATTGCCGCGATAAACAAAATCCGCGCCCGCGAGGGAATGTTCGACAGGCTTGCGCCGCATCTGAAAGAAATAGCGGCGGCGCGGGTGGAAAATCCGTTTTCCACGCTTGACGAGCTTGCGGACAAGCTCGGGCTTACAAAAAGCTGCGTAAACCACAGACTGCGCAAGATAACCGAAATAGCTTCGCGTCTGCCTTGACGGCAGGACTAAACTTATTTTATACAGAAGGTAAAAAATGTCGGAAAAACCGTTTGTACATTTGCATCTGCACACAGAATACAGTCTTTTGGACGGCGCGACGCGTATAGACACGCTGTTCGACGCCTGCAAGGAAAAAAATATGCCCGCCGTAGCCATAACCGACCACGGGAATATGTACGGCGCCTATCACTTTTATTGTCTGGCAAAGAAAAAGGGAATAAAGCCCATTATCGGCTGCGAGTTTTATATGGCGGACGACCTGACCGTCAAAAGCGGAGACGTAAAGCGGGAGTTTAACCACCTCGTGCTTATTGCCAAAAACAATACGGGCTACAAAAATCTCGTCAAGCTCAATTCCATAGGCTTTGTCGACGGTTATTATTACAAGCCGCGCATAGACTTCAAGACTCTGAGCCAACACAGCGAGGGGCTTATCTGTCTGTCCGCCTGCATTGCGGGGCAGCTTCCCCGTCTGCTGCGCGACGGCATGTGGGAGGAAGCGAGGAAGCTTGTCAGGCAGTACAAGGAGCTGTTCGGGGAAGATTATTACATAGAATTGCAGGACCACGGAATAGCGGACGAAATTTACGTCATGCCGAAGCTGATTAAGATAGCCGAAGAGTTCGGCGTGGAGCTTGTGGCTACAAACGACGTGCATTATCTTAAAGAGTCCGACGCCGAAATGCAGGATATTCTGCTTTGCGTACAGACAGGCAAATTTTTCGACGACCCCGGTCGGATGCGCTTTGAAGGCACGCAGTTTTATCTCAAAGATTACGACGAAATGGCGGAAAAATTTTCCTATGTGCCGCAGGCTTTGGAAAACACGCTTAAAATCGCCGAAAAGTGCAACGTGAGCATAGAGAAAAAGCCCTTGCTGCCTCCTTACAAGCCGGACAACGGCATGACGCCTTACGAATTTTTGAAGGATCTTTTGGAAAAGGGGCTGAAAAGACGCTACAAAGAAATTACGCCGGAAATAAGGCAGAGAGCCGACTATGAGCTGGAAGTGGTGTCGAAAATGGGATTTGTGGAGTATTACCTCATTGTGTGGGACTTCATCAACTACGCGCACGAGCACGGAATACCCGTCGGTCCCGGACGGGGCAGCGGAGCCGGCAGCATAATTGCTTACGCCATAGGTATAACTCAGGTGGAGCCGCTGCGTTACGGACTCATTTTCGAGCGGTTTTTAAATCCCGAAAGAGTCAGCATGCCGGACTTCGACATAGATTTTTGCATGGACAGGCGCGGAGAGGTTATCGACTACGTCATAGAAAAGTACACAAAGCCCCGCGTGGCTCAGATTGTCACGTTCGGCAGGATGAAAGCCAAAAACGCCGTCAAGGACGTATGCCGCGTGCTGCGCGTGCCTTACGCCGAGGGAGACAAGATAACCAAGCTTATTCCGCTCAACGCAACGCTCAAAAACGCTTTCGGTCTGGACGGCAAAAACGAGGGCGTGCCTGAGCTCATGGAAATTTACAAGGATTATTCCATGAAAAGGGTGATTGATTTGGCAATCGCATTGGAAGATATGCCGCGTCAGACGGGAATGCACGCCGCAGGCGTGGTTATATGCCGCGAGGATTTGAGCGACAACGTGCCCTTGCAGCGCAGCGGCGACGACATCACCACTCAGTACAACATGAAGGAGGTGGAGGAGCTCGGTCTGCTCAAAATGGACTTTTTGGGACTGAGAACTCTCACCGATATCGACAAGACGATAAAAATAGTCAAGGAAACGACGGGAGAGGAATTCGATTTCGAGGATTGCCAATATGACGACCCCAACGTGTTCGAGCTTATTGCTTCGGGAAACACCGACGCAGTGTTTCAGCTGGAAAGCGGGGGAATGAAGCGGGTGATGAAAGACCTCAAACCGGACTGTCTTGAAGACATAATAGCGGGAATTTCCCTCTATCGTCCCGGGCCCATGCAGTTTATTCCCGACTATATCAAGGGCAAACGCGATCCCAAATCGGTGCATTACGCGCACCCTATGCTGGAACCGATACTCGGCGTAACAAACGGCTGCATGGTCTATCAGGAGCAGGTCATGCAAATCTGCCGTTCTCTTGCGGGCTATTCCTACGGACAGGCGGACGAGGTCAGGCGCGCGATGGGCAAAAAGAAAATGGACGTCATGGCTTTGCACCGCAACTATTTCATCAACGGAAAGGTCAACGACAACGGCGAGGTCGAAATAGAAGGCGCCGTCAGGCGCGGCGTGCCCAAGGAAACGGCAGAGCTGCTTTTCGACCAAATGTACGCTTTCGCCCAATATGCGTTCAACAAAAGCCACGCCGCGGCTTACGCTTACGTATCCTATCAGACGGCTTATTGCAAGCGTTATCATCCCGTGGAGTATCTTGCGGCAGTGCTGAACAACCGCATAACCAACATAGACGACATAAAAAAATATATCGCTTACGGAAAGGAGAACAACATAGATTTTCTGCCTCCGGACATCAACAAGTCGGGAGTGAGCTTCACCGTGGAAAACGGGAAAATACGTTTCGCGCTTGCCGCAATCAAAAATATCGGCTCCGGCAGCATGGAAAAAATCGTTGAGGAAAGAAAAACCCACGGAGATTTCGTAAGTTTGGAGGACTTTCTGAAAAGAGTGGAAAGTCAGTATCTCAACAAGCGGCTTGTGGAAAATCTGATTAAATCGGGTGCATTCGATTGCTTCAAAGTTTCGCGCGCGCAGATGGTTTCCGTTTTCGAGCCGTTGATGGAAATGGTTTACGCCGACAAAAAGAAGAAGGAAAGCGGACAGTTCAGTATGTTCGACCTTGTGGAAAACGCCGCGCCCGCAGTCGTCGCGCTGCCCAAAAGCAATATAAAGGAGTTTCCCAACAAGCTGAAACTTTCCTATGAAAAAGAAGTGCTGGGGCTTTACGTTTCGGGCAACCCTCTGGACGAATACAGAGAAAAACTCAAAGCGTTTACTTTCAACACGGGTATGGTGACGTTTTCCGAGGACGACGACGATTTTGAAAGCAGTCAGAAGCAGAGCGACTGGGAAGGTAAGGAGGTCAGCCTTGCGGGCGTGCTGGAGGAGCTGAAAAAAATCGCCACGCGAAGCGGCAAAACCATGGCGGTCGGCAGGCTTGAGGATTTGCACGGCAGCATCGAGCTTACTTTTTCGCCCTGGTATTACGAAAAAATCATCAAGGACAAGGTGGAGCAGGACAGCGTTGTGACCGTGACGGGAAAAATCAGTTTTCGTCAGGACAAGGCTTCGCTCCTTGTGGACAAGCTTGAAGTGTGGAGCGAGCAGAAAATGGCGGAAACGGATAAAAACGCCGTTTCGGAAAAGCTTTATCTTAAAATGCCCTTTAAGGACAACGAGCTTTACGCCAAGCTGTCGGCTGTTCTAAAGGAATACGCGGGAGACATACCGGTAATTCTGGTTATTGACGGCGACAGGCTGGGTATGCCTTACAAGGTGCGGAAAAACAACGGGTTGATTTACGAGCTGTCCGACGTGCTGGGAGAAGATAACGTCAGATTCGTTGACGTAAAGCCGAAATGAAGCAGGGCGACACAATAGAAATCGTGATTGAGAGCATAGGCGGCGGAGGAGAAGGTCTGGCGCGCTGCGGCGGACATACCGTCGTCGTGCCCTTTGCCCTGACGGGAGAAAAGGCTGCCGCAAAGGTCGTTCACGTAAAACGGGACGGCACGGTGTTCGCTCGGCTAAAAAACATAGAAAAACCGTCGGCGGACAGGGTGAACCCTCCATGCCCCTTTTTCGGAGAGTGCGGTGGGTGTCACCTCATGCACATGAGCTACCCCGCTCAGCTGAATTTCAAACGCCTTCTTGTCGCCGAAAATCTGAAAAAAATAGGCGGCTTGGACGTCGAGGTTATGGAAACGGAGCCGTCGGAAAACGTCACGGGCTATCGCAACAAGGTTCAGCAACCGCTGGGCTTTGACGGCAAAGAGGCGTTTACGGGATTTTTCAGAACGGGCACGCACGACATAGTGCGTGTTAAGCGCTGTCTGTTGCAGCGGCGGGAGGCACGGCAGGCGGCGGAAATTTTCTGCGATTTCGCAAACCGCCGCAAAATATCGGTTTACGACGAAAAAACGGGCAAGGGGCTTTTGAGACATTTTCTCGCGCGTTACGAAGACGGGCAGCTGCTTGCAACAGTCGTTGTGAACGGAAGCTCGCTGCCCCGCTGGGAGGAGCTTTACAGCGCGTTGACGGAGGTTTATCCAAAGACGGGGCTTTTTCTCAACGAAAACCGAAAAAAAAGCAATGTCATTCTCGGCGAAAAAACCGTTTTTTTGAAGGGCATAAGTCAAATAGATTCAGTCATGTGCGGAGTAAAATTCTGTTTGCAGCCCGACAGCTTTTTTCAGGTCAATACGTCCGTTGCGGAAAAAATCTACCGCAAGGTAAAGGAGCTTGCCGTTTGCCGCGAAACGGACGCGCTGATAGAGTGTTTTTCGGGCGTGGGAGTGCTCTCCGCAATGCTTGCGGATGATTCTTACGACAGCTACGGCATAGAAATCGTGCGTTCCGCCTGGCAGGACGCGGAAAAAATCAGGCGAATAAACAATCTTGAAAGACTTACAAACATCTGCGGAGACGTGAACAGGGAGCTGCCCTTGCTTGCGGAGCGTTACGCGGGAAAAAACGTGACCGTGGTGGCAGACCCTCCGCGAAAGGGATTGGATGAAAAAACACGGCGTACCTTGATTGAATTAAATCCCCGCACGCTGATTTACGTTTCCTGCGACAGCGCGACCTTGGCACGCGACGCGGCTCATTTCGTTTCCGCGGGTTTTTCTCTCGACCTTGTCCGCCCTTACGATATGTTCCCCAACACCAAACATGTTGAAACTCTAATTTGTCTCGAACGGAAATAGCCGTTTGGGGGCAAAATTGGAGTAAATAATCACCTTTTATGCTTATACCAGAGCATGAAGGGTGATTTTTTTTGTCCCGATGGGTGAAAAGGCGTGAGACTTTATGTATTTTTCTGGGTAATTTAAGACGATAAAATATACTCGGTTGTGGGAACATATCGAGGAATGAATGGTTTTATACCACCCTTGAAACCCTTTCAAATTGACTATGGAGGCGATTTGTGGTATCCTATAAGCAAGGAGGAAACCGCCATGAAAGTTTTATCAACGCGATTGGCAATGAGGGGCGGGTACTCACCAGAGCAATTTCGACACACGATAGTTGAGTGGCTCAAAGCGGGACCGCCAAGCAAAGAGGTCGGTGAACGATACGAAACTGAAGAGATCACGACAAAGCCGACCGTACTGAAAGCAGGGTATTGCACCCTGGAAACCTTTATACTTAAGCGGCCAGATGCGACATACGAGGCTTGTAAATTGACTCATATCTACAGGGAGCAGACATGGGTCACAGAGGCAATTCTAAAGGCAACACCACAATCAGAAAGCAAGGTTTATATCAACATTGATTGCCTGGGCGATACGACGGGCTTTGATGAAATTCCGACCGTGAGAACCGAAATCATTCGGGCATTCGTCAAAGACGCCTGGCTCAAGGAGGACATACTACCAATATCCGACGAACCAATCATGCTGACGGGAGCAGAGGTCAATGTGGTGGTTGATGCAATAAACGGATCGTACCGAGGGAGTTTGCCACTGATCTTTGTCTCCAAGTATTTCGATTCGGCAGGGCATGAGGTCGATGTTCAATGGCTCGCAAAAGACCTTGCGGGAATCGGTGTCGTGGTGGCGGAGCAGGATGATAACTACCTTGAGGAACTAAAAGAGAGAACAAACAGACAGAATCCGTTCAACGGACATATCGGAATTTACTTCCCGCACTCCCGTAACGCAAGAGTGTACCGACCATCAGATTGGCGAAGATACGATTCAGTCAATGCCACGATAATCAAAGAAGTGGCAAATTACATCACGGCACAGACGGATGCCGAGGGAGTTTCCTGGGAACAGTTACATGGCGAAATTTTAGCGCACCGAGCGAAAGAGAGCGAGGATTTATTAAATGAGACTATTAACGAAAATGGTACATTAGAGGACCAACTGAAAGAAGCCAAAGAAAAACTGCACAGAGCAGTCAAAGAAACCAAGTCGTTAGCGGCGCAGAACGAAAGTCTTCTGCAAGCCCTCAACGCGAGGGACGATGGACGCAGAATGCTGATAGCCGCTCCAATCGACGAGTTTTTCAGCGGAGAGCAATATGACCTTGTCGTAACCACCCTGGCAAAGGTATTACGGACAACCGAAACAAATACAAGAGCCTACGAACTTCTCGAGGGGATACTCGCCCTTAATGCCTTACGCGGCGAGGGCAAAGAAGTCGATGAGACATTGAAAAGGGTACTCTCTAAAGGCGAAAATGTCAAAGAGCGCGACCTGCTGGAGTTGAAAGCTATCGGGTTCGAAGTGGTTTCAGACAGTAACCACTACAGGCTTATATACAAAGGGAACGATAAGTACGTCGTTACGCTTCATAAGACACCGAGCGATGCCCGCAGCGGCAAAAACCTCGTGTCGGATATCCTAAAGACAATCAGCATTCACAGGTAAACTGTATAAGAAATTTATGCCCGATCTCGGAAAAACGAGGTCGGGCTTTTCGTTTTTTGTGAAACTTGGTATTCGGACACTTTTTTTGTCAAAACACCCCGATTTTAATAGATTAACCGGGCATTTTTTTCTATCATATTTGATGCCCGCGCAGCAATTCGCCTATGACTATAGTCAAATCAAGGGCGAAAAGGAGGTGAGAAGATGGAAACAGGTGTAGTGAGGCGGAGGAAACGATCCGCCTCCGCCGAAAGAATCAAAAACGCCTACAATGGTGCGAATAACGTGGAAGTGGAGGTCATAGAAGCTGTCGGCACAGCCAAGACTGACGACACGCCCAAAGAGATGCGAGTGTGCGCTTATTGTCGCGTCAGCACGGAGGAAGAGTCGCAGCAGAGCAGCTATGAACTCCAGGTGCAGCATTATACCCAATATATCAATGACCACGAGAATTGGACATTGCAGGGGATATATGCTGACGAAGGAATATCCGGGACTTCGGTCATGCATAGAAAGCAGTTTCTGCAGATGATCGAGGAATGTAAAGCAGGTAATATCAACCTTATCGTTACGAAGTCGATAAGTCGCTTTGCGCGAAACGTCCTGGACTGTATTTCGTATGTGCGGCAGCTCAAATTGCTGAATCCGCCCGTTGGGGTGTTTTTTGAGATGGAGGGTATAAACAGCCTCGATCCGAACAGCGAAATGATTTTGACGATATTGAGCATAGTTGCCCAAGAAGAATCCAAACAGAAATCTGACAGCTTAAAATGGTCGTATCGTCGAAGGTTCGCAAAGGGCATCCCCGTCAACAATATGTGGGCAATCATGGGATACGATACCGATGAGAAAGGGAACATTATTGTCGTCGAGAAAGAGGCTGAAATAATCCGGTTTATGTTTAACGCCTACCTGGAAGGGAAAAGCACCACAGAGATAGCCGCAGCTTTGACTGTCGCAAAAGTGCCGACCCCGAAAGGCAAGGAAGTTTGGCAAGCGACGGTGGTGTGTAATATTCTCCATAACGAAAAGTACATGGGCGAAATGAGAATGCAGAAGACGGTCACGGTCGACCTGTTCACGCACAAAATCAAAAAGAACCGTGGACTGGCAAACCAGTACGTCGTCCGAAATTATCATGAACCGATAGTATCGCGGAGTACCTTCGAGAAAGTGCAAAAAATTTTTCAAGAAGGTGGGAACAGGCGGCGTAGAACGGGAGAGCAAGAAGCGCGGGTCAAGTTCAAACCGATACGCAAAGGAGCCCTGGCGGGATTTATTCCTATCCCGTCAGAGGTGGAAGTGATCGATATTGCACATATGAGTGCAATCACAGAAAAATTTAAAAACAGGAGAAGTAAACAATGTTAAAAGGGTTTAAACTCATTCAGGTGTATGGCAACGCAAGCGAGTCCGCTATGACGATCACTGGTAAGTACTTCAAGTTCAATGCAGATACTGCAATCGAACTTGGAAATCCGAACTATATTAATATGATGATCGACACAGATGGCAAGAGAATCGCTATTGTAAAAAGCGATGAGAAAGCGGAGGCGGCAGTTAAATTTTCCAGTCCCACAAAGGAAAAGAAAAACGTTATTAATGTGGCGTTCAAAGCCGCACACGCAGCAGTTCGTAATCTTATGGGCTGGAACGATGATACATCTTACAGAGTCATTGGGGTTTCCGTTCCCGAAGAAAATGCGATTATTTACAATCTTACGCAGGCAGTTGCGCTTACGAAAAAGAGATATTCCAAGATCGAGTAATCGCAGGGAATAAATCCAATATAAGGGGGCGATGGTGTCGGTTAATTTGTACACCATCGCCTTTACTTTTAACTTATGAGATGGTATAATATCAGTATAATAATCGGAGAGGTCTATTGTTCAAACATGAGACAGGAAAACGCTCATAAAATAAAACTCGTCAAAATCTTGGAGATATTGCGCCAGGACTCCGATGAGGAAAACTACATAGGAACAACGGAACTGTTAGCAAAGCTTGCAGCCTTGGGTATCGTGTGCGACAGACGCACTTTGGCCGCCGATATTGATGTGCTGAATGATTACGGATATGAGGTGTTGTGTGAAAAAGAGCCGGGGAAGCCAAACATGTATTGCATTGTAGACCGCAGCTTCGATGTCCCCGAACTTCGTATATTGATGGATGCGGTTCAAGCATCCAGGTTTATTACGCCCAAAAAGACGCAGGTTCTTATAGACAAGCTTGCCAATCTTGGGGGAAGTCATCGTTCGGAATTACTGCGGAGCAATGTTGTGAAATTCAATACAACAAAGAGTGCGAACGAGAATATTTTCTATTCAATAAACGAAATCAATTCCGCTATCGAAAGAGGATACAAGGTGTCATTCGAATACTTCGATTATGATATGCATCACGAAAGAGTTTACAGAAAACAGGGGAAACGTTACTATGTCAATCCCTTGGCAACAATATTTGACGATGACAATTACTATCTCATTTGTTATTACGCAAAGTACGAGGGCGTGGTGCATTATCGTATAGACCGCATGGATCATGTAGCAATGGAGATGGAACAACCCATAGACCCATACAAGGGCGAATCGTTCGACCTAAAACACCACAAGAAGACATTGTTCGGTATGTTCCAAGGCGATGAACAGCGCGTGGAGTTTCGAGCAGATAAGAGTCTGTTAGACGCTATATTTGACATTTTCGGTGAAGCGATAGAGTTTACAGAGGAAGAGGACGGAACAGTGCGGTTTACGGCTGCGGTGCAGTTGAGTCCGACATTCTACGGATGGTGCTTGTCGTTTGGTGATAAACTGCAACTAATCGGGCCGAACGAAGTGGTAGAGAAGATAGTCGAGTATATTTATTCGCTTATCATTGGATATAAACAAAAAGAAATGGAGGGAAACACTGATTAATTATAATAATCTCGATAATTGACGCAATTTGTTCTTGACATGGATGTTATAAAATGCTATAATATACTATAACATCTGAATGGAGGTTTGTTTATGGAGTTTAAGGACAAACTGATTGCCGCTCGCGCCAAATTAAATCTGAGTCAAGAGGCTATGGCAAGAGCATTGGACGTATCTTTTGCAACAATAAATAGATGGGAGAGAGGAAAAACTAACCCAACAAAAAAAGCTGAATTGCGTTTTAATGAATTTTGCATTAACAGCGGAATAAAGGTTGAATAAAGGCATTATGAAACAGTTGGAGAATACTATGGAAAAGCGCAAAAGAAAACTAAAAGTTTTTGAAGCATTCGCCGGGATAGGTGCACAAGCGTCAGCATTAAAACGATTAAACATTGAATACGAGATTGTTGGTATTAGTGATTGGTTTATTGATGCAATAAAGTGCTATGCGGCAATACACTGTAAGGATCGTCAAGTTGAGGTGCCGGAAGACAAAGCAAAACTGTTGGAATACTTATCAAAGTTTACATTTAGTGCTGATTCGGTCAGGCCAACAGATCTTCGCAGGTTATCAGAAGATGACTTGAGAGATTTATATAGAGCTAATAAACAGTCTAACAACTTGGGGTCAATTAGTGAAATAGAGCCAGTGGAAATGCCCGAAACGGATTTATTAGTATATAGTTTTCCTTGCCAAGATTTATCTACGGGAGGCTTGGGAAAAGGAATGAAAAAAGGATCTGGAACACGGTCGGGGTTATTGTGGGAAATAGAGCGTATTTTATTGGGATTAAAATCACTTAATAGATTACCGGAATATCTACTATTGGAGAATGTAAAAACAATAAAAGCGTCTTCGAATATAAAAGACCTAAACCAATGGCTTGAATTCCTTTCGTCAATTGGTTATAGTAGTGACGAGTGCATGATACTGAACTCATTGGACTTTGGTGTCCCTCAAGATCGAGAGAGAGCATTTATTGTAAGCCATCTTGGAGAACCATTGTCGATAGAACATCGAGTTAGGGAACTTCAATGCCCAAGAAAGTTCCGCATAAGAGATTTCATTAAAGATGATTACGAATCCAATTATATGTATAGGGCAGAAGCGGATATGGCGCAGCTCAACAAAACGCCATCTCGTGATGAAATGTGGCGCATCAATGGAAAAGAGATTAATGATGATACGGTTATTCGAACAATAACCTGCAATATGGACAGGACACATACAGCGGCATTGTTTAAGTACAAAGGGATAAAGGGAGATACATATCGAAGATTGACTCTGCGAGAGGCATTCTTGCTAATGGGATTTACAGAGGAGGAGTATTCATCGGCGGCGGGACTTGCATTCAGTTATAGAAAACTAAACAAGCTGATAGGAAATTCTATCGTAGTCAATGTGTTGCAAGCCATATTCCAAGCGATGTTTGAGAATAAGTATGCAAAGGAGATAGATAAATATTGATAATTAGAATTCCGATCGATACAAAATCGCTATATCTCAACATTAAAAATGATAACGAAACAGGGCATACGGCAACAGTTGCAACCCCATTAAAGCAGGGGGCCTTTGTTCGAGAGGAGTTATCACATATTTTAGAATTGCCGGAAAATATTCACCCAAATAGTCGAGAAGGAATTATTAGCCAATTACTGTCTAAGTCAAGAGCGTTGGTACGGATAACAAACGTGTTCGTGTTTGATAAAATTGCTGTAAATGGAATCCTTTTAAGAGGAGTCTCGTCATTTTGCATATACATACGAGAAGAAACGGACCCTAATAACTGTCATTTTGGGCGCTTAAAAATTCACTATCCGATGAGCTTGCATTATAACGATAGTGAGGTTGAAATTGATAATAAATTGGTCTTAAAGGCAGTATCTGCTGAATTACTCAACTATGCGTTTATCGTAGAAGCGTTCGAATACGACGACGAAAGTGGCGTGTTTAATTTTGACGCAACAATAGTAGGTGAAAATGGGATTCCGTATTCCAAGGTCTTTATCAATAGGCGTGGTGTAGGGAATAAGTTTTCCACGGTTTTTAATGAAGATGCGGACTCCTATGATTCGGAAATTATAGCGCTACGTGAAAAACGCGGATATGACAGTGTTGGACCAGAAAACTTTTGTGAAGTAATGCAGTTCGACAGAGAAAAAGCAATTACTATCGTGAGAGAACAACTCGACGCCAGAGGAGCAAAGAACATAAGAATATTGGCTGAAGAATACCCTTACGCGTTGTATGATATACAATATACGTTTGATGGGGAAAGGCACTATGTGATAGTGCGTCACACTGCGACGAAGCAAGTTTATTTCAATTTGCAAACCAATAAAATTGTATTTTGTAACGATTTTTCTAAAATTGCAAAGGTAATGTTGGTTACCGATATTGAAGGGACACCAAGAATATATTCATTTTCGATTAGTGAATTAAATCAAATGTCAAAGATTATCAATTCGATCGGATATAGAAAATCGGAGGATTAACAAATGAGTGAGTCTGTAGAAAGACAATTTCCAGCTAAAACGCTGCTATTAGGATTAAGGGCAATCGGATACAGTTTTTCGACTGCGGTTGCTGATCTTATTGATAATAGTATATCGGCTGAGGCTACTGAAATTAAAATCTATTCAGACCCACTGGCAGATGTTCCATTTTTCTGTATTTTAGATAATGGATACGGCATGACTACAAAGGAATTAGACAATGCTATGCTGTTTGGTTCAAACCGAGAAGACAAAGAAGAGTGTGAGCTTGAACTCGGGAGGTTTGGTCTTGGGCTTAAATCAGCATCATTATCACAGTGCCGAAAATTCATCGTTGCAAGTAAAAAATATGGTAAAATTCGTGCAATGGCATTTGATTTGGACTTAATTGATGACAAATTATGGTTATTGCAGTTAGACCAAGACGAAATTGATTCATTGCCACGAATAAATGATTTACGCAACTATGAATCGGGTACATTGGTTATTTGGGAGAATTTTGATAAGATAGAAGGGCTCGCAAAGAACTTTGAGGAGAGTTTCCGAGAAGCTGTTGCGGAGTCAAAAAAACATGTAGAATTTGTTTTTCATCGATTTTATAACAAAATTAAGATTTTTTACAATGAAAAAAGGATAGAGCGTCGTGATCCATTCTTAACAGATTCCTTCGGGAGACAGCAAACGGGGCGGACATCCAATATAATCGTGGATGGTTCAACAATTACTATTATTCCTTATACCTTACCTTTTGCAAACACACTAACAACAGAAGAAAAGGCATTATTGGGAAATCCGAAGAGTATATTCGATGAGCAAGGCTTTTACCTATATAGGAATAAAAGGCTTATTTCTTGGGGCAGTTGGATGCGAATGGGAATTCGCAGTGAATTAAATAAATTGGCACGAATACAGGTAGACATACCATCTACACTTGATTCAGTTTGGATGTTGGATGTAAAGAAGTCTTCAGCAAAAATTCCCGATAAAATAAGAGATAGAATTCGTATAGCAGTCGAGGACTCAGTTGTTCGTAGCAAGCGTACGGTTAAAAATCCAGGATTAAAAGAGGCAACTGTTGAACATAAAATTTGGGATAAAATCAATGAACACGATGGGAATGTAAGATATGTAATCAATCGTGACAATCCTTTTATACAAGCATTATCAAGTGTAATAGGAACAGAGGAAAATGAGCTGTTAGAAGTTCTATTGTCCCAGATTGAAGCGTGCATCCCCAAATACCGCATCCAGAACGATGTAATAGATTCCCTGAATATCATTAACAGTATGGACGATGCTGAGAAGGATGTTTTAGTAGAACAAGTATTAAAATGTGTTGGCTTTTTCCCGAAAGAACAACAAGCCAATAAATTAATGGAATTATTAGGCTTGGAAGCTTACAAGACTATTGCTGATAAAAAGACGGAACTACTAAAGAGGTTGCAAGAAAATGGATAAAGATACCTTATTAAATAATGCCTACGACATCTTAAAAATAATGTTGGGGACGATATCTCATACTCACACCGAAATAGTCGCAACAGCTGATAGAGTGCTTGCGACGCTTGGCTCGACAGATATGTCTATTCGTGATGAAATAGTAATACGATATGAAGAAAATCATCCTCTCATTAAGGTTAGTGAACCTGATGTGCTTGTAAATGACGAAAATGATGGAAAATGGTTCGAGCGTAAGAAGGAACTTATAAAGTATAGTTTGAAAGATGGCTTTTTCGAGCGATATAAAAGATACTTAAGGCGTGAGGACTTTGATGAGTCAGTTATACATCGAATGGAACTTGATTGTGCAAGAACATTGAAACAATGTGCCAACCCGGAAATGACGATGAATGTAAGTGAAAGGAAAAAACGGGGACTGGTAGTAGGAGATGTGCAATCGGGGAAAACAGCCAACTATCTTGGTTTGATTAACCTTGCTTGCGATTATGGTTATAAGATTATTGTTTTATTGGCGGGGATGACGGATTCATTGCGTCAGCAGACACAGAGCCGTGTTGATTCTGGCTTTATTGGGGCAATTAGCGATACCATAGGTGGCGGTGCAGAGATTACATATGTAGGCGTCAGCGCAGATGATCAAGTGCAGCATCACTACGCTGTGCCTTTGACGAACAATGAAAACGATTTCGTAAAGTTTGTCAAAAAAAATTTAAATGCGACGAGTGGCGATTTTAATAAGCCAATAGTGCTTGTCGTAAAGAAAAACGGCTCTGTCTTAAAACAAGTCGTAGAGTGGCTCAAGCCGGGACAGCACAACATTAGTTGTGATAACATTTTAATCGTTGACGATGAGGCGGACAATGCTTCTATTAATACAAAAAAGCCCGAAGAGTATTCCGCATCGGTAATAAATGGACACATAAGAAACCTATTTAACAATTTCCCGATAGCGACATATGTCGGTTATACAGCCACACCTTTTGCTAATATTTTTATCAACCCTGAAGATGATGAGTTTTTTAAGGATTTATTCCCATCGGATTTCATAGTTCTACTAAATCCGCCATCAAACTATTTCGGGGCAACAAAAGTGTTTGCTTATAGCGGCGAGTCAAATTCTCGTTATATTCGTGAACTGGATGAGTCTGAACAATATTTCTTGCCAGTTAAACATAAGGTTGGTATAAATCGCTTTGATGCTATGCCACAGAGTATGAAAGAGGCAATACTTTGCTTCTTAATAAATAATGTTATACGGACAATTAGAGGTGCGGGGCAGAAACATCGCTCAATGATGATAAATATATCTGTGCTGAACGATTTCCATGATCAAATTTATAGGGTTGTGGGTACATATGTTAATCGTCTAAAAGATATTATTGAACAAGATGACTATAAATCTACTCCCGATTTTATAAAGAACGAAGACATGGCAATGCTTTATGGGCTTTATATGGGTGATAAGCAATATATAGAGGGACAACCCGATTATTACGCCGATATACGCGAGACCATTAGTTGGGAGCAAATAAAAGGAGGGCTTTATAACGAAATAAAGCAGTTTAATGTTGTAATTATTAATAATCGTCAGAAAAAAGTTGAGCGATTTAGTTATGACAATTATAAGGGGGTCGGTGCAAGGGTGATTGCAATCGGCGGGTATGTATTGTCGAGGGGGTTGACGCTTGAAGGATTAATGGTTAGTTATTTTAGTCGGAATTCATCTGCATATGACTCATTGCTTCAAATGTGTAGGTGGTTTGGGTACAGACCGCGGTACGAAGATTTGTGCCGAATTTACATGTCTCCCATAAACATTATGAATTTTAGAGCCGTAGTCGATGCAGTCGAAGACTTGAAAGATCAGTTCAGGGAGATGGCGTTAAGAAAAAGTAAACCTTCCGAGTTCGGCTTGATGATTAAAGAATCGCCAGAAACATTAAACACATCGCTTTTGATAACAAGCCGAAACAAAATGTATAATTCGGATGAAATTATTCGAATATTAAACTATGGTGGAACTTATGCGGATACATCAAAGTTGTACCCGACCTGCGCTAAAAATGAGAAAAACATAAACATGGTCAATGAGTTTTTCTCGGAATTGGCAAAAGCCGGGTTCGTTTGGGAAGATATTCCAATCGTTGACGGTAAGTCGTCACGGCATATGATTCGGAATATCGATAAGCTGCATGTAGCAAAGTTTATAAGAAAACTTCAAATTCCATACGAAAATGTTAAATTTGATGTAGATAACTTGGCCGATTATATCGAAAAAAGTCAAGCATTTCCATCGTGGGATTTAGTTATTGCGTCAGGCTCTTCCAATAGTGTAAAAACTTTTGAGGGTGTGCGTTTAGTAAAACGTTACTTCCGGCGTAGAGATGGGGTGCAAGAACTTTTACGAATTGGCGATAATAACAACCGATTGATCGACCCTAATATTTTTAACAGCGGATTGACCAGAGAACAAATGGACATGGCAAGAGCAAATGAAATGCGGAGAGAGATTGAAACAGGCAAACCATCATCGGGGTTAACGGTAACAGATTATTTGTCAATAGAGGATAGAAAACCATTATTAGTTATATACCCGATTGAATTGCAGGCTCCATCCAATGCTAATGCGGGGGAGATAGCTGCAGTTAACAATTTGTCTTCTTTGCCGTGTGTATTAGGTTTTGCAGTTGGGTTTCCTAAAAAGGAGACTGGCGAAAGATTAAGATACAGAGCAAATAAAGTTAAATTGAATGCCATAAAGCAGGAACGAGAGGAGCCTGAAGAGGATTCGGAATATGAAAACGATTGATATAGCACCATTGTTCGAGGATATTACAGGGAGCAACTGTAATCTAATCAGGGCTAAAACAGACGATTCAGTCATAGGTGTTTTTTATGGAAAAAACAGCGATGGCAATTATCGCCTTGCGTTTTTATCTAAATCGCAACCACCGCTGATTGATTCTACAAATACTTTGAAGGTTGTGCAGTGGTCTGAGAATACGAATTTATTTTGGACATGTGTTGATTTGATTGATGATCGTGCAAGAACCATTTTTTACATTTTAGGGAATGACCTTATTGCGGCCGCTTTGTCCAAGACTGATGATGCCGATGCTATGATTGCCGTGAAAAACAGGCTTTACTCTTGGCGAAAAATGTTTCAACGAGCATCAACTCTTATGACTGAAGAGGCGTATAAAGGCTTATTTGGCGAGTTGTTTGTTTTAAATCATATTATGATTCCGCAGTTTGGAGTTGAACAGGCTATAAAGGGTTGGGGCGGGCCGGACAAAACAGCGAAAGACTTTTCGATTAACGATACTTGGTGGGAAGTAAAAACGCTTTCTGTTAAGTCTTCGACGATAGTAATTACCTCGCTTTCACAGTTGGAGTCGAATGTCGATGGGCATTTGGTTACCATAAAGGTGGAAAAAATGTCCGATGCTTATGATGATGGTGAATGTATGGTGTCAGAGTTAATGGACAGCATAGTTTCACAGATTAAGGAAGATGAATTACGCGATGCCTTTTTGACCAAGTTAGTAGCCTATGGATATTGCCTCAACAATGAGGGGGATAATTATCGGTATAGTGTTGATTCAGTTGCTCAGTATTCAGTTGGTAATGGTTTCCCTCGATTGACTCATAAGGAAGTTCCGTTTTCAGAGATAACCAATATTTCATACGAACTTTCATTGCCAGCAATAGAACAGTATAAGGAGAACTGATGATGAACATAGAGGAATTCAGAGAAAGTTATATTAACGATGATATCAATGCTGAAGCCATCAATACACAAAGGTATCCAATAGAAGTTTTTATTGATAGTGCGGCTGATATATTAAAGAACGACTATTCTTTAATTACCGATATTTCGCAGTGTTTTTACGAGTTTACGAAAGGAAATCGTGCATACAAGAATATGCGGATAGATGCTGCATATATGGACTTACCCGCAAATACATTGAACTTATTGATTGCGGACTTCAACGATGCGGAAGTAAAGAATATAACCAATGAATTTCTTAATTCTAAGACCCAATTGCTCCTCAATTATTTTGAAAACTGTTTGAAAGGTTTTTTCGTGAACGGAGAACAGGCGAACCCGGCAGTGCAGTTGGCGCGCGATATCAGGACTAATATAGGATATATATATAAAATACATCTATTTGTAGTTAGTACGGACAAGTTGAGTAAAGCCGTAAAGACACTCGATTTGCCTGATTATACTTATGGCTTCCAAACATTCAAAGTTGCGCTGGATGTGCTTGATATTGAAGGAATATATAGATCAAAACTTGCAGGCTTTACAAAAGAAGATGTTATCATAAGATGTTCTGATTTTGGAATAGAGGGTATTCCGTGTATAAAAGCCGAAATAGAAACCGATCAATATGAGTCCTATTTGGCTATCGTTCCCGGGCAATTTCTTGCGGACATATACAAAAAGCATAATGCGTCGCTTTTGGAAGCCAATGTACGCTCATTCTTAAAATTCAATGGTGGAGTTAACAAAGGTATACGCGGTACAATTCTAAATGAAAAATCAAGATTTTTTACATATAACAATGGAATATCGACAACAGCAAAGAGCATTGAATTAGAGAACAATCCTATTCATGGGTTGATGATTACTTCTTTTACAGATTTGCAAATAATCAATGGTGGTCAAACAACAGCAACTCTCGCCGCAACGAATATTAAGAACGGGGCAGATTTGTCGGGAATTTTCGTTCAAATGAAACTCACGGTATTAAAAAACGATGACCCGGAATTGATACGAAATATTGCGACTTACGCAAATAGTCAGAATAAAGTTAAAACAGCAGATCTTAATTCAAGCCATCCTTTCTATGTTCGTATGGAAGGTTTTTCAAGAAAACTCTATGCTCCATTGGAAAGTGGACGATTGGTTCAGCCGCTGTGGTTCTTTGAGAGAGCCCGTGGGCAGTACGAACAGCCAATGATGCAAATGACCAAGAAACAAAAGGACGATTATAAACTGGTAAGGCCAAAGGATAAGAAGTTTACACTTACGGATTTGGCGAAATATATGAATGCCGCAGCGATGTTGCCCTATTATGTTTCGTGGGGTGGGGAGGTAAATGCTGCGCACTTCCACAACAACATGGTGAAACAGTGGAATAAGGATAATACAGTGTTTAACGAGCTCTTTTATAAGGAGTTGATTGGCAAGAAAATAATGTTTTCCTATATAGAGCATGTGATCTCTGACCAACAATGGTACCAAGAGCGTCGTGCGTATAGACCCCAAATCGTTGCTTATACATTTTCAAAACTTGTTTATGAAGCACAACGCGCCAAAAAGAGAATAAATTATAGGCAAATTTGGGACAATCAGAAGGTTTCCGATATTTTTGAAACTGATATTGCCAGAATTGGAAAGCTTGTATTTGATGTGATATATGACGAAAATCGCTCGACGGCTAACATTGAAACTTATTGTAAAAAAGAAGAGTGTTGGCAGGTTATAATGAAACAGGAATATCAAATTACGGAAAATCTTGCTGAATACTTGGCAACAAGTGCTGAACTTGATGCCGAAAATGTGAGGGCGAAAAAAGAACAAAGATTTGATAACGGCATAAGTGATGAGGTCTATATCTTCAATAAGGGAAGTGCTTACTGGGAATCTTTAATTGTCCGTGGGAAAGCACAAGAGGTTTTGGTCTATAGTGAGGAAAAGTCATTACAAGCTGCTGTCAACTATTGTAATGGGATTTATGCACAACTTTCTAAATTCCAAGTGAAAGAAATACTTCGGATAGTGGATAAGTTGAAGGAAAACATGATTGTATAAGCAGGATTGTTGGTTTACTCTGGGGAAGTTTATTCGATTAGTTAACACTGGTGAGAGAAATATAGGACGGCTCAACCAGAGTAAATGGTTTTTATGTATTTTAATTTTTAGGGGTGTGCATGTTTTTGCACACCCCTAATTATGTCGGTACAATTCCATTGACACGAACAAATGTTCTATATATAATATAGCTGTAACTGCAACAAAGTGTTGCAGATAGAAAGAGGATAGTGTCATGAGATCAAAAGATGCGGCATTGATTCAGCGGATAAAAAAGAGAATCGAGCAAACATACGAAAGCTGTGGACGGTTTCCATCCATTAGAGAGATTGCAGCCGGTGTAGGGTGTTGCTATAGCACCGTGTCCCGGTACTTGAACGAGATGATAGACAGAGGCATCATCACGCGAGAGGACGGGGAGTATGAAACGGAAGCGATAGCCAAGATGAACATCGACACTGTATCCGTAGCTGTGGTTGGTTCTGTTTCCTGTGGTCCGCTGACCTTTGCAGAGGAGAACATAGAGGAGTACATCAAACTTCCAACGTCGCTTTTGGGTGCAGGGAAGTTCTTCATTCTTCACGCGAGCGGTCAATCCATGATAGGGGCGGGGATAGAAGACGGGGATCTTGTCGTTGTTCGGCAACAGGCGACGGCAGAGCCCGGACAGATCGTTGTCGCTTTGGTGGATGACGAAGTGACGTTGAAACGATTTTTCCCCGACCCGCAGAACGGCTGTATTCGCTTGCACCCGGAGAATAAACGGATGAAGGATATCATCGTGGAAAGTTGCCAGATACAAGGAGTGGCGGTAAAGGTACTGAAAGACTTATTGTGAGGTAGATATGATGAAGCAACGACCTGTAATGTCTAAAAATAATATGAGGAGAAGACTGTGATGGCAAAAGAAAAGCAACGACATTGTACTTATTGCGGTGAGGTTATCTGTGTGCGGCTTGGACTGTTTTACAGCGATGCGTATTGCTGCAATTGTGGTTCGACGATTCGCACCAGAAAAACGTTGTTCGGGAAACAGATATATCTAACCTATCCGAAATCGTATATTCACGACGGCACATATTTGCGTATGGAAGTGAAAGGAGGGAAAAAGAATGGCAAACGTGAAATGCCCGAAATGTGGTGAACTCAATAAGAGTTTGAATCTGGAAGAAACAAAAGGATGGTACGAGTGTTCGAAATGCGGTAGTGTAATGCAGGTGGCGGGATATGACCTCGGCTGCGTCCGCATTCCCATTATCGAATGGAAAGACCTCCCCAAGTTGGCTCATAAAGTCTGATCCCGACAATAAATAGCCCCGTGTTGTCGGATACAGTAAACAACGGAGGCGCGAGTTACCTTTCTTCGGCAGTGGACTTTCCCGACCCTGCTTGCGCAGATAGGCAAATTCAAGGCTCGTGCCGGCGGGAAAAGGAGGGAAACCTTGAATGCAGGAATGGAAGCCCATTATACGGCATTGCCGTAACTGTGGTGCAAAGACAGTTGGCTTTAAGAACAAGCAAGGAGTAGTCAAAGTAGAATGCCCCAAATGCGGGGTGAGTTCAATCAGCAGGATGCTCGACCGGCGTCACGAACGATGTGATACATACGCACCGCCGGGCATGGAGAATTTGGACGAGGACGATGACAACTGAATAACGTATAACGACGGGCATGGTCGTGGCTGAAACAGCGCCTCTTTATAAACCCAAGCCCAGGTCAAATACTTGAACTATCGGTGGTTATGCCGGAAACGTGAAGCCCCGACAGAAAAGATTCCATTATAGGAGTCCGATCTGTCGGGGCTTTTTTTGTTCGTCCAAGGCCCCAAAAAAATATTTAGAAAATTTTTCAAATGGTTCAAAAAGTGAGCCATTTGCCTTTTAGAATACAGCCATCAAAGGTAAAGGAGGTGAGACAGTTGAATGCAAATGAGCGTCGCAGACAGATACTCGAAGTTCTTTGCGAACGAAGATTCGATACGATCAGCAATCTAATGTTCGAGTTTTCCGTTTCAAGAGCAACGATAAAACGCGATATCCAAGAGCTTACACTGTCTTACCCGATTTACACAACACTTGGGAACGGAGGCGGCGTTCATGTGGTAGATGGCTATCGGATTGGGAAACAGTATTTGACGAAAGAGCAGAAAAACCTGCTTGAAAAATTAGCGACGCGGCTCACGGGTGAGGACTTTCAGACGATGCAGTCTATTCTCAAAAAATTTGGAGAGCCGACCAGAGGAGACAAATGAAAGTAAAAGCAGCACTATTGGCGATGGCAATGCGCCAAGCGAAAATCAGTCTCATTCTTTTGGCATGGGAACTGAACATGAAACAAAAAGAGTTTGTTCGTACCGCAAAGCAAGGTGCATTCGATTATAAACAGAGCAAACGGCTCCTGGAAATATTCGGAGCGGAAGTGATGGCAGAGGTGATTGATTGGGAGGGGATGAATGTACGCAACCCGCTCATCTGACACCATCCGCGTGTATGATGCCTACCTTTACCGAGACGGGCTGAAAAACATTCCAGGGCGATACTTCGATGCGGACGACAAAGCATGGGTACTTCCGTACACGGACGAAGCAGTACGGACGCTGGAACTGCTCGGCGCGAGGCTTGGCGACGGAATAGAACTGTCATCTCAAAGCAAGGCTGTCGCAAAGAAATACGAGACGATAAACACCCAGCCGAGAGTAAAAGCCACCTTATATGCGCACCAAGTCAGAGCATATAACTTTGCTCTCGAAATGCTTGAAGAGGGGCGTGCGGCGGCGATATTCGCAGACATGGGTACAGGGAAGACGCTCATCACCATCAGCACGGTGGGGACGTTGTATGAACAGGAGCGTATCCATAAAATGCTCGTCGTCTGTCCGAAATCCATCGTCGGGGTATGGGAGGAAGAGTTCCGAAAGTTCGCGGATTTCCGATATGCGCTGACGGTCTTGGACGGAACGCTCGATAAAAAGAAGAGTGCCTTTGAGTATATGAACGGCACGGCATTGCAGGTCATCGTGGTGAATTACGAAAGCTGCTGGCGACTCGAAAAGGAAGTGTCGAAATGGAGACCGGACATCATCGTGTGCGATGAGTCGAGTAAAATCAAGAATCCCCAGACAGCACAATCTAAAGCCCTGCACCGGCTCGGACGGATTTCGAAGTACAACATGATCCTGACGGGAACGCCGACGACAGGTAGCCCGCTCGACTTTTTCAGTCAGTACAAGTTTTTGGACGAAAGCATCCTCGGCACGAGTTATTACCTGTTCCGAAACAAGTATGCGATCCTCGGCGGGTACCAGCGGCACCAGGTCATCGGGTATCAGAACCTTGCGGAGTTGGTCGAAAAAGTACACGCCATCGCTTTCCGAATAAGGATAGAGGATGCCGTCGATCTCCCACCGTTCATTGACGAAGTACGGAGCATTCGGCTTGAAGAGCGGGCAAGGGTGATATACGACAACCTCAACCGCGACTGCTGTGCTTTGCTTGCGGAAGGCGAAGTCACGGCAAGAAATGTGCTGACGCAGCTCCTGCGACTCTCGCAATGCACGGGCGGATTTATTCGTAGCGATGAGATGAGCGCGCCACAAAAGGTGAGCGAGGCGAAACTCGACGCGCTCGAGGATATCGTGGACGGGTGCATGGACGAGGGGAAGAAGCTCGTCGTCTTTGCGAGGTTCGTTCCCGAGATCGAGGCGATAGAGCGGATGCTGAAAAAGAAAGACATCGGGTACTCGCTCATTATGGGTAGTGTAAAAGATAGAGCGGAGCAGGTGCGCAGATTCCAGGAAGAGGATGACGTGCGGGTGTTTGTCGGACAACTTCAGACCACGGGTATGGGACTGACGCTGACCGCCGCTTCGGTCGCCGTGTATTACTCGTTGGACTTTAGTTACTCCAACTACGAGCAATCGCGGGCAAGGATACACCGCATCGGACAAAAGAAAAAGTGTCTGTACATCCATCTGGTTTGCAAAGGGACGGTCGACGAAAAAGTCATGAACGCACTCAAGCATAAGGGCGACATTGCCAAGCTGATGGTGGACGATTGGAGGAGTTTGCTCAATGGGTAGTTTCAAAAATTTAACGGGACAACACTTCGGACGGCTGACGGCATTGGAATCTCTGCCGCCCCACGGCAAGAATTCCGCAAGGCTTTGGCTCTGCGAATGTGAGTGTGGAGGGATAGCAATCGTCAGAGGGACAGATCTCACGAACGGGCATACCATGTCCTGCGGGTGTTATCGGAAAATGAAGAAAGTAGTACCCATGTCCGAACTACGCTTGCACAGGATATGGTCGAATATGAAGCAGCGATGCGCGAACCCGAATAAGCACGACTTTAAATATTATGGGGCGAGAGGCATATCGGTCTGCGAGGAATGGCGGCAAGATTTTTGGAATTTTTATCACTGGGCAATGCTGAATGGCTACAAGGACGGATTGACCATAGAGCGCGTCGATTATGACGGGAACTACGAGCCGAATAATTGCAAGTGGATAAAAGCAACGGAGCAGCAGCGAAATATGCGCACCAACCGAGTGTTCAAGGTGTTTGGGCGTCGGTTTACTCTAACAGAATTGTGCCGACTTTACGGACAGCCGAGAAGCACGGTAACAGACAGGCTGGACAAAGGACAGCCGCTACTTACGGCATTAAAGAAAAACGGGAGGTATAAATTGGACAACAGGCTTTTGGAACTGTCGGACAGGCTCAAAGAGCTGCGAGACAAAAAGGGCGACCTTGAATACGAGGTCAAACAGGTGAACGGGGAGATCGAGAACATCACCACCGAGATGATAGGGCTCATGACAACCGACGAGTTGTCGAGTTTTAACCGCAATGGTGTTACGTTCTCGCTCGTTACGCAGGAATACCCTGCGCCCGAACCCGAGAGAAAACCGGAACTTTGGGCGGTGATGAAAGAGCAGGGGTTCGAGCATCTGTTCACGATCAATGCCCAAACTCTGCAAGCAACGGTCAAAGAGTTGATTGCAGAAAACGACGGGGTTCTGCCGACATGGTTGGATGGACTCGTCAAGATTGCGGAGAAAAATTCTATCCGCCTGACAAAATCGAAGAAATAAAAAAAGGAGATATCAATCATGGCAAACGAAATCGCAAAGAAAGAGAACACGGAACTGACCTACAATGAGGGCATCGACCTCGCCAGTGTATTTGCGGAGGAAATGGATGGACTCACGCCGACCTTTGAGCGCATCAAGATTCCCTCGGGCGGCGGCATCTCGTTCGAAGTGCCTGGCGACGATCCCGAGAACCCCGACACGGTCAAAGAGTTCAAGGCAGTCATTCTGTATCATCATCCCATTAACTGCTACTACAAAGAAGAGTACACGGGTGGCAACAATCCTCCCGATTGCGGCTCGATGGACGGTCACGTCGGGATCGACGCGGAGAGCGGTGAAGTGAAGAACTGCGCCGAGTGTCCGTTCAACAAGTTCGGCAGCGGCAAGAACGGCGCAAAGGCTTGCAAGCAGAAACGCCGCATCTATCTCCTGCGTGAAGGGGAGGCTCTGCCCACGCTGCTCTCGTTGCCTACGGGTTCGCTCGCGGCATTCTCGCGCTACATCATGAACTTGCTCGGCAAAGGGAAAAAGAGCAATGCGGTCGTGACGCGGTTTTCGCTCAAGAAAGCCCAGAACAGTGGTGGCATCAATTACAGCCAGGCGGTATTCGCGCTCGATCGTTCGCTCACGCCCGAGGAGATGACGAACGTCAATCGCATGACCGAGCAGGTCAAGGCACTTGCGAACAGAGTCGTAGCGCTTGACGAAGAATAATCCGGCAGGGGGGAAGGGCGGCGGCTTAACCGTCGCCCCAAGACCCCGAAGGAGTTCTATGAAGAGACAAAAGATCGTTTATATCTGTTCGCCGTTGCGCGGTGATCTGGAGGGGAACATCGCAAAAGCCAATTTTTATTCGAGATTCGCATACGAGCAAGGGTGCATTCCGATTGCGCCGCACGCGATTTTCACGCAATTCCTCAATGACGGCAATCCGAATGAGAGAAAGAGCGGAATGGCTATGGGGCTTGAACTCCTTGACCGTTGCGACGAATTGTGGGCATTCGGACCGCTTATCAGCGACGGAATGAAAAAAGAGATTGAACACGCCCGAAGAAAAGATATCCCGATTCGATATCTATCGGAGAGCCTGGAGGAAGAATGACGGACATTTTCGAAACGGTAAAAAGCCAAGTAAAAATAGCCGACGTGGTGGAGTTTTTCGGCGTAAAACTGAACAGCCGGGACAAGGGGCTTTGTCCGTTTCATCGTGAGAAGACTGCTTCGTTTTCCGTGGACCGCAAGAACAACATCTTCACTTGCTTTGGCTGCGGAGAGACGGGCGACGTCATCACGTTTGTGTCCAAGATAAAAGACATCGAGCCATACGAGGCAGCGAAACTGCTCGCGGAGATTTACCATATCGACGTGCAGGCTGCAAAGCCGCAAAAGCCGAGCATTAAAAAATACCTGCAAGCCTGTATGAAAGATGCGGACAAGACGGATTATTTCGCAAAGCGTGGACTGACCGCCGAAACGGTCAAGAAGTTCTGTTTGGGGTTCGATATTCACCGGAACGCAGTCGTCCTGCCATATTCATCCGAGCTGACATATTACCAAACCAGGAGCATTGCCGACAAAAAATTCTATAAGCCACCGACCGAGGAGGCGGGAGCCGAGCCGTTGTTCAATCGCAAGGCTTTGTGGGCGTCGGACAAGGAACCGGTCTTCGTGGTCGAAAGCCCGATTTGCGCCTTATCCGTTATGCAATGCGGAGGACTTGCGGTGTCGCTTTGCGGAGTGGGTGGGACGAGCAAACTCATCAAAGACTGCAAGATAAAAAAGCCGACGTCGCCTCTCGTGCTGTGCTTGGACAATGACGAACCCGGACAGAAAGCTTCCGAGCAGCTCGCCGCCGAACTCACGGAGATGGGAGTGCGGTATGTGGTCTTTAATATTGCCGGAGAATGCAAAGACCCGAACGAACTGCTCATGCAGGATGCCGGGAAATTCAAAGACGGAATCGCCGCCGCCAAGCACGAGGTGAAAAAGAAGTATAAGCGCGGCGTGGCGAGCATCTCGGCAAGCGAATTGCAGTCAGCGGTGATAGACCCACCGGAATGGTTGATACCGGAAGTCTTGCCGCAAGGACTCGCAATTCTTTGCGCCTCGTCAAAGGTCGGAAAGAGTTGGATGGCAATGCAGATGTGCGTGGCGATCAGCCAGGGGAAACAGTTCCTGGACTATCCGACCAACACATCGGGATGTTTGTACCTTGCACTCGAGGACGGAGTATTCCGATTAAAGGACCGACTGAACAAAGTCCTCCACGGCGGGCAAGCACCGGGTAATTTTTATTTATCGGTCAAGGCGGGCGGGTTGGACGGCGGGCTCATCAAACAGCTCAACGAAGAACTCGATGAACACCCTGATATCAAACTCATCATCATCGACACCTTGCAAAAAGTAAGGGGATCGGCAAAACGGAACGAACTCGCCTATGCGACGGACTACCGTGAACTCGGCGGACTGAAAGAGTATGCCGACCAAAAACGCATCTGCATATTTCTCATTCATCACCTGCGCAAGATGGCAGACGAGAACGATGTGTTCAACATGATTTCCGGGTCGAACGGCATCATGGGCGTATGCGACACGATATTCATCATCTACAAAAAGAAACGCCAAGACGAAAACGCCATGATGTTCATGACAGGGCGAGACATCCGGCAGAAAGACATCGTGGTGCATTTCGACGAGACGGAGTATCGGTGGGAAATGGTCGGCTCGGCAGAAGAAGAGGAGCGCAAACGCAAAAAGCGAGAGTATGACAATAACCCGATCGTTCGGACGATGAAGGAGTTGGTGAACAAGCCGCCATTCGTATGGAGAGGAACGGCGACCGACATGATGAAATCGGTGTTCGATGTTACAGGAGAAACCTTTGCGGGATCATCCGCGACGCTCGGAAAAATGATTTCGGAGATAGAGACACAGCTCTACTACGACGGCATACAACATACGACCAAGCGCAGCGGGGCAAACAGGATGCACTACTTCACCAAACGGCAGGATTACAGACCTTACAGACAAGGGTATTTATTCGATGACGGCGACGAGGAATAATCTAAAATCCGTATCGGTGTTCGGGAATTCTGTAAATTCCCTGTCACCGGGCAAAGAAACTATAATTTCCCTGTCGAGGTCGAGATTGTCTGTAAAAAAACTGTTGCCGAGAAAATGGCTGAAAAATCGCCTGTTTTGGGCAAAAAGTGGGCATTTTGTGATGGTTTTGCGGGATGTTTTCCTCGAATTTTGCTCACGGGCAGAGGCGTTTTCTGTAAAAAAACTCCGGGCATCCGAAAAACCTGTAAAAAATCTGTGGGACTCGACCGTCCATATATTTCGCATATATGCATTCGCGGAAAGCGCATATTTGAGCGGTTTTGAGTCGCTTTCGAGGGGTTTTGAAAGGGGGTCGCTCTAAAATCCATATCGAAAGCCCGAAAAACTCTAAAAAAACTGTCGGCAGCCGAAATCGCTGTAAATTCCGTATCGCTGCCCCGAATTCCTATAAATTCCATGTCGGGAAAGACAGGGTCTGTAAAATCGGGCAGACAGTGAATCGAGGTAGGGAGATACCGCCTAATTGTGACGGGAGATGACGGCAAATACAGAAACCAACCGTCACTACTGTCACAACCGTCACTACCGACGCAGATAGGAAAAACAAAAAACCAGAAGAGAGATTACTGTCACACTGGTAAAGCAATATTTTATGACGGGTGTGACGGGAATGACAGGAGCTTTTATGAAAGAGAGTGAGTTGATACGAAAAATCAGCGAATACCTCAAGAGCGTTCCCGACCTGTTCTTTTGGAAAGAGCATGGCGGTATGTATGGCACGGCGGGCATTCCCGATTTGATAGTCTGTTATCGGGGACGGTTCATCGGGTTGGAGTGCAAAGTCGGAAAAAATGAAGCGACCGTTCTGCAATCGCTGACCATTCGCCGCATCTTGCGGGCGGGAGGTTATTCGATGGTGGTGCGGTCGGTCGAGGAAGTAAAACAATTGATATCAGCCTTTGAGCAGGAGTAGTATGAAAGCGACGGAAAGAATGATTCACAAAGTATCGGTAGCGGAAGAAGCCGTTTTCGATTATGAAGAGTTGGTCGGCGCGCAGCCGCCCATCCGCGACATTAAGCAGGAGGTCGAGACCTATCTGAACATAACCGCTGCCCGGGCGCGTGGATATTATTTCCGAGTGAAGTATTACGACGAGACGATAGACCAGATGCTGATGCTCTTCCTGTACAAGGGTGAGAAGTTCGGGAGAATGCAGGTTTGGAAAGTGACCGGTATATGCTTTGCGGAAGACTGGACGGAAGAGCAGGAGGAAAGCGGTCAGATTCGGTTTTGGCTGAAGACAAAGATATGCGACCTTTCGCCCGAGGTGGATTGGGTGGTCAAATATCGGGTGTGGCAGGAAGAGGAGGCAAAAGCACGGGAGGACTACAATGACTGAAGTGGAGATCAGGGAATACCTGCAAAATTATAGAGACAGGAAAACGATAGCCGATTACAAGGTGCAAAACGGCAGGAAGGACGACAGGGACGTGGTGTGCATCCAGGCAATCGAGAATTGTATGCGGTTATTGCCGGACGGACTCGGGGATATTCTTCGGATGCACTATATCGAGAGAAAATCCTTGCGGAAGATCGCAGCGGAGCATTTCTATTGCAAGGATACTATTGCCAAGCGCAGGGACGAAGCAATAGCCCTTATGGGCGTGTGTTTGGCGAACGTATGAAAAAAGCGGGGAGGTCAATCCTCCTCGCTTTTTTCATGGTCGATTACCCATTGCAAAAGGTCGTCATAATCAATTGCGCCGGCTGCCATTTTTAGAAAAACCGACGACAGTTCATCTTGTGTATATGAAAGGGAAATTCCGTTCAACGCAAGGAACACAAGCATTGCGTGTGCGCCGATTCGCTTGTTGCCATCCAGGAAAGGGTGGTTTTGCACAAGCCCGCAAGCCAGACGAGCAGCTTTCTGATGCACCGATTGAAACAGTTCGGTTGAATCAAAGGTTTGGAACGGGGCAGCGATAGCCGAGTCCAAAAGCCCCTCATCCCGCAATCCATCCAAACCGCCCGTGTCCATTACCAAAGCATGGTGCATAGCGATGATTTGTTGTTTGGAAAGGACAATCACTTCGCCAACTCCTTATAAGCCGTCCGATTTTTTTCAATGAGCTGCTTGGAGAGTTCTTCTACGGAACTATCCGCTGCCATTTGAATCGGGGTGTTTGTGCGCTTGACCTCAAAGGGAATACGCTGTTCCCGAACGGCTTGCTTGGCAAACATGGTAATGGCAGAACTTAAAGAAAGACCGAGGTCGGCGAACAGTTCGTCGGCTTGTTCTTTAAGGTGTTCGTCCATACGGATCGTAACATTGATGTTAGCCATAAGAATACCTCCTATTCGAGTTTCATCTACATTATACAGCAAAACGAATGAGATGTCAATAGTATTATATGAAAATTATGTGCGGATTATGTGTAATGCAAGGAATAGTAACAATAGACAAAACCAGACACTTTTCCTCCGAAAGTTGCCAAAACATGCGTATAATGAGAGTAGGGAATATCCTCCGAGGGGGAAGGGAGCAACCCGAGCGGCGTGATGCCGGGAGAGAATATGAGAATGGGGGAAGTGCTCCCTTCACTTGTGTTTATGAGGAATAAATAATGCCGAGAAAACCCAAACGCCCCTGCAGCTACCCCGGGTGTCCGAGACTGGTAGAGGGGCAATATTGTGAGGAACATAAAAAATTAACGGACGCGCAGTACAACAAATATTCGCGTGATAACTTTTCAAAGAGTTTCTACAAGACCCCCGAGTGGCTGTTCGTTCGCAAGCGGCAGCTTGCAGAGCATCCGTTTTGTGAGGAATGCTTGAAGAAAGGACAGGCGGTGCGGGCGGTCATTGTGGACCATATCCGCCCCATCAAGCAAGGCGGTCAACCTTTCGCACCATCCAATCTGCAGTCGCTGTGCTGGAGCTGCCACTCGCGCAAGTCAGCCGAGGAGGGCAGCCGGTGGAGGACACCACCCCGCAAGGGCTGACCCGCTCGGGGGAGGGGGTATCAAATCCCCGGGGCTTTCACCCCATACAGCGGGGCCGCACCCTCACGCGAAAAATCGCATATTCAAAAATCAAAGGGGAAAATCAACCTTTGGGGGATACCCCACTAAAGTGGGAGCGGGCAAAACAGCCCGCTTTTTGATTTCCCGGGAAATCAAAATAATCAATGAAATCAAATAATCAAAAAGGGAGGGACTATGCCGAGCGGAGGAAGAAGACCGGGTGCTGGGCGACCGAGAAAAGCCGCCGCCCAAAAGATACTTGACGGCAATCCGGGCAAGCGTCCCATCGAAGTGCTGAACTTCGATACAGGGGGAATGGAACTGCCGAGCGAACCGCCGGAGTATTTAACGCCAAAGGCGAAAGAGATATACAGGACGGTATTCGGATGGCTGAAAAGCATCGGATGCACCAATGGCATACTTCCATACAACCTTGAGGAGTATGCATTTTGTAAAGCGCGATGGCTTGAGTGCGAGGAGATGAACACGAAACACGGGCTCCTCGTAAAAGACCAGAACGGCAAGGCTGTCCCGTCGCCGTTTGTGACGATGGCGCAGCAATACCTCAAGCAGACAAACGAGGTGTGGAGCAAAATTTATCTTGTCGTGCGCGAAAGCAAACTCTCTAAGTGGGATGAAAACAACCCGAACGACGATATCATGGAAAAACTGTTGGGAGGTAAGTCGTGATGGAATACACGCAAGAGAACCCGTTGCGGCTTATTGAGTTGTTCGCGGGTATTGGCTCACAGACACAGGCACTTAAAAATGTGGGAGTGCCGCATACGGTAGTGGCGATCTCGGAAATTGACAAGAACGCCATCAAAAGTTATACGGCTCTGCACGGCGAGACGGTCAACTTAGGCGATATCAAGGAAATCTGGGAACTCCCCGAGGCAGACTTTTGGACATATTCGTTCCCATGCCAAGATATCTCGGTGGCGGGGCATGGTGCGGGCATCAAGGAGGGGACGCGGAGCGGTCTGTTGCTTGAAGTCGAGCGGCTGTTGAAAGTCGCAGCAGAAAAAGGGACTCTTCCCAAATACCTGCTCCTCGAAAACGTAAAGAATCTTGTGAGTAAGAAATTCAAAGCCGACTTCGACAGTTGGCTTTCTTTTTTGTCCTCGCTCGGTTATACGAATTATTGGAAGGTACTCAACGCCAAAGATTATGGTATCCCGCAGCATCGAGAGCGGGTGTTCTGTGTTTCCATTCGTGGTGAACATACAGCATTTGTATTCCCCGAAAAGCGCGAGTTGACCTTGCGGCTCAAAGACATGATCGACGAACACGTCGATGAAAGGTACTATCTTAAGGAAAGCACTATCCGCAGCATCGTGACGTCGAAGTTCAACTCGCGGCGCGACTCGATCCGCCGCCCAAGCGATTATGCTTACTGTTTGCGGGCAAGGGATTGTTATGAACCACAATGCGTACAAGTCGGTGATGTAGTCGGTGAGAAGTGGGAGAAGATGCACGAGATGAGCCGAAGAGTATTCCAGACGGATGGAATTTCTCCCACGGTGCATTGCGCGGGTGGCGGCAATACGGAGCTGAAAATCGCAGAGGATTTTGTCCTCGGCGGCTTGCAAGAGCATCAAGTTCCGAGAACAGATGGGGTGAGCCCTACATTGACGGAGGCTATGGGAAAAGGTGGAGGACAAACCCCTGTAATCATTGATACCAGCGAGCCGAAAGAACGATTTTTCAAGCAAGCGTTCGAAACGATGAAAGAGAACGAGTGTGAAGCCGGGGACACGATAGATGCGTTCAATAAAAAAGTGAACAAGAGTGGAGTCTGCCCGACGCTCACCACGCGCCCGGAGGGGTTCAAAACAGCAATCTTGCCTGTTGTCGTGGCAATGCGCGGGCGAAACCCGAATAATCCGTCGGACAGGACACCTGGGATACCATTGCGACAGCGACTCGAGGTGAACGAAAAGGGGCTGTGTAATGCGCTTACCACGGTTCAAAAAGACAACCTTGTAATGGATGCGGACTATGTATCCAGGAAATACGGCGAATTTATCGACGAAAAAGGGTACATCCCCGAGATGTTCGTGGCTTACAACAAGCAGGAAGTTCATGATGTTGCGCCGACATTGACTGGGCAATGTTCCTGTCCCTCGGGCAGCTCGGCGGTACTGAAACTCGAAAAACCGATAAAGGTCAAAGTGGCGACCGAGCAAGGATACGAGGAGGCAACGGCGGGGGACTATGTGAACATTACTTTCCCGAGTTCCAAGACCAAAAGAGGTCGGGTAGGGAAAGGTGTTGCGCAAACGCTGACCTGCGGAGACGGAAACGCAGTCATCACGGAGAACGTGCGCATTCGCAAACTGACTCCGAGAGAATGTCTGCGTCTCATGGGCTGGACAGATGAGCAGATTGACAAAATCGAGAGCGCAAAGGTCAGTTCGACGCAGCAATATCGACAAGCGGGAAACGGAATCGTGGTGCAGGTCTTGGAGGCAATCTTCAAGGCTTTATTTTTTGATAAATCAATCAAGGAACGGTGAAGATGAATAAAAGAATTTACACGGCAGAGTCGGTGACAAGCGGACACCCGGACAAACTTGCAGACCTCATTGCGGACAGCATTCTCGATGAGTGCCTGGAACAGGATGCGGACAGCCGCGTCGCAGTCGAAGTAATGCTCACTCACGATAAGTGCTTTATCGGTGGTGAAATCACCACGAAAGCAAGGGTGGACTATGAGTTCATCGCCAGAGCGACCATTGCCCAAGTCGGCTATGACCCGAGGGGATTGGACTACGACATTCATATTCATGAGCAGAGCATGGACATAGCCGGCGCAGTCGACAGAACAGAGCAGGGAGCGGGCGACCAGGGAATCGTGTACGGCTATGCCACAACGGAAACGCTGAACTTCATGCCGCTGCCTGTCGAACTTGCGCACCGACTGACGGATAGGCTTGAGCAATGCCGTCGCAGGGGCATCATCAAAGGACTTTGCCCGGACGGGAAAAGCCAGGTGACCGTGCAGTTTAACGGCGACCGCTTTGATAAGATCGTTTCCGTTCTTGTATCGGCGCAGCATGAAGCGTGGAAATCGCTCGACGACCTTATTCCCGAGATCAGGAAAAAGGTCATCGGCTATGTGTTCGCCGAGTATGATATGTCCGATGTCGAGATACTGGTCAATCCGTCCGGGCGGTTTGTGATTGGCGGCTTTGAAGCTGATACTGGTCTAACCGGTAGGAAGCTCATGGTTGACTCCTACGGCGGGATCGCGCACAACGGCGGCGGGGCGATGAGCGGCAAAGATGCAAGCAAAGTGGATAGGAGCGGGGCATATCTCGCCAGATACATTGCAAAGAATATCGTAGCGGCGGGACTTGCGGAGAAATGTGAGGTCGCACTGACGTATGCGATAGGCATCCCGGCCCCGACGAGCATCGACATCAATACCTGCTTCACGGGAACGGTCAATGAACAGCTCATCCGTAATGCGGTTGAACAGGTTTTCGACCTGCGCGTGGGAAGAGCAATCGATGCGCTCGCCCTTAAACGCCCCGTCTATGTCCAAACCGCAGTCGGAGGGCATTTCGGGAAAGAAGACTTCGCGTGGGAAAAGACGGATAAAGCGCAGGAGTTGAAGAATGCAATCATGCCGTGAGACCCTGGTATGCGACAACATACGGCTGGTATATTATGTGTTCGGGAAATTTTCTCAAACGGAAGTCGCTTCATTGCATAGGGACGACATAATATCGTCCGGGCTGTTGGGACTTGTAAAGGCAGCAAATACATTCGATAGTAAGCGCGGCACAAAGTTTTCTACCTATGCCGCACTTTGCATTCGAAACGAAATGCTGATGTATATGCGGAAAGTGCGGCGGTACTTTGGGAAAGAGATATCGCTTGAAGAGCCTGTGTCAACAGACGAAACAGGAACGGTCTTAACTATCGCCGATACCATCGAGGCAAACGAAAACCCACAAGACGAATGCCTTGCGGGTATAATGTTTGCAGAGTTTCAGCGAAGACTGTCGACGCTTGACAGAAGTGTCCTCAAAATGAAGATGGAAGGGTACCGGCAAAAAGAAATTGCGAGGTGTCTGGGCTATTCACAGGGGTATATAGCCAAACGAATCAAGGGAATACAAGCAAAAGGCAGGCTTTGGATGCTTAATTCTCTCGACCGAGGACAAATTCGACGGAACAGTCGAAGTAATCAGCCAAAGCGATAATGCTTTCAAGGCTCGGTGTACTTCTTCCTTTTAGCCAATCATAGATGATGCTTTCATCGATATGGGCTTCTTTGGAGATGTTGGCTTTGGTTTTTTGAAGAAATCCACCAGGTACGGTAGCCTGTCCTTGAACGGCGGAATGGGAAGAGGCTCAAATTCAGAGCCTTCATCGCTGCGGCCGAGCAAAAAGTCGATAGAGCAATGGAAATAGCCCGACAGACGGAAAGCCATGTTCAAACTGGGAAGTCTCTCGCCGTTGGTATAGCGGCAGATGACTTTCCTTGTAACACCAAGCTCTTTGGCGAGGTGAGCGGGCTTCATTTCGTGGTCGGTAAGCAGCTCTCGGAGCCTTTCGACAAATTTCTCCAATATACTCATAAATAAGTCAAAACCTCTGTAATAATTATCTCGGATTGCGGACACAAAAAGTTGATTGTGTCCGTAAACCAAGTTATAATAGTAGTACATAGCGAGCGCGCAGCTATGAAATCAATTAGGAGGTTTCAAAATGGCAAACTTTGAACCTGCACGGAGCAATCCGAGCAGCACGGACTGGATGGAACAGGAGGGTGAGATGCACGATGCCGTAACGGATTCGCGTGAACTCGCGGCAGGGCTGTTGTTCCTGCTGAAAGAGTATTACATAGGTTCGTTTGAACTGAATGAAGGTAAGATCGCCGTCAAGTTCAATAACGAACAGCAGTTTTCCATATCAGTCAATGAGCGCGCATAAGACAAAGCCGATAAATTAAGTATCGGCAAAAAATACAAAAGACAACCCGTGAAGACACATAAAGCGAAGAAGACCGCCGAGAACTCGGCGGTCTTGGCTTTTTCTTTCAGTTTTAACTGGACTAAATAGGAATTATACGGTATTGTTCAGGCTACGGAGGTACAGAAATGAAAAAAGGAAAGGTCGAGTTCCATAGCCAGGGACAATCTGGTAATATCTATTATATCATCGGGGCGGTGCGAGGCGTTATGCAAAAACAGCACAGGATCGCGGAATATAATGATATGTGGGAGCGGATACAGAACGCCAAAAGCTACTGGGAGGCGTTGAAAATCATTGCCGAACACGTGGATTTGGTCGATTTGGACGGAAGATATAAGGTTTAAAACAAACAAAATATACGTGTCTCTGGGAAGGAAGGTACTTCGGTGCTTTCCTTCCCGTTTATTTTCGGGAGGAGGGAGAATGCCATTCAATGAACAGCTTGCGGATCGGGCGGCGGCATTTATTCGCTCGCTCAAACACACCAAAGGCACATGGCATGGCAAGAACTTTGACCTGCTCCCGTGGCAGGAAAAAATCGTGCGAGATATATTTGGCACGATAAAAGAAAGCGGATATAGGCAATACAATACCGCCTATGTGGAGATCCCCAAGAAACAGGGAAAGTCAGAACTTGCCGCAGCGATCGCACTTTACCTATTGGCGGGCGATGGTGAATGGGGAGCAGAGGTGTACGGCTGTGCGGCAGACCGACAGCAAGCCTCCATCGTTTTTGATGTTGCTTGTCAGATGGTGGAACAATGCCCGGCTTTAAAAAAGCGGATAAAGCCCGTGATGTCGCAAAAGCGGCTTGTGTATGCGCCGTTGAACAGCTTCTACCAGGTGTTGTCGGCAGAAAGTTATACCAAGCACGGACTGAATGTTCACGGCGTTGTTTTCGACGAACTCCATGCGCAGCCGAACCGTGCCTTGTATGATGTCATGACCCACGGCTCGGGCGACGCGAGAAAACAGCCGCTGTTTTTCTTGATAACGACAGCGGGAACGGATCGAAACTCGATATGTTGGGAAGTGCATCAAAAAGCCCAAGACATTCTCGATGGACGTAAACACGACCCGTCTTTCTACCCCGTGATTTATGGGGCAGAGGACGATGACGATTGGGGAGATGAGCGGACATGGTATAAGGCGAACCCGTCACTCGGAGTAACGGTTGACATTGATAAACTGCGGACTGCCTATACATCGGCAAAGGAAAACCCGGCTGAAGAAAACCTGTTTCGACAACTACGGTTGAACCAATGGGTAAAGCAATCCGTTCGATGGATGCCGATGGATAAGTGGGACGAGTGTGCCTTTGCTGTTGACCCGGAAAAACTCAAAGGGCGGGAATGCTACGGCGGGCTTGACCTCTCGTCAAGCACGGACATCACGGCATTTGTCTTGGTGTTCCCACCGCTCGATGAAGAGGATAAATACAGCATACTCCCGTTCTTTTGGGTGCCAGAGGATACAATCGACCTGCGGGTGCGGCGCGACCATGTTCCGTATGATGTGTGGCAAGCGAAAGGCGAGATGCTCTCGACCGAGGGAAACGTCATCCATTACGGGTACATCGAAAACTTCATCGAAGAACTCGGGACGAAATACAACATCAAAGAGATTGCGTTCGATAGGTGGGGTGCTGTTCAGATGACCCAAAATCTCGAGGGAATGGGATTCACGGTCGTGCCGTTCGGACAGGGATATAAGGATATGAGCCCGCCGACCAAAGAGCTGATGAAGTTGGTGTTGGAGAAAAAGATCGCCCACGGCGGGAATGTGCCACTCCGTTGGATGATGGACAATGTATATGTCCGCACAGACCCTGCGGGGAACATTAAGATGGATAAAGAAAAATCTACGGAACGCATCGACGGCGCGGTGGCACTCGTTATGGCACTTGACCGAGCAATACGGAACAACGGACAGACCGACAGCGTTTATAACGATAGAGGAATTATCGTGATATGATCAGATAATTCATGAGAAAATCCACAGAGAATGGAAATTGTGGGGTTGACAAATTCAATTTTTGTGATATAATAATATGATTTGGTGCTATCCAAATGGGCGGCTTGGGAAAATAACACCGAGGAGAGATAGATAGCCATGCATGATTTTCGCTATGTATCGAAAAAAGAAGCAGCTCCAATAAAAGCGATTCTGTTGGAGATTATTCATTCAACCCAAAACCTTGTTAGGGACGAATTCACCTTTCAATACGAGTTTGTCGGCAGCGCGTCCAGGAATATGATTACTTGCGACACGAAGTCGAATATCGGATTCGACTTTGATGTAAATATCTACGTCAATGACGACGAAGAGAACTATACGGCAAAACAAATCCGACAAATCATAAAGCAAGCATTAGACAAGGTGGCGCGCCACTATGGGTATGATTATTGTGAGGATTCCACCCGCGTTTTGACGATTAAGGTCAAGGACAGAGGTAAATCGAGAATAGTTCACAGTTGCGACTTTGCAATTGTGAATGATTGCGAGGACGGAAGGCAACAGTACATACGCTATAACAAGGTACAGAACAATTATACCTGGGAGTACCAGGGAGAAGGTTTTGACGGGCTCCCGGACAAAATCGAGTGGCTGCGAGAGAATGGCTTGTGGCAACAGGTAAGGGATTATTACATTGAGAAAAAGAACTGCAATGATAATCCGGATAAGCACTCACGTTCCATCTTTGCGGAAACAATTACAGAGATGTGCCAAAAGGCAGGATATTACGAATAAAAGCAATTAAGCGAAACCGCACTCCGCGAGTGCGGTTTTTTCATGCAAAAAAGCGGAGGGAAAGATGCAGATAGAAAAGAGAGCGGTGGTAGAGTTGAAAGCGGCTCCATATAATCCGAGGAAAGACCTCAAGCCCGGCGATGCCGAATATGAGAAGCTCAAACGGAGCATCCAGGAGTTTGGCTATGTCGAGCCAGTGATATGGAATAAGCGAACAGGAACGGTCGTCGGCGGGCATCAAAGGCTCAAAGTCATGAAGGACCTCGGCTACGAGGAAGTCGACTGCGTGGTGGTGGACTTGGACGAGCAGAAAGAAAAAGCACTCAATATCGCTTTGAATAAAATCAGCGGCGAATGGGATGAGGGACTGCTCGCCAATCTTCTCAAAGACTTGGATAACAGCGGGTATGATATCACATTTACCGGCTTTGACCTCGCGGAGGCACAGGAACTGTTTGGGAGCGGCTCGTTTGAGAATGTGCATGAAGATGAGTTCGATGCTGAATCAGCCGCCGCCGAGATATCCGAGCCCAAGACCAAGCACGGCGATTTGTGGCTTCTCGGCAAGCACAGACTGCTGTGCGGCGATTGCACCATTGCGCAGGACGTCGCAAAACTCATGGACGGAAGAGTCGCAGATGTAATGGTCACGGATCCGCCATATAATGTAGACTATGGCTCGGCGATCATCGGAAAAAACAAATCCAAAACCAGGACGGAAAGCACCATCGCCAATGACAACATGAACGATGATGACTTCCATCAGTTCCTGCTCGCGTTCTATAAAGCGGCATACGATGTACTCAAAAAGGGCGCACCGCTGTATGTTTTTCACAGCACGAAGGAGACGGTGAACTTCACGCGGGCGATGGAAGAGGCGGGATTCAAGTATGCCCAGACGCTTGTGTGGGTGAAAAATCATTTCACACTCGGTCGGCAGGACTATCAATGGATACACGAGCCGATTTTATACGGTTGGAAAGAGGGCGCAGGACATTACTTCATCGACGACAGGACGCTGTCGACGGCTTTGGAGGGTGTTGCCGAGAATATCAAGAAGATGAGCAAGGCAGAACTGACAGACCTTGTAGAGCGAATTTTGGGGCTTCCTACGACCGTCGTGAGAGACAACAAACCTGTGAAGTCGCCCGATCATCCGACGATGAAACCCATCACCCTGTGCGCAAAACTCATATACAACAGCAGCCACGAGGATGATACGGTATATGAGCCGTTCGGTGGGAGCGGTTCGACAATGATGGCAGCAGAACAGCTCAACAGAAAATGCTGCGCCATTGAACTCGAACCGAAATACTGTGATGTCATTGTGCGCAGATACAGGGAACTGTGTCCCGATGCGAAGATAAAACATATCCGAGACGGACAGGAAATATTCGATTAACAGGGGCGGGTTCGCTGGACTTGATCCGAGACTTGTGATATGTTGTTCGAAAAAAGGGAGGTCCCAAGAATGAAGAGTATCACAGAAGCCATATACGACGGATGGATCAATGAACGTGAACGGAGGAACAAATTACCCCAAGATGACCCCGAATGCATAGCATTGTCAAAGTTCGAAGACACATTGACAAAGGAACAGAAAGTTCTGTTCGACCAGTTCATGGATGCCTATACGACCAATGAGGAGAAACTTCGAAAAGCGGCATACGGACGGGACATAAAACTTGGTGTCCGATTGGGATATGAGGCGGCGAACTATGATGCGGAGGAGTGATATGGAAGAGAAAGACGATACGACCCTCGGTAATGAGATGTCGTTGGAAGAGTTCATGCAATATCTGAAAAGCATTGAAGAGCGGAGCGACAGAGAGGATGAACTGCTGGAGTTTTACAATAAGGCATGGGAAATCCGATTGGGAACGAAACTTGTGCGAGTTCCGTTCGATGCGGTCTCATTCAATGCCATATATGATGCATTGAGCAAGATAAAATCGGAGGAGTGATCCTCCGATTTTTCTTGAAAAAAATGTGTTTTTCTTTCGGGTTTCGGCGTGTTTTCGCTGGGCTCTTTCGCTCGTTTACGGTATTGTATAGGTACAAAAACGAAAGGAGAAACACCATGAACAAAGCATACTGCACAGGAAAACTCGCCGCCCTGGTAAGAGACCATAACCATTATCTGAAAGTCAGATACACGGATGCGGTCGCGGATTACAGGCGGGCAATAGACAACCTTATCTATGTCGCCAAGAGCGTGGGCATCACTATGAAATACGCCATCGAAAAGGATGGCAGCATAACGATGCTGTAAGGAGGCGGCGAGATGAAACAGGAAATCAGCAAAGCAACACTCAAGGCACTCGAGAAAATCGCAATGCAGGAAAACGCAGCCATAGAGGAAAGAGGCGGGCTGGAGCGGAAATGGAACGACACCGAGGACTTCCCCGAAGTCGCGGTATGGTCAATCGAGGCGATGCTCGTCGCGGCGTACAAACTGGGCAAACAGGCGGCGAAGACCGATAAGTAACACTACAACATCAATATGGCATAGCCGCTCGGGAAACCGAGCGGTTTTTCGTGTGTCTGAAAGGAGGGTGAATGGGACTATTTAAGAGGAGCAGAGACGGTCCAAAGGAGAGGCGGGATCGTTCGGAAAAGATGAAAGACTTCATTCGCGGAGTCGATGTGGACTACATCGGGAACAGCAACAGCGGTGTTCGTGTGGATGAACTGCGGGCGATGCAGACGAGTGCGGTATATGCCTGCGTCAAGATACTATCGGAGACCGTGGCGAGCCTGCCGTTGCATCTGTATAAGAAAGAAAAGGAAGGGAAACACGAACTCGCCGACCAGCACCCGCTGAATGCGTGCTTGTATGAGCTTCCGAATGAGGAGATGACCTCGTTCGAGTTCCGAGAAAGCATGATGTCGTCCTTGCTGTTGTGGGGAAACGCTTATGCGCGGATCATCAGACGGCAAGGTCATGTCGTCGAGCTATGGTATTTGAAACCGCATCTCATGACGGTGGAGCGGGACAGTCTCACGGACAAGATAAAATACACCTATTCGGACGATGTAACCAACGAAACCTATGTGTACCGACCCGACCAAGTATTCCATGTCAAAGGGCTGTCGTTCGACGGGGTGAAGGGCATCAGCCCGATAGCCCAGGCGCGGGAAGCAATCGGGCTTTCACTTGCGACCGAGGAGTACGGAGCAAAGTTCTTCGGAAACGGAGCCAGACCGGGCGGTGTATTGGAACACCCGGGCATCCTCAAAGACCCCGAAAAACTCCGCGAGTCATGGAACAAGGTCTATCAGGGGACACGGAACAGCCATAAGGTCGCCGTTCTCGAAGAGGGCATGAAATATCACACGATAGGTATTGCGCCCGAGGATGCACAGTTCCTTGAGACCAGGAAATACCAACTGAACGAAATATGCCGCATCTTCCGTGTGCCGCCGCACTTGGTAGGCGACCTTGAAAGAGCGACGTTTTCGAACATCGAGCATCAGTCAATTGAATTTGTCCAGCATACCATCCGCCCCTGGCTCGTGCGATGGGAGCAGGAAATCAGCCGTTCTCTCTTGGATGAGAAAGAGCGGCTTTTGTATTTCGCCAAGTTCAATGTGGACGGACTGCTGCGCGGTGACTACAAGTCGCGCACGGAAGGGTATGCGATAGCCCGTCAGAACGGTTGGCTGTCGATCAATGATATACGCCGGCTTGAAGATATGCCGCCCATACCCAAAGAACAGGGCGGTGACGATTATCTCGTGAACGGCAACATGGCAGCGGCAGGGGCGGCTGTGCAGGGAATACAGAAAGGAGGTAGCGATGGAGAAGGGCAGGAAGGAGATGCGAATGCTCCCGATGAAGGAACTTCGGGTAAGCGAAAGCGAAGGCGCGACCGTGATTGAGGGACACGCCGCCGTGTTTGACTCGTGGTCGGAAACGCTTGGCGGTATTTTCCCGTTCAAGGAAGTCGTCAGAAGGGGCTCGTTTTCGGAGAGTATCGGAAGAGACGATATTCGCGCGCTGTTCAACCACGACCCGAACTATGTGCTTGGCAGGAACAGGGCGGGGACACTCGAACTTGTCGAAGATGAAGTCGGTTTGCGGGTGCGGATCGCGCCGCCCGATACGAGTTGGGCGCGGGATGTGCAGACAAGCATCCGCCGCGGAGATATCAGCCAGATGTCCATCGGGTTCGTAGTCGAGGACGATGAGTGGCGCACGGAGAACGGAATGGATGTGCGCGAACTTCGCAAGGTCAAGCTGTTCGACGTGAGCCCCGTGACGTTTCCTGCATATACGGCAACGGATGTCGGTGTCCGTGCGATGCAGGAATATGAGGGCTATAAGGCAGAACAGCGCAGACAAAGCGAAGAGGCTGAACAGGCGGCGGCAAAGAAAGCCAAAGAGCGAGCAAGGCTTGCTCGGATGCAGACAAAATTTAAAAATCTTTGAGGAGGAACAACATGGATATCAAGAAGGTATTGGAAATGAAGGCAAAAAGAGAGGATGCCAGGCTCAAAGCGATGGCGGTACTGAATAAGGCAGAAGCCGAAGACCGATTCCTCTCCGATGATGAACAAAAGGAAATCGACAAGTACGAGTCGGAAATCCGCTCGTGGGATGAAAGCATCAATAGAGCGGAGAAAATGCTGTCTATGCAGCCCGAAGACAGAGATATGGAAAAGCCGGAAGCAAAACCATCGCCGAACAAGGGCGATGAAAAGAGATTTCCTTCGTTTGGCGAGCAGCTCATGGCGGTGTACAGGGCGGCGGCTCCCGGCGGGCGCACGGATGAGAGACTTTCTACTCGCGCCGCGCTCGGTGCGAATGAAACCACGCCCTCGGACGGCGGCTTCCTCGTGCAACAGGATTTCGTGACGGAACTGCTCAAGAGAACCTATGAAACGGGCATTCTCGCCAGCAAGGTCAAGAAGATTCCTATCAGCGCAAACGCCAACAGTCTGAAAATCAATGCCGTGGACGAGGAATCGAGAGCGAACGGCTCGCGTTGGGGCGGCATTCAGACCTATTGGGAAGGCGAGGCCGAGGAACTGACGGCAAGTAAGCCCAAGTTCCGCCAGATGGAGCTGACGCTCAAGAAACTCACCGGGCTTTGCTATGCGACGGACGAACTCCTGCAGGATGCTGCGGCACTCGAATCGGTCATTCGCCAGGCGTTTGCGGAAGAATTCGGGTTCAAGATCGACGACTCTATCCTGTTCGGTACAGGCGAGGGCGAACCGCTCGGCATTCTGAACAGCGGTGCGGCGGTCACCGTTGCGAAAGACAAGGACCAGACCGATATCATCACTGTGAACAATCTCATCACGATGTGGAATAGGCTGTGGTCGAGGTCGAGGGGGAATGCTGTCTGGTACATCAACCAGGAACTCGAGCCGTATCTGTACACGCTCACGGTCGGCGATAAGCCCGTGTATATTCCTGCGGGCGGGCTTTCCCAGAAACCCTACGGAACGCTGTTCGGGCGTCCCGTTGTCCCTCTGGAGCAGTGCAGTGCGGCGGGAGAGATCGGTGATATCATTCTCGCGGATGTGGGACAGTACCTGCTCATCGACAAGGGCGGCATGAAAGCGGCAAGTTCCATCCATGTCAGATTCCTGTATGACGAGAACGTGTTCCGCTTCATCTATCGTGTGGACGGCAAGCCCATCTGGAACAAACCGCTCACGCCGTACAAGGGCAGCGCAAGCGTATCGCCTTTCGTGACGCTCGCCAAGAGAAACGCTTGATGAAAGGAGGGTAAGGGTATGCTTGATTTGCAGGAAACGAAAGAGTTTCTCCGAGTCGATGGCGATGAAGAGGATGCCCTTATCTCATCTCTTATCGTCACGGCAAAGGATTTGACCGAAGACGTGATGCGCCGGAAGTTATCCGACTTCAAAGAGCTGCCAGAACCTGTTCGGCAAGCCATGCTGATACTTGTTGCGACACTGTATGAGGAAAGGCAGGTATCCAAAGGTAAAACGGGCGTGTCGGTCGCCGACACGCTCGACCTTGTCCGGCGAATGCTGTTTGCTTATCGGAAAGGAGCGTTCTGATGGACATAGGTGAGCTGAACAGAAGAGTGGAAATTTTGAAATACTTCGTAAAGCGCGATGCCTATGGCGGCGAAGACGGAAGATGGCTTCCCGTAGGGCGTGTTTGGGCGAAAATCGAACCGGTGAGCGGAACGGAGTATTTCACGGCGCAGCAAGTCTCGGCGGAGACGGTCACGAAGATAACAATACGGTTTTATGCTGGCTTGGATGTCATGCACCGAATTCGCTACGCAGACAAACTGTATGAGATCATCGGCATCTCGGATGCGGATACGGCGCATCGATGGACGGTAATCAATTGTAAGGAGATGGTAGGCGATGGGCTACAGCGCAAAGCAACGGAAAGTCAAAGTGAGCATCGAGGGTGCGGATGCGATTGTAAAAGACCTCAAAGCGATGGATGACGCTGCGGCGGCTGTGCTGATGGACGGCGCAAAAAAGGGCGGGCAGATCGCCCTCGACGATGCAAGACAAAATTGCCCCGTGGATACAGGGGCATTGAAAGCCAGTCTTGCAATGGCAGAGGACAAAGCGACGGCAACAAAAGCGACCGTAAAAGTGGACTATGATAAATCCATCCGATACGGGACATTTGTGGAACTCGGCGCACGCGGGCGACCCGGCAATCCGTTTTTGCGGAATGCGGTGGACAAGAATCTCGACCGCATCAACGATGCCATCGTCACGGAAATTTCAAAAGCGGTGGGTAGAGAGCTATGAAAGATATATGTCAAGCGTTGTTTGAGTATTTGAGCAGTCGAGAAGAGATCGTCAGACAAGTCGGAACGCGCATATATCCCATTTTATTGCCGCAGGACGCATCGTTGCCGTCCATCGTCTACGCACCCGTTCTATGCAATTATGATTCCGCTTTGCAGGGCGATACAGGGTATGTTCGGCAAACGATACAAATCGTCTGCCATGCGCGGACTTTCAAATTGGCAAGAGAACTTTCCAGAGATGTAAAGAGAAGTTTACAGGATTTTCACGGCGATATGTGCGGGCTGCACATACAAGCCGTGTTCATAAAATCGGATTACGAGTACGATGCGAACACTTCGCTCAAATTCTCAATGGACGAGTACATGACGAGCATTGAATTCGATATCCATTTCAACGAAAAGTAGGAGGAACAGAGATGGCTGTTGCAGGAAAAAACGGAAAAGTCGTCGTCGGCAGCGGAGCAGAGGAAAAAGTGGTCGGCATCAAGTCCTGGTCGCTCGAACTCTCGCTTGAGACGCTTGAAACTACCGCGCTCGGCGACGATTGGAAAAACTATATTGCGGGGCTGAAAGAATGGACGGCTTCGAGCGAAGGCGATTACGAAGTACCCGTGGATACGGAGGGACAGGCGGCGTTGCAGGATGCGTTCCTGAATGGTACGACCATTGTCGTAAAACTCTATGTGGACGGAGTGAACTACTACCAGGGCGAGGCATATATCAATAGCCTTTCCATCGAAGACCCCGTGGACGATGTCGTGTCTATCAGCATTGAGTTCACAGGCACGGGTGCGCTCACCTTTGAAACGGGCGAATAAGGAGGAGAACATGAAGAAAGGCGTAACAATCGAACTTGACAAACCGAGGACTCTGCGGTACGGCATGAATGCACTTGCGAAAATCGAGGACATTACGGGAAAGACCATCATGGCTCTTGACCTTAACTCGCTTGGAATCAAAGACGTGCTCGTCATCGTATATGCCGGGCTTTGCCATGAGGATAAGAGTCTGACGATTGAACAGGTCGGAGATTTATTGGACGAATATGCCGATCTGACAATGATTGCGGAAAAGGTCGGAGAAGCTCTGACCGAGGCGTTCGGAAAACCGAAGGGGAACGAAAAGGGGGAATAGGAGCCGCCGACTTTGACTTGTCTGATTTCCTGGAAAAGGCGGTCGTGCAATTTGGCATAGACCCGCTTATTGCAGACGAGTACACGCCATACGAATTATACCTTATAGGAAGACAGGTACAAGAAAGGAATTTTCGAGAATTTGAGAACGCGCTCACGATTGCATGGCATACGGAGGCATTTGCGCGGCAGCGTAGGCTGCCGAAACTCGAAAAGATTCTCAAAGAGGTGCGAAAGCCATCCAGGAAAGCGGAGAGTAGGAGCGATGCCATTCTCAAGGCAATGGCGGCGGCTAAAGGAGTGATTATAAAATAAGGAGGGAGAGTCATGGCAATCATACGAAATCTGGTCGTCAAAATCGCGGCTGACATTTCCTCCTTGTCAAAAGGACTACAAACGGCGCAGAAGCAAATCCAGAAAGTTGCCTCATCCTTTACGCGGGCGGGGACAAAACTGACGGCAGGAGTTACCGCGCCGCTTGTAGCCCTGGGTGCATCGGCAATCAATATCTCAAAATCGTTTGAGCAGAGTATGGCGAATGCCGCATCCGTCGCAATGGCGACCGGGGATGAGTTGCAAGCGATGACAGACCTCGCACGCGAAATGGGTGCAAAGACTGTCTTTTCGGCTTCCGAGGCGGCGGATGCACTCTACTATATGGCATCGGCTGGTTATAAATTGGACGAGATGACACAGTCCATCGAAGCGACACTAAACCTTGCCTCTGCGACACAAAGCGACTTGGCTTTTACAACGGATACGGTCGTCGCTGCGTTGAACCAGTTTCAACTCGGGGCGGCGGGCGCAGAGCGAGTTGCGAATTTATATGCAGCAGCCATCGGCGCATCCCAGGCTGATATGGAGAAACTTGCATTCTCCATGAACTATGTCGGGCCTGTTGCGAACAGTCTCGGTTGGGAGATCGAGGAAGTCGTCGGAGCGTTGTCGGTATTATATGATGCTGGCTACGACGGTTCGATGGCGGGTACTTCATTGCGGCAATCGCTTGTAGCGTTGATGAACCCTACGGCAGCGGCTTTGAAGATTTTTGATGAGTTGGGAATCAGTATAGAGCAACTTGATCCGACCTCAAACGACCTCGCCTCTATCCTCGATACCTTATCGAACGCAGGGATGACGACCGCACAGGCAATGGAAGTGTTCGGCGCAAGAGCCGGCCCCGGTATGTTGTCCCTGTTGGCGGCGGGCGGCGATGCTGTTCGTGAGTACACGGAGGCAATAACGGGAACGAATGCGGCGAACGATATGGCGGCAATGCAGGTCGATACGCTGCAGGGGCAACTTAAGATTTTGGAATCGGAATTGGAGGAGGTGGCTCTCCAATTCGGAGATATCCTCATACCGATCATTCGGGAATTGTTGCAAAAATACATTTCGCCGCTGACCAACAGGCTGATGAGTTTGAGCGCAGGGACGAAAAAGAACATCGTGGTTATTGCGCTCCTTGCGGCAGCGATAGGTCCGCTCCTGCTCGTGGTTGGGAAATTGATTTCGAGCGTCGGAACGATCATCAAACTCGGTTCGCTGTTGTTCTCGAAGACGGGACTCATCATTGCGGCTATCGTCGCAGCCGTGGTGGTGATTAAAAAACTGTGGGATACCAATGAGGATTTCCGAAACGCCGTAACCGCAATTTGGGAGAAGGTCAAAAACTTCATCCTCAATGCCGTTGAGGCAATCAAGGATTGGTGGGACAAAAACGGGGAGAAACTCGTCAAAAAGGTGGTGAGTACCCTCAAGTCCCTTTGGAAAATCGTCAAACAGATTTTTGGCAAACTTCAGAAGATTGCGGAAAAAGTATGGGGGATTGTAAAGGACATCGTCATTGACGTGGTCGTGGCAATCCGTGATTTCTGGGAGAAGAACGGAGCGCAAATATGGGCGACGGTCAAAACGCTGTTCACCAATATCTGGAATATCGCAAGCACCGCTTTTGATATTATCTACAATGCGGTGCTGAAATTTTTGGACTATGTCCGTCCGATATGGGAGAATATCAAGCAGCTATTTTCCTCGCTTTGGGATACCCTGGTCGAATTATACGAGACCTTAAAGCCCGTCTTTGACCTCATCGGCGGGCTGGTCATGACTTTGCTCGGCGTGGTGACAGGAGTCCTTTCCGGGATTATTGAGGCACTCGGTCCGTTCATTCAAGCCGTGATAGATGTAGCCCAGGCAATCCTGGAAATTATACAGGTAATCTGCGCTGTGCTTCGAGGCGACTGGTCGGAAGCCTGGGAACATATGAAAAATGTGGCGTCCAATCTTTGGGACGGCATCAAAAATATTTTCCTCGGGATATGGGAGTTTATCCAGGGATTTTGCGAGGGCGTGAAAAACTTCTTCGGAAATCTCGGGGATAATATCGTTGCTATATTCAAAAGTGCCTGGGAAGGGATTAGTGGCTTTTTTACAAACCTGTGGGAAGGCATAAAATCCGCAGCATCATGGATATGGGACACCATAACCGGGCTGTTCTCGAAAATCGGAGATTTCTTCTCCGGGCTGTTCAAGGATGCATTCAATTGGGGCAAGAACCTGATACAGAACATCGGAGACGGCATCAAAAAGGCTTGGGACTGGGTAGTAGACGGAGTCAAGGGGATCGGGCAGTCGATTGCGGACTTCCTCGGATTTGGTTCACCGACCAAGAAAGGACCGGGCCATAAGGCAGACGAGTGGATACCAAATCTCATGGACATGATGGCGCAGGGTATGTATAACGACATCCCTATGATCCAGCGAGCAGCTATCCAGGTGGCGAACGCTCTCGGTTTAACGACTACAACCAACCGCGCAATGGTGGGTACAGGGACGAGTCCGAATGCCGATTTATTGAACGGCATCTTGCAGGGAATGGCGGTGATGAACGGTATGGGAGGCGAAACGGGCAATAAGGAGATAGCATTACAGATCGACGGTCAGACATTTGCCAGGTTGATTGTTCCAAACATCACAAGGGAATATAAGCGCAACGGTATTGAGTTGAAGGGGGTGTAGTGCGATGGATTTTTTCTCGATAAACGGAAAGAGCATAAAAGCCCCGACGGAAATGACGATCTCCCCGGAACATCTTGATAAAGCCGAGCGAACGATGGACGGAACAATGGTGATTGACATCATCGGGACTAAGAAAAAAGTGGACGTGTCCTGGGAATATTTAACTAAAGAGGATATGAAGACGTTAGCGACGGAGTCGGGAAGTGACCGATTTTCCGAAATTTCTTTTCATGATGAAAAGACCGGAGTGCCGGTGCAAATGACTGCAAGGGCAGAAAGTTTGACCTATATGCCGTACTATGACTGGGCAAAGGCTCAACTGATTTGGAAGAGCGTATTGGTTACGTTCAAGGAAAGGTAGCACGGTATGGAGTATTCAGATAATCCGCGCAAGGTGTACGGGAAAGTAGAAATCGTTTACAGCGACAAAGAAATCAGCAGCAATATGGGCATTACAGTCAGCGGTAACTCGAAAATCAGCCACCCGCGCGAAGTGTTTGAGGGGTATGTCTCGCCGACAGTCAGAGCCTGTACAATGGATGGAAATTCCGATATGAGCGGCTCATACCAAATGGTAGACGATACCTGCATCGTTGGCTGGTGGTCTGGCGGTTTATGTGGCACAGGAGGAGTGTTCGAGGTTAAACCATATATCGAGTTGTCGTTTGTGTTACGCCCGATTATCTCATGGATCATCCGAGGCGATGATAAGCTCAATCAATACCCCGTTGACTTTACGATTGAATACAAATCAAACGGAGAGATTGTGCATACCGAGGAAATCACGGGGAATAGTGCAATAGAGATTAAACTTGAGCCCAAAGTCAATGATATCACCTCTATTCGAATGACCATTGCGAAATGGAGTACGCCGAATGCGTGTGCAAAGATCATACAGTTTTATGATAAACTATATGAGGAGTACACGGGAGATGCCATGCAGATGTTTGAGGTCAACGAGGAGATGTGTTCGACCGATGGGAATTACAATATTAACTCCGATACCATGACCGTTACACTTCATAACACCGACAGGAAATTCGATAAAGGCTATCTTCGTTCGCTTATGATTTTAGGGAGAAAGGTACAGCCGTCTATCGGAATAGAAAAGGACGGAAAAGTTATGTACACCAGATTGGGGACTTTTTATTCCGAGGAATGGCAGGTGGAGCAGGACAGCCAATGGGTAAAGTGTACAGCGGTAGATAGGCTGATGCGCTTGCAGAGCCAAACATACATGGGCTATCCGTTAACGGAACAAGTTTCAGTATATGACCTGGCAAGGGACATCCTGTTGAAAAGCGGGCATTCCGAAAACGAATTTGAGATATCTGTTGATCTCAAGGACATGGTTATAGGGTTGGCGTATTTGCCCAAAACAATGGTTTGGGATGCATTACAGGAAATCGCAAATGCAGCGTTGTGTAAAATCTTTGTCGATAGGGAAGACCGAATCCATGTACGCAGCGAACAGGCTGAAACTGAACAAGTGGGGATCGAGATAAACCCGAGCAATATGTTCAGTTATAAGTCGAGTATAACTTTGACGGAGTTCGCAAACAGCATCAAGGTAGAGTACACAGATGTGGAAATTGCCGACGATATCATAGAGGTGGCAGAACTCGAGATAACGTTGGCTGGGAATGAGGTTCGGGAGGTGTCTTTGGATTACTCTTCGGACGTTGCATATGCCGTCATTTTGTCAAGCAATGTCAATGTGCGGGCAGTTATGGAGCAGGGAGGGGTCAATTCATGCCTCTTGACACTCACAAATCGTACAGGGACATCACAAACGACAACATTGACCGTTGAAGGGAATGCGATAGAACTTAATTCTCATACGGTGGTGGTTGAAGACGAGGACAGCGTAAACAGTTATGGAACGGTAGAGTATTCGCATACGGCATCGGAACTTGTGCAAAGCGAATCGCAAGCACGATACATCGGCGGAGTTATCCTTGCGAAAATGCGGGCGGGCGAGGGCGTGATTACAACCGAGTGGCGTGGTAATCCCGCATTAGAGATCGGGGCGAGTTATAGTAGTACAGACCGCTTTGGTGATAAAAAAGAGTTGATATGCGAATACAATAAATTTTCTTACGACGGGGGTCTGAAACAACAGACACGCGGACGATTGAAATAGGAGGGCAACACATGGCTTCGTGGAAAGAACCCGAAACAAATCACACGGCGGGGGATCAAGTCACGCCGGAAATTTTCAATACACTTGCCGAGAATGAGGTGTATTTGAATGAAACAAAAATAACGACAAACCAGGTGCAGGAGGCAACGGTTATGAGCGAAACAAGCGCAACACGGGAGAACTTGACGGAACAGGACACCGTGATGGGCGCATTCGGTAAAATACGAAAATGGTTTGCCGATTTGCGAGCATTGGCATTCAAGGATACGGTGGCAACCGCCGATATTAATAATTCAGCGGTAACGTCTGATAAAATTGCATCTTCCGCCGTGACAAGCACAAAATTGGGGACGAGTTCCGTCATAACATCGAAAATCAATGCATTGGCGGTTACAACCGAGAAATTGGCAAATCTTGCTGTAACGGCGGCAAAACTTGCCGCAAATGCCGTTACGACGGAAAAGATTGCAGATTCGGCCGTTACGGATGCCAAGATATCATCGGTTTCGGCAAGCAAGGTCACAGGTCTTGCAGAAGTGGCTACGTCGGGAGACTATAATGACCTTATAAATAAACCGACGATATCCTCGGGCATAACTCTTACGCGCACGACAATCAGGTTGAACCAACAGTACAATATCCCTGCAACGGGTGTTTATCTGTGCTTTGTGAGTTACTTGAATGCGGCAAGCATGAAAGGTGTAGCGTGCTTGGGTACAATGTCGAACGCAACAAGCATTGACAACGGAACGTGTAGCGGGATTTCTTCAATTTACTATGACGGGGGATACAAAAACATTCAGCTTCGCTGTATAAACGTAAGTTCGACAGCATTTATTTACCGACTGTACATCTCAACAAATGCGACTGCTGCACCGACGCAGCTTTTTGACGGAGACGGCACAATGACTGTCATAATGTACAAAATCAGCGGGCTTTCGGCGATAACTTAAGGAGTGGGTATGGCGAGAAACAGAATAAAACTTGTCAAGGGCGATGCGTTCAGCATCGCCTTTCATAATGTCCGCTTGCCGATTGTCGTAGAAGGGGAAGGAGTTGAAAAGACCGAGATAACGGAGGAGGACCGTTTGGAATTTTCTATTACTCGGACAGATCGTGTGCCTGTGATACAAAAATACTATCCGGGCGAGATAGAAAGAAACGGTGATACATTCTATGCGATGCTGACTGCCGAGGAAACGGAAAAGCTTGAAAGCATTTTATACAGAGCGCAGTTGCGAGTAGATATTTCAAATTGCGGAGAGGAGGTTTACACGCTTGTCGATAAAGAATTGGAGGTGGTAGCAAAATGAGCGGGTTTCACGAAAAGTGCAGTTGTGTCCATGTCGAACCGTTTCAGACAATCACCAAAAAATACAAAGGGGTCGAAAACGATGCCTTGGAAACGGTCGTGGACAATAAAGAGTGGACCATAGAGGTCAAACCCAAGCCCCAGCAATACCAAAGCAAATATGCATTCCCAAATATCGGGAATCCATCGGTGCTGTATGTCGACGTTAAAGAAAATGAGACATACCGTTGGGACGAGGAAACAAGGCAATATGTCTGTATTGGTACAGACTATCGAAGCATTAAAATCATAAATGGAGGGAACGCATAATATGAGTAACAGAATTCTTGACAGTCAGATCCAGAGCAGGAACGATACAGCGGCAAATTGGTCGTCTGTGAACCCCGTCCTTTTGAAGGGTGAAATCGGTATCGAAATCGATACCAGGAAGATGAAGGTCGGTGACGGCACGACAGAGTGGAACAGTTTGAAATATCTGAAAGACGATATTGTCATCGCTTCCGCAAATCCGACGACAGGGGATAAAGACTTCGACCTGGGAGAGTTTTGGCTGAATCAGACCGACAAAACGCTGTATGTCCTGGTTGCAAAAACAGAGAGCGCGGGCGAATGGAAAAGGATCCCGAACGCCGAGGAACTCGTCATTGTGTCTGAGGCGCTCGTCGCACAAAAACTGAAAACAGCAAGAAGTATCAGTATCATCGGCGACGGGTCTGGGGCGACAACCTTTGATGGGAGTGCGGATGCGAGCATTACGCTTGTGCTGAAAAACACAGGCGCAAGCGCAGGAACGTACACAAAAGTAACGGTCAACGAAAAGGGATTGATTACGAAAACCGAACTTCTTACGGCGGAGGATATCCCGACACTCACGCTTGCTAAGATCTCCGATGCGGGAACGGCAGCATCGAGAGATGTGGGAACTTCTCAAGGTAACCTTGTGGAGGTCGGCGCAGACGGTAAAATCCCCGACAGCGTTTTGCCGCCTTTGGCTATTACCGAACCCCATGCGGTAGCCGACCAGTCAGAAATGCTTGCTTTGGATGCACAGGTCGGTGACATCGCAATCCGAGCGGATGAGGGTAAATCCTACATTCTGAAACAGACCCCCGCATCGACGCTTGGGAACTGGCTCGAACTTAAATCTCCCGAATGCAAAGTCTTGTCGGTAAACGGAAAAACGGGCGCAGTCGTACTTACGACAAGTGACATTGCCGAGGGCTCAAACAAATACTATACCGAGGAGAGAGCAACGGCAAACTTTGAAAGCAATTACAAGGCTTCGAGTTCGGCAGACCTGACAGATGGCGAAACAATTCTCCATGCGACCGACACACTCGTTCTGAACGGTGGTAACGCATAAGGGAGTTGAAATGGTTTCAATTATTATAAGCATCTGTGCAAGCATCATCAGCGGTATGGTGCTTTTTTTCTTACAACGCTTTTTTAAGCGTAAAGCAAAGAAGGACGAAGCCCGCGACGCGGCAAAAGCCAAGGAAAATATGTTAATTCTGAAAAGCATAGATGCAGTCGGCAAGCTGACGTATGCTAATGCAGTCGCTATTCGGGACGGGAAAACAAATGGCGAAATGCATGAGGCTATGGAAACATACCAGGAAAATAAAGCCGAGATGTATGAATACCTGCTCGAGCAAAATGCGAAAAAGTAAAGGAGGGAAAACATGGAAAGTTATTTGGAACTTGTCAGCGTCCCTGCGATAGCAGCGGTCGTTTACTGGGTCATAGCAATCATAAAGTATGCTGTAAAGGAAAACGAAACTTTCAAAAGGTTCATTCCGCTGATAGCGGCAGGGCTTGGGGTTGCGCTCGGGATTGTGGCATACTACCTTGTTCCCGGTATCGTCCCGGCAGACAACGTGGTCGTGGCGATTATCGTCGGTGGGGCAAGCGGACTGACGGCGACGGGCGTGAATCAGATTTTCAAGCAGCTCAAAGATAAGGGGGACGACGATGAGCAGAAGTGACATTATAAAATGCGAAGTTGCCAATGCCATTGTCATGCAGTTGTGGGTGAAAAACCTGATTTCGACGGAAGAGCGCGACAAAATAATTGAGAAAAACAAGCAATCTTTTCTTTCGGAATAATCGGGTTTTTCTCTGGACTTTCGTTGGCTTTCACGGTATTGTTTGTCCTGCCCTGGGATGGGCAGGACAAAATTTTTTACCCAAATCAAGTCCCGTCTGCAACCAAGGGCAAAAAGAAAATAAGTCTATAAGGAGGTATTCGTGAAGAAAGCAGCGGCATATGCGAGAGTGTCTACGACAGGTCGTGCGCAAGAACACAGCTTCGAGTTCCAAAGCAAATATTGGAATCAGACGCTTGGAAATAGCGAAGAGTATGAGTATGTCGGACTGTTCGCAGATAAAGGCATCAGCGGAAAACTTATGAACCGACGACCAAGATTTTTGGCTCTCATGGAACTATGCGATAGGAACGGGGTGGACATTATCTTCACGAAATCTGTTCAAAGATTTGCCCGAAATACGGAAGAGTTGCTGAAAATTGTCAGAAAATTGCGCGAAAAGGGAATAGCGGTATACTTTGAAAAAGAAAACATCAATACCCTCGACGCAGATAGCGAACTGTATTTGACCATAGCGGCGGCACTCGCAGAAGAAGACCTGACCAGGTATAGCAATAACGTGGCATGGTCCGTAAAAGATAGATTTCAGCGGGGTGAGATGATCCTCGGGGCAAAGGTATTTGGGTATAGAAAAACAAAAGAGAACAGTCTTGTGATCTACCCCCAAGAAGCGCAGATAGTAAAAGAAATTTTTGAGACCTATGTCAGAGGTGACATAAGTACAGTTCAAATCGCAAAAGAATTAAATGCAAAAAAAATTCCGTCGCCGAGCGGTGGGGAGTGGCGAAACAGTCAGATACTTTATATATTAAGGAACGAAAAATACTACGGGGACATGATCCTGCAGAAAACATATATGGATGGTGCGACAAAAAAGGTAAACAGAGGGGAAAAAGAGAGATACTATGTAGAAGGGAGTCATGAACCGATAGTAAGTAGAGAGGTGTGGGATAGAGCGCAAGAGGTTATTGCAAGGCGCGCGAATCCCAAACTTGTCGGCGCAGCACAGAAAAACTATCCGTTCACAGGGATTATCACGTGCGAGTGTTGCGGGTCGGTTTATACCCATAAAGTGAATAACAGCGGAACAATATCCCAAGCCAACTTCTGGAAATGCCGCCAAGCTCTGCATAAGGGAGTTGCTTACTGCGGTAACCCTGGGATAAAAGAGCAAGTTTTGAATGACCTCTTTGTAGAATGCTACAACGAATTCATCACAATGGGGTATTATAAAACCAATATGGATACGGGGGAAGACGAACAGAGGCTCAAAGCATTAATCGAAACTGAAAAAGAACTGACGCATCTGATGATGAATGGTCTGCTGTCACGTATTCAGTACGCAGCCGAACAGCAAAGCGTCAGGACAGAGATACAGAAAATAAGTGGGAAACTGCAGGAACTCCGTTCCCAAGAAGTCCGAGGAAGCGACTTCAATACGATAGGGGAATTTGACGAGCAAAAGGTATATGCCTTTATTAAAGGCGTTCGGATAAAAAATTGGACGGTCACATTCGAATTCTATAACGGGATCGAGATATCGCGTACATATACGAATGGTCAACCAGGCAATATCCGAGATTGGAAACTGAAACAAAAATTGAGGAGGGAACAAGAAAATGGCTGAAATTCAAAGGATTGTACGAACCATACCTGCCACATTCGCAAAGACCACCTCAATGTTTACAAAAATGGTAAATGTTGGGGCATATGCGAGGGTGAGTACCAAGACAGAGGAACAGGAAGACAGTTATGAACGACAGGTCAACCATTACTCAAACTACATAAAACATCACGAAGGATGGAACTTTGTCGATATCTACGCTGACGAGGGAATCACGGGAACTCGGGCTGATGGCAGAAAAGATTTTCAACGAATGATGAACGACTGCAGACTCGGTAAACTTGATAAAATCCTTGTAAAATCCATAGCGCGATTTGCCCGAAACACCGTGGACGCGCTGAATGCCATTCGAGAACTTAAGGAATTAGGGATAAGCGTCTACTTTGAAAACGAGAATATCGACACACTGTCGCCAGGCGGTGAGGTGCTGATAACTATACTCGCGGCTATGGCTGAACAAGAATCGAGGACCATATCCACAAACGTAAAGTGGGCGTATCAGAAAAAATTCCAAAACGGAGACATCTCATTAAACTATAAAAGATTCCTCGGATATACGAGAGACGAGAACCATAACCTGGTTATAGTTCCCGAAGAGGCTGAGGTGGTCAAAAGGATATACAGGGAATACCTGCATGGTTACTCGGTATCTTATATCGCAAAAGGTTTAACGAGGGACAAGATACCAACTCCATCAAAAAAACAAGTATGGTATAATTCGGTAATAATAAGCATACTCCGAAACGAAAAATACTACGGCGGGCTGATATGCGGAAAGACCTATAAACCCGACGTGTTGAGCAAAAAACGATATAAGAATGAAGGACAAGTGGAACGATACTATATCGAAAACAGCCACCCAGGGATTGTGTCGAGGAAAGAGTTTGATATGGTACAGGCTGAAATGTTAAAACGAAAAACAGAGAGTGGTTGTTCGGACACCAACCAAGGAAGGTATAGCAGTCTGTATCCCTTCAGCAAAAAGGTAATCTGCGGAGAGTGCGGGGCGTTTTATAGAAGGCACGCACAATATTGTCGTGGCGAGTATGTGCGGACGTGGGTGTGTAATACACATAAAACAAAGGGGGTAGCATGGTGCAGTCAGACCTACATACGAGAAGAAGAATTGGAGTGGGCATTCGTGGCAATACTGAAACGGCTGATACAGAATTATAAGGAAATAACAGACACCCTCGAGGAGAATATTAAATCAACGCTCAAGCAGGATGTGGACGATGAATTGCGCACGATACTTGACAAAATCGAGGAACGGCAGAACGAAATGCTTGAACTGCTCCGAGAGAAACGAAACGGGAACGTCACACCCGAACAGTACAACCAAAGAGGGTCTGAAATTGAACAGGCGATACAAGACCTGACCAAAAAAAGAGTTGCGCTCGAGGAGAAGTCATCGTTAAACAAACTCGCTATACTGCGGGTGGAACAAATCAGTGCGGCGTTAAATACGCCCGAGGACATAGAAAAATTCGACGATGAACTATGCAGGTCACTCGTGGACGTAATCGTGGTAAGGAATAATTACACTCTGGACTTCCACTTCAAATGTGGAATAACAGAGACCATAACGATAAAAAGAGCATAAGAGCAGAAAGGCGATTGCAGACATGGGTTTGCAATCGCCAATTTTTTTGCCCTGAAATTTGCCGATGAGACGAATGGTTGTTGCACACCTATCGGAATGGGGTAAAATGAGGCAATAGGTAGCCGTCTGCCACGTCGAGACGTTAGTCGTCCTTTCCAAAAAAATTCCCGACAGCAAAGTTGGTATTTTGAAGTAAAACAAATTTTAAGACATTAACCGCGCGAGGGGAATAAAAATATTCGGAGAGACGGCTGCGGAGGAAAATTTGAATTTATTTTAATCCGCAAAGGAGCTTTAAAGTGAAAGTCGAAGTAGTGGATTACAGACCTGAGTGGGCTGAAATGTACGCGGCTGAGGCGGAAAAAATAAGGGCGGTGTTGGGGGAAAACCTTATTGAAATCCACCACATCGGCAGCACAGCCGTAAAAGGTCTCAAAGCAAAGCCGATAATCGATATTTTGGCGGTTGTTTCGGATTTGGTCTCTTTGGACGGCAAAAATTCCGAATTCGAGAAAGCGGGCTACGAATGTATGGGTGAATTCGGAATAAGGGGAAGGCGTTATTTCAGAAAGGGGGAGGAAATACGCACGCATCAGATTCATGCGTTCGGCGCGCTTAGCGCATACGACATCGAAAGACATCTCGCTGTCAGAGATTATCTCAGAGCGCACGACCGCGCCGCCGAAAGCTACGGAAAGCTCAAAGAAAAGCTTGCTGTTCTTTATCCCGACGACATAGAGGGCTATTGCGACGGAAAAGACGCTTTTGTCAAAGCTCTCGAAAAAACGGCGTTGGATTGGTACAGAAAAAATATAGAGGATAGAAAAATATGGAAAGAGAAATAAGGGTATATGCGACGGGCACGCACCGCGCCCTGCCGGATTGTATACGCGCTACCGTCAGGCTTGCCGGACTTAAAGATACTTACGAAGCCGCCGCGGAGGAATTTAAAGACAGCTTTGAGTTTTTGTTGAAGGAGACAAAACAATTCGTTTTCAAAACTGCGGATTTTTCAATCAACACGCATTACGCGGACGAGCGCGACGGCAACAACGTATGGAGAAAAAAATTTGCGGGATTTATGTTTTCCCACACGCTTGTCTGCGAGTTTCCTTTCGATACCTCCGCGCTTGGCGCGTTTGTATTTACGTTGGGGCGCTGTAAGTGCGTGGACAGCTTCGGTTTCGATTACGCCGTAACGGACGAAGACGGAGCCTATGACGCCGCAGCCGCCGACGCGGTCAAAAAAGCGGTCAAAAAGGCAAATGTTTTGGCGGCGGCCGCAGGCGTAAAGCTCGGCGATATTGCGTCGATTAGTTTCAACGCCTCTCCAAGAAACATATTTTCGCCGCGTATGTGCAAAACGAACGACCGCGCGGCGGTCATGACGGCGTCCGTCGACGTTGCTCCGCGGGAGTTGAGCTTTTCCGAATCGGTGGAAATGGTTTGGGAGCTTAAATAAAAGCGCGTAAAAAGGCTCAACCTATTAGGTTGAGCCTTGAATTTTTATACCGAAAAAAACCGAATTTATCTTTCGGCTTTGTTGAGAGTCCTCATGCAACGCGTGCAGATGTAATCGTTTATTTCCTTACCGTCTATTTCAAGCTTGACCTTTTTGAGATTCGCGTTGTAAGTTCTCGGTGTTTTTCTGTTGGAGTGACTTACCAGATTGCCGGACATTTTCGCCTTGCCGCACACCACACAAACTTTGGACATAATTAAGCACCTCCTCATATCAGAGTGTCGTTTTCAACCTGTTTATATTAGCACCGATTTAAAAAAAAAGCAACCGTTTTTAAACAAATTTTTCTTGTGGCGGCGGATTTTTTCGTTCAGTTATGAAAAATGTTCAAGTTTATTCGGGAAATTCCGCCTAAACAGTTGTAAACTTGCTCATAATATTGTAAAATAAAACGGTCGAATTAAAATTCGCGGAGGGAAAAATGTCACTGCGCACCAAAAACACTTACGGGGAAATCACAATAACCGACGAAGCCGTCGCCAATGTGGCGGGCAGGCTTGCGTTGGATTGTTACGGCGTGGTGGACAAAGTTCCGCGCAAATTTTCCGACGCTTTGGCGGACCTGTTCAGACGCAGCAGCTGGGGCAGGGGCGTAAAGGTGGTCACGAAAGAAAATCGTATTTATGTTGACATCTATGTTGTTTTTCGTTTCGGTCTGTCCATTTCCGCCGTTGCGGAGTCGCTCAAAAGCACAATCAAATACGGTCTGGAAGAGTTTTCGGGCATGGTTGTGGACAGCGTCAACGTACACGTCGTAGGCGTCGAATTGTAAATAAAATATCGAACCGCTTTTGACGTCGGTTTTAGGAGTATATATGGCAGCAGCACGCTTGGCGCCGGACAAATCCGTTTCGGCGGTTGTGTTGAGAAAAATGTTGGTTGCGGGCAGTAAAATGCTCGAAGTAAATAAAGAATCGGTAAACGCTCTCAACGTGTTCCCCGTCCCCGACGGCGACACGGGCACGAATATGTCTCTGACAATGATTTCCGCAATGAAGGAAGTCTGCAAAAACACCACCAACACCATGGAGGCGCTTTGTCAGGATTTGACCAAGGGAGCTTTGAGGGGCGCGAGAGGCAACTCGGGCGTCATTTTGTCTCAGATATTGAAGGGCTTTGCCAATGTGGTTTCTCCGCAGGAGGAGCTTGACATAAAGAATTTCGCGCGGGCGCTCAAATCGGGAGTGGAGCTTGCTTACAGCGCGGTAGCCAAGCCCAAGGAAGGCACGATGCTTACGGTTATCAGAGTTATGACCGAGCACGCGCTGGAAATTTCCAAAAAGCCGTTGACCTACGACAATTTCCTCAGCGCGCTTATAGAAAAGGGGGAGGAAATCCTTGCTCAGACTCCGGAAATGCTGGACGTGCTGAAAAAGGCGGGCGTGGTCGACTCCGGCGGCTACGGGATAATAATGATTTTCAAGGGTATGCTCAAAGGCTACCGCAACGAGGAAATAGAGGGCGCCGAAGACTATGTGCCCACACCCGTTTCCCTTAATCTTGCGTCCGGCTCCAACAAGCTGGTCGAGGATATTCAAATCGATTACGAAAATCTCGACGATATTGAGTTTGCCTACTGCACCGAGTTTTTTATAATAAACCTTAAAAAGAAAACTACCGTCAGCGACATCGACAAGCTGCGCGAAAAACTCAACAACATAGGCGACAGCACGCTTGTCATAGGCGATTTGTCCCTTGTCAAGGTGCACGTGCACACCAACAATCCCGGCACGGCGCTTTCTTACGCCTTGCAGCTGGGAGAGGTGGACAAAATAAAAATAGAAAATATGCTGGAACAGAACCGCGAGCTGAAAGCCAAGTACGAGGCGGAGCGCAAGAATATCGGCATACTTACCATTTGTTCCGGCGAAGGAATGGCGTCCATATTCAAGGACTTGGGAGTGGACAGAGTAGTCGAAGGCGGTCAGACCATGAACCCGAGCGCCGAGGACATCGCGCTTGCGGTCAACAAAATAAACGCCGAAAACGTCATTATCCTGCCCAACAACAAAAACATAATTTTGGCAGCCGAGCAGTCTCGCTCGTTGGTTAAGAAAAAGACCGTGTACGTAGTTCAAAGCACGAATATACCGCAGGGCTTGTCCGCCACGCTTGCTTTTAACACGGAAATCAACATAGCCGAAAATATAGAAAACATGAACGAGGCGCTTTCCACCGTCAAATCGGGTTCGGTCACGTTTGCGGTACGCACCTCCAAAATCGACGACGTCGAGGTCAAGGAGGGAGATGTAATCGGTCTGTTTGAAAGCAAAATCGCAGCCGTCGGTTCTTCTCCCGAAGCGGTGACAAACGAGTTGATTGACAAAATGATTGACGAGGACGACGAAATCATGACGCTTTATTACGGAGAGGACGTAACCGCCGAGCAGGCGGAGGCTTTCTGCGAGGAGCTTGCCGAAAGGTATCCCGATTTCGAGGTAAGCGTACACTGCGGCGGTCAATCGCTGTACTATTATCTGATTTCAATAGAATAACAAGAACATATAAAAAACATCTCTGTTCGATGCGGAGCTGCCGTTTTCGGCAGTCTCCTCTTAAAAAGAGGTGTTTTTATTTTTGTTTTCAGGTCAACTTTGAATATTTCTTAATTTAATAGAGCAACAAGAACATATAAAAACCCCCTTTGCAGAACGCAAAGGGGGTTTAATATCAGTTTTGATTTTCAGGGACGAAGCTCGTTGCTGACAAATGTGAAGGCTACGGCTCCCGGACCTACGTGACAGCCGATAGTGGGACCCATTATGCGAATCTCCGGCTCTATACCGTACTGCTTTTTTATTTCCTCGGCAAAAATCTTTGCTCCGTCGAGGTCGCCCGTGTGCACAACGGTAGGGTAGGCGTCCTCCGCGAAGGTAAATTTCTTTATGTTTGACAAAATGTATTTCAGCGCTCTCTTTTTGCCGCCGGAAATTTTCTGAATTACGCGCAGCTTGCCTTCCCTGTCAAAGTCCAGCATGATTTTGAGTTTTATCAGCGTGCCTATTGCCGCCGCGGTTCCGCCTATTCTTCCGCCGCGCTTTAAGTGATACAAATCGTCCACAACGACGAAATGCTGAATTTTGTGTTTTTTGTCCTCCACAAAATCGACTGCCTCTTGAAGAGTTTTGCCTTCGTCGCGCAGCTTTACCGCCATTTTTACGAGCATACCCTGACATACCGTCGTGGTGTGGCTTTCTATCGGCACGAGATTGAAATCGGGATATTTTTCTTTGACCATTTCCGCCGCCTGAACGGCGTTGTCGCGCGTATTTGCAAGCTGATACGATATAGTAAAGTGAATGATGTTGCGATGTCCCGCTTCCGCGAGCTTTTCAAAATATTCCCTGTGTATTTCGGTGTTGTTTTTGGAAGTAAATATGTTAAGCGCGGGATTTTTCAGCATTTCAAAAAAATTGACGTACTCGTCGTATGTTTGAAAATTGTCCTGCATAAATCTCGTTTCGCCGTTTTCTTCTATGGTGATGGTGAGGGGCAGATAACCTATGCCCATTTTTTCTATTTCGTTGGCGTATAAATCGCACGTACTGTCGGTTGATACGAAAAAATTTGTCATCCAAGATATTCTCCTTTTCATATAATAACATACGGCGGCTTTTTTTTCAATAAATTGATACAAATCTCTTGATTTTTTCTATTGTTTTTGTTAATATGTTTAAGCTGACAATTCGCGGGAGTGGCTCAGTGGTAGAGCGTTGCCTTGCCAAGGCAAATGTCGCGGGTCCGAATCCCGTCTCCCGCTCCATATCTCAAAAGAGACAAAACAAATATCCGACAGAAGTCTGTCGGATATTTGTTTAAGCCGTTTTTTGCAAAGACAGAGAACGCAGGGCTGACTGTCGGCGACTTTTGCGGCAGTGTATGCGTCGAATTTTTTTGGAGAAAGTCATGTCAGAGGAAAAAATACTTGAAATTGCGTTGAAGCAGAGCGCGGAGGATTTCGGCTGCGCACGGCGGGATTTTTTCGCCGACGAAAATGTCGTAAGCATTCTTGACCGCCGCTCCGAGCGCGCTCGCAAGGACCTGAAAGGAGAACTTTTTTTCGACGTGGCGTCATTCGGCAAAAACGCGATTGTGTGCGCGTCTCGCGAGCTGAGCGGGGAAGCGTATGGTTTTGCCCGCGCTTTTTCGGGCAAAAATTGCTTCGGCGCAGACGCAATACGCTGGCTGGACAAAAATCTTTTCGGTAGGGGGCTTGAAGCGGGAGCGGTTTCGCTGTATTTCCTTCCGCTAGGCGAGCCGACTTGTCCGACTCCCGACAACGTGCGGTTTGTTTTTTTGGAAAAAGAGAGTCTCCCGCCGTTTTATCTCCCGCAATGGTCAAACGCTTTGTGCGAAGAAAGGAAAAGTCTTGACGTTTTTGCCGTCGCCGCGCTCTGCGGCGGATTGACCGCGGGGCTTGCGGGCGCGTCTTGCGACTGTTCCGATATGCTTCAGATAGGCGTTGACGTCCTGCCCGCGTTCAGAGGGCGCGGGTTGGGCGCGGCGCTGACGTCGCGGCTTGCGGCTTGCATCCGTGCTGCGGGCAAGACGGCTTTTTACTGCTGCGAGGCGGGAAATCTGCCGTCGATTAAAACCGCTTTGCGCAGCGGATTCAGACCGACGGCAACCCGTCTTTCGGCGCAAAAACAAAAGCCCGACGCATTTTAAGCGGCGGTCGGGGGAATTTCGCGTCAAAAAAACCCGCCTGTCCCAAGCGTTGGTCGCTGTCTGCGGGTCAGTACGGGCGAAGTTAAATATCCTTTATTCCGAGCAGATAATCCGCCGACACGTCGAAAATTACGCACAGCTTTCTGATTGACGAAATGGACGGTTCTGTTCTGCCCTGTTCCCAAGACGCGTAACAGTTGGGAGAAACGCCCAAACGGCTGCTGACTTCTTTTTGTTTCAATTCTGAGAGTTTTCGGATTTCTTTCAATGTTTCAGAAAAATTTTCCTGTTCTATTCTCATGCAATAAATTTTACACAAGTCGAAAAAATAAACGCACTTTTACCTAAAATGAGTAGCGGTAAGAACAAAATTCGATGTAAAATGTAATTATACGCGCAATATGTTTAGAATAGTCCGTCGCCTTAGAGCCGCGCGCGATTGACTTTTCCGAGCGATTGTGGTAATTTATTTAACACTTTCTGCAATGACGCCAATGTTCGAGAGTTCCCCGTTTTATTGACTTTTTAGGACATTTACCAACAAAACAGTATGAAATATGTGCTTTTTTCTCTTTCTTGCAACGAAATTCGACAAAAAACGAGAAAATTGTACAAATTTAGCGTTTTATTTTGTACAATAACGGTAGACAAGCGCAAATCGTATGTGTTATACTTTATCACAAGGAGGCCGATAGAATTGAAAATAGCTTTAATCGGTGAGGATACGGAAAGCAAAGCCAAAATCAGGGAATATTTTGCTCAAAACAATGATTATGAATTTGTGTTTGACGAAGCGGACGGCTACAAGGCGCTGCAATATTTCGACGAAAACGACGTCGACGTGGTGATAACGCCCATTATGCTGCCCGAATTGAATGCGTTCGACTTGATGGAGCATTTCAGAAACAAAAAGTCCATGAAGTTTCTGATTTTGTCGGAATTGAAGTCGGAGGCTTTTATGATGAGATGTCTGACAAGCGGAGCGGCGGGATATTTGTTGAAGCCGGTCAACTGCGCGGTGCTCGCCGAAAAGCTGCAAAATCTTCAATCGGCAAAAACAACCTTTACGACTACGGGCAAGCCGTCCAATCTCGGCAAAACTTTGGACGAAAAGATTTCAAACATTTTCATAACCGTAGGCATACCCGCGCATATCAAGGGTTATCAGTATCTGCGCGACGGCATCAAGTTGGTTGTCGAAAACTCGCAGAAAATCAACAGCATAACAAAATGTCTCTATCCCGAGATTGCCAAACGCTTCGGCACCACGTCAAGCAAGGTGGAAAGGGCAATCAGGCACGCAATCGAGGTCGCCTGGAACAGAGGCAAAATAGAAAACATCAACAATTTGTTCGGCACCAAAATTTATACCGCCAACGAAAAACCGACCAACGGCGAGTTTATTGCGCTGATAGCGGACAAAATGCTGCTGGACGAAACCTGATAAGAATTAAGTTCCACGAAAAGACAGGCTGTTTGCCTGTCTTTTTTGTTGTTATGAACAAAATTCATGAAATTTCACAAAAATCGGGGTTAAAAACGCTTGACAAACGCAGGGGGGGGGGTGCTAGAATGTAGTATATGCTGCATTCTGGAAGCGCGCATAAATATTTGTCCCATAGGAAAGGAGGAAAGAAATGGGAAAGAGAATCAAAGCTTTACTGATAAGCATGGCGGTGTTGCTCGTGGCAATGGTGAGTTTGGCGTCATGCGGGAAAAGGACTTACAGCGTGACGTTCAAGAGCGGAACGGAAACGGTGGCGGTAGCGGAGA
>ENA-UAMP01000057-UAMP01000057.1-human-gut-metagenome-genome-assembly--contig:-NODE-57-length-60242-cov-13.812983_pt1 | contig 60242 bp, 47 predicted proteins | sample MGYA00243285_ERZ654501 | MGnify/ENA primary metagenome ERZ654501 (study PRJEB26926, sample SAMN06164850) | human gut metagenome | biome: ENVO:00009003; feature: ENVO:2100002; material: ENVO:00002003...
TGGCAGGGACGCTTCGCTGCCTGCGCCTTTGTTGCTGGCTTCCTTGGGATTGGTCGCCCGTGGAACAGTTGGGGCGTTGCCCCAAACCCCACAAGGGGCGCTGCCCCTTGACCCCTTTTCGCGATTGAGTTGGCTTCTCCTCCATGCTTTGCCCGCGTGTTTATCCTTTTGGTGCTGCGACTTCCTCCCTTACCGCACGATTCGATAATACCGCCTCGATGTCAGCAAATACATCAGTGCATAAATCACCGCAAACACCACATAGCATCCAATCCCGATTCCATAAAACAGCGAGTCATTATGCAATCCAAATGCCCCTAAAATCAGCCGAATCATCGGCATCGCAAACATCATATGCAGCCCCGCCATCAGCAGCGGCGCGAAAAATACCGTCAGCACCTGCGAATTGACGCTCCGGCGGATTTCCGCATCCGTCAACCCCACTTTCCGCATCACGGCAAAGCGCTCCGCATCCTCATAGCCCTCGCAAATCTGCTTGTAGTACATAATCAGCACTGCCGCAATGGAGAACAGCGGGCCCAGAATCATGCCAAGGAAGAAGAGACCGCCGAAGAGAGAAAGACTGTCCCTGCGGCAAAGCGCACGCGTATCCACATTCAGGGAAGACATGCCGTAAAAGTCTTTTCCCGTCGACTTCATTGCCTCCCAGCTTCGGCTGCGGAGCGTCTTGACCAATTTCTCCTGCGTGTCCGTGTCCGCCTCCGAATCCAAGTCGAAATGCAGCGCCAGACGATCCATCATCATCGCCTCGCCGCTGTTCTCCCCGACCAGCGCCGTTATTTCGCGGCGGAACGCTTCCGCATCGTTGGTGAAAACGACCAGGCAGCCCCATGCGCTTCGGTAATCCGCGCTGAGCAGCCGCTTCGGCAGCTCCTTTTCCGCACGAATCATGCGGTACGGCGCAGAGCCGTAAAAGGACATGCTGGAAAACGTTTCGTTGGTCTTGAACGACGCGTACAGCAATTCCCTGTCTGCCAGCGTCACCGTTTCGCCCGTCGCCTGCTCATAAACAGACAGCGGATATACGGTCAATTCCAAAACGTTCGCCTTGAGCGAATCTGCATCCGTGATAATGCCATAATCGCCGTTTTGCACCTTTCCCGTTGCCACCAGTGCGCGCTGGGATGTGATGTTTTCCGGCGTCAAGCCCATTTCCTCTGTCACGTCCAGCGCCATCTGCTGCATAGCGTCCAGTCGTTCCCAGTTCTCCTCGCCGTCGCGCGCCTCCAACCCTATCGTCAGGTTGACGTCCTGCGGGCAGATGGCGTCCACCATGCTGTCCGTTGTTCCAGCATACAGGCAAACCGTCGAAGTCAAAATGACCAGCACCATCGTGCAGAGAATGCAGATGGTCGCCATGCCCGCACCGTTGCGCTTCATGCGGTACGCCATGGCGGATACGCTGATGAAGTGGCGCGTCTGGTAATAGTAGCGCTTGTTCCTGCGCAGCATCCGGCACAGCGTGACCGACCCGGACACAAACAGCAGGTATGTCGCCACAATCACCATCAGCACCGCGATGAAAAAGAACATCAGCGCTTCCACAGGCGATTGGCTGGCAGCAGCCAGATAGTATGCGCCCAGAAGAATCACCAGTCCTGCGAGGGCGAAGAACCAATTGCCCTTCGGCGGCTTTTCGCCCACGCTTTCACTTTTCAGCAGGGCGACAGGGTTCGTCAGGCGCATCCGCCAGAGGTTCGCCAGCAGAATCAGCACATAGATGCCGCCGAACAGCAGCAGCACCCACGTCACGCCATCCGGATAGAATAACTCCATCGGCACGGTGTAATCCGCGTGCAGCAGGTTAATCAGCGCCATTTCGACCAGCCGAGAGAGGCTCAGCCCCAGCAGCAAACCGCCAGCGAATACCAGCAGCGCCGTCAGCAGCGTTTCCCACAGCATCACGCGGGCGATATTTCCTTTGCCCATGCCGAGGATATTGTACAGCCCGAACTCCTTCATGCGCCGCCGAATCAGGAATGAATTGCAGTAGTAGAGGAAAATCACCGAGAACACGCTGATGACGATTTTGCCCATTTGCAGCACCATCAGCGTCGTGCCGCCCATGCTGAGCGAGCCCATCAGCCCCGGCCGCGTCAGATAATTCATGATGTAGGACACGCCCACCATCAGGATGCCCATCAGCAGATATGGCAGATATGTTTCCGCGTTTTTGCGGATGCCCTGCCACGCCAGCTTGGGATAAAGCAGCGGTTTCTTCATGCCATTTCACCGTCCATTGCGTCCTTGCGCGTCATCACGGTCAGCGCGTCGCTGATTTTCTCGTAGAACTGTTCGTTCGTCATTTCGCCGCGGTAAAGCTGGTGATACACCTGCCCGTCACGGATGAAGAGGATGCGCCCCGCGCGGCTTGCCGCCTTGAGCGAGTGCGTGACCATCAGCAGTGTCTGCCCAGTCTGGTTGATTTGCTGGAAGACGTCCAGCAGCGCGTCCGTTGCGCGGGAATCCAGCGCGCCGGTTGGCTCGTCCGCCAGAATCAGGCGTGGATGCGTAATCAGCGCCCGGCACACGGCGGCGCGCTGCTTCTGCCCGCCGGAGACTTCATAAGGGTACTTTTCCAGCAGGTTCGCAATCCGCAGCTGATTGGCAATCGGCAGCAGATTCGCCTCCATCTCGCGCCAGTTCATGCCTTGCAGCACCAGCGGCAGGAGAATATTGTCCTTGAGCGAGAAGGTGTCCAGCAGGTTGAAGTCCTGAAAGACGAACCCCAGCTGATCGCGCCGGAACGCTGCCAGCTGATTTTCACGAATCGCGCTGATGTCCTTGCCATCCAGCAGCACCGTGCCGCTCGTCGGGCGGTCAAGCGCCGCCAGTATGTTCAGCAGCGTCGTTTTGCCCGACCCCGATTCGCCCATAATGGCGACATACTCGCCCTCATCCACCGTGAAGGACACATCCGTCAGCGCCTGCACCTGATTGCCCCCGAACCGCGTCGCATACACCTTGCGAATATTCTTTGCTTCCAGCAATGCCATGATTCTTCCTCCTCAAAAGCCGCGCTATTTCCGCGGGTGAATTTCCTTTTGACACGTCTATTCTACCACGCGCCCGACTGCACCGCCATCGAATCGGGTGACATTTTGCCCGCTCTGTGTGACATTTCTGTAAGATAGCGCAATTTTGCTTGCAATAAAGCAGCAATACAAGCCAAGCAGCATGGTGGTGCGAAGCGCGAAGGGGTCAAGGGGGCGACCGCGAACTTCGTTCGTTTCCATTGCCCCCTTGTCGCGCCCGCAGGCGCGAAATTCCCTGCATGGATGCAATCCCTTGCAAAAAAATTTCCCCCGTTGGGAACAACACCCCACCCCTCATCGTTTCTCATCATGCAGGGAGGAAAAACCCCCCGACACAAAACGCAATTGCGAAGGCATAAATTCCTGAACGACTTTTTGAAAGGCAGGTACATCCCCATGAAGAAGCTGATTTCCCTGTTCCTCGCCCTGATGCTGGCAATCCTTGCAATCCCCGCGCTGGCGGAGGATGCACAAGACCCCGATACGGCGGTTGACCCCAACATCGACCCCGATTTTCTCGTCGGCGCATGGGAAAGCTGGACAGGCAACCCGCTGGAAATCCCCGACGACGTGAAGTACATCTTCGACCGCGCAACGGATGAACTCATCGGCGAACCCTATAATTATGAAGCAATCGCCATCCTTGGCACGCAGGTTGTCGCTGGAACAAACTACTGCTTCCTCTGCCGAAAGATTTCCTACGAGACGGGCGAAACGATTGGCTATACGCTTGTGTATGTTTTTTACAGCCTGAACGATGACGTGGAATTGCTGAATGAGCAAGACATTGTGTTTGCGCCGGATGCAACATCGCCGAAAGTCGCGGAATCCACCGACGCGAACGGTGAGATTCTCCCCGGTGCATGGGTAAACTGGGCGGCTGACCCGCTGGATATCCCGGAGAACGTGAAAGCGGCGTTCGACAAGGCGCTGGAAGGGCTCGTCGGCCACACCTATGAGCCGATTGCCATCCTCGGCACGCAGGTCGTTTCCGGTATGAACTACTGCCTGCTCTGCAAGACCACCGTTGTCACGCCCGATGCGCCGGTGTCCTACACGCTGGTGTACATCTACGAAGCGCTGGACGGCACGGCGGAAATCATGCGCATTCAGGACATTGTGTTCGACGCGTTCCCGGCGGAAAACGGCTAATCCCCCAACAAAAATACGCGGTATGGAGCAATTACGTTCCATACCGCGCTTATTATATCGAAAATTAAGAATTGCGGGAGTAGTTCGGGGCTTCCTTGGTGATGGAGATGTCGTGCGGATGGCTTTCCGCCAGACCCGCGCCGGTAATCTTGATGAACTCACTGTTTTTGCGCAGGTCGTCGATGTTCTTCGCACCGCAGTAGCCCATGCCGGAGCGGATGCCGCCAACCATCTGGAAGATGGTGTCCGCCAGAATTCCCTTATACGGCACGCGGCCTTCAACACCTTCGGGCACGAGCTTCTTCGCGTCCTCCTGGAAGTAGCGGTCTTTCGAGCCGTGCTCCATCGCGCCCAGAGAACCCATGCCGCGGTACACCTTGTAGGAACGGCCCTGATAGATTTCGGTCGCGCCGGGGGCTTCGTCCGTGCCCGCGAGCATACTGCCGAGCATGACGCAGGAGCCGCCTGCCGCCAGTGCCTTCACGATGTCGCCGGAATACTTGATGCCGCCGTCAGCAATGACGCGGATGCCATGCTTGTCGGCCTCTTCCGCGCAGTCCGCCACCGCCGTCACCTGCGGCACGCCGATGCCTGCCACAACACGGGTCGTGCAGATAGAGCCCGGTCCAATGCCGACCTTCACGCAGTCAACGCCCGCAGAAATCAGGTCGTGGGTTGCCGCCGCCGTCGCCACATTGCCCGCGAACAGCTGAATATCCGGGAAGCGCTTGCGGATGGCTTCCACCTGACGCAGCACGCCGACGGAATGACCATGCGCCGTATCGATGGAAATCACGTCCACCTTCGCGTCCAGCAACGCTTCGATGCGATCGAACACATCGTGCGTCACGCCGACCGCCGCGCCGCAGAGCAGACGCCCTTTGGCATCCTTGGCGGAATTCGGGTACTTCGTGGACTTCTCAATGTCCTTGATGGTAATCAGACCGCGCAGCATACCGTTTTCATCCACAATCGGCAGCTTCTCGATGCGATGCTTCGCCAGAATCTGCTTCGCCTGCTCAAGCGACGTGCCGACGGGCGCGGTGATGAGGTTTTCGCTGGTCATGACTTCGCTGATTTTGCGGCTGTAATCCGTTTCAAAGCGAAGGTCGCGGTTGGTCAGGATACCGACAAGTTTGCCGTCGCGGGTAATCGGCACGCCGCTGATGCGATAGCGCGCCATCAGGTTTTCCGCGTCCTGAATCAGGTGATCGGGAGAGAGGAAGAAGGGGTCGGTGATAACGCCGTGCTCAGAGCGCTTCACCTTATCAACCTGCGCTGCCTGTTCTGCAATGGACATGTTCTTGTGGATGATGCCCAAACCGCCTTCGCGCGCCATTGCAATGGCCATGCGGGAATCCGTTACCGTGTCCATTGCGGCAGACATCAGCGGAATGTTCAGCTTAATCACAGGGGTGAGCTGAATCGAAAGATCGACTTCCTTGGGCAGCACTTCACTGCGGGCCGGAACCAGCAGCACATCATCGAACGTAAGACCTTCCCGAACAACCTTTTGCAGCATGGGCGAAAATCCTCCTCGTAATGCGTCTTTTTTTGCCGAAACTGGAATCTTCCAGCCTCAGTTTGCCGTAGGTTATCGGTTATTGTAACAAACTTCAGCCCCTTTGTCAATGGCTTTCCCGGCGAAATTTCGCCCTGTAGAGGGGCGGAGCAATGCTTTCCTGCGCTTGTTCTGCAGGGTTCCTTCCTTTTTATGATTTTGCTTGTCACCCCTGCTTTTCCGCCGCTTCCCCCTTTTTCTCCTTTGGCACGGGGAGCAGCAGCCGCAATTCAAACCATCCATCCTTCGTATCAATTGTCGCCGACCCGCCGTAGCTGTTAGCAATGCTCTGGATGCTCTTCAGACCATAGCCGTGGTAGCGTGCGTCTCGCTTGGTTGTCGTCGGCATACCGTCCACAAAGCGCAGCTCGCCGCTGTAACAGTTCTCCACGCGGATGCGCAGAAAGTCCTTCTGGCGCATGGCGGAAACGTGAATCAGGCGCTGCTCCGGGTTCGGAAGTTTCTTCACGCTTTCGATTGCGTTGTCCAGCGCGTTGCCAAACAGGGCGCTGATGTCCATCGGGTTCATGAAATCCAGCGCCTGTCCGTCGGCGACGCAGGTTAGGCTGATGCCTTCGCTCTGGCATTGGATGGTCTTTGCGGTCAGAATCGTGTCCAGCACGCGATTGCCGGTCTTGTTCTGCGCCTCGTAGGTGCGAATCTGCTGCTCCATCTGGTCGAGGTACTCCGTGCGCTCGGCGGCGGAGGCGGCGCGCAGCAGCTGAATATGGTGCTTCAGGTCATGATACTTCTGGTTGACCAAGGCAATGGATTCTTCCGAAATGCGGTAGCTCTCGTACTGCATGTGCAGCAGCGCCTGCAAATGCTCCATTTCACGCTCTGTGCTGATTTCCAGAATGACGACGTGATAGGCGAACAGCATCGCGACGCCGCCGAGGTCAACGGTGGTGCGGATGATGAAGATTTCCGCCGTGAACTGGCTGGAAAAGGGCGTTCCGGTGAAGGCAAAGCTGATGTTGCTGACGGAAAAGACGGCAATCGCAAGGACGGCAGCGGTGAACAGTTCCCGCGCGGTAATCTTGATGAGCTTTGAGCCGTCGCGGTATTTCCGTTCCAGCAGAAACATGGTGTAGAGGATGATGGCGTGGACAGCGGCAAAAACGAGTATCGTTGTCCAAACCGTGAGCGGCAGTCCGGGTACCGTCACGAAGAAATAGAACAGATACCACGCCAGCGAGGCGGAAAATTCGCCCAAGATGAATGCGCGGGCGCAATAGTAGCCCGCGTTCGCCCATGGCATGTGCGTTGCAATGCGAATATAGAAAAAAATCAGCGCGACTGTCACGCCCATGCAGGGGAAAAAGCCAATCGCGGAAACACCGTCCGTCAGCGTCATGAAACCGGCAATCAGGGCAAGAAATCCAGCGCAGATGCCGAATTTCCTGCCCTTGCTGAATGGACTGCCATACAATTGAATATAGAAGGTACTGCTCAGCCAATACGCTACTGCGTAGAGCAAACCCGGCGTATGCGACAAATCGACGTGCATCATTTGCCTACCTCATTGATGTAGTTGTTCAGCGCGTCCAGAAACGCCTTTTTCTTCGGGCGGCTGACCTGAATCTGATCGCCGTCTACGTCCGCGCAGTTTTCGTTCACACCGTTGACGTGTTCCAGATTGACCAGATAACACTTGTTGCAGCGGAAAAAGTGGTATGCCGTCAGTGCGTCTTCCAATTCGGACAGAACGCCTTTCGCCTCCAGCGTTTCGCCGTCCAGATGGTAAATCAAACTGTGATTGACGACCTCGATATAGCGAATCTGGGAGATATCCAGCTTGCGCATTCCGCCTTGGAAGGGAACGGAGATGAACTTGCGCGTGCGGTGCTTCATGCGCTCCAAGGCGCGCTGCATCCGCTGCGAAAAAGCGAAGTAACTCACGGGCTTGAGCACATAATCCAGCGCATCCACCGTGTAGCCCTTCATGACGTACTGCGGCGTGCTGGTAATAAAGAGAATGACGACCTCCTTGTCCACCTTGCGAATCTCGCTGGCAGCTTCCATGCCGTCCATGTAGCGCATCAGGATGTCCATGAGGATGATATCGTAATTGCCGCGGTAGTCCTCGACGATTTCCGCGCCGTCCGGAAAGATGGAGACGTGAATCTTCTCGTTAATTTCTTGCGAAAACCGTTCCAGATATTCTGTCAGTGTGCGCTGACTGCTTTCCTCGTCTTCAACCAGTGCTACACGAATCATCGGGCCGACCTCCTTTGCAACAGCTTGTTTTCCAATAGTATAGCAAATCCTTTGCGCAAAAGGAAGCCTTTTCGCACGGAAAAAGCAGGCGAAATGCCTGTAATGTTTTGCACATTGTGGATATGCACAAAACCAGCCTGCGAAATCTGGGAGAATTACTGTATAAAATCCACACACGCCAAAATAAAGACAGTTCGCGCCGAAAATGTGCTGCGTGATTTTTTTCTGTTATACTAAAATCAATCTCAAGCCTTGGTGAAAGGAAGGAAACACATGAAGGCGAAGAAATTTACCCCTGCAATGAGAGGCCTTGCGGCACTCATGACCTGCCTGATGGTTCTCTCCATCGTCGGCACGGGTGTGGCAAACACCTACCGCGGCGCACTGGACGATACCTTGGGTACGGAAAGCTATGTGACCATCAATGACGACAGCGCGGCGCGCTTCAAGACCGACTATGCGACCATCGAAGACATGGCGGCGGCGGCGCGCGACATCGCCATCCGTGAAGGCGAAGAAGGTACGGTCGTCATGAAGAACGACAACGGCGTTCTTCCGCTGAAAGCGAACGCGAACGTTGCCCTGTTCGGTCTGGCGGCGTACAACGTCTATGGCCCCAAGGGCGGCAACGCGGACGCGGCATCGCTGGCGGATGCGCTGGCAGGTGCAGGCCTCAACGTCAATGAGACGCTGAAGGACTACTACATGACCAACATCATCAACATGCACACCGAGATGCGCGCCAACCGCTGGACGGGCAAGGAAGTTCCCACCACGGTGTATGACCACATGTACGTCAGCGCGCCGGGCGACTGGACGACCTACCAGATTGCGGAAGTGCCGCCGGCGGAGTTCGAGGCGCTGGGCGTGCCGGCAAACTGGAAGGAAGCTATCGTCAAGGACAGCATCGGCATCTGCGTGTTTGCGCGCGGCGCCGGCGAGGGCAATACCTACAAGCCGGGTTCTGCGCTCAACTACGCGGGTGAAGCAACCGGCGAAGACCCGCTGAAGCTTTCTGCCGATGAGCTGGCGGTTGTCGAGGCGGCGAAGGAAACCTGCTCCAAGGTCATCGTGCTGCTGAACACCGGCAACAACATGATGATTGCCGACATCGCCGAGGGTGGCTCGCACGAGGTGGACGGCATCTGCTACATCGGCTGCCCCAACGACTACCAGACCATCGGCATCGCGAACGTGCTGACCGGCAAGGTCAACGCGACGGGCGCGCTGGCAAGCGCTTTCGTGCGCGACCACCAGTCCATCCCGGCGGTGCAGAACGTCGGCGGCGACTACTTCGCGGATTACGAAATCGTCTGCCGTAATGACGACCCGCGTTATCCCGGCAAGGAAATCGGCAATATCGGCACGGGCTCCTTCGGCGGTGCGGATACCTACAACGGCGGCATGTACATCGTCGAGGCGGAAGGTATCTACGTCGGCTACAAGTACTACGAAACCCGTTACTTTGACGCCGTCATGGGTCAGGGCAACGCCAACAGCGCGGCCGGCGCAACGCAGGGCAGCGCGTGGAATTACGGCGACGAAATGCTCTACACCTTTGGTCATGGCCTGAGCTACCTTGATTACACCCAGACCATCAAGAGCGTGACGGTTGACCGCAGCGTGAACGGCAACATCACCGCCGTCGTCGAAGTGAAGAACAACTCCAATCAGGACGGCAAGTTCCTGACCCAGCTGTATGTGCAGCAGCCCTACACCGACTATGACCGCACGAATCTGGTTGAAAAGTCCGCGGTCATGTTCCTGAACTCTGCCAAGGTGGACGTCGCCGCCGGCAAGAGCAAGGAAGTTACCATTACTATTCCCACCAAGTATCTGGCGAGCTACGACGCGAACAACGCCAAGACCTACATCCTCGATGCGGGCGACTACTACTTCACGGCGGCAGCCGGCGCGCATGAGGCGGTCAACAACATTCTGGCGGCGCAGGGCAAAACCGTTGCTGACGGCATGGACGCGGCGGGCAGCAAGGCTGTCGTGAGCTGGAAGCTCGATCAGCTGGACAACACCACCTTTGCCATTGCCAACAACACGACCGTTACCAACGTGGCGGACGACGCCGACCTGAACTACTGGCTGCCCGGCACGGTCACTTACCTGACCCGCCAGGACTGGAACACCTTCCCGATTAACTACAACAAGCTGAACCTCAAGATTGCTGACAGCCCGAAGAAGGATCAGTGGATTGCCGAAATGCGCGGCGAAACCTACACCATTTCCGACACGGGCGCGGCGGCGGAAGCTGTCCCCGGCCCGAAATTCGCGGCATCCGAAATCGGCGCGGAACAGCTGAACAACATCAATGACCCCTACTGGGACAAGCTGGTTCATGCCATCACCATCGACGAAGCGGTCGGCGCGGTTATCCACGGCGGCAGCCGCTCCGATACCCTGACCAACATTGACAACCCCGTCGTCATCCAGAACGAAGGCCCGACCGGCATCAGCGCTGGCTACACCGACGAGGCGACTGGCAAGACCTACAAGTTCAATGTCAACTCTCAGACGCTGCTGGGCTGCTCCTTCAACCCGGAACTGGCGTATCAGTGGGGCTTGGTTGAGGGCAACTCCTGCCTGTGGGTTGAACGCTACGACCTGTGGGGCAGCGGTCTGACGCTGAACCGCACGCCGTACAACGGCCGCAACTACGAGTACATCTCCGAAGACCCGATGCTGACCAACGTCATCGGCCGTGAAGTGATTCAGGGCTGCTCCGACAAGGGCATCATCAACGGCCCGAAGCACATGGGCTTCAACGATCAGGAACACAACCGCGCCGGCATCTCCGCGTACATGACCGAGCAGAAGTTCCGTGAAACCGACCTGCGCGGCTTCGAGGGCGCGCTGAGCGATGCGTTCGGCATGGGCGTCATGATTGCCTTCAACCGCATCGGCGCAACGAACGCTTCCCACCATGTGGGCATGATTCAGAAGATTGTCCGCGGTGAATGGGGCTTCAAGGGTCTGATTTCCACCGACATGATGAACAACTACCTGTACTTCAACGCCGAATCCATGGTCATGGCGGGCATCACGCAGGTTGCTGACTTCGCGGCGGACAACAGCCATATCAATCTGGGCGAAGGCGGCGTGGACGCGGTTTGGCCGCACATCTCCCTCGAAACGGTGTCGAAGGACTCGAACCTCGTCGAGCAGGCGCGTGAAAACCTGAAGTACCAGCTCTACATCTTCGCCAACAGCGCGATTCTGAACATCTCCACCCAGCGCGTGAACACCTGGTGGGATACCGCTCTGACCGTCACCACCTACGCCAGCAGCATTCTGGCTGTCCTGTTCTTCCTCGCGTGGGTTGTGCTGACGCTCCTGCCGGAAAAGAAGCCTGTCGTTGTGCGCGTTGAGAACAAGCGTTGAGGACAAGGAGGAATAAACATGAACGCCACGAAAAAACTCTCTGCCGGCGCTTGGCTCTCCATCGTCACTTGTGTCCTGAGCCTTGCCGCGCTGGTTGCGTATCTGATTAACACGTCCGCTGCCGGCTACTTCCAGAATGCCACGGTGTCGAACCTTGTGCTGATGGTGGTGGGCGCGGCTGTGCTGGAGGCGGCTGCGGTCGTCTTGAGCATGGTCAAGGGCGCGAAGAAGGTTGTAGACCTGCTGACGGGCCTGTGCCAGATTGCGGCTCCCGCGCTGCTGGCGCTTGCCTTCATCAATCTGGTGTCTGCCCGCGTCGAAGGGTTCGCCTTCATTTACTTCTCCAACGCGGATGTGCTGCTTGAAGTGCAGACGGCGGCGAATATGTCCTCCGCCACCTGCGCGATTGTGAATCTGGTGCTGCTGGCCGTTTCCAGCATTGCCGGTATCGTCAGCGCGTTCTTCACCCTGAAGAAGTAATCGAACTTGCGGCGGTCAGGGGAATCTCGACGATTCTCTTGACCGCCGTTTTCAATCTCATTCGGCAGGTGGTAAACATGTTTCAGATTCAATCGTTTACTTGCGAGGGCTTGCGCGAGCATCTGGTGACCGACTGCGCCGCCCCGACGTTTGCCTATTTCGTCTCATCCGACCGCGCGGGCGCATCCGTTCAGTCCGCTGAACTGACGGTGAACGGCTGGACAATCCGCAATCCCGACCAATGCGGAACGCGCTATGCCGGGCAGCCGCTCAAGCCTTTCACAACGTACACCGCGACGCTTACCGTCACGTCGGACAGCGGCGAAACGGATACTGCCCACCTGACCTTCGAGACGGGACGCATGGATACGCCGTGGCAGGGCAAGTGGATTACCGACGGCGCGTATGTGTTCAAGGAAAAGAAGGTTTCACCCGTGCCGATGGTGTTCCGCAGGGCGCTGCCGCTCCGGGGCGAAATCGCGCAGGCGAAGCTGTACGCCACGGCAATGGGCATCTACGAGCTGAACATCGACGGGCGGAAAGTCGGTGAACGGTATTTCGCGCCCGGTTTCACGTCCTATGCGCATCAGCTGATGTACCAAACGTATGATGTGACGGACATGCTGCATTCAGGCAGCTGCATTACCGCGACGGTCGCGGGCGGCTGGGCGGTCGGGTCGTTCGTGTTCACGCGCGTCAATCGCGTGACGGCAGACCGTCAGGCGCTGCTGGCGGAACTGCGGATTACCTACCGCGACGGCAGGACGGAGGTCATCGGCACAGACGAAAGCTGGCAGGTGACAGAGGACGGTCCTGTCCGCATGGCGGATTTCTACGATGGCGAAACATATGACGCAACCATATCACTGGACAAGGCGGCTTGGCGAAACGCCGTACAGGAGCGTCTGCGCGTGAAGCCGAAGCTGATGGCGGATTACGGCGCAGACGTGAAGGAACACGAGACTTTCACGCCCGTAAGCTGCAAGAAACTGGGCAATGCGCTGATTTACGACTTCGGGCAGAATTTCGCAGGTGTGGTGCGCCTGACGGTCACGGGAAAACGCGGGCAGAAGATTACCATCCGCCACAGCGAAGTGCTGAACCCTGACGGTACGCTGAACACGGCGTTCCTGCGCACGGCGAAAGCGACGGCGACGTACATCTGCAAGGAAGGTCGTCAAACTTGGTCGCCGCGGCTGACGTACATGGGCTTCCGCTACATCAGCGTCGAGGGCGTGCGGGAAGAAGACGTGCAGGTGACGGGCGTCATGCTGTACTCCGACATTCAGCAGACGGGTTCGTTCCGCTGCTCGAACGAGATGCTCAACCGCCTGCAGGAGAACATCGTCCGCAGTGCAAAGTCGAACTTCATGGACATCCCCACCGACTGTCCGCAGCGCGACGAGCGCATGGGCTGGACGGGCGATATTGCCGTGTTTGCGCCGACGGCGGTGTTCAATTTCGACATGAACCGCTTCTTGGACAAGTGGCTTCTGGACGTGCGGGCGGAGCAGCTGCCGACGGGCGGTCTGCCGAACACGGTGCCTGTGCAGGGCTACGGCTTCCCCGCGACAATGCCGAAAATGGCGGTCGCTTGGTGGGGGGATGCGTGCGTCCTCGTGCCGTGGGCGCAGTATATGGCGCAGGGCGATGTGGGCGTGCTGCGCCGGATGTATCCGACGATGAAGAAGTACGTCAATGCCTGCCGCTTCTGGTGCGGCTTCGGCTTCGGCAAGCACCGTTATCTCTGGGAAATGCCCGGCATACTGGGCTTCGGCGACTGGGTTGCGCCGGACGTGCCGCAAATGAGCCAGTGGCAGGGACGCATCAAGTGGACAGGCACGGCGTCGCTGTGCAACACAAGCGCGCTGCTGGCGAAAATCGCGGATATTCTGGGCGAAACGCAGGACGCGAAGCACTACCGGGCATTGTCCGAAAAGACGGCGGATGCGTACTGTTCGCTGCTCACGGACGGCAACGGCAAGCTGATGGAGGAGTTCCAGACCGCTTACGTCCTGCCCATCTACCTGAATATGTTCCCCACGCAGCAGATTCGGGAAAAAGCCGCCGCGAATCTCGCCGCGCTGGCGAAGCGTAACGACTGGTGCATCGGCACGGGCTTCCCCGGCACGCCGTACATCCTCTTCGCGCTGTGCGACAACGGGCAGGTGGATGCCGCATACCATATGCTGCTGAACACGAAATGCCCCTCGTGGCTCTACGAAGTCAAGGCGGGCGCGACGACGATTTGGGAACGCTGGGACGGCTTGGACGAGAACGGCGTCTGCCCGATTGGTGACGACGGCACGGACAAGATGATTTCCTACAACCACTACGCATCCGGTGCGGTTGGCGACTTCCTGTACCGCCGCGTTGCGGGCATTGAGCCGACGGAGGCTGGCTACAAGACTTTCCGGGTCAAGCCAATTCTGGGCGGCGGGCTGACGAGCGCCTTCGCGAAGGTACGCACCCCCTACGGCGACGCAAGCGTGCAGTGGGAAACGGCGGCGGACACCTTCACCGTGACGGTATGCGTCCCGGTCGGCACGCGCTGCGAACTGACGCTGCCGAACGGCACGAGCCAAATACTGGCGAGCGGCACGCACACGGCGACGTGCAGCATCCGCTGATTTGAGCAAAATATGGATTGCACCCGGAATGCGCTGAAGGCTGGCGCTTCCGGGCGCTTTCTGCTTTTTTACATTCAGGGGTTGACACTGTAAAAAACGTCTGTTATAATGACGGCGAATCGGGAAAAGCCCATGCGGCTGCCCCGAAAGAATTTGCAGCGAAAGGAAGGCGATTGTGCGTGGACATAAGTCACAGTAGACGAGGCAAAACGTTGGATTGCGCCATGCTCCGCGGACACTCGCCGTTCGCGGACTGACATTGCCTGTTTTCAGGTCGCCGTTTTGGTTGCCCTTTTGTATGAATAAAGGGGTGAATTTCGGCTGACAGCACAACAGGTGTGTTTGTGTACGCTTTTTTCCACCGTTTTGCGTGTTTGTGCAGGGCGGTGGTTTTTTCGTGCGCAAAATTTGATTTGATGATGATGAAAGGATGTGAGACGCATGGACGCGGGCGGTTATCCATTATGCTTTGCCCTTTCCCGGAGCAGCCATGAAATGCGGCGACCCATGCGTCTCTGCATCAGCCAGATTCTGTAAAGTATCAGCTTTCATGGCGCTCCTTTGACCGATGAACAGGAGGAAAAACGCCATGACGCTGAACCTGAAGAAGAAAGTTGCCCTGACCGCCTCGCAGATGCTGGCGGAAAACAACCGCGCGACCGCCGACCGCCTGACGTGGGCGGCACAAACCGACGAAGCGAATCTCCGCACGGCGCTGAACATGCCGGAAAATGGCCTCACGGAAGAAATGGCGGAAGAAGCCCGCGACCGCTACGGCCGCAATGTGCTGCCGACGAGCCAGCGCACGCCGCTGTACAAGCGTCTCGCCGCCGCGTTCATCAACCCGTTCACCGTCGTGCTGGTGCTGCTGGCGATTTTCAGCGCACTGACGAATGTTGCGATGGTCGATCCGGGCGACGAAAGCTGGGCGACGGTCATTATCATCACCATCATGGTGATGATTTCCGGCATCCTCCGCTTCGTGCAGGAGACCCGCAGCGGCAATGTCGCGGCGAAGCTCTCCGAGATGATTCACACGACAGTCTGCGTGACGCGCGAGGGCGAGAAGAAGGAAATCCCGCTGGAAGAAATCGTCGTGGGCGACATCGTGTCGCTGTCTGCGGGCGACATGCTCCCGGCGGACGTGCGCATCCTCCGCGCGAAGGACCTGTTCCTCAGCCAATCCAGCCTGACGGGCGAGAGCGAGCCGGTGGAGAAGTCCGGCGCGGTCTGCCAGACGGTTGGCAGCCTGACCGAATGCGGCAATCTGGCGTTCATGGGCAGCACGGTCGTCAGCGGCAGCGCAACGGCAGTCGTCCTCGCCGTCGGGCATGACACGATGCTCGGCGCAATGGCAAAGGCGCTGAACGTCAAGCCGCCGAAGACCACCTTTGAGAAGGGTGTCAACAGCGTTTCGTGGGTGCTGATTCGCTTTATGCTCCTGATGGTGCCGATTGTGCTGCTCATCAACGGTCTGAGCGATGGCGACTGGATTCAGGCGGGGCTGTTCGCCATTTCGATTGCCGTCGGTCTGACGCCGGAAATGCTGCCGATGATTGTGACCACCTCGCTGGCGAAGGGCGCCATGACCATGAGCCGCGAGAAGGTCATCATCAAGGACTTGAACGCGATTCAGAACCTCGGCGCAATGGACATCCTCTGCACGGACAAGACCGGTACGCTCACGCAGGACAAGGTGGTGCTGGAATATCACCTGAACGTAGACGGCGAGCCGGACGACCGCGTGCTGCGCCACGCGTTCCTGAACAGCTACTTCCAGACGGGCCTCAAGAACCTGATTGACATCGCCGTCATCGACAAACAGCGTCAGCTTGGCGCGGATGAGCTGATTGCCCGCTTCAAGAAGGTGGACGAAATCCCGTTTGACTTCGAGCGCCGCCGCATGAGCGTCGTTGTGCGCGACCGCAAGGGCAAGACCCAGCTGGTTACCAAGGGCGCGGTGGAGGAGATGCTGGCGTGCTGCACCCATGCGGAAAGCAAGGGAAAAATCGTTCCGCTGACGGACAAGGTGCGCGCCTACGTCCTGCGCAAGGCAGATGAGCTCAACGGCGGCGGTATGCGCGTGATTGCCGTTGCGCAAAAGACAAATCCCGCGCCGGAAGGGCAGTTCACCACGGCGGACGAGAAGGACATGGTGCTCATCGGCTTCCTTGCTTTCCTTGATCCGCCGAAGGAAACGACCCGCGACGCGATTCACGCCCTGCGGGAATACGGCGTCGGTGTGAAGATTCTCACCGGTGACAACGAGAAAGTCACCTGTGCCATTTGCCGTCAGGTTGGGCTGAATGCTGAGCGCGTGCTGCTCGGCGCGGACATTGACGCCATGGATGACGAAACGCTTGCGCAGGCGGCGGAGGAAATTACCGTCTTCGCGAAGCTCTCGCCCGCCCAGAAAGCGCGCGTCGTCACCGTCCTGCGCCAGAAGGGGCATTCCGTGGGCTATATGGGTGACGGCATCAATGATGCAGCCGCGATGAAGGCGGCGGACGTGGGCATCAGCGTAGATACCGCGGTGGACATCGCCAAGGAAAGCGCGTCCGTCGTCCTGCTGGAAAAAGACCTGATGGTGCTGGAAAAGGGCGTTATTGAGGGTCGGAAAATCTACGCGAACATGATGAAGTACATCAAGATGACTGCTGCGTCGAACTTCGGCAACATGTTCTCCGTCCTTGCTGCCAGCGCGTTCCTGCCCTTCCTGCCGATGGCGTCCCTGCACCTGATTCTGCTGAACCTCATCTACGATATTTCCTGCACCGCGATTCCGTGGGACAACGTGGACGCGGAGTACCTCAAAGTGCCGCGGACGTGGGATGCGTCGGGCATCAGCCGCTTCATGCTCTGGATGGGTCCGGTCAGTTCGCTGTTCGACATTGCGACGTACCTGCTGCTGTATTTCGTGATTGCGCCGATGGCGTGCGGCGGCATGACCTTCGCGCAGCTGACCACCCCCGCGATGCAGGACAAGTTCGCCGCGCTGTTCCAGACCGGCTGGTTCATCGAATCCATGTGGACGCAGACGCTCGTCATGCACATGATTCGCACGAAGAAGCTGCCGTTCATCCAGAGCCGCGCGTCCCTGCCGGTGATGCTGCTGACGATGCTCGGCATTGCCGTCGTGACGCTGCTGCCCTTCACGCCTCTCGCCGCGCCGCTGGGGCTGTGTGCGCTGCCGCCTGTCTACTTCGCCTATCTGGCGCTGATTGTGCTGGGCTACATGGTGCTGGCAACGCTGATGAAGAAGCTGTATATCCGCAAGTATCATGAGCTGCTGTAATGGGCTTTGATACTATTTTCAAATTCACCTGCGCCATCTGCTCGCGCCTTTTCCGCGCTTGCGTCCGCTCATTCCACTTAGCGTAGCGCTGCTACGCTGCGTTTCATTCGCGTTAGCCAGCGCGAAAAATTCGCTTCGCATCTTGGCGCATTCTCATTTGGAAATAGTATGACGCAGATAATCTGCACACAGCAGTTACGCAAAAACGGGTCAAGGGACGTTTTTTGATGCCCCTTGACCCGTTTATTTTGGCTCACACAGCCGCTTTTGCCTTCAAGCCCAACGGCGATAGCCGCGCTTTCTCCAGCGCCGTCACCACCAGCGGCACAACAATCAGGTGAATCACCGCGCCGACGGCCGTATTCACGAAATACGCCGTCACGAACGCTGGGAATGTGTACGCATTCCCCTGAATGCCCATCACGACCGCCTTCGCCGCGCCGCCGACAAGCCGACCCGCAAGCATGGCAATTACCATAGCAATCAGCATGGCCCAGCAGGTCTTGCTCATCTTCTTGCTCAGCATCGGATAGAGCAGCCCGCACAGCGCGCCGTACGCTGCCATTTCGAATGCCATCGGAATTGCGACTGGCACCAGCGGCGGCATACCGAACAGCACGCTCCGCAGCAGCGGCAGCACAATGCCAAGCCCCATGCCCCAGCACCAGCCGCACGTCAGGCCGCAAATCAGCACCGGAATATGCAGCGGACTGATGGCCTGCCCCAGCACCTGCACATTGCCCGTCAAGAAGGGCAATACAATGCCAACAGCCAGCAGAATCGCTGTTACCAGCAGGGAGTACAAACCGCTCTTTCGGTTCATTGCCATGAGAAAAAACCTCCAAAAAGAAAAATACCATGAAGAAAGCCGGGCATTCTCGTCCGATGGCTTCCTTCATGGAAACAAAAACAGCATAGCATATTTCGATGCGCTTGTCAAGCGTCACGCGTCGCCCTCGCCGATGTAGGTGAAGCGTCGATACGTCTTTCCGTCGCGCTCGATGACCTCATTCCACATGCTTGCGGGGCGCACCCACACGCCGCGCTCACCATACAGCGCGCGGTAGACCACCATTTCCTCGCGCGTCTCGCTGTGCGTGGCGATATAGAGGACTTCATACTCTTTGCCCTTGAAGTGACGGTAGCGTCCGGGCTTGATGGTTTCGCTCATGGTGTCTGCTCCTGATAAATGTCGTTGTACAGTCCCAAATCCATCAGCCGATCACGCAGGGACTGCATGTCCTCCCATGCGTCGCGCTTCTTCGACGGGTCGCGCAGGAGCGCCGACGGGTGATAGGTTGCCATCATCCAAATGCCCTTGCGCTCGAACCACTTGCCGCGGTCGCGAGTGATGCGGATGTCCGCCCCAATAATGTTTTTCGCGGCGGTTGAGCCGAGCAGGACGATGACCTTCGGGCGGATGAGGGCGGTTTGGATGCGAAGGTGGAGCTTGCAGGCGGCGGCTTCCTCATCCGTGGGGACGCGGTTCTGCGGCGGGCGGCACTTGACGACGTTGCAGATATAAACGCGGTCACGCGGGAGCGAAATAGCAGCGAGCATTTTGGTTAACAGCTGCCCCGCTGGGCCGACAAACGCAAGCCCTTCCTCATCCTCGACCTGTCCCGGCCCCTCACCGATGAGCATAAGCGGACTGTGGCGGTCGCCCTGTCCAGGGACTTTGTGGTGGATGTTCTGGCACAGGCCGCACATTTGGCACTGCGAGACTTGACGATCGAAGAGTTCCCAAGAGAGGTCAGGCATGGCGTGTTCACCTTCTTAAATCATCGTCTGGAAGAGCGAGATGGATTGCAGAATGTCGGAATGAAGCCAATTCAGCAGGCTGACCAGCATCGTAATCAGCACCAGAATCACCGCGCAGCCCGCGATAATGCTGATGAAATCGCCGAAGCCGGATAACAAGCGCCAGTGATTCTGCCGCAGTTCCGCCTGCTCCTCTTCAGTCAGGTATAAATCCGGATCTTCGAGGGCTTCGTCCGCGAAAACCTCTTCGGCAGTCGGGGCGGGAATATCCGCATCATCATCCGCGTAGTCCGGCTGCCACGCGTTTTCGTTGGTGAAAGTCGGCTGGGCATTCGGGTCTTCGGGGCACGCGGACTGGAATGTCGGGACATAGGGCGAATATTCCTGCGTGGCATCCGCGGAATCAGCGTCCGGCTCGGACGCGGCGCGGCGACGGCGTTTGAGTTCAGGCATGATGGCCTCCTGTTGAGAAGAATTTCGACCATAGAACGATTCAGCGGGATAAAAACATCCATATGCCGCGTTCTATGATTGGATGGGATACGATTTTCTGATGAAAACTCACGGCGCAGGTAAATCCGAAAACCGTATCATCAAACGTAATCCAGCCACGGCGCGGGTTCTTCGTCGCGCCCGGTCAGGTGGCCCTGACTGCTCAGACCGGGGAAATCCGTCTGCCGCAGCGCTTCGTAGAGAACGATAGCGACGGAGTTTGACAGATTCAGGCTTCGCGCTTCCGGGCGCATCGGGATGCGGATGCAGCGGTCGTAGACCTGCTCCAGCAGGTTTTCCGGCAGGCCGCGCGTCTCGCAGCCAAAGATGAGAAAATCACCATCCTGATATGTCGCCTCGTGATAGCCGCGCGGTGCCTTTGTGCTCGCAAAGTGCATCCTTGCATCCGGATGCTGGCGGAGAAATTCGCCGAAGTCCGGGTAGGTGCGGTAGGTCATCAGATTCCAATAGTCCAGCCCAGCGCGCTTCAGGTATTTGTCGCTCAGCGAAAAGCCCAGCGGCTCAATCAAATGCAGCGTTGCGCCCGTCGCGGCGCAGGTACGCGCGATATTGCCCGTGTTCTGCGGGATTTCCGGGTTGAACAGCACGATGTTCATCATCGGTCAATCGCCTCCTGTGGATTCGCTTCTATTGTACCATTTGCGCGAACTTTTCGCAAGAGGTGGATTCTGCTTGACAATTGCCGGGTCGAATATTATACTATATGATAGAAATTGGAAGGAGTGGGAAACTTGAAACAGGCACGGTGGATGCTGATGGTGCTGGCGGCGCTGCTGCTGAGCATCGGCATTGCTTCGGCAGAGTTGAACTACATTCTGCCGGACAGCAATTCGCGCGAATTGACATGGGATGAGGTCGCACGCTGGGACTACGAAACGCTGGGCTACGCGTTCAACGAGATTTTTGCCCGCCATGGCTACGTCTTTCATCCCGGCGAAAAGTACGACAATTACTTCTCCTGTCAGCCATGGTATACGCCCAACCGTGATACCAACAATCAGCGCGCCGTTTATCCCTACCTCAACGCGACAGAATGGGCAAACTACGAGCTGATAAAGGAAGTGCGCGACTACAAGGCTGAAAACGGTGACAGCGGCGAATCCATGTGGACGTATTTCTCCGGCGGATTCGATACCCTCGGCGGATTTGACTATGTGCAGCTGCGCACGGGGCAGAACCTCCCGGTGTATTCCGCGCCCAGCCGCAATTCGTGGCGCGGCGCGAACGGCAAGGCCTCCGTCGGCACAAATGGCGCAATTTACAGCGCTGGATGGGAAAACGGCTGGCTGCTGGTGATGTACGAAACAAACAGCGGCTCGGTGCGTGTCGGTTACGTCAGCGGTGACGATATCCGCGGCGGCGTGCCGATGGATACGTCGCTGACGTTCTCGTATGCCACCGCTACGTTGAATGCGGGCACTGCGCTGACGGATGACCCGGCGATGCGGAAAACGACGATTGCACAGCTGCGCGCGGGGACGCAGGTGACATATTTGACGAGCTTTTTCAATAAATCTGCGTGGGATTATATTGAGACGACGGTGGATGGCCAGACGACACGCGGCTTTGTGCCCGCAGGCTGCTTAACGATTCATGGGGATTAAAGGGGAAGGGGAAAAGGATTAAGTCGCAGCACCAAAAGGATAAACACGCGGGCAAAGCATGGAGAAGAAGCCAACTCAATCGCGCGAATGGGAGTCCAGAGGGTCGAAGACCCTTTGGCGGGGTCAAGAGGCAGCGCCCCTTGTGGGGGTTGGGGCAACGCCCCAACTGTTCCGCGTCAGACCAATCCCAAGGAAGCCAGCAACAAAGGCGCAGGCAGCGAAGCGTCCCTGCCAGTAACTTTGCGCTCCCGCAGGAGCGCCCCCAAGCCGCTCTACCCACTACTTGCACATTGTCGCGCCAAATGGGCGCGACCACATAGCCGCTCCACCGCACCTTGCCCTTGCTTTTTCCCTCCAAACGGATACCCAACCCCAAAAGGATATAAGAAAAACCAGCGGTGCAATTCCGCTGGTTTTTTCAATCTCCAGAAATACTCACTTCTTCAGCTCCGCCAGATGAAGCCGCAGGAACATCAGCACGTTCGCCACAAACTCGCACGTCGTGGGGCGCGGTTCATGCGGCGCGGGATTCCGCCCCGACAGGGCGCAGTAAAGCGGAATGTTCTGCTCCTGCCACGATTGGTTGATGGCCGTGCGAATCGCGCGTTCTACCGCCAGCGGCGACGTGCTGTATCGCCGCGCAACGGTTGGGTAGACTTCCATCGTCATGCAGCGCGTCTCAATGGGCTGACACAGGAGATACAGAATCGCATCCACCAGATAGTAGAAGCCGGACAGACGCGCAGGCACACCGAGAGACGACAGCAGACTGGAAATTTCCCATTGCGTCGGGATTTGCGATTTCGGCAGGGGCAGCTGAGGCGGCTTCGGGTGGGCGGATGCAGTGGACGACGACACGGAAGGCATGGGCTGTGCGGGTCGAACGGCTTGCGCTGTCTGTGCGCCCTGCACCGCTTCGCCAAGCGGGATGAGCGGAATTGCCTGCTGTATAGGGAACCCGTCCACCTCCGACGTCATTAGGCAGTACACCGGCGCGAAGTTCGGGCTTGCGGCGGGTACAGCGCGGACGCTCACAATTCGGCAGGATGAGAAATTGACGGTTTCTGGCGCAGGGCGTTTCGCATCATCCACGGGAAAGGACCTCCTTCAAAGTCGGCAGAAAAAAATGGAAGTAAAAACTCGACAAAACAAGCGCAAGGAGAAACGGAACTTTCAAATTGCTACTGCCTGACGTCCGACTGCACAATAAGAAGTATTCACGCTTCTATTCTATCACGGATGAGAGAAAAAGAAAAGTGATGAATGTAAAAAATAGGCTGTTTTCGGCTGGAAAATGCAAAAAAAACAGTTGAAGTACAGGTGGTGTACAATTTGAATACAATTTGCGGAAGAGGCTACTTTGAACGTTGCGGAACATGAAGAAAAGGTTACACGGCTGTGTTTAGGACAGACGAGGGTGTAATAGCGCGTCTTAGGGGGCGCGTCTGCGGACGTGCGAAGTTCCCCTTTTGACCCCTCTGCGCGATGGAGACGGCTTCTTCTCCATCCTTTTTCCGCGTGTTTAGCCCCTTTGTGCCGCGCCTATTCTTTTTCTGTTTCTTCTCCTATCCAATACCACTGATACACCTGCAAGACCTTTGCGCCTTCCAAGTCCTTCGCGTACGGGCAGCGCATCACCCGCTGGCGATTCTGCGCAAACGACAATTCATACGTCCGCACCGTATCCCCTTGAAATCCGCGCGGCGACGGATCAACCGCCACAAACCGCTTCCGCTCCGCATTATACCCCACAATCAGCAGCGCATGGCCCACACCGTTCGTCCGCTTCATATATATATATAGCGGCGAATATCGCTCATCGTTGAGATACTGCGCCATCATTTCATCAAATGTCGCTTCGGTCAATCCACGCCGCGCCAAACCATCCACCAGCGCCGTGATTTCGTCGTACGGCTCATTCAGCGTGCGCCGCTGGGCAAGGACGCTCATATCCACCGGGGTCATATCCACGCCAAGGTAGGACAGCGCCATCGAGTACACCGCACGCGTGCACATGGTGCCGATGTAGTAGGCATAAGGCGCGCCGTAGCGGTTTTCCTTCGCAGTCAGGTCAAATTCGCCTTTTTCCTCGCCCGAACGCCAGTAATCAGCACAGAACATGTCATCGCGCCGCGTCTGGACAATCAGGCGGACTTGCCCGCTCACAACATTCAAGCGTTCGCCGGTATCAGACTGGATGAGCAGCGCGTTTGCCTCTTCAGCGGACTGCGCCTCGCGGATGGAGGCGGGCAGCATTTCCTCCGCCCATGCCGCGCCGATAAGCGCCCAAATCAGCGCCAGTATCAGCAGGCCGCGGATTCCATGTTTCTTCAAGCCGCTCACCCCTTTCCGGCAGATTAACTTGTTCCATTATATCGCGTTTTTCGATGAATTTCAACATATTTCCGGGAATGTTGCATCTTCGCACAGCAGGAAGCGGGTGCGCTCCGCTGATGGCAGGCACATCCGCCTCGTCAATTTTTCAAATGGTGATTCGCTTCGGAATCGGATTCGCGCTGACGGCATCCGCATTGCGCGGCAGAAATCAGCGTTTCCCCAGCATCTTCTTGAGGAACTGCCCCGTGTACGACTTTTCGCACGCGGCGACTTCCTCCGGCGTGCCTTCGCAGACGATTTCGCCGCCTTTGTCGCCGCCTTCCGGGCCGAGGTCAATCAGGTAGTCCGCCACCTTGATGACATCCAGATTGTGCTCGATCACCAGCACGCTGTTGCCCGTTTCAGTCAGGCGCTGCAAAACGCCGATGAGCTTGTCCACGTCTGCCATGTGCAGCCCGGTCGTCGGCTCGTCCAAGACATAGAGCGTCTTGCCTGTCGCGCGGCGGCTGAGCTCCGTCGCCAGCTTCACGCGCTGCGCTTCGCCGCCGGAAAGGGTCGTCGATGCCTGCCCCAGCTTCATGTATCCCAAGCCGACGTCGTAGAGCGTTTCGAGCTTGCGGCGGATGCTCTCGTGGTTCTCGAAGAACGTAATGGCTTCCTCGATGTTCATGTCCAGCACGTCGGAGATATTCTTGCCCTTGTAGGTCACTTCCAGCGTCTCGCGGTTGTAGCGCTTGCCCTTGCACACGTCGCACGGCACGAAAATGTCCGGCAGGAAGTGCATTTCGATTTTCAGCATCCCGTCGCCGCAGCAATTTTCGCACCGCCCGCCCTTGACGTTGAAGGAGAAGCGGTTTTCCTTGTAGCCGCGCGCCTTCGCTTCGGGGGAGGCGGCGAAGAGCTTGCGAATCTGGTCAAACAGCCCGGTGTACGTCGCCGGATTCGACCGGGGCGTGCGCCCGATGGGGCTTTGGTCAATGCAGATGATTTTGTCCAGCTGCTCCACGCCCTCCATCTTGTCAAACGCGCCGGGACGGGTTTTCGCGCGGTTCAGCACCTTCGCCAAGTGCTTGTAGAGGATTTCGTTCACCAAGCTGGATTTGCCCGACCCCGACACGCCCGTCACGCAGCAGAGGCAGCCCAGCGGCACTTTCACGTCAATGTTCTTGAGATTATGCTCCTTCGCGCCGCGGATGGTCAGGAAGCCCTTCGGCTGACGGCGCACGTCGGGAATCTCGATGCGCTTCTTGCCCGACAGGTACTGCCCGGTGATGCTGTTCGGATTGCGCTTGATATCCTCCACCGTGCCTTCCGCGACGATGTTTCCGCCGTGAATGCCCGCGCCCGGCCCGACGTCCACAATCCAGTCCGCCGCGTACATCGTGTCCTCGTCGTGCTCGACGACAATCAGCGTGTTGCCCAAGTCGCGCATCTTCTTCAAGGTGTTAATGAGCTTCATGTTGTCGCGCTGATGCAGGCCAATCGACGGTTCATCCAGAATGTACAATACGCCCATAAGCGCTGAGCCAATCTGCGTCGCCAGCCGGATTCGCTGCGCCTCGCCGCCGGACAGCGACCCTGCCGCGCGCGCCAATGTCAGGTACCCCAGCCCGACGTCCTCCAGAAAGCCCATGCGCGCGTTGATTTCCTTCAAAATCTGCGCGGCAATCATGCTTTCCTTCTCCGTCAGCGCCAGCGACTGAAAGAACGCCCGCGCATCCGTGATGGACAGGCTGGACACCTCATACAAATTCTTGCCGCCGACTGTGACCGCCAGCGCTTCCGGCTTCAATCGCTTGCCGTGGCAGACGGGGCAGGGTTCTTCCGCCATGTACTCTTCATAGGCGGCTTTCATGGCTTCACTGCCTGTTTCCTCATAGCGGCGCTCCAAGGACGGAATCACGCCCTCGAACGTCGTGGAATACGTTCCCCTGCCGCTGGGCGTGTCATAGGTCATGGTCAGCTTCTCGCTGCCCGTGCCGTAGAGCAGGGCATGGATGCCCGCTTCGGGAATCTCCTGAATCGGCGTATCCATCGTGAAGCCGTACTTGTCACATAAGGCTTGGAAATACTGCGCCGTCACGCCGTCGCCATCCGCCGAACCGAAGCCCATCGCGTTCAGCCCGCCCTGCCGCAGGGACAGCGACTTATCCGGGAACAGAATGTCCGTGCTTACCACCATGCGGTAGCCCAGACCGCTGCACGCCGGACACGCGCCATAGGGGCTGTTGAAGGAGAACATGCGCGGGCTGAGTTCCTCGATGGAAATGCCGCAGTCCGGGCAGGCGTAATTCATGGAGAAGAGCAGTTCGCCCTTGTCCATCATGTCCATGATGACCAAGCCACCGGAGCGCTTCGTCGCCGTCTCGATGGAATCCGCCAGACGGCTCTGGAACTCCTTGCCGGGGCGGACTATCAGGCGGTCAACGACGATTTCAATCGAGTGCTTCTTCTTTTTGTCCAGCGCCGGCACTTCTTCCAGCCGGTACAGCTCGCCGTCCACCCGCACGCGCGCGAAACCGCTCTTGCGCGCCTCCTCGAACACTTTGACATGCTCGCCTTTTTTGCCGCGGATGACAGGCGACAGCACCATCAGCTTCGTGCCTTCGGGATAGGCGACGATTGCGTCCACCATCTGGTCAACGGTCTGCTGGCGGATTTCCTTGCCGCACTTCGGGCAATGCGGATGCCCCACGCGCGCATAAAGCAGACGCAGATAATCGTGGATTTCCGTCACCGTGCCGACGGTCGAGCGCGGATTGCGGCTGGTGGTTTTCTGGTCAATGGAGATAGCGGGGGACAGGCCGTCAATCTGGTCAACATCGGGCTTCTCCATCTGCCCCAGAAACTGCCGCGCATAGCTGGACAGGCTTTCCACATAGCGCCGCTGTCCCTCGGCATAAATGGTATCGAACGCCAGCGAGCTTTTGCCCGACCCGGACAGCCCCGTAAACACAACGAGCTTGTCGCGCGGGACGGTCAAGCTGACATTGCGCAGGTTATGCTCTCTTGCGCCGCGAATGATGATTTGGTCGTTCATCGTTGCAATCCTCCTTGGCTTAGGAACACAGTATAGCACATTTTGTCCGGCACATGCAAGGCGAACACGAACAAATATTTTCGTATCGTGGATATGCTGGGGGATTTTTATGGAATCGCATTGACAAATGAAGGCTTGTTGTGTATGATAATGGCATAAAGGAGGTTGTTCTAATGGAAAAGAAATGGTTCGTAGCTCTGCTGATGGTTGTTGTGATGATGTGTGCCTGCTGGACGGGTGCGGTGGCGGACGAGGAACGGAAGACGTTCACGTCCGGTGACTACCAGTATGCGCTGCTGGATGATGGAACAGTGGAGATTGCAGGGTACAAAGGGAGCGCAGACCTCCTTGCCATTCCTGCTGAGCTTGATGGAAAGGCGGTTACCTCCATTGGCGACTGCGCGTTCTACTTGTGCTCTTCCCTGACCTCCGTCTCCATCCCCGATTCCGTTGAACAAATTGGTACGAATCCTTTTGCAGCCTGTTTCGAACTGAAAACAATTTCTGTTTCTCCTGAGCATCCGTATTTTGCTACCATTGATGGCGTTTTGTTCCGAAAAGCCGATAAAGCCTTGATTTCCTATCCTGCCAGCATCAGTTCTTCAACTTATACCATTCCGCAGGGAATTACCTCCATTGGCGACAGCGCGTTCTTCTACTGCGACTCCCTGACCTCCGTCTCCATCCCCGATTCCATTACCGCCATTGGCGACAGCGCGTTCTTTTGGTGCAGTTCCCTGACCTCCGTCTCCATCCCCGATTCCGTTACCGCCATTGGCGACAGCGCATTCTCCTACTGCGACTCCCTGACCTCCGTCTCCATCCCCGATTCCGTTACCTCCATTGGCGACTACGCGTTCGGTGACTGTTCCAACCTCACCCTCACCGTCCCCCGCAACTCCTACGCTGCCGAGTACGCCAAAACCAATAACATCCCATACACCTACCCCGACGCCAACGACTGGCTGAACAACTAACCCGCAACAAAATCTCTTTCCGCCTTGCCCCGCATACCATCCGGGGCAAGGCGCTTTTTCTTTCCCCTTGCAGTCCTCCCGCGAAAGTGGTATGATAGAAGGCAGAACGTAAGGAGGCGGCGAAGATGGAGCGCATCCGCAAAATTCCTGACGACAGCGACCGCGTGTCCCCTGATGAGGACGACGAGGACATATCGCCGTATGAACCGACGTACCGCGATGGCAGCGCGAAAAACGAATGCTGGCGCGACGACGACGGCTGATTATCCCCCCGAAAGGAGAAGACCCCCATGCTGACCATTGATTTTCTGACGGACTATGTGTGCCCGTTCTGCCTTGTCACGAAAGAAAACCTCCGCGCGGCGCTGAAAACGCTGCACCAAGAGGCGGAAATCATCGAGCATCCGTATGCGCTGACCCCCGAAGGCGATGCGCCGACGGACGTCTGCGACGAGGAGCATCGGGCGTATTTCGCGCGGCTGAAAGAACCCGCGGAGACGGTCGGGCTGAACATGCAGCTTCCGCCGGAAATCCGCCCGCGCCCAATGACGTATCTCGCGTTTGAAGGGGCGGTGCTTGCGGAAAAGACAGGCATGCATGAGGCGTGGAGCGACCGAGTTTACCGCGCGTATTGGGTCGAGGGGCGCGACATCGGGCAAATTGACGTGCTGTGCGTGCTGGCGGCGGACATCGGACTGAATGCGGACGAAATGCGTCAGGCGCTGGAAAACCGCACCTACGCGGACGACGTGAAGACCGCCATCCAAAACACGCTGGACACCTATCATCCGCGCGGCGTGCCGATTCTCTTCGTCAACGGGCAGCGCATCCGCTTGCGGGCGTACACGCTGGCGGAAATGACGGACGTGCTGCGCGGCGTGATTCCGGCGGAAGAAAATCAGGAGGAAACGGGCTGCTCCGCGGACGGATGCCGCCTGAATTGGTAAGCAATGCAAGCATTAACACATCGGGTGCAGTATTATGAAACCGACCGCATGGGCGTGACGCACCACTCGAATTATATCCGCTTCATGGAGGAAGCGCGCGTGGCGTATCTGGAGCAGCTTGGCTTCCCGTATGCGGAGCTGGAGCGGCGCGGGGTGATTTCGCCCGTGACGGCGGTGAACTGCAAGTATCTGGCGACGACGACGTTCGACGACCGCATCACGGTGGATGTGCGCGTGGAGGCGTTCAACGGCGTCGTGCTGACGATTGGCTACGACATGACGAAGCAGGACGGAACGCGTGTGTTCACCGGCTCGTCCGAACACTGCTTCTTGAATCCCGAAGGGCATTTCATTCGGCTGCGGCGCGATCAGAGGGAGTTTTACGAGATGCTGATGCGCGAGCTGAACGTCCATCATCCAGCAGAAGGAGAAACATCGCATGAATAACCAGACGACAATTGGCATTCTTGGCTCCGGCACATGGGGCATTGCGCTGGCGCGGCTTTTGCACCGCAATGGGCATGATGTAACCGTCTGGTCAAGATCCCCGAAGAAAATCGAAAATCTGTCTGCTACGCGCACGCATCCCGCGCTGCCGGGGCTGGTCATCCCCGAAACGGTGCATTTCACCTGCGATTTGCAGACAGTGGCAAGCGGCAAGGATATTCTGCTTTTCGCCGTGCCGTCTATTGCGATTCGGCAGACAGCGGAAAGCGCGCGCCCGTTCATCCCGGACGGACAGATTATCGTGGATGTTGCCAAGGGCATTGAGCCGGACACACTCATGACCATGACCGAAGTCATCCGCGACGAATTGAGCAAGGACGGGCAGCATGACCATGTGAAGCTCGTTGCGCTGTCCGGCCCGACCCACGCGGAGGAAGTCGCGCTCGATATGCCCACGTCCATCGTTTCCGCCTGTACGGACATGCAGGTCGCGGAAAAGGTGCAGGACGTGTTCATGAACACCTGTATGCGCACCTATACGAACACGGACGTGCTCGGCGTGGAGCTGTGCGGCGCGATGAAGAACATCGAGGCGCTCGCCGTCGGCATTTCCAGCGGGCTGGGCAACGGCGACAATGCCCGCGCCGCCCTCATCACGCGCGGCATTGCAGAAATCAGCCGTCTGGGGCTGAAAATGGGCTGCGCGGAGTACACGTTCGGCGGACTGGCGGGCATCGGCGACCTCATCGTGACGGCGACATCCATGCACAGCCGCAACAACCGCTGCGGCATCCTCATCGGACAGGGTGTTCCGCCGCAGGAAGCCGTTCGGCAGGTCGGCACGGTGGAGGGCATCAACGCACTCCCCGCCGCGATGCAGCTGATGGAGCGCTATCAGGTGGAAATGCCGATTGCCAAGGCGGTAAACGCGGTCGTGAAGGGCGAAATCAGCGCGAAGGACATGGCGCTGGCGCTCATGACGCGCGACAAGACGAGCGAAGTGCGTCAGAGCGAACTGGCGGTGCGCTTCGAGAGCGCCCTCATGCGCCACATTTCCGGCGGCATCATGCGCCGCGTGATGGTCATCGGGGAATTTGCGGACTTGTCGCACGAGGCGATTGCGTTCCTGACCCGCGCGAAGGACGAGGGCGGACACCTGACGGTCGCGCTGACCGGATGTGCGCAGGATGTGCGGAAAAGTTCGCTGCTGGCGCTGCGGTGTGTTGACCGCGTGTTGGAATTGGAGACGGAGAAGCTGACGCTGCCGGAGCTGATGCGCCTGTACCGCATTGAAGTGCTGGTGCTGGCGAAGGGGCAGGACGTGCCGGAGATGCTTCCGCCGACGGTGAAGGTGAAGTACCTCTAAGCCGCAGGTTCGTTCCCTCAATAGACACGCGGGCATTGTATGCAAATGCACTCAACTGAATCGCGCGAAAGGGAGTCCAGAGGGTCGAAGACCCTTTGGCGGAGTCAAGGGGCAGCGTCCCTTGCGTCCCCCAATAAACACGCGGAACCAGTATGAGAGTGGCACCAACTCAATCGCGAAAAGGGTGTCGAGAGGGTCGAAGACCCTTCGCGGGTGCAGGGCAGAGCCCTGCCGGAGTCCAGAGGCAGAGCCTCTGGCGCCTCCCCATTATCCCTTGATGCCGCTCGCGGCGATGGATTCGACAAAGGAACGCTGGGCGAAGAGATAGAGGACGAGCAGGGGGGCGACGAGCATCAGCGTGGCGGTCGAAACCATCTGCTGCTGATAGCCCATCGACGCGCCGCCGGAAAGCCCCAGCTGAATGGAAACGTAGCTGTTCAGACGGTCGGCGACGGTAGAGGCTTCAAGGCTCAGGAGCTTGATGTTCCCCAAGAACAGCTTGGAGTAGAACGTGTCCGTCCACTGCCAGACGAAGGAGAACAGAAAGCAGGAGACCAGAATCGGCACGGCGTCGGGCAGAATCACCCGCCAGAACGTCTTGAAGATGCTGCATCCGTCCACATACGCCGCTTCCTCCAGCGACTTCGGAATTCCGGTGAAGAACTGGCGAATCATGTAGATGTACAAGCCGTTCTTCAGCCCCATGCACGTTGCGGACATGAGCGCGTAGGGGATGGGCGAACCGCGCAGATTCAGGCTGCTGCCCGTCGTCGCCTTGAAAATGCCGAAGATGTCGAAGAAGTTGAAGTGCAGGTAAAGCGAGGACGAAATCGTCTGCGGCGGAATGATGACGGTGATGATGACCGCCGCGAACCAGAACTTCTTGAACGGGAACTCGAAACGCGCAAAGCCGTAGCCCACGAGCGTGCAGGCGGCAATTTGCAGCACCGACACCGCGAGGGAGACGATCAGCGTGTTCAGGAACGTCGTGCCATAATTCAGCAGAATTTTGCTGGCGGCGAGGGAGTAGTTCGCCGTCGTCAGGTGGCGCGGAATCGAGATGACCGTGGAGTCGTACAGGTCGCGCTCCGCCATGAACGAGACGCTCAGCTTGTCCAGCAGGGGCTGGATAATCATGAAGCAAAGCCCGAACAGCAGCAGGAAGCGAATCAGCTGATAGCCCTTGCGCCGCACCGTCTTGCGGAGCAGATATCCGCCGGACTTGCGGTTGCGCGCCCAGAAGCTGCCGCTGGGATGAGCATGGGTCACGGTCTGCTTACTCATCGCTGCTCACCACTCCTTTCAGCATCAGGGCACTTGCGCCGATGAGGACAATCGTGATGGCGAAATACACCCAAGCCATCGCAGAGGAGAAGCCGTAGTTGTATTTCAGCGTCATTTCTTCATTGATTTTCTTCATGACTTCGCTGTCTGTCTTCATGAAGAAGTCGATGATGGTGTAAATGATGTTGACAATCAGCAGGGGGGAGACCATTGGGAAGGTAATCGTCCAGAAGGCTTCCCACTTCGAGCAGCCCTCGACGTCCGCCGCTTCGTACAGGCTGCGCGGAACGTTCTGCAGACCGGAGAGGAAAACGACAATCTGGATGCCGCTTGCCATCACAATGTCGTACACTTCGTCAATCAGGGAAAAGACGACGTCCAGCACGTCGCTGCCGATGCCCGTGAGTTTGAGAATCTTCATCAGCGACTCGGACAGTGTGAACGGGGAGGACTCCGCCATCATCTGCTGCATTCCCGCCATCAGGGTGTTGTCCGTCTCCAAGCCGATGAGAACGCCGCTGGAGAGGATAACGGGCAGGAAGAAGATGGCGCGGACGAACGCGCGCCCTTTGAATTCCTGATTCAGTACGATGGCAATGACGAAGGACACGACGAGAATCGCAATGGTGTGCGTGACCATCACGCCGATTTCTTCGCTGAGCAGCTTGTTGAACTCCGGGTCAATGGTGAAGGCGCGGATGTAGTTGTCCAGCCCGATGAAGGTCGTCTGGAAGCCCTGTCCGGCGGTCACGTCCACGCGGCACAGGCTCATCCAGAATGAATCCACCAGCGGCAGCAGCATGAAACACAGGAAGCCGATGATGAAGGGCAGAATGAACAGATAGCCGGATACTGCTCGGCGCGCACGAATGGAAATGCGTTTGCCGCTCATTTGCTCACCTCCTGTTGCGCTGCATAGCTGCGGGCGGGAACGGTGATGCCATCCACCGCCGCGTCGGTATAGCCGAAGTTGACGTAGACGCGTGTGCCGTTTGCGTAAGTCGTGATGGTGACGTTCCCGACGCGTTCATGGCCTGTCATTTCCTGATTGAAGATGCCCGAAAGCGTCTGACGGTACTGCGCGACCTGTGCGGTGATGTCATCCAGCACGAGCGACGCGTCCGCACCGTAGAACTCGGAGTAGGTGGAATCCTGCAAAACGCGCGCGCTCTGGGCGGTCAGCGTGTATTGCAGACCCGCGCCCATTTCCGCGCTGCGCAGGAGGACTTCCTCCGCGTCATCCGCCAGATTCAGTGATGCGCCTGTGTAGGATACGCGGCTGTGCAGCGCCAGCGGGTAGAAGGGGATGTACTCGTCGATGATGGAATACTGTCCGCCGTCGAAGTCCATGTCGGTGATGAGCGTCGCCTGAACCGCGGCGTAGTCGTTGCCCTGACGAATCATCACGTCGCGCCCGGATGCCTTGAGTTCAGCGAGCTTTTCCGCCTGCTGATGCAGCACGGCTTCGCGGGTCGTGTGGTTTTTGCTGTCGTAATCAGCGGAGAGCATGTACCCGATGTCGCGGAAGGAAACGCCTGCGCTGTAGGAAGCCGCCGCGTCCACCAAGGCGTTGACGCTGCGCATGGCGATGGCGGGCTTGACGAGGTAGTAGGTGTCGCGGTCGTCGTTCGCGCCGTACCAGATTGGGCTGTATTCGGGGATTTCCGCTTCTTCACGCGTGGTGAAGCGGGCAGCGTCGCGGAAGGAGATGAAGCCTTCCAGCAGACCACTGTCGCGCGCGAAAGCCGTCAAACCGTCCAGATAGAGCGGCACACCCGCAATCGCGGCATTCTGTGCGAAGGAGAACAGCTCCTCCTGCGTTCCCAGCTGCCGAATCAGGCGGACGGAGGACAGCAGCTGCTGATTCATGCCGCCGTTCATCCATCCGGCGTAGCGAATCGACATGTTCTGCGCCAGATTGCGGGTGACAAGCTCGCGCAGGAGGTCTTTCGCTTCCGCATAAGTCGTCATGGCAATCGGGACGCTGGTAGGCACGCCCGCCACCTGCTGCACCTTGTCAATTGCGCCAATCAGCTCGATGCTCAGCGGCGCGTCCGCATCCACCGTCTGTGCGGCGAAATCCGGGTACTTGCAGGTCAGGTAGTCGCGGTAGGACGCCGCCATGTCCATGTAGCCCGATTCGGTCAGAAAACGGTAGCGCTGGCGGATGAAGCCCGTCGGATGCGCTGTTTCAAACATGTAGACGGCGTTGTTCGTGCGCTCGGAAACGTCGTAGGCGTCGCCGTGGACGATGGTGTACGTTGCGTTGACGGTGTTGTAGGAGGTCAGGCGGCCGGCAATGTCCGCACCGATGCCCGCCCACGATGCACCGTCCTCCAGAATGCAGATGAATGACCCGCTGTCGCCCGAAACGCCGAAAACCGGGAAGTTGATGCGCGTTTCGTTCGTCACCTGCGTGCGGATGGACGCCCAGTCCCAGCCGTAGAGGTTGGCGTAGTAGGCGCGCTGGGAAACGCGGCCGTTGTTGAAGCGGATAATCGCGCCGCTGCCGTCGGGGACGAACAGGAAGCCGTTATCCGCCGTACCGCCCGCGCCGAAAGCCGGAAGCAGCGTCAGGCTCGTCAGCGGGTAATCCACGTCGTAAGCAAGGTCATCCAGCGGTACTTCGACAACAAGGTCGCTGCCGTCCAAACGGAATACCATCGAGACGTTGAAAACGGCCTTGGCGATGGTGCTGCCCGCCTGCACGATGCGGCTGTTGTCGTATGCCAGATCCTCCGCCGTGTATCCCACTTCGGCAAAGATGCTTTCGCAGCGCTGCTTCAGGTGATCCTTTGTGCCGTCGCGCAGCACCCAGACGTGCTCTTCCGCCAAATCGGGGTAGACGGCGAGCAAAGCGGCCTTGTCGTCAGTCTTGCGGAGCTTGTCAATATTGTATTCACGGTAGTATTCTTTGATGTCCTTCTTCTGCTTAGAGGTCATTTTCTCCATGAACTGCTGCATTCGCGCGTCGCCAATGGCAGTCGGCATGAGGAAAGACCGCTGCACGCGTCCGACGGAGTAGTTCACGCGGACGCTGCCATCCTCCTGCATCAGCACTTCGTAGACCCCGTTTGAAATGCTGTGTTCCTGCGAGGTGAACTGGGTGGTCATGCCGGTGGAGGCGGCGTAGGTGAGGGCCAAGGTGGAGTTCAGCTTGTTCTTTTCCACCGGCAGGGCAATCGGGTCGCTGTCCGCGTTATCAGGCGAGGACAGCCAGACGTGCCCGGTGCGCTTGTCGGTGAGGGTGAAGTGGGTCGTCGCCGGGTCAAGCTCAAAGCGGAGAGTGTCATTCTCCATGACCATCGGCGTGTCAGGCTCTGAGTAGCCGTAAAGCGGCACGTCGTGCCCTTCCAGCTCGCCGGAGGTGTCAAAGAGCGGAAGAATGACGAATTTCGTCAGCGGATAAAGTGCCAGAAGAAGAATCAGAACCAGCACGCCCCGCACAAGGATGCGTCGTTTCATGGATACTTTCTCCTTTCGTCAGTACAGACGGAACAGCACTTCTTTGTAGAGGGAGACGAAATAGCCGATGCCGTCGCCAACCAACGAGAAAAACAGCAGCAGCAGGAAGATGATGACAACCATCGCCAGCAGCGTCATGATGGTGAACAGCAGCGTCTTGCCCAGCGAGTAGTCATGCGTCTGCATCATGCCGCAGATGATGAGAACACCGCTCCAGCCCAGCGACAGCCCCTCCAGAACGTAGTAGAACGCGCCTTCCTTGGCGGTAATGACGTTTGCGAGGAGAATCATCGCCGCTTGCAGGATGACGTAGGGCGTCAGCGCGTAGCAGGTGGCGATGTAGACATCCTTGAACGTGCCCTTGCCCTCAAACAGCGTCGTCAGTCCCCAGTTGCCCGCCACGAAGAACAAAAGCGGCAGGAGGACGGCGAGACATTGCTGGATGATGTTCACGCTCGGCCAGTAGACGTTCATGAACAGGAAAGGCGTGAACTGCATGGACAGCAGGCGGACAAGCAGCACCAGAAACACGATGATGTTCGCCGCGCCGAGGCTGCCGCGCTTTTCGCGGCTCAAATCCCAGAAGCCATCGAAGGGGTGGAAGATAACGTAGAGCGAATAGCGCAGGGAGGACAGCAGACGCTGCCACTTCTGCTTGTCGGTCAGCTTTGCTGCGAGCGTCATGCGTTGTCCACCTCCCACTTTATCTTGCGGATGTGCCCGACGACCATCGGAACGACCAGCAGCACCGCGACGATGCCGAAAATCCACCCGATGTTCTGCTCTACCCACTCGGAACGGTAGTAGCGGAACGCCTCGGAGTAGTTGCGGCTGTCGCGCGCCATGGCGAAATAGTCACAGGCTTCTTTGAATTGCTTCTGCTGCAAAAGCGCGCGCCCGATGCCGATGTAGGCAAGGTCATAGTTGCCGTTGCGCTTCATGACCTCGCGCCAAGTGTCGGCGGAAGCGGCGTATTCGCCCGCGTGGTACTGTTCGGTCGCCTTGTAGACCAGCTTCCCGTATTCTGTTGGGGTCAGCACGGTCACGCAGCAGTCCTGACTGTCCAGCACCAGCAGGTCATAGCCCTGATGCTCCAAAGCGACGGGATTCAGGAAGTATCCGTCCATGTTGCCCACACCGCCGAACGCCCAGAGCAGGTTGCCTTGCTTGTCGTAGGTGAAGACGCGGTTGTGCGTCTTGTCCATGACGGAATAGATGTCGTTGTCCAGCACAGTCACATCCACGAACTTCGAGGGGCCGGAGTTGGTGATGTTCTTGTCGCCGCGCGCCCATTGCAGGTCGCCGATGACGTGGCTCGTGCCGTTTTCAATCAGGATGTTCGTGCCGATGGCATTCAGGCGGCGGACGGGTTTCGCCGCGCCGGATGTCAGCTCATTGGAATTGAAGGTCTGCGTGGTGACGAAGAAGAAGCCTTCCGAATCCAGCGCAATGTTGTTGTATTCCGTCGGAACGAAGGATGCCTGCTGCGCGCGCTGTTCCTTCGTGGAGAGCAGCCGCCAGACCAGCTCGTACCATGTGTACTTCACTTCGCTCGCGCCGATGAAGCCGGTGAACGTGCCGTCCGCCTCGTACTTCATGAGGCCTCGGTTGACGTTCTGCGCGAGGCAGAACACGCGCCCAGTCGTGTCGCAGACGAGTTTCGTCGGCAGAAACGCCATCGACTGGTCGAAGGTCGCGTCCGTCGGGCGGGTGAAGACGCTCAGCAGATTCAAATTCCGGTCTGCTTTCAGGATGCGGTTGTTGTTCGTGTCGGCGATGAACAGTGTGCCGTCCGCCATGACAAACACATCCTGCGGGGCGGAGAGCGTATTCGGGGTGATGTCGCCGGAAATTTCGGAAATCACGCGGGTCAGCGTGAAGCTTTCGCCGTCGCGGGCGACTTGCAGAATGCGGTTGTTGCCCGTATCGACGATGTAGATGTCATTGCCGGAGACGGTCAGCCCGCGCGGGGCGCGCATCGGCGTTTCCAGCCCAAGGGAGACGCTGGACAGCATGGCGCTGGTGCGGTAGGCATCCGGCGACTGGCGTTCGTCGCCCCAGTAATCGTAGGTGTAGGTGTAATTGTAGTCAAAGCCGTCTGCGGCGCGCGCGACCATCCCGCCGCAGAGCGCGGCGAAGAGGGAGAACGCCACCAGACAGGCGCAGAGACGGGAAACCATGCGGTTCATCGGCGTCCTCCTCTCTTAATCTTTCAGACCGGATGTCGCCATCGTTTCGAGAATCTGGCTCTGGCTGAGGATGAAAATCAGTATCGGCACAGCCATGACGACGACCGTAACCGCCGCCGCCTGCCCCGTGCGGGCAATGCCGCCTGCCTGAATCTGCTGGAGCGCGTAGACAAGCGTCTTCTGCGCCTCGGAGTAGATGACAGCGGACGCTTTGGCGTTCCAGAGGTTCTGGACGGAGAAGATGATGAGCGTCAGCCACGCGGGCTTGACGTTGGGCATGACAATCGTCCAGAAAATGCGGAATTCCTTTGCACCGTCGATTTTCGCGGACTCAATCAGCGACATGGGCAGCCCTTCCATGAACTGCTTCATCAGGAACAGCCCAATCGGCGCGGCGAACGCAGGCAGGATGACCGCCCAGTGCGTGTCGACAAGGTTCAGGCGCGTCATGGTCAGGTAGTTCGGAATCGCGGTGACATAGCCGTTGAACATCAGTGCCGTCACGACGAGGGCGAAAAACTGCTTGCCGAGCGGGAAATCGTACTTCGCCAGCACATACGCCGCGAGGGATGCAATCAGCAGATGCCCCAATGTACCCACAAGGGTGATGACGACGGTGTTGGTGATGTAGCGCGAGAAGGGAACCCAGCTCTGCCCCATCGTGACGAGAAGGTCAGAGAAGTTATCGATGGTGGGGTGGCGCGGGAAGAGCGTCGGCGGGAAGCGGAACAGCTCATCCAGCGGTTTCAGCGAGGACGAAATGGCGAACACCAGCGGAAACGCCATTGCACACGCGACGAGGAACAGCAGCAGCCCCACCAGAAAGTCGCCCACGCGGGAGCGGTTCGGCTTCTTGTGGCGCATGTTCGACTTCTTCGTCAGCTTCAGTACCTTCTGCGGCAGCTCAATCGGCGTGCCGTCCGGTCTGACTGGACCTTTGTAGCCGCGGACATTGATGGTACTCATGTGCCAATCCTCCTCAGAGCGCTCTGAATCAGCTTGTTGCACAAAATCATCACCAGGAACAGCAAGGTGGCGATGGCGGAGGCATAGCCCATTTCAAAGCGGGTGAAGCCATAGTCGAACAGGTGGGTGACGACGGTGTGCGCGGCGTAATCGGTGGAGGGGAAGCCCGCCAGCGCCATCGGCACATCGCACACGCCGAACGCGGACGTGATGGACATGACCGCGCCGAACATCAGCATCGGCTTCATGTTCGGCAGGGTGATGTAGTACAATTCCTGCCAGCGGTTGCGGATGCCATCCACATAGCCCGCCTCGTACTGCGAGCGGTCAACGCCCTGCAAGCCTGCGACGAAGGAAAGGAAACCCGTGGACATGCTCATCCACAGCGTGACGATGATGATGACCGGCATGATGTAATCCGGCGTCGTCAGCCAGAGAATCGGGGCGTTGAGAATGCCCAGCTTCATCAGGATGGCGTTCAGGTAGCCGTACGCGTCGCCGCGGAAGATGATAGAGAAGATGTAGTAGGCATTGCCCGCAATGGACGGCGCGTAGAAGATGACGACGGCAATCGTGCGCACCCAGCGCGGCAATTCGTTGATGAGCCACGCGAAGCAGAATGACATGATGTAGCCCACAGGCCCTGTAATCACCGCCAGCAGGAACGTGTTTTTCACGGCGGTCAGGAAAACATCATCCTTCAAAATCAGGGTGATGTAGTTGTCCATCCCGATGAAGCGCGCGGGCTCCAGAATGTTGTTGTAGGTGAAGGAGTAGTAGATGGAGATGAGCATCGGGAGGATGTAGAAGGTCAGGAACAGCAGGGCGTAGGGCGCCAGAAACGCATAGCAGAACTTCATGTGCTTCGCTCTGTCCCACGCGATGCGCGCATTGCGCTGTCTCAGCGCAAAGTACTTTTTCCAGAACGCGGTCATGACGAATGCTTCCTCCTTTCGCTCAGGGCGTCTCTTCGTCGATCGGCAGACCGAACTCCAAGCGCTTCTTATTGATTTCCTCGTTGATGGTGCGCGCGTAATCCAGCAGGGTTTCGCGCGGGTCGGTCTTGTCGTTGGTCACTTTGCGCACGGCGTTGGTCATGTGGCGCGTGGTGTAGTAGCCGCCGGCGACTTCGCGGAAGCCGACTGCCCACGTCATCTGTTCGCGAATGACTTTCAGCTGAGCTTCTGACCAGGAAAGCTGCTCGATGGCGGCGATATTCGCGGTGGCGTAGCGCGCGGACGAACCCAAGACGGCTTCAATCTCGCGCCCGAAACGCACCTGCGCGTCGGTGGACGTCCACCACTTCATGAACTGCCACGCATTCTGTTTTGTCGTTTCGCTGTCGGTGGCAATCATCATGCAGCAGGCACCCTGCGAATGCCCGGAGTGGTCCACATAGGTGCTGCCGTCCTCTGCCGTGCGGGAAGTGCCGGGGAGAATTGCAATGTCCCACAGGCCGCGGATTTCCGGCGCGGAGACGGTCAGGGTGTTGAACGTCGTGTAATCGAAGATGCCCAGCGGCATTTCGCCGGAGCGGAAGCGGCTCACGAAGTCGAAGATGGTCGGCAGACCGTAGTCATTGTAGAGGCTGGTGTAGCGCTCAAACGCCTGCACACCCGCTTCGCTGTTGATGGTGGTGTGGGTCGCCGAATCGTTGTAGAGCGCGCCGCCAAGCTGGTAGAGCATGGCGTAATAAGAAGAGAGATTCGGGGCGGCAATGTCGGGGTAGGGAATGCCGACGGACATGTTCGCCCCCTGAATGGTGGGCAGCATGGCAATCAAATCATCCCACGTTTCCGGGACGGACAGCCCGTATTCTTCCAGAATGTCGCTGCGGTAGAAGAGAATCGAGCACAGCTGCGTCTCCGGCAGCGCGTACAGACCGCCGTTGAAGCTGAACGCGGCGTAGGCGCTGGGGTAGAATTGGTCGAGGACTTCCTGCAAATCATCGAACTGCGTCAAATCCTCCACCGCGTGGCGAAGCGCGTAGTTGACGGGGTTCCAGCTGTCGGTTGAAATGACGACATCCGGGCCGTTGCCTGCGACGACGGCGTTCAGCAGCGCGTTCGGGTCAACCAGCATGACGTTGACGGGAATGCCGGTTGACGGTGTGAAGGTGTCATCAACCATGGTTTTGAGGACGGTAGACTGGTCACGGCCGGTCAGAATCCACACTTCCAGCACGTCCTCGCTGGCATCGTACACATCGCCCAAGGCATTGTAATCCACGAAATACGACGTGACGCAGGACTTCAGCTCATGCAGCGCGCGGTCGAGAAAATTTTCCGACGGCTGCGGCACGGTCACGCCGTCCGCAGTGATGGCAATCAGGTCAATATCCAGCTTGACCTGCCGCATGTTCTGCATTGACGTGCCGAGGGAGGTGATGTTGTCCTTGAAATTCGTGAAGGCTTCGGTAATCTTCGCCGGATCTTCGACGAAGGATTCCAGCTGCACCGCCAGCGTCTGCGCGACGGCAATGCGGTCGGATTTCTGTCCGGTGATGGCAACGGTCTCATCGACGAGCTTATAGAGCAGGCGGCTTTCCTGCGCCATCGCTTCGATGACCTCCGGATACACCTGCTCCAAGTGGTAATCGCGGTAGCGGTCGGGGTTCACGCCTGTCAGCACCAGCACACGGCGGTACATCTGGTTCAGGCGGTAGATGCTTTCCTCCATGTCGGAGAGAATCTGCCCCATGTCGCCCAGCGTCGCTTCCAGACGAAGCGTGTGATGCCCAGCGGAAAGGTAGAAGCGGTAGGGTGTGCCGGAATCATCCGACAATGTGTTCATTTCCCATGCCGTGGTGTAGGGGAAGGAGACGTTCTCCATACCGGAGAAGGGAATTTTGCCGTCCAGATAGAGGATGCGGCTGGACACGCTGCCGCGGTTGTAGGTCTGACGGCCTTTGATGGTGATGTTGTACCAGCCGCTTTCCGGCACGTCGAAATCCCACTCAATCCACTGCCCCGCGTCGCGCCAAGCATCGCCGCCGATGTAGTTCAGCACCGTCCGGCGCACGTCGCAAGGAGAGGTGGCGGGGGAAGAACGGTCATAACGCGCGTACAGCGACGGGGAGGAACGCAGGGTGCTGCTTTCGCCTTCCAGCACGAGGGCGAAGTCAGCAGGAACGCTGTTCTCCTGTGGCTGCGCGGCGGCATAAGCGGCGTAATCCGGCATTTTTTCGGGTGCGGTGAGCGAAAGCGCGGTCAGAAGCATCGGCTCGCTGGTCGCAATCAGGGTGACGGTGCTTTCCCCCGCCTCGAAATAAAAGCGGTACGGCTCGGTGATGTAGCCCATCGAATCGCGGCAGCAGACGGTCTGTTCGCCGAACACCTCCACCTGCGTCGGACGGATGTCATTGCCCTGCGAGTCCTGCCGCACTTCGCCGCCGTCGTGCCACAGGCGGGTGAAGGTCAGCGTATCCGCGCCATCGAAGGGTACTTCGCCGTTGATGCGCAGTTCGCGCTCCAAGTCCACGCCGCGTGCTGCCTCAGTGCGGTAGGTCAGGCGGATGTTGTAGAAACCGGTTTCCGGTACGGTGACGGCGAACGTTGCGGAAGAGCCGCTTTGCATCAGCAGACCATCTTCCTGCGAGGTCACGCCGTCCGAATCCACCGTTACCAGCGGAATGGAAACGTCCGAAGATGCGTCCGGAGCGCCTTCATGCGCGCGCAAATACAGCGAATAGGTGCTGCTGCGCCCGATGTCGCCAATCTGCTGCGAGAGGTCATAACCCTCGTATTTTGCCCGGTAGTTCTCCACGCCGCCGGACAGAACGAACCACAGCACCAGCGCCAGAACGACCGCCGTCAGAGCAATCCACTTCCCGTACTTGCTGCCAAAGGAACGCTCCATGTTTCCGTGCCTCCTTCAAACTGGAATTGAATCAATTTCGATACGTTGCAAATGAATAAAAATGGTTTGCTTTCAACCATATTATAAATTCAACGAGAGAAAAAAACTTCTTAAAATTTGCCCGTCTTTGGTTATGATTTGCTTGAAATGCGTTGCGCTTTGTGGTATGATGGAAAAAAAGACAAGGAAAAGTGCGCAAACTTGCACGAAAGGTTTGTGAAGAAATTATGAATAACCGAAGGCTCATTACGGAACACGAACGACCATTGACGGCATCCGGCTTCCGCGTGATGAAGGGCGAGCGGGAGTTTATCACCTACCAGCGGGACGCAACCATCCGCGTGTGGCATCAGCCGAACCCGGACAGCTATGCGCCGCACTTTCATTCGGCCATAGAAGTCTGCGTGCCGCTGCTGGGGGGGTGCGAGGTGGTGGTAAATGGGAAGGTATATCATGTGCAGGCGGGGGAAGTGCTGTTTGTTCCCTCCGACGCGACGCACGCCCTGCGCATGGCGGCGGGCAGCGAGCGTTACCTCATCATCTTTGAACACAATGCTGCATTTACAATGAAGGAATTTGCTGCGCTGCGCCCGATGCTGCGCCAGCCGATTTATCTCACGGCGGAAAGTGAAGCGACGCCCATCGTTCGCAAAACGCTGATGCAGCTGGTGGATGCTTACGAGGCGTACACGCCGCTGCGGAATTTGCGGTGCTATGCGCTGCTGATGGACGTATTCGCCACGCTGGGGGAATTGTATCTGCCCAATGTCGCCAACAGCGCGGAGATGAATGACATCTACCGGCGATTATCCGGCGAGGACGCTTTCAACCGTGCGCTGGATTACCTGAATAAAAACTACGCCGAAAACATCACGCTGGATGTGCTGGCGGACTACGCGGGGTTCAGCCGCTACACGCTCAGCCGCATGTTCAGCCGGCACACAGGCGCGACGTTCATCCAGTACCTGAATGCGCGGCGGGTGGACATGGCGGCGGAGATGCTCAGCCAGAGCGACCTGCCCGTGACGCAGGTTGCGCTGCGCGTTGGCTTTGGGTCGATTGCGACATTCAACCGCGTGTTCCGGACGCAGAAAGGGTGTACGCCAAGCCAGTATCGAAATGTGTATCTGGAGCTGAAAAAATAGCAGACATCAAATCAAGATTTCATAATATAGTAGGAGGAAAATATCATGATTGCGCAGACGCCCCCGATGGGATGGAACAGCTGGGACTGCTACGGCGCGGCGGTGGACGAGCCGACCGTGCGGCAAAACGCGGCGTACATGGCGGAGCACTTGCAGGTGTTCGGCTGGGAGTACGTCGTCGTGGATATTCAGTGGTATCAGCCGACCGCGACGAGCCACGCCTACGAGCCGTTTGCCGAACTGACGATGGATGAATACGGGCGCTTGCAGCCCGCGTCGGGGCGGTTCCCGTCGTCGGCGGGCGGAAAAGGCTTCAAGCCGCTGGCGGATTATGTGCATTCGCTGGGGCTGAAATTCGGCATCCACATCATGCGCGGGATGCCGCGGATGGCGGCGCATCGGCACTTGCCGATTCTGGGGTGCGGGAAGGGCTGCCACGAGGTCGCGAATCCAAACAGCATCTGCGCGTGGAATCCCGATATGTACGGCTTGCGGTGCGACATGCCCGAAGCCCGCGCGTACTATGACAGCATCTTCCGCATGTACGCCGAATGGGGCGTGGATTTCGTCAAGTGCGACGACATCGCGCGCGAATATCCGCACTGCAAGCGGGAAATCGAGGTCATTTCCGACGCCTGCCGCGCCTGCGGGCGGGACATTGTACTGTCTTTGTCGCCCGGCCCTGCGCCGCTGGAACAGGCGGAGCATTTGAAGAAATACGCGAACATGTGGCGCATCACGGACGACTTCTGGGACGAGTGGCGGCTGCTCAAGGGGATGTTTGAGCGGGCGGAAAAATGGTGCGTCCATGCCGCGCCGGGGCATTGGCCGGATGCGGATATGCTGCCCGTCGGCGCAATGCGGCAGTGCTATGACCCGAACGGCTGGACGAACTTCACACAGGCGGAGCAGCGGACGATGATGACGCTGTGGTGCATGATGCGTTCGCCGCTGATGATAGGTGGGGAACTGACGAAGAATGACGACTTCACGCTGAAGCTGCTGACGAACCGGGATGTGCTGGCGATTGAAAAGACGAGCGCGTGCGCCCATCCGCTCTGGACGACGGAGGATGAAAGCGTGTGGATTGCGCCGCGCAGGGACGGCAAGGGGCTGTATGCTGCGCTGTTCAATCTGTCGGAAGAGACGCGGACGGTTCGCGTGACAGGCGAAATGCTGGAAGGGACGTACTCGGCGGCGCGGGAACTGTGGACAGGCGAGAAGCAGCAGACGGCGGACGGGCTGACGGCGACGCTGGGAAAACATGACGCGGCGGTGTTTTGGGTGGAATAAAACAAAAAATTGCTTAGAAATTACTGTGGAGGAAATTGTAAATGATATTGCAAATGGCTGACCCGGTAAAGGAGCTAAAAGAGATTAGATTCACATCAGAAAAAGAGATGCAGCACTTTTGTGAAAAAAATATGGAGCAAATGTTGGGACTTCAATTTATCACAAGTGAGTTTCGAGTTGCTCAGTTTCGATTTGATAGTGTTGCTTACAATCCAGTAAGTACTGCTTTTAACATAATCGAATACAAAAATGATAAGAATTTCAGTGTTGTAGACCAAGGATACAGCTATATTTCTACGCTTCTGCAGCATAAAGCTGATTTTGTCTTGCGATACAACCAGATATTCAATATTAACAAACGACTGGAGGACTTTGACTGGACACAGGTGCGAGTCTTATTTATTGCACCAAGTTACACGGTACATCAGCTTAATTCAATTAATTTCAATGACTTGCCAATGCAACTTTGGAGAATAAAGCGCTATGAACGCGGAATTATTCAGTTTGAACAGATAAAACCAACAAGTACGGTTGCAAGCATTTCAGGGTATTCATCAATGCCTGCGAACAGCGTTGCAACGAAAGTGACGTCAGCGATAGGCTCAGCAAAAGCTATGGAAGATGCAACAAAGGAAATTATTGTGTATACGGAAGAAGAACGTCTTGCAGATGGTAGTGATATAACAAGAGAATATTATACAGAACTTAGAGATTATATACTCGCATTTGATGATGATATTGAATTGAAAGCGACAAAACTTTACATAGGTTTTTTTCTTCGAAATCGCTGTATATTCAGCATAAAATTGCAAAAGAACTCTATTTTACTATGGATCAATGCACTGTATGGCTCTTTGGATGACCCGAAACGTTTAATTACTGATGTTACACATAAAGGGCATCATGGCAATGGCGATTGCCAAATTAAAATCGACGATAGGGCAAATATCGGGTATGTGAAAGATCTTATCAACGCATTCTATCAGTTGAAAGCGGATGAGAATGTTTGAAAAAGCGGGTCGTGCCTCCCACATCAGGAAGCACGACCCGCGCCGTTATTGCCTATTCAGTTGCAAAGCCCTTAGTCCAGCAGCGCCTCGGACGCAACGCGCAGATCCGCATTCAGCTTCTCCGCGTCCGCCTTGTCGCCGGCGTTGGTGTTGACATACAGCTTGATTTTCGGCTCCGTGCCGGACGGGCGCACGCAGACCCAGTTGCCCTTCTCCAGCTCGAAGTACAGCACGTCGGATTTCGGCAGACCTGTCGGTTCGACCTTTCCGTCCGCAGTGCGCGTGCCCTTCAAATAGTCGCGAACCGCCGTGACCTTCATGCCGCAGAGTTCCTTCGGGGGATTCTCACGCAGGTCCTTCATGATTTCCTTCATGCGGGTCAAGCCGTCTTTGCCCGGCAGCGTCTTGCTGACGACCTTTTCCACGAAATAGCCGTATTCGCGGAAGATGGACTGCACATAATCATAGAGCGTGATGCCCTGCGCGGCGCAGGCACAAGCGACCTCGGCAATCAGCAGGGAGGCGTTCACGCCATCCTTGTCGCGCACGAACGTGCTGGACAGGAAGCCGTAGCTTTCCTCGAAGCCGAAGAGGAACGTGTGAGAGCCGGTGTCTTGAAACTGCTGAATCTTCTCGCCGATAAACTTGAAGCCCGTCAGCGTCTCGAACATCTCCACGCCGAAGGAAGCGGCAATTTTGTTCGCCAGCGACGTGGACACGATGGACTTCACCGCCGCGCCGTTCTTGGGGAGTGTCCCCTGCCTCTGCTTGGTGGAGAGGATGTAGTGCAGCAGCACGCAGCCGATCTGGTTGCCGGTCAGCAGCTGCCAGTCGCCATTGCCGGTCTTGACGGCGACGCCCAGACGGTCGCAGTCGGGGTCAGTGGCGAAAATGACCTTCGCGCCGACTTCATCCGCCAGCTTGATGGCAAGGACGAACGCGCCGGGGTCTTCGGGGTTCGGCACCTTGACGGTGGAGAAGTTCGGGTCAGGCAGCTCCTGCTCCTTGACGACGGAGACGTTGCTGATGCCGACTTCGCGCAGGATGCGGCGAACCGGCACGTTGCCCGAACCGTGGATGGGCGTGTAGACGATGGAGAGCTTGCTGCCTTCCTCGGCGAGCAGTTCCGGCTGGATGCACAGCGTCTTGACCTGCGCAATGTAGTCGTCATCGACTTCCTTGTTGCCGATGATTTTCAGCAGTCCCTTGGCTTTGGCTTCTTCTTCGTCCATCAGCTTGCAGTCGGTGTAGGGGGTAGAACGGATAAACGCGGTGATGCCGTCCGCGGCTTCCGGGTCGACCTGCGCGCCGTCCTCGGCGTAGACCTTATAGCCGTTGTACTGCGGCGGATTGTGGCTGGCGGTGATGACGATGCCGGCGATGGCGTGGAGGTGGCGAACCGCGTAGGACAGAATCGGGACAGGACGAAGCGCGTCAAACAGATACGCTGGAACGCCCTCTTGCGCCAGCACGAGCGCCGTATCGCGGGCAAACTCAGCGGAGAAGCGGCGGCTGTCATACGCAATTACCACGCCGCGCTGCGCTTCCTGCGGATTCTGCAGCAGGTACTTTGCCAAGCCCTTCGTTGCCCGGCGGACGTTGTAGCGGTTCATGCGGTTCATGCCTGCGCCCAGTACGCCGCGCATCCCCGCTGTACCGAAGGAAAGCTCGGTATAGAAGCGGTCTTCGATTTCCGCGGGGTCATTCGCAATTGCCTTCAAATCGGCAATCGTATCAGCATCGGCGGCAAAATCATGCAGCCATTGTTCATAAGCGGTCTTGACGTCCATAGGGGTACTGCCTCCTTGTTTTTTGCGTCCGCAGCGAAAAAATCTGCGGAACACGTTCGGTTAGCTGTCTTTATTATACCGTTCTCCGCCCGATTTTTCAAGGTGGACATGCGAAAAAAACAACCGTCCGGCGGGAAAAAACGAAAATTTCGCCACAGAAACCGTCTTTTCGATGAACATTTTACATTTCCAAGGGGCGTGCACCTTGACAGAAGGGGCTGTTAACGAGTAAAATAGGATAGGGTATGTGGTTCCATTTCCGAGGGAAGTGGACAGGCATGATTTCTGCTCGATGCGTCCGCCTTTTCCGGCGCATGGCGCGGAAGGAGGAAGGGCGGCTGTGCGCTGCCCGATGGGGATATGATGAAGAAACGGATTTTTGCGCTTTTCTGTGCTCTGCTGATGCTGCTGGGGCTGGTAAGCACCGCCGGGGCGGAAAGCACCGTCAGCACGCTGCCGATTAAGGTGGAACTGGATTTCTCCAAGTACCAGTTCACCGCGCCGGAGGAAATTACCGTCACGATTCGCGTGACGAACGTAACGGACGAGAAGTTCACGTCCCCCGTGTCGGTGCTTGACCCCAACGGCAGCATCATCGAGGCGTTCGGCACGCCGCTGCTGGACGCGGGCGCAAGCCAGAGCTGCACGATTGCGTGGAACGTGACGCAGGCGGATTTGAACGCCGGACAGCTGGCGTTCCGCGTGCGCTATCCCCGCAAGGATGAAAACGGCATCGTTTCCAACGCGAGCAACAACTTTGTCAAGCGCATTTCGCAGGTGCAGGCAGAACCGGAAATTCAGGTCAGCCGCACCATCACGCCCGGTATCGCCCGCAAGGGACAGGAAGTGAGCGTGGTGTACGAAATCCGCAACGTCGGTACGGTGGATGTGACGGGCGTGCGCATCAAGGAGTCCTCCGCTGTTTCGTCAAACACGGCGAGCATCGGCGCGATTCCGGCGGGCGAGAAGAAGTCGCATACCTTTACCGTGACGATGGGTACGAAGAACATCACGTCCAACGCGACTGTCACCTACTCCGCGGGCGGCAAGAGCTACACCGAGAAGGTGGCGGATGCGACCATTAAGTACGGCACGGTCAACCTGACCGCAACGCTGACCGCGGATCGCAAGGGCGGCAATGTCGGCGATGAAGTCAAGCTGACGCTGACGCTCAAGAACACGGGCAAGAAGAACATCACGGGCATCACCGTCACTGACCCGACGCTGAACACGGTGTTTACCGATGTGACGGTGGACGCGGGCAAGACGGTCAAGCTGGAAAAGACCATCACCATGACCGAAACGGCGGAATATCAGTTCACTGTGACGGGCATGGAGGGAAAGACCGGCATTGAAACGGCGACGGGCCGCCTGCCGCTGACCGCTATCGACCCGGCGAAAGCACCCAGCCTAACGGTGGAAACGACTGCCAGCACGGATGTTGTGTTTACCCTGCCGTCGGTCATCCGCTTCACCACCACCGTGACCAACACCGGCAATTATGACGCGAAGAAAATCAGCGTCTTGTCCTCTGGCGTGACGCTGGCAAGCATTGCCCAGCTTGCGCCCGGCGAGTCCTTCACGACGATGCGCGACGTGCAGGTGAACATGGTGGGCAAATTCCGTTTCGACGCGACGCTCAGCAACGAACTGGGCGAAGCGACGACCTTTGAGGGCAACATCATTCAGGTGCAGCAGGCAGCGCCGACGAGCGTGCCGACGCAGGTGCCTGTCACCACGCCGCAGCCCTTTGTGGCGGAGGAACTGCCCACGGAGGACACCTTGCCTGCCGCCGTGACGACCTTCCAAGGTGTGCTGACGACGCTGTACTACATCTTCGCGGTGCTGGCGGTGATTTCTGCCGTGCTGCTGGCAGTGAGCATCGCCGGGCGCGTGATGAATCGCCCGAAGGATGGGCAGGAGCAGCTGCAGCTCAGCGAACGCCGCAACTACACTGAGGAAGTGCCGGAAGACGAGCGCGTGATGATTGCGGACGAAAGCGAGAATGCGCCGGAAGCCGAGGAAAAGCCTGAAACGGCAGAAACGGCGGACGCAGTGCAGACGGCGGACGACGTGGCAGCAAACGAAAAGCCCGCAAGCGCCGAGGCGCAGCAGGTCTTTACCGTGGACGATATGGCGGAAGACGGCGATGCCATGGAGGACGCGAAAGCGCAAATCTACGGCCGCAGCAAGCGCGGACGCCAGTAATACGGATTTTTTTGCCCCGGTCAGCGAGAGAACGGCTGACCGGGGCTTTGTGTCACTTTGTGACGATTTCGTAACATTTTTCGCGAAGGGCATGTTTTTCTTTGCTTTTTGCGCGGAATATGGTATAATAAGAAACTGATTTATCATCCCTCGATGCAGGTGGAAAATCGGGGATGACATTCGCCTGACGAGGAGGACGAAACTGTGTTTGACAAGCTGATGAATTCCTACTACTACGGCAAGAGCGGCAAGGGCGACTACACGCCCGACGACCTGCCGAAGAACCGCTGGCAGCTGTTCATGGAGATGCTCCGCACGCGCATGAGCGGGCTGTGCCGCATGAACCTGATGTACTTCGTGGCGTGGCTGCCCGCGATGATTGCGATTGCGCTGTGTGTCGTCAGCCTGATTATGACGCTGGCGGGTACGGTGCAGGTGGACGAGACGGGTGCAGTCATTGACGCGATTGATCAGACAGCCCTCCGCGAAGCCATGCAGACCAGCAGCGACATGATTTTCGTCACGCTGCTGATTCTGATTCCGTGCATCGCGATTACCGGCCCGTTCACGGCGGGACTTAGCTACGTCACCCGCAACTGGGCGCGTGACGAACACGCCTTCCCGTGGGCGGACTACAAGGATACCATCAAGGCAAACTGGAAGCAGGGACTGCTCGTCAGCACGATTACCGGCTGCGTGCCGTTCCTTGTCTACATCTGCTGGCGCTTCTATGGTGATATGGCGGTGGGGAACGCCGTGTGGGTCATTCCGCAGATGCTGATTCTGATGCTGGGCATCCTTTGGGCGCTCGCGGTGACGTACATGTACCCGATGATGGTGACGTATCAGATGAATTTCCGCACCATCATCCGCAACAGCTTTATTCTCGCGGTCGGGCGGCTGCCGGGCAGCGTGGGCATTCGACTGCTGCACTGCGTCCCAACGGTGCTGTTCACCGTGATTTTCCTGCTGACGCTTCAGCCGTGGGTGCTGCTGCTCCTGTTCGCGTACTACCTCGTGTTCGGCTTCGCGTTCAGCCGCTTCATCACCGCCAGCTTCACCAACGCGGTGTTTGACAAGTACATCAACTCCCGCATTGAGGGCGCGCAGGTCAACCGCGGCTTGTCGCAGGAGAATGACGACGATGATGATGACGACGAGCAGGAAGAAGAGCGCGAACTGAAGCCGTGGGAAAACGGCTACACGGACAAGCGGTAATCCGCATGAAGCGGGCGCAGGGTGTGCAAACTACTGCTATACGCTATAACAACCTGCAATAAAGGGGAAACCGAAGGGGTCAAGGGGGCGAACGGAAAGCCCCCTTGTCGCTTCCGCAGAGGCGAAACCCCTGCAACATTGCAGATTGTTAATGTGAGAAAGGAGAGCAGAGAATGCAACGACCTTGGCGCTTGCCCGACAAGCTCCGCCGCAAGTACGAGACGGCGGAAGCCCTCGGACTGACAGAAAAACTCCGCGACGTCGGCTGGGCGGGTCTGTCCGCGAAGGAAGCGGGCAGAATCGGCGGTACGATGCGCGGAAAAAACAGATAATCAGGCAGGAAAACGAATGTATACAGGATTTGCGGAAGTTTACGACACGCTGATGAACGACGTGCATTATGGCGCATGGGCGGATATGTATGCCCGGATGATGACGGCTTACGGCATCCCGCGCAATGCGAAGGTGTGCGAGTGCGCGTGCGGCACGGGCAGCCTGACACTGCCCTTGCAGCAGCTGGGCTATGAGATGATGGGCATCGACCTCTCGCAGGAAATGCTCTGGCAGGCGGCGCAGAAGGCGCGCAAGGCGGGGTTCGGCATCCCGTTCATCCGGCAGGACATGCGGCAATTGCGGCTGCATCGCCCGGTGGACGCGGTGCTGGCGACGTGCGACGGGGTGAATTACCTCCTGCAGGACGTGGACGCGGCGGCGTTCTTCCAATCCGCATGGGAAGCCATCAAGCCCGGCGGCGGGCTGTTCTTCGATGTGTCGACCCCTTATAAGCTGGAGCACCTGCTGGGCAGCCAGTTCATGGGCGAGGATCGCCGGGACGTGACGTACATGTGGCAGAACCGGTATTTCCCGGAGCGCCAGCAGGTGGAAATGCACCTTGCTATCTTCGTGAAGGAGCCGGACGGACGGTATCGGCGGATTGACGAGGAGCAGGTACAGCGCGCGTATCAGGCGGAGAAGCTGGTGGCGCTCTTGCAGTCGATTGGTTTTGTGGATGTGCGGGTGTTCGGGACGAATGCGCTTACGCATCCCGCGCCGGAAGAGCATCGGTGGCATATCGCGGCGCGGAAGCCGGAGTAAAGGCAAGGGGTTCCCTTTGCGGAATTTCCTTCGCAGGTGGCATCTGTGCTGCTTGATTTTTCATGTAGCAGGGGGAATCGCCACTGCAGAGGCGAAACCCTGCATAAACACGCGGACACAGTATGAAAATGCGCGCAACTGAATCGCGCGAAAGGGTCAAGGGAGAAACTCCCTTGCAGGGTGCAGGGGCAGCGCACCTGCCGGAGTCCAGAGGCAGAGCCTCTGGTAGGAGGTACTTGTTATGAGTGAAGAAATGATAGAACGGCATCAAGGGGATGAAATGATTCGCCTGACGCTGATGGATGGTCAGGTGCGCGTGATGATGTGCGAAACGACGCAGATGGCACAGCGCGCGGCGGATATTCATGGCGCAACGCCCGTCTGCACGGCGGCGATGGGGCGGCTGATGACCGCGACAAGTATGCTTGGCGTGATGATGAAGGGCGACAATGAGTCCGTAACGGTCAATATCCACGGCGATGGGCCGATGGGAACCATCGTGGCGGTGGCGAATCACGGCGACGTGAAGGTCTGCGCGGATGATGCGCGGGTCGAACTCCCCCTGCGCGCGGATGGCAAACTCGACGTCGGCGGAGCGATCGGGCATACCGGGCGCATGACCGTTATCAAAGACTTGGGACTGAAAGAGCCGTATGTCGGCACGATTGAACTGGTCAGCGGCGAACTTGGCATTGATTTCGCGCAGTATTTCACCGTGTCCGAACAGCAGCCGTCGCTGGTGTCGCTGGGCGTGCTGGTGAATGGCGACGTGGTGCTGAAGGCGGGCGGTCTGCTCGTTCAGCCGATGCCGGGGTGCGAGGAGGAAACGCTTGAGCAGCTTGAACTCCGCAGCCCGATGTTTGCCGACATCAGCCGCGAAATGACCGAAGCGCCCAAGGAGCAGCTGCTGGAAGACTGGTTCCGCGGCATGAAGCCGGTCGTCCTCGACCGCACGCCCCTGCGCTATCACTGCGGATGCAGCCGCGCGCGCATGGAAAAGGCGCTTATTTCGCTGGGGCGCAAGGAATTGCAAACCATCATCGACGAGGATACCGGCGCGGAGCTCGGCTGCCATTTCTGCCATCAGCAGTATCAGTTCACGACGGAGGAACTCAAGCAGCTGCTGGAAAAAGCAACGCGGGAATAAGGAGAATACAGCATGAAGTGCATCAATTTTGACGAGCGGTTCGCGGATTTCACGGCGAAGTGGATGAAGGAGCACCGCGGCGAATATAAGACCTACGACGAGATGGAGGACGATCTGCCTCGCGTGTACACGGAGTTCCTGAACATGCCCGCGAAGTGGCTCGACGGTGTGACGCCCGGCGCGTACTTCACGCAGTTCGAGGACGCGAAGGACTTGGTGGACTGGATGGTGCAGTACTGCCAGAAGGACATCCCTGTGCCGGATATGCTGATGGAGCAGATTCAGGCGGTGGGCCGCCCGTGCGAGAAGCGCCTGCTGACCCTCCTGCGCGACGAAAGCGACGTCATCCCGGAGGAGGCGCGCATGACCGCTATCGGACTTCTTCGCGACATGGGCAGCACCCTGCCGAAGATGCTCTACATCCAGTGGCAGCTGAACCGCGAAATGAAGGATGATTTGGCGGACAACGCGCTGGACAGCCTGCGCGACATGGGCAAGGAAGCCTTGCAGCCGATGCTGGAAAACCTGAACAAGGCGAACGAAGCCGGTCAGGAAGCGCTCTTGGATGTGCTGGCGAACTTCCCCGGCCACGAGAACGTGTATCAGCTGGCGGTGCGCCTGTTCGAGAAGAACCCGAACCGCCGCGCCCTGTTCGCAAGCTATCTGGCGAAACTGGGCGACCCGCGCGCGCTGCCGGTGCTGATTGCCGCTGCGAACGAGGAAAACTGCCGCTACATGGACTTTATCGAGCTGCGCGCCGCCATCGAGGAGCTGGGTGGCGAAGCGCCGGAGCGCGAGTTCTACGACGACCCGGAATACGAGGCGCTGCACCCGATGGACGACGAAATGCCGATTCAGTAAGGAGAATCCATGGTAACACTGGCAGATATTCAGAAAAACGAGGACATCAAGGCACTCATCAGCGCGGGCAACCGCTATTTGGCGGCGATGGGCTTCACCGAGCACGGCCCACGCCACGTCAGCTATGTCAGCCGGACGGCAGCGGGTATTCTGGCAGCGCTGAACTTTTCGCCGCGCGAGGTGGAGCTGACGGCGATTGCCGGGTGGGTGCATGACGTGGGCAACTCCGTCAATCGGCATGACCACGGGCCGCTGGGCGCGGTGCTGCTGCTGCCTATCCTGCGCGAGACAGGCATGGCAATGGACGACGTGATGGAAATCATCACCGCGGTGGGCAATCACGAGGAGCAGAGCGGGTTCATCTCCAGCGCGGTTTCGGCGGCGCTGGCGCTGGGCGACAAGTCCGATGCGCACAAAACGCGCGTCCGCGGCGGCAAACCTGACCTGAACGACATTCACGACCGCGTGAACTTCTCCATTCAGGAGAACCGCGTGATTGTTGACCCGGTGAAGCGTATCATCCGCCACGAATTGACGATGGATGAATCGTCCTCGGTCATGGAATACCTGCAAATCTACATGAGCCGCATCGTTATGTGCGAACAGGCGGCGGCATTCCTGAAGTGCAGCTTTGATTTGGTTATCAACGGTCAAACTATCAACAATCGCCCCTGATGGAAGGAGAAAAGCACAATGCTATGCCCCAATTGCCACGCCTATGCGCCGTCGGACGCGGTTCGCTGCCCCCGATGCGGGATGCCGGTAAATCTGCCCGATGACGGCGAGAAGCAGGAGGACAGCGACCTGCTCTCCTTCCGGCAGGGGAGACATTTGGCGGCCCACCAGCAGGCGCCGCAGCCGCCCAAACCGCAGCAGCGGCGGCGCAGAAACGCCTCCCGTGCCATGGAGGAGGACATGCCCGACGCGCCCCAGGAAGCAGCCCTGCATGACGCGGAAAAGCGCGTCTATGGCGAGGATGAGCCGTTCTATGACAGCGAAATCCTCAACCCCAGCCATGCGCCGGAGGAGGAGATTGCCTACGGAAAGCGTGCCCCGCGCGTACACGAGAAAGGCCCGAAGCGTGCCGCAAAGTATTTGCAGCGAGGCACGAACTGGATGGTTGTGCTGGTCTGCGCAGTTGTGGCGATGATTGGCCTTGCCTTTGGCGCGTACATGTTCCTGACAAAGACAGATCCCGGTCAGGTGCTGATGGCGCGCATGGGCAGGGAGGCGAACTCCGCCGCGCTCTGGCAGGTTGGCGAGGAACGCATGAACAACGGCGACCTGAGCGGCGCGATTGATTACTTTGTGAAGGCGAACGAGCAGGACGGCAAGGAAAACGCGAACGTCTCCGGTCTGCTGATGCTGGGCAATGCTTACGAGGCCAATGGCGAGCTGGACAAGGCGGAAGAAGTGTACGCCTACCTGTACACCGACATTGTGCCCAGTGCGTCGGACGCCTACCGCAATCAGGTGCGTATCTATCTGGCGCAGGGGCGCGAGAAGGAAGCGGCGGAGCTGCTGGCGGTCGCCTATAAGGCCACGGGCGTAACGTCCTTCAACACACAGCGCACATCCATCCTGCCGCCGACACCCGGCGCGAGCGTTACAGCGGGCTACTACACCGCCAAGCAGACGATTACCTTTGCCGTGGCGGAGGATTATGACGTGTACTACACGTTCAACGACCTGAATCAGCTGCCGGAGGAAGGCACGCTGTACACCGGGCCGATTGAATTGGGCGAAGGCGACTGGTCGCTGCGGGCAGTGAGCGTCAGCGGCGATTTGGTCAGCGATGTGATGAAGGGCAGCTACCAGATTTACATGCCGACGCCCTTGCAGCCGGCGGTTTCGCTTGCCCCCGACACATACGACAAGCGCATCAGCATCACCCTGCGCCCCGGCACGCTGACGAAAGACCAGCTGGAGAAGAACCCCGGCTATGCCGCCACGCTCACGGACGAGGTGGCGCAGACCATCACCATCTATTACACCATCGACGGCTCAACACCCGACGAGGACAGCCCGCTGTACACCACGGGCGAGAAAATCAAAATGCCGGGCGGCAATGTGACGCTGAAGGCGATTTCCGTCAACGGGTACGGCAAATCCAGCACCATCAAGGAAGTCGGCTACAAGTTCAACAAGAAGCCGTGGATGAAAACGATGATGACGGTGGATGACACTTTGGGCGACTGGAAGCTCGGCACGACGACAAAAGAGGCTTTCACGCAAAAGTGCGGCGAGGGCACGGCGACGGAAACCGTGTACAACTACACCATCGGCATGGACATGGAAAAAGTCACTTACGACTGGGGCTATGCGTGCTTTGCGCGCCTGCGGACAGCGAATGTGCTGGTGGAGCTGTACATGACGCGGGACGAGTTCACCGCGCCGCGCAAGACGCAAATTGGCAGCACGGAGGATGAAGTCGTCAGCGTCTACAAGGATTTCGGGCAGGTGGAAAGTCCATCGGGCAACCGCGGGCTGTATGAGAGCGAGTTCAACAAGGGCAAAATCTACAAGCAGGAGGATGGCACGAAAATCATCCGCTACCGCGTCGAAACCGGCGACAGCCACATTTGGCAGCTGGATTATGAGCTGAACACGAGTGGCACGGTGGATGCGATTCGGTGGTCGTATGAGCCGTAAGGCAAGGCTTTGCGGCCGCCCTTCCGTTCCCTTCGCGGGGCGGGATGCTTTTGTCTCTTGACTTGCTCCTCTGCAGGGGAAATCGCACCTGCGGAGGCGACGAGAATGCTGTCTCCCAAAAAAGAAAAGCAGAAGCCGATATGATGCAGGCTTCTGCTTTTTTATGCACGAAACGTTTTCGGAAAATCCACTTGCGTAATAGCGTTTTTGCGTGCTGCACAGGTTTGGTTGACCGCAAAAAGCGCAGGGGATTCCTGAAAATGCGTCGAAAAGGCACTGATTATTCCGGCAAAATCACGAAAACGTGAACGAAACTGTGGAAAAACGATAGATAACAAATCAAATTCGAAAGATGGTGAGAATGAATGGAGCTTTCGTCGGATTCCCCACAAACGGAAATCAACGTGCTATAATGCCATCGAAAGGACGCGCGGAAGGCGAAAGACGCCGGAAAGATGGCGGAGCGCACCGGAGCGTCCCGAAAAAAAGCGTTTGAAGGGAGCAGGAAAAACAATGGGTGATATGCGGATTATGCTGGTGGACGACAACGGCGACCTTCGCCGGGGAATGCGCGACTATCTGGCGCGGCAGGAGGGCATGAAGGTAGTGGCGGAATGCCCGTCCGGTGCGGAGGCGCTCGAAGCGCTGGGCAAGGTGCGCGTGGACGTGATGGTGCTTGATCTCATCATGCCGCAGATGGACGGCTTTGCGCTGATGGAGGAAATCCGGCGGCAGCAGCTGGCAAATCCACCGCAGATTATCGTCGTATCGGCGCTGGGGCGCGACGACTTCATCATGCGCGCGGTGCAGCTGGGCGCACGGTTCTACATGGTCAAGCCGTTTGACATGGCGTCACTGGCGGCGCGCATCCGGGAAAGCTGCGGGCAGGGCGTTGTGCCGCTGGGAACGGCGCTGAACGCAAGCGCACGCTCGCTGTCCATCGACGAAAAGCTGGCGAGCCTGTTCCTGACCATCGGGATTCCGGCGCACATCAAGGGCTACCAGTTCCTGCGGACGGCGGTGAAGATGGTGGTGGACAATCCGGACATGATCAACCGCATCACGAAGGAGCTGTATCCGAGCATCGGCAAGTGCTACAACACTTCCGCCAGCAAGGTGGAGCGCGCCATTCGCCACGCCATTGAGGTCGCGTGGAGCAGGGGACGCATCGATACGCTCAACAAGGCGTTCGGCTGCCGCGTAGCGACGAAGGAGGATAAGCCGACGAACGGTGAGTTCATTGCCATGCTGGCGGATAAGCTGTCGCTGGAGCAGCGGTCGGCATCGTGATTCCGAATAAATGGCACAGCAAAAGCGCAAAAGCGAGTGCTTTTGCGTTTAAGCTGCGGAAAAACGGGAATTACTCCTGCGGCTTGGCGTTGCGCTTGTTATCCTTCGTCATCTGCATGACGAGCAGGTTCATTGAGCGCTGCTGGTCATCATCCAGCTGGCGGAAGTTGAGGATGAGGCGGAGTTCTGCATCCGTCAGGTTCGTGGGGATGAGTTCGCCTGCCGCCGGGTCATGACCGACAAGATAGTCGATGGACACGCCGAAGTAGTCCGCAATGCGGGTCAGAACGGCAATGTCCGGCTCGGTATCGCGGTTCTCATACTGGTTGATGGACTGCTGGCTGACCTTAACGAAATCAGCCAGAGCGCGCTGGCTCAGACCCTGAGCGGTACGGAGCGCCTTCAAATTTGCGAGCATAGTAAGGAACAACCTCCTGTTATTTTACGTCGAGTAGTGTGGTCTTTCATTATTATATCATAACACAATTGGTTTGAAAAAGCAATAGCAGAAATAAATGAAGTTATCGCGAAATCACGAAAAATCGAAAGAAATTCAAAGTAGTTACAGCAAGATGCCGTTTTTGCGCCATTGATGCCCACTTTGTGCATTTTTGCGCAACCACTTGACAAATTTCGCCATTCCTGCTATGATGAAAAAAACATCGTGCGGAGGGGCGAAAGTACATGATTTGGGGAATCGTGACGGCGGGAGCGGCGCTGCTGCTCATTCTGGTCGCCTTGCTGCACGCACAGCGGCGCAGAAATCGGCTGGAGAAGGAAATGGTGGAGCGCGCGCGGACGACCGACCTGTATCGCGCGCTGTATCCCGTGCTGCGGACGGCGAACCGCTGCTGCGTTGACCGCGTGCTGATTCGGCGGGACGAGGTGCGCATTGTGCTCTTTAAGCCGATGAACAGCGTGTACCGCTTCGTCTTCGAGGAGCGCGGATTCGACCGTGTGAACGACCCGAAGGTGCTGAAGGCGCTCGCGCTGGCGATTTCCGCGGACATGGATCACTTGCGTGACAACCGCTGCTATTCATTCAGCGCCCGGCAGGATATTACCGCACAGGGCGACAAAGTGTATTGGTATGAATATAACATTCTGCCGTACTACAAGGACACGCTGACGAAGGCGTGGTATCATCAGCCGGAAGTGGAAGACGGGATTATTCGCTGATGCAGCAGGATTTCCCCGGAAAATGGCGAATATAAGAAGAAGAAAACGCGGAGCATCCTCCGCAGAGAAAAACAGGAGGCGTATTCTCATGGAGATTTTGTCTGTCTATGATTCGGCTTTCAAGCCCTACGGCCGCGTGGTGGAGGGCTATCCGACGGAAGGGCTCGTCAAGGCGCTCGCGACGACGCCCTGCACCGACGGCGTGGTGTACCTGCCGCGCGTGGAAGTGCTGCACAGCGCGCCGAACGCCGCGAAAATCGGCGAAGGGCTGTACGGCGGTATGCCCTATGAGCTGGGTTACTGCAACGGGCACAACACGAAGCTGAATTGCCTTGAGTTCCACCGCGACAGCGAGTTCAACCTTGGCACGGACGATTTCATTCTGCTGCTGGCGACGCTGTCCGATTTGGAGGATGGCGAGCTGGACACCGCGAAGGTGAAGGCGTTCAAGGTGCCGGCGGGCGTGATGGTGGAAGTGTACGCGACGACGCTGCACTATGCCCCGTGCCATGCGGATGCGAAGAAGGGCTTCCGCGTGATGGTGGCGCTGCCGGATCAGACGAATACGGATTTCCGGCCGGAGGATGGCGCGAATAAGCTGGATAAGACGCTGTGGGCGCGGAATAAGTGGCTGCTGGCGCATCCGGATAGCTCGGAAGCGAAACAGGGCGCAGCGGTGCTGTTGAAGGGTGAAAATATCGACATCGCGGGTGACATTTAAGGGAAAGTTAAAAAGAGGATAAACACGCGGGCAAAGTAGGGAAAAGCGACCAACTCAATCGCGCGAAGGGGTCAAGGGGGAATTCCCCCTTG
>ENA-UAMP01000083-UAMP01000083.1-human-gut-metagenome-genome-assembly--contig:-NODE-83-length-52638-cov-15.979347_pt1 | contig 52638 bp, 47 predicted proteins | sample MGYA00243285_ERZ654501 | MGnify/ENA primary metagenome ERZ654501 (study PRJEB26926, sample SAMN06164850) | human gut metagenome | biome: ENVO:00009003; feature: ENVO:2100002; material: ENVO:00002003...
TAGAGGCTATACAGAGGGCTACAAAGCTTCTTGAGAAGCAGTCTGATACACTTACGAGCGTGATGAAGCAGAAGATCCGGGAGCTTGAGGAAAGTAAGAACAGTTTTTTTAGATATGAGGGCTTGAAGTTGTACCTGTTTTGGGGCGGTATGGTCTGCAATATTTTAGTGTTTCTTATGCTGGCATATAGCTTGTTTGGAAAGTAAAAAAGAGTGATAAATTAGAATTTGGCAGAGGAGTGCGATTGTATGGGCGAAATTAGGTTGCAGATGATAGACTCTCATATATCTTCACACTGGTGGCAAGAACTTGTGAAATATTTTGTCAATGTTGGTAATAGTTTGGAAATAAGATGTTGGAAAGAAGAAAGTGAAGAAATACAACAAGCATTACAATACGGAAATCTTACGGAAGCTAATTATGAAGTCTCTATTAAAGGCATAGTTACAAAAGAATTTTTAACAGAACTATTATCAGAAAATCCACAAGACAAAAGCATATACAACAAAATGACAAAATATTTCACAATCAATGTTGATAGTGGACAGCGTAGATTTTGCAGTGCTCATTATGGCACAGAAATATATGTAATGGGTGTTTCTGATGACGATATTACTTTTTTCAAAAATGCAATGAGTACATATACAGAAGATGATTTTAGTATCGCTATAAACTAATAATTCTAGTTTGTCGGTACGAAGAAAAAGGTAAAATACTGTAGTGATAAGATTAGCGGTCAAGGCGAGAGGGAGTGAGGTGTAGGTATTGACACCAAAAAGGCACTCCCTTATACTTGAGAGAAAAAGGTGCAAAAACCTATTGATAAGATTAGCGGTCAAGGCGAGAGGGAGTGAGGTGTAAAAGACTATGGCAAAATACACCAAAAGGAGAGATAAAAGAGGGTATGAGTGGAAGTCTGCTTATCGGGAGAAAGAAGCCCTTATGTTGGAGAGGGGATACCCGGAAGTAAGTCCTCATGATTTCTATCGGGAGTTGTTTCCGGCTGGCAGTCTCCAGCAAGAGCCGGAGGACGGAAAAGGTAATATTATAGCGACACAGATTAGACCGTCTGGCAAAGGAAGAACCCGGCAGTGGGTAATTGATGATAGTCTGAAAATGCTGGATAAGGTCATAGGAGATAGGTTTGGGCTGATACCGCCTATTAGTTTTTACGGAAAGTCACACACGAAAGAGAACGCTCATGAGCTGTTTGCGGTGGTGGTGGATGTGGATTATGTAGGCAAACAGCAGTTAAAGAACCTGTTGAAGCAGTTTGGGAATGGTGTGCAGCTTCGTCCGACTTATCTTGTCAGCTCCGGCAAGGGGGTACATCTTTACTATTTCTTGCAGGAGCCGGTTCAGTTGTATCGAAACCGGGAAGAAGTGCTTGCGGAGCTGAAAGAAGCCTTTATCCGGCGGCTATGGAATGATACCAGCTCTATCCGTCCGGACAGCCCGGATATAACCGGAATTTATCAAGGTTTCCGGTGTGTGGGGAGTCAGTCGAAGCTGGGTGCAGATTTCCCAGTAAAAGCCTATAAGCTGTCAGAGAACCGTTACACGCTGGAGGACATAAAAGCCAGCATACCGAGCTGTAAGGTAGACCTTGCTCCGTTGTACGAGAAGCCGAGAAGAAAAAGTACCGTTACGCTGGAAGAAGCAAAGGAGCTGTACCCGGAATGGTATGAGAAGCGGATCGTGCAGGGAGAGCCGAAGCAGAAAAGTAAGAAGCAGGGCGGTACGTGGGTATGTAACGAAGCTTTATATGAGTGGTGGAAACGGAAAATAACCGAGGAAGTGAAAGCCGGAGGGCGTTACTTTTCTATTATGGCGTTGTGCTCTTATGGCTTGAAGTGTGGCATATCCGAGCAGAAGATACGGAGAGACGCCTATGCGTTCCTGGACCATTTAGAGAGCCTTACCGAGGACGAGGACAACCATTTCAGCCGGGCAGATGTGAAAGACGCTCTTCGGGCATTGAAAGGGGACAGAAAAAGGCTGTCAACGATAGCAAGCCGGGAATGGATAGAGGACAACACAAAGGTTACGATACCAGCAAATAAGCGGAATTACAGAAAGCAAAAAGACCATGTAAAGGTTATGAATACTATGAAAGCTTTAAAAAAGCAGTTAGGAGAAGAAGTAAAAGAGGGTAGACCAAAAGGGAGTGGAACAGCGGAGCAGACAGTCAGAGAATGGCAGGAGAGCCACCCAGCAGGAAAGAAAGCGGACTGCATTCGAGAGACAGGATTGAGCAAGCCCACCGTTTACAAGTGGTGGAAGTAGGGCATACTTGAAATGCCGAAAGGCATATGCTATAATGCCAGTAGGCAAGAAAGACGAAAGTGCTCATTGTGGCACGCAAAAAGCCCCGGAGGTCGCAACTCCGGGGCTTTTCTATTCCGTTGTGGCAAGGTGGCTTATTCCTTAGGCTGGCTACCGCCTATTTATCTCCGTCCAGCCATTTGCAGATGTAGTAGGCGACTACACTTGCCAAGACAGAGAGTAAGAAAGACGAAAATATACTCATGGTGGCACACCCCCTTTCTGTACCTGTATAGGGGTGGTAGCGTCGCCCATTATACCATAGTGGCAGAAATGCCACAAGAAGCCATTTCCCCTTGTTTATTATCAAAGCCATAAGGAAAAGAGTGTCAAGGGCGGTCATAGACCGCAGCGTTTACCCTTGATACTCTTTTTTGTTGGCTATAATGCCGGAGGGGAAAACGGCTGTCCGTCCGTTCCGTTACTTCCCCCTGTGCTTCATTGTCCGTTCCGGCGGAAGAAAGTAAAGGGTGGTCTGCGACCATTTTTTATCTGCTGTACTCGCTGATCGGCAAGCCGAAGCTCATACTGCAGATAAAAAACAAGCCCTTGACTGTCTTCCTCCTACACTTCCAAAGTCGCCCAAGAGGAAGTAAGCTCCACTATATTCTTGGCAGAATATACGCACGAATATATCCGCTTGATATAGGGTGTCTATCATGCTATAATATGTGTAGCGGATATATTGCAAGTTCCCTAAAGTGTTACCACTTTAGAACTTGTGAGGGTGGCAAGCCCCCCTTCAATCCCCCTTTTCAGAGAGCCGAAAGGCTCATAATGTGACGGTGGTAGCACCGAAGAAAGAGAGGTCAAAGGCATGAAAAAAGAAATGGATAAAATTCAGTTTGAGTACAGATACGAGGTGCAGGAGCTGATGAAAGTAATTGATAAATATGTAAAACAGAACCCGGCAGAAAAGGAAAATAAGACGCTGGAGCGTTTCTTTGACTTACTTGATGTCATGGATATGGAGTGGTAAGGGTATGAACAAGACAAGACCAAAGCAGTTATCATTCCGAGTAAGTGAAGAAGAATACCAGCAGTTGCAGGAGAAGATTTCAGAGAGTGGAAAGAACCAGCAGGAGTATATCCTTTCCTGTGTGCTGGAGAAGCAGATCGTGAATACGGACGGTATCAAAGAACTTATCCCGGAACTGAAACGGATAGGGAACAACCTCAACCAAATAGCAAAGCGGTGTAATGAGGGGGGAATGTTGCCGAGTGAAGCGGAAGTGCGGAAGCATGGAGAGGAGCTGAACAAAGTATGGCAGTCATTAAGGCGGTATCTTCAAAGGCGGGCATAGGGCACGCAATAGATTATGTGACGAAAAAAGAAAAGACAGAGGAGAAGCTTGTCAGCGGTCTGCATTGTGAGCCGGAGACGGTCAAGGAAGAAATGCAAGCCACAAAGGAGCTGTGGGGCAAGACGGACGGAAGAACCTATAAGCATTATGTGCAATCCTACCATGAGGACGAGGAAATAACCCCGGAGCAGGCTCACAAGAACGCTGTCGAGCTGGCAGAGCATACAAAGGCATGGAAAGGGCATGAAGTTCTGATAGCCACGCATATAGACAAGGGGCATATACACACGCACTTTATTGTCAATTCCGTAAATTATGAGAACGGTCATAAGCTCCAATGGAGTAAGCACGACCTTAAAGACTTAAAGGAACGGTGCAACGAGCAGAGCCGGGAACAGGGCTTGCATGTGCCGGAGAAAGGAAAGACATTTGCTGGAGAAGTCCGGGAAGAAACGGTGGCATGGAGCAAAGACACCTACCAGCTTTTGAAACAGGCAGAGCAGGGAAAGGTCAAAAGCTATGTGCAGGATATTGCCCTTGCGGTGCTGGATTGTAAGGAAACAGCGACCAGCCGGGAAACCTTTATCCGGCTGATGAATGAAAGAGGGTACGGGGTGGACTGGCAGGACAGCCACAAGTACATCACATATACCGACTTAGCCAGGGAACAGGCAGGAGAAAAGGCTTGTAAAATCAGGGATAACAAGCTGGAAAAATACTACAATATGGATTTTGGAAAGGAGAGTATGGAGCATGAGTTTGAGAGAAATGCACGAACAGCAGAAGCAGAGCAGTCCAAGAGAGCAGCTTCAAGAGTTAAACCGACAGAGCCGGACAGAGCTGGAAAACAGTCTGCTCAAAGAAGCGTTGGCGATGTCGAGCGAGAACTGCGAGGAATTGATGAAGCAGTCAAATCAAGAACAAGTAAGGGCAGAGCAGAACAGGCAGAGAGACGCAGAGCAGAACAGGAAGCTCATCAGCGAGCTGAAGCAGAGCGTAGAGCTGCTGAAGAACAGCAACGAATTGCTTCAAGACGCTATATCGGGCGAGATTGGGAGCCTGAAAGATGAGGTTAAGGAAAACACCGTCCAAGAGGTTAGAAAGGCGTTACAGGCGAATATAGAGGCTATACAGAGGGCTACAAAGCTTCTTGAGAAGCAGTCTGATACACTTACAAGCGTGATGAAGCAGAAGATCCGGGAGCTGGAGGAAAGCAAGAACAGCTTTTTCAGATATGAGGGCTTAAAGCTGTACCTGTTTTGGGGCGGTATGGTCTGTAATATTTTAGTGTTTCTTATGCTGTTATATGGTATGCTTGGTAAGTAAAAAGAAATCGACAAATCGGAAGGTTGAGAAAGGAGATTAGTCAATGAAAAAAATATTAGGAATCGTTGCTGGTATTGTTGGAATAATATCTGTTATTGTGGGTGTTGCATTGAAGATGAATAATAATGCTATTGCTATAATCGGAGGTGCAGATGGTCCTACCTCGGTATTTGTCGCAGGAAAGTTGAATAGTGTTCTTGTCAGCATCTTGCTTATTGCGATAGGTGTTGTGATGTTGATAGTAGCGATAATTTTTTATTTGAAGAGAAAAAGGTAAAATAATGTAGTGATAAGATAAGCGGTCAAGGCGAGAGGGAGTGAGGTGTAAAAGACTATGGAGAAAGAAAAAAGAGAGCAGGAGAGCTGCACAAGCTGCGCTTATAGGAAAGATTGGTATTGTCCCGTTGCCGGAGACCGTGTAAAGAGAGAGGGGCACTGTTCTGAATACGAGAAAAGTGAGATTGCGAAGGAAAAGTAGCAGTGCTATAATGGCAAGGAAAGGGAGAGAAAACCAGCCCTTTTTTAAGAGGTCAAAAATGTGCAATAAACTGTATTGATAATATAAGCCCCCTATAGGTGTTTTTAGGGGTGGGGAAAGGGAGAGAAAAATAGCCCTTTTTTGAAAGGTCAAAAAGGTAAAATAAAATATATTGATAATATAAGCCCCCTATAGGTGTTTTAGAGGGGAGAAGAAAGGTGGTGGACTTATGGCAAAAAAACCGACTGAAAAGCAGTTGTATAAGCTGAAAAATGAATGGCTTGGGCAGTTCTTTGAGGAAGTGAAGCCGAAAGAGTTTTATCGGGCTGTTTTTCCAGAGGGAAGTTTTGAGAGAAAGGGGCATTTTGAGGACGGAAAGGCAAATGGCATTATAACCATAGTTGAGAATGATAAGGCGAAGAATCGGATTGTATTTGATGATTTGTCGGTCATTGATGAGGTCAAGGGGGCAGAGTTTGCTGTCATGTCCCCTGTGGCGTATTCCGGCAGAAATCGGACGGCAGCCAATGCAAGGTGGCTGTATGGGATAGCGATAGACCTTGACGGGGTGGAGATGCCGCAGCTCCGTGATGTGTTTCATCAAATGAACCATGATATTATCCCGAAATGCACTTACTGTATTAACAGCGGTCACGGGCTGCATTTATATTATCTGCTGGAAAAGCCGGTTCCCTTGTATAAGCATTTGCAGGATAAGCTTCGAGAGTTCAAGTATGAGCTGATTGCGAAAGTCTGGAACCGTTATACAAGCACTTTCACAGAACGGGAACAGGTTCAGTATCAGGGGATTTTTCAGGGCTTCCGTATGGTTGGAACGCAGTCAAAGCTGGGAAAGAGATACCCGGTAAAGGCTTTTGAAACGGGCGAGAGAGTGACGATTGAGTATTTGAACGGGTATCTTATGGATAAGAGCAAGGCGGTCACGGATTTTCACTATAAGAGCGATTTGAGTCTTGCCGAAGCCCGGAAGAAGTACCCGGAATGGTATGAAAAGCGAATTGTGCAGGGGGAGCGCCGTGAGCGCTGGCATGTCAAAAGGGACTTATATGATTGGTGGCTGCGGAAAATAAAAGAGGGGGCTTCTGTAGGGCACAGATACAGCTGCCTTTGCGTTTTGGCGTCCTATGCCGTTAAGTGCGATATTCCGGAAGATGAGCTTTTTACAGACGCTTTTTCCCTATTGCAGTTCCTTGATGATATGTCAGATGATGAGCATAACCGCTTTACCAAGCGTGATATACTGGACGCCATGCAGTTTTATCAAGAGAATTATGTCACATACAGTCGCAGGGAAGCCGAAAGAGTATCGGCTATTGCTATGCCAGCAAGCAAACGGAACGGAAGAAAACAGGCTGAACATTTAGAGCGTGCAAGGTTGGTACAAACATTGGATTATCCAAATGGAGCATGGAGAAATAAAGAGGGTAGACCAAAAGGCAGCGGAGAAAAGTCGAAGATTGTCGAAGAATGGAAACAGCAGCATCCGGACGGAAAGAAGATAGATTGTGAGAGAGAAACTGGGCTTAGCCGGCATACTGTATTGAAGTGGTGGAAGTAGGGTATACTTGAAATGCCGAAAGGCATATGCTATAATACCAGTAGGCGAAAATGACAGAAGTGCTCATGTGGCACAGCAAAAAGCCCCGGAGGTTGCGACTCCGGGGCTTTTCTATTCCGTTCTGGGTGGGTGGCTTAATCCCAAGGCTGGCTACCAGTTATTCTTCTCCGTCCAACCATTTGCAGATGTAGTAGGCAACTACACTTGCCAAAACAGAGAGAAAAAATGACAGAAGTTCACTCATGCGGTTCACCCCCTTTCTCTACCTGTCTGGGGGCGGTAGCGTCGTTCATTATATCACAGGGGCAGAAATGCCACAAGAAGCCATTTCCCCTTGTTTATTATCAAAGCCATAAGGAAAAGAGTGTCAAGGGCGGTCATAGACCGCAGCGTTTACCCTTGATACTCTTTTTTGTTGGCTATAATGCCGGAGGGGAAAACGGCTGTCCGTCCGTTCCGTTACTTCCCCCTGTGCTTCATTGTCCGTTCCGGCGGAAGAAAGTAAAGGGTGGTCTGCGACCATTTTTTATCTGCTGTACTCGCTGATCGGCAAGCCGAAGCTCATACTGCAGATAAAAAACAAGCCCTTGACTGTCTTCCTCCTACACTTCCAAAGTCGCCCAAGAGGAAGTAAGCTCCACTATATTCTTGGCAGAATATACGCACGAATATATCCGCTTGATATAGGGTGTCTATCATGCTATAATATGTGTAGCGGATATATTGCAAGTTCCCTAAAGTGTTACCACTTTAGAACTTGTGAGGGTGGCAAGCCCCCCTTCAATCCCCCTTTTCAGAGAGCCGAAAGGCTCATAATGTGACGGTGGTAGCACCGAAGAAAGAGAGGTCAAAGGCATGAAAAAAGAAATGGATAAAATTCAGTTTGAGTACAGATACGAGGTGCAGGAGCTGATGAAAGTAATTGATAAATATGTAAAACAGAACCCGGCAGAAAAGGAAAATAAGACGCTGGAGCGTTTCTTTGACTTACTTGATGTCATGGATATGGAGTGGTAAGGGTATGAACAAGACAAGACCAAAGCAGTTATCATTCCGAGTAAGTGAAGAAGAATACCAGCAGTTGCAGGAGAAGATTTCAGAGAGTGGAAAGAACCAGCAGGAGTATATCCTTTCCTGTGTGCTGGAGAAGCAGATCGTGAATACGGACGGTATCAAAGAACTTATCCCGGAACTGAAACGGATAGGGAACAACCTCAACCAAATAGCAAAGCGGTGTAATGAGGGGGGAATGTTGCCGAGTGAAGCGGAAGTGCGGAAGCATGGAGAGGAGCTGAACAAAGTATGGCAGTCATTAAGGCGGTATCTTCAAAGGCGGGCATAGGGCACGCAATAGATTATGTGACGAAAAAAGAAAAGACAGAGGAGAAGCTTGTCAGCGGTCTGCATTGTGAGCCGGAGACGGTCAAGGAAGAAATGCAAGCCACAAAGGAGCTGTGGGGCAAGACGGACGGAAGAACCTATAAGCATTATGTGCAATCCTACCATGAGGACGAGGAAATAACCCCGGAGCAGGCTCACAAGAACGCTGTCGAGCTGGCAGAGCATACAAAGGCATGGAAAGGGCATGAAGTTCTGATAGCCACGCATATAGACAAGGGGCATATACACACGCACTTTATTGTCAATTCCGTAAATTATGAGAACGGTCATAAGCTCCAATGGAGTAAGCACGACCTTAAAGACTTAAAGGAACGGTGCAACGAGCAGAGCCGGGAACAGGGCTTGCATGTGCCGGAGAAAGGAAAGACATTTGCTGGAGAAGTCCGGGAAGAAACGGTGGCATGGAGCAAAGACACCTACCAGCTTTTGAAACAGGCAGAGCAGGGAAAGGTCAAAAGCTATGTGCAGGATATTGCCCTTGCGGTGCTGGATTGTAAGGAAACAGCGACCAGCCGGGAAACCTTTATCCGGCTGATGAATGAAAGAGGGTACGGGGTGGACTGGCAGGACAGCCACAAGTACATCACATATACCGACTTAGCCAGGGAACAGGCAGGAGAAAAGGCTTGTAAAATCAGGGATAACAAGCTGGAAAAATACTACAATATGGATTTTGGAAAGGAGAGTATGGAGCATGAGTTTGAGAGAAATGCACGAACAGCAGAAGCAGAGCAGTCCAAGAGAGCAGCTTCAAGAGTTAAACCGACAGAGCCGGACAGAGCTGGAAAACAGTCTGCTCAAAGAAGCGTTGGCGATGTCGAGCGAGAACTGCGAGGAATTGATGAAGCAGTCAAATCAAGAACAAGTAAGGGCAGAGCAGAACAGGCAGAGAGACGCAGAGCAGAACAGGAAGCTCATCAGCGAGCTGAAGCAGAGCGTAGAGCTGCTGAAGAACAGCAACGAATTGCTTCAAGACGCTATATCGGGCGAGATTGGGAGCCTGAAAGATGAGGTTAAGGAAAACACCGTCCAAGAGGTTAGAAAGGCGTTACAGGCGAATATAGAGGCTATACAGAGGGCTACAAAGCTTCTTGAGAAGCAGTCTGATACACTTACGAGCGTGATGAAGCAGAAGATCCGGGAGCTTGAGGAAAGTAAGAACAGTTTTTTTAGATATGAGGGCTTGAAGTTGTACCTGTTTTGGGGCGGTATGGTCTGCAATATTTTAGTGTTTCTTATGCTGTTGTATGGTATGATTAGTAAGTAAAAAGAAATCGATAAATTAGAATTTTAAAAAGGAGTGTGATGACCATGATTTTTGATTTTGAGCCTTGGCAATTAGATATTGATATTGACTTAACTAAACAATTATATAGAAGTTGTAAAGGAGACTTTGTATGGGTAGAAAAGAAATAACAACAAAAGAAGATTTAATGAAAGTAATAGAATTATTCGAAAATACTGGAATTACATACTGGTTGGATGGCGGATGGGGTGTAGATATTTTAGCTGGTAAACAAACAAGAATTCATAGAGATATAGATATAAATTTTGATGCTCAACATACGGAAAAATTGTTAAATGTGCTTTTGAATCTGGGCTATAAAATTGATACAGACTGGAAACCGGTTAGAATAGAGTTATATAGTGATGAACTTGGTTACTTAGACATTCACCCGTTCGTTTTAAATGAGGACGGAACTTCAAAACAAGCTGATTTAGAGGGTGGATGGTATGAGTTTGAAAAAGATTACTTTGGTAGTGTTTTTTTTGAAGGCAAAACAATTCCTTGTATATCTTTAAAAGGCCAAAAAGTTTTCCATTCAGGTTATGAATTAAGAGATAAAGATAAGCATGATATTTCAATTCTTGAAAGTTTATCAAAATAGCCGATTGAAAAATTCTCCGTCCGACGAGATGACGAACGCGCCCATGAGTACGGCGTCTTTACGAACTTTCCGTTTTAAGGGCAGCGTTGCGATCCGTCCGTTGATGTAATCCATGTAACGCTCCGACCGATGAACGGTGTGATAGTTTCTTCGCGTTCTCGACAGGTCGATGTTCGGGTTATCGGGCGTGTAGCTTTCGTCGCGCTCGTTTTCCAACTCGATGGGCGTCACGTTATCCTTTTTCTCATTTGATATTTTCTGTAAGTTACAAACTAAATACGATATGGCTGTTTCCTCCGAAATATTTTTCTTTTTCTGTTAAAAGCCCCCTGCAAGGGCGAACGGAACTTATGGAGCGAAGCGCAATAAGTATAGTGAGCTATACTTATCGCAGATAAGGAGAGATTCTCTCAAATTTTGCTCCCCGTTTGCTTGCAAGAGAGGGGCTTGCATTTTTACTGTTGATTGCTGTATGCTTGGTAGCTTGCTTGCCTGATTACGGCGGTCTGATTGTCGTTTGATTGCTCATTTGTTCCTCCGAGTTTTTATTTTTCTATCTTTAATCCACACCGAAAGGGGCGGACATTGATACCCGAAAAAGGGTGCAAAAAAGCCGCTGACAGCTCTTCGCGTATCACCGACCTTAACCGTATTTAGCAACTTTGCATTGCTCTATGGTGGTTAGCCATTCTATTGTGATGCCGGCTGTTGAATACGCTTTCGCGCCCCGACACCAAAAATTGTACGCTTAAAAAACCCCGTCACGGCACGTCTTAAAACACACGATAACAACGGCTTTCCTCTTAAAAAATGGTACTTTTATAAAAGCCTGTCATCGCGCGTCTTTTTCGGGCAATGGAATATAACGGCTTTTCCGGAAAAATCGTATCACAAAAAAGCCCCTCATCGCCCGACGAAAAACGAAAACCAAACAAAGGCTTTCTGCATTCAAAAATTTGTACGCTTAAAAAGCCCTGTCTTGGCTCGTTTTTCAGACGGCTCGGGTGCAGCGCAGTTTGCGCTGAAACATAGCGGAGAACTTCTCTCTCCGCGGCGCAATCCTATTATGCGCCCACTCTCCCATAAGGGGAGTGCGCCGTACTAATTTCAAAGCACGGCAAAAGAGTACAGGCTATATCTCCACCTGTACTCTTCCATTATACCATATCCATTTCGTTTTGTCAATAAAATACAAACAAATGTTTGTATTTTATAATTTTTGAAGTACCTCTTTATTTTTCAAAGCGTTTTTTTAACACTCTATAATGGTTTTCGTTCGACTTATCCCCGTTATTATCAGGGAATAAACAGTACGGCAAACTGTCCGTATTTCTATGTTTAATAACGCATTTACAACATTGCCCGTGGTTAGGACAGGAAACTTTCGGACAAATACATTCTTGTACGTTGGGGCAATTCATTTTATAATCTGTCCTTAATCAATTTTTCGATTTGTTCCACGGAAAGCATACGCCCCGTTGAAACAACTTTGCCGTCAATAACAAGTGCAGGGGTAGCCATTACACCGTATTTCATGATTTCAGCCATATCTCCGATATTGACAACAGGTTCAGTTATTCCGCAATTTTTTGCGGCTACAACTGCGTTTTCATGGTTCTTCTGCGATTTTTTACAGCAATTTCCTAATGTGATAATATTCATTTTCTATCCTCCTAAACAAATAAAAAGTTCAAAGCGTTAAAGATATATCCGATAGCGATAATTCCGACAACAACTATGAAAATAAACCAAAAGAGCAATTTCGGTTTAACGGCTTTTGCCAACATTATCATTGACGGCAAAGACAGAGCGGTAACGCTCATCATAAAAGAAAGTATCGTGCCAACACCAACGCCCTTGAAAAATAACGCTTCGGCAACAGGTATTGTTCCAAAAATGTCCGCATACATAGGCGCTCCGACAATACTTGCAACAAGCACACTATACCATTTATCCTCGCCAAGCACCATTTGTATCCATTCCGTAGGAATGAAGTTGTGAATAGCCGCGCCTATGCCCACACCAATCAAAATATATATCCAAACTTTTTTAAGAGTAGATAGCATTTGGTCTTTTGCATAAATCAAGCGATCTTTCCTCGTCAGTTCAACGCCGTCAACTTCGGCAATATCTCCTTCAAGTAAAAAATCTCGAACATTTTTACCGACGCCTGTTTTTTCTATGATAGTTCCGCCGACAATGGCAAGCAATAGTCCAACAACTACATACGATATTGCAATCGGGAAACCGAATACACTTACCAACAGTATAAATGCGCCCAAATCGACGAGTGGGCTTGAAATAAGAAAACTGAAAGTCACACCGCTTGATATGCCCGCCCTTGTAAAACCCATAAAAATAGGAATAGAGGAACAGGAACAAAACGGCGTAACAGTTCCGAGCAACGCGCCGACGGCGTTTGCGCCTATGCCGTGAAATTTTCCGAGTATTTTTTTAGTACGCTCAGGCGGGAAATAACTCTGTATATAAGAAATAAGGAAAATAAGCAAGCATAACAATACGATAATTTTGATTGTATCGTAAATAAAGAATTGTATAGCCCCGCCCCAGCGCGTTGCCATAAATTCCGCGCCGAACATTCCGGTAAACGCCATGCCGAGCAAAGTGTTCAGCCATTGCATACCCAAAATCTGGTCTGTTATAAAGCTACCTAATACTTCTATGCCGTGTACCCCGTCAATAATTGCGGCAATTCCGATCGCAAGTCCTATGCCGATAAGTACACCAAAGAAAATCAGTAATTTTTTATGACGCTTAAACCATGATTGCTTGCTTGCGTTTTCTATTTCGTTGTGTTTTGATAAAATCTTTTCGTTTTCTTCCATAAATCCTCCTATAATATTGACAATTATCTATATGAAAGACAAAAATTTTTTCGGACTATCTTTTTTCTCGCATACATTTTGTATCGCCTAAAAAGGAAAGCAAGCCCTGCAACTTTTCGCAGTCAATCGTGTAATATGTCCATTTCCAGTCTTTTTCTGCTTTTACAAGACCGCAGTCGCATAACACTTTCATATGGTGCGAAAGAGTAGGTTGCGTAATATTGAGTTGTTCAAGAATTTTACACCCGCAAAGTGTACCATTGCGCAACATTTCAAAAATATGCAAGCGCGTACTCTCGCCCAACGCTTTCAGTATTTCAATATAATCGGCAAACTCCATAGTGCGCCCTCACATTGATTATTGTCTATGTTATTATATGCGATTTTATATAAAATTGTCAAGCAAATTTTGCAACTTATTAAAATAACGAGTTGCATTTAGAATTTTTGAAAATCTCTCACAAAAAAAGCAATCTATCGTTTCCGAAAGATCGCTCTTTTTCTCGCTTGAAAGTGCAATTCCTTTATGAATTTTATTTTGATTTTATTCCCTATGGGAATTGCGCTTTCGGTTACGCTTTAAATTTTTTCCGACTGCTCCGCGCAGATGTAACATTTGTACGCTTGCGCTCTTTTCCATGAAATACTCCTGTCAAAGGAGCTTTTTCAGTCAAGAGAGGTTTCGCAATAGGCGCACCTTTCCGTGCCGCCGTCAAAGATTGACAGCTTTTCGAGCGACGGCTCGGCGTTGGTTATGCATCTTGGATTGGGGCAGCTCTTTTGCGTAAGCGTGCCGCCGAGTTTTGTTTCGCCCGAAGCGCCGCCGTCCTTCAAAAGCGTAAGCAGCAGCGACATACGCGCGAATTTGCCGTAATTGACCTGCTCGAAATATTTGGCGCGGCTGTCTTTGTCAACGTCTGCGGCAATCTCGTTTACCCTCGGCAGCGGGTGCATGACTATCATATCCTCCTTTGCAGAGCCAAGTTTGTCCCTTGTGAGAACGTAGCTGTCTTTGAGACGCTCGTATTCGTCTGCGTCGGAAAATCTTTCCCGCTGAATACGCGTCATGTAAAGCACGTCAAGCTCCGACATATATTCCTGCAAATCGGCGGTTTCAACCGCCTTGCCGCCCTTTTGCTTGATTGCTTGGAGCATATATTCGGGCAGTCTTAGCTCGCGCGGAGAAATCAGCACAAAGCTGTTTCCCTCGTATCTCAAAAGCGCGTTTAAAAGAGAATGCACCGTGCGGCCGTATTTCAGGTCGCCTACGACTCCCACCTTCAAGCCGAAAAGCCGCCCTTTCTCCGCGTGAACGGTGACAAGGTCGGTAAGCGTCTGCGTGGGATGGCAGTGACCGCCGTCTCCCGCGTTGATTAAGGGCACCCGCGCCCAAGCGGCAGCCGCCCTCGCCGCGCCGTCTTTGGGATGACGCATGGCAATCACGTCGGAAAAGCAGCTCACGACGCGCGCCGTGTCGCCGACCGTTTCGCCCTTTGCGGTGCTCGAACTGTCTGCGGAAGAAAATCCCAGAACTCTGCCTCCCAATTCAAGCATAGCCGCCTCAAAGCTAAGTCTCGTGCGCGTGCTCGGTTCAAAAAACAGCGTGGCAAGCGTTTTGCCGTCAAGAGCATGGGCGTAAGCCTCTCTGTTTTTCATAATGTTTTCAGCCTGATTTACAAGCGCGTCGATTTCCGAAACGCTCATATCGGTTATATCCAGCAAATGTTTCATTTTTTCTCCGTCAGTTTTTTATCCAGCTCTCGTCGGACGGATTGTCGCGGAACGCAAGCACACGTCGGACTTCCTCCGGACCGATTATTTTTTTCTCCTGAGCCACCTCGCACAGCTCGTCAAGATTGGAAAGACTCACGTTTTCCACGTTTGCTCCAGAAAGCTTTTCCGCGCTCTTACTCATGTTGTAGGAAAAGATGCTGACAATGCCAAGCACCTCCGCACCCGCCTCGCGCAAAGCCTCCACAACTTCTATTACGCTTCCGCCCGTGCTGATAAGGTCCTCTATGACCACAACCTTTTCGCCCTTTTCGAGTTTGCCCTCAATGCGGTTGGTTCTGCCGTGCTCCTTTGCGCCGCTCCTGACGTAACCCGCAGGCAGGCGCAGGATATGCGCCGCGATTGCGCAGTGCGCTATGCCCGCCGTGCTTGTACCGAACAGAGCCTGAGCTTGAGGATAACGCCGCCTTACCGTTTCCGCAATGGCGTTTTCAACCGCGTCGCGCGCCTCCACGTCGGTCAAAACCAACCTGTTGTCGCAATAAATGGGGCTTTTTATGCCGCTTGCCCAAGTAAACGGCTGCTCCGGGCGCAGAAAAACCGCGCCTATTTTCAAAAGATAACCCGCTATTTCTTTCATATCTGCCTCCTATCCCAAAAATTCCTTTACGCAGCGGAAATAAGCCTCCGCAGGGTTCTCGGCGGCGGTAATCGGTCTGCCCACCACTATGAAGTCGCTTCCGATTTCTTTCGCCCTTTGCGGTGTGGTTACGCGCACTTGGTCGCCCTTTTCGCCGTCGGCAAATCTTATGCCGGGCGTGACGGCAAGAAAATCCTTTCCGCACGCTTCCTTTACAAGACGCGCTTCGAGCGGACTGCACACAACGCCGTCCAGTCCGCACCTTGCCGCATTTTGCGCATAGGAGGCAACAGTCGTCTCCATATCACAATTTATCAGCAGCTCGTTTTTCAACATATTTTCGCTTGTAGACGTGAGTTGGGTTACCGCAATCAGCAGCGGACGCGCGCCGTCATGCCGCACAAGCCCCTCCGCCGCGCGTTTCATCATTTCGGAGCCGCCTGCGGCGTGCAGGTTTACCATATCCGCTCCGAGATTTGCAAGCACGCTCATGGCGCGTCCCACGGTGTTGGGTATGTCGTGCAGTTTTAGGTCGAGAAACACGTCGAAGCCCTCGCCCTTCAAACGCCTGACCACGTCCGGTCCCGCAGAGTAAAACAGCTCCATTCCCACTTTCAAAAAAGGCTTTTTTTCGTAACGCTTAAACAGCCCTACAAAATTGTCAAGCTCCGCCTCCGACGGGAAATCGCAAGCAACGATAACGTCCTTTCTTTTGTTCACCTGTGCGCTCCTCCGATAATATCGCTTATTTTTTTTATGCCGAATTTTTTCATGACTCGGGGCAAGTCTTCGATTATTTCCTTGCAGGCGAAGGGATTGACGAGGTTTGCCGCGCCCACCTGCACGGCAGTCGCGCCCGCAAGCATCATTTCCGCAACGTCCTCGGCGCTCTCCACTCCTCCCATGCCCATAATGGGAATTTTCACCGCTTCGTACACGTCGTAGACCATGCGCAAGGCAACGGGAAACAACGCGCCCCCCGACAGTCCGCCCCTTTTGTTTGCAAGAACGGGTTTAAAGGTCTTTAAATCTATCCTCATGCCCAAAAGCGTGTTAATCAGGCTCAGCCCGTCCGCGCCCGCGTCCTCGCACGCTTTGGCAATTTCCGTTATATCGGTGACGTTGGGGCTGAGTTTTACGTAAACGGGCTTTTTCACGGCGGCTTTGACGGCGCTCGTGACGCGAGCCGCGTTTTTCGCGTCGGTTCCGAAAGACATACCGCCGTTGTGGACGTTGGGGCAGCTTATGTTTAGCTCTATCAGCCCCACCTGTTCGCAGCCGTCGAAGATTTCGGCGCAGCGCACGTATTCTTCAACCGAAAAGCCGCCCACGTTGGCAATGACCTTTTTCCCGTAAATTTTTGAAAGCTCTCCAAGCTCCTCTTTTGCCACCTTTTCCGCACCGGGGTTCTGCAAGCCGACGGAGTTGAGCATACCGCTTTTGGTTTCCGCTATGCGCGGACAAGGGTTGCCGTCGCGCGGGTTTAAGGTCGTCCCCTTGAAGCTGAACGAGCCGAGTATGTTTATGTCGTAAAACTCCGAAAAGACGCTGCCGTAACCGAAGGTTCCGCTTGCGGGAATAACGGGATTGTCCAGAACAAGACCGCTCAAACTGACCTTGGTGTCTACCATATTACCTCCTCCGAGCTGAACACGGGACCGTCGGCGCACACCCGCCTTACTCCTTGCGTAGTGTTGACCGCACAGCCCATGCAGGCGCCGAAGCCGCAGCCCATGCGCTCTTCGAGACTAACCTCTCCCCTGATTTCGAGAGAAGCGCTCAGCGCTTTAAGCATTGCCTTGGGACCGCACGCGAAAAAGAAGTCGCAGTCCGTCTGACGCGGCAGAGCCGCCGCGACTGTTCCCTTTAAGCCTGCGGAGCCGTCCAATGTCGCAATTTCCACTTGGGCGCCGACGGCTTTGAACTCGTCCGCAAGCATGACGTCCGCAGCCGAATTGAAGCCCAGCGCGACATAGGCATTTTTCCCGCTTTCAATCAGCCTTTTTGCCAAAAGCAACAGAGGAGGAGCGCCTACGCCGCCGCCGCAAATCAGCGCGGTTTTTTTGCATTTGTCCAAACTGAAACCGTTTCCAAGCCCCGTCAAGGCCCTGACTCTGTCCCCCTTTTTCAACGAGGACATATATTCCGTACCTTTGCCCGTCACCTTGTAGACAAGGCGTATACCGTCGCCGTAAACGTCGCACACGGATATGGGACGACGCAGAAAAAAGCCGTCAAGCGCCACTTCGACGAATTGCCCCGCCCTTATGCCCGCGCGGCAATCGCCTTTGAGTCTCAAATCATACACGTCGGCGGCAATTTTTTCGTTGCTTGCCGTTTCAAAAATAACTTCCTTTTTCATTTGCCTTTTCAAGAATCTATCGTGCTGACGGTAATGGTGATTTCTTCAAGCACGTCAAGCAGGGCGCGCACCGTTTCGAGAGCGGTGAACATGGTTACGTTGTTTTCCACCGCGCACCGTCTTATCTGAAAGCCGTCCGTTTGTTGGTCAACCGAATCTATGTCGCGCGTGTTGATTACGTAATTTACGTACCCCTTGCGTATGGAGTCGAGTATTTCTTCGCTGCCGTCGCTTATTTTCTTTTTTGCGCGCGTCTTTATCCCCCTGCTTTTGAGGTATTTCGCGGTGCCTGTCGTTGCCTCGATGTTGAAGCCGAGCCTGTAAAACCTCTCTATGAGAGGAAAAGCCTCGTCCTTGTCCTTGTCTGCAATGGTGACGAACACCGTTCCGTAATTGACCACGTTCATGCCCGAAGCCTGCAACGCCTTGTACAGCGCGCGGGTAAACTTTTCGTCGTAGCCTATCGCCTCGCCCGTGGACTTCATTTCGGGGGAAAGGTATGCGTCCAGACCGTGGATTTTGCTGAACGAGAATACGGGCACCTTGACGTACCACTTTTTCTTTTCCTCGGGATACAGCTCCGTCAGTCCCTGTTCTTTCAGGCTTTTGCCCAGCATAACCAACGTGGCGATGTCGGCAAGCGAAAAACCAGTCGCCTTTGAAAGGAAGGGCACCGTCCGCGACGAGCGCGGATTGACTTCTATGACAAAAACATTGTCGTCCTTGTCCACAATGAACTGAATGTTGTAAAGCCCCACTATGCCTATACCCTTTCCCAGCTTCAAGGTGTAGTCCAAAATGGTTTCCTTTACCTTCCGACTCAGGCTGAACGAAGGATAAACGCTTATGCTGTCGCCCGAGTGTATGCCCGTGCGTTCAATCAACTCCATGATTCCCGGCACGAACACGTCCGTTCCGTCGCACACGGCGTCCACCTCGCACTCCTTGCCCACTATGTATTTGTCTACAAGCACGGGCTGTTTTTCGTCGATTCTGACGGCGTTTTCGAGATAGTGCCTGAGCGTGTCGTCGCTGCCCACAATCTGCATCGCGCGCCCGCCCAAAACAAAGCTCGGTCTGACAAGCACGGGATAGCCTATTTCGTTTGCGGCTCTCACGCCGTCCTCGATTTTGGTAACGGCATATCCCTCGGGCTGCGGAATATTCAGCTTTTTGAGGATTTTTTCAAACGAATCCCTGTTCTCGGCGCGCTCGATTGCTTCGACTCCCGTGCCGATTATGTTGACGTCGAACTCTTTTAGCTTGTCCGCAAGATTGATTGCCGTCTGACCGCCCAAAGACGCAATAACCCCCAACGGCTTTTCAAGCTCCAAAACATTGAGAACGTCCTCTGTCGTCAACGGCTCGAAATACAGCTTGTCCGCCGTCGTATAGTCGGTTGACACCGTTTCGGGGTTGTTGTTTATTATTATCGCTTCATAGCCGAAGTCGCGTATGGTCTTGATTGCGTGCACCGTGCTGTAATCGAACTCGACGCCCTGACCGATTCTGATAGGTCCGCTTCCCAAAACCACGATTTTGGTTTTGCCGTCGTCCCGCGTCTCGTTTTCTCTTTCGTATGTGGAGTAAAAGTAAGGCACATAGCTTTCAAACTCGCTTGCGCAGGTGTCTATCATTTTGTAAACGGGAAACAGCCCGATTGATTTGCGCAGCTCAAAGACCTCCTTCAAGGTCATATCCCAGCATTTGGCAATGTACTCGTCGCAGAAACCCATGCGCTTGGCTTCTCTTAAAACGGCAAGGTCGCGCTTTCCGCTCTTGATTGCGCCCTCAAAGTCCACAATGTTTTTGATTTTGTCCAAAAAGAACATATCTATTTTTGTAAGCTCATACAGACGTTTCAAGGGACAGCCCAGCCGCATAAGCTGCGCCATAGCGAAAATTCTGTCGTCGCGCCCCGTTTTTATGTATTCTGCAAGCTCTTCCGCGGTTTGGGCGTCAAACTTTTTAAGCTCCAAATGACTCGCCCCTATTTCCAGAGAACGCACGGCTTTCAAGAGGCTTTCCTCCATGGTGCGCCCGATACTCATAACTTCTCCCGTAGCCTTCATCTGCGTGCTCAGCACGTTGGGCGCGGTGGCGAATTTGTCAAAGGGAAATCTCGCTATTTTGGTTACCACATAGTCAAGAGCCGGCTCGAAGCACGCGGGAGTGTTTGCAAGCATTATTTCGTCGAGACGCATACCCACCGCTATTTTTGCGGACACGCGCGCAATGGGGTATCCGCTCGCCTTGCTTGCCAAAGCCGACGAACGGGAAACTCTCGGATTTACCTCTATCAAAAAATAGTCGAAGGACTGCGGATCCAGCGCGAACTGCACGTTGCAGCCGCCCTCTATTTTCAACGCCCGTATGATTTTGAGCGCGCTGTCTCTCAAAAGCTGATATTCCTTGTTTGTAAGCGTCTGACTTGGCGCGACCACTATGCTGTCGCCCGTGTGTATTCCCACAGGGTCGAGGTTTTCCATATTGCAGACGGCTATCGCCGTGTCGTTCGCGTCGCGGACAACCTCGTACTCTATTTCCTTGAAGCCTCTTATGCTCTTTTCCACAAGCACCTGTCTGACGGGAGAAAGGCGCAGCGCGTTTTTCATAATTTCTCTCAGCTGCTCCTCGTTGTCCGCAAAGCCGCCGCCCGTGCCCCCAAGTGTGAATGCGGGACGCAGCACGACGGGATACCCTATTTTTTCCGCAGCGGAAACAGCCTCTTCCGCGGAGTGCGTAATCATGCTTGGCAGCACAGGCTCTCCCAGACTCTCGCACAGCTCCTTGAACTTTTCTCTGTCCTCGGCGCACTCTATGCTCTGCGCGGAGGTGCCCAAAAGCTCCACCTGACACTCGCTTAAAACTCCTTTTTTCTCAAGCTGCATGGCAAGATTGAGTCCGGTCTGCCCGCCAAGCCCCGGTATAAGCGCGTCGGGACGCTCGAAACGAAGTATTTTGGCAACGTATTCCAGCGTGAGAGGCTCCATGTAAACCTTGTCCGCCACGGTTGTGTCGGTCATGATTGTCGCGGGGTTGGAGTTTACCAGTATGACCTCGTAGCCCTCCTCTTTGAGCGCCAGACACGCCTGTGTGCCCGCGTAATCGAACTCCGCCGCCTGTCCTATGACTATGGGACCGCTGCCTATGACCATTATTTTCTTTATATCCTTTCTTTTGGGCATAACAATCTCCTCAATCCTTTTTGTTCGCCGCCATAAGGCGCACGAATTTGTCGAACAGGTATCCGCTGTCCTGCGGTCCCGGCGCGCTCTCGGGATGAAACTGCACCGTAAACAACCTGTCTTTTACGCACTCCATGCCCTCGACCGTGCCGTCCAGCAAATTTTCGTGAGTGACTTTGAGTCCCGTGCCCGACAGACTGTCCCTGTCTATGGCATAGCTGTGGTTTTGGCTTGTGATTTCCAGCCTGCCCGTTTCAAGGTTTCTGACGGGGTGGTTGCCGCCGCGATGACCGAATTTGAGCTTGAAGGTCTTTGCGCCGTAAGCAAGTCCCGCAAGCTGATGTCCCAGACAAATGCCGAAAACGGGATATCTGCCGCGGATTTTTTTGAGCAGCTCCGCCGTTTCGGGCACGTCGGACGGGTCCCCGGGACCGTTGGAGAAAAACACGCCGTCGGGAGACAAAGCCGCAATTTCCTCCGCAGCAGTGTCGAACGGCACCACCGTCACGTTGCAGCCGCGCGCGTTGAGACATCTGACTATATTGAGCTTTATGCCGCAATCCACTGCGACAACGTCGAATTTGGCATGCGCCGTGCGCGAAAACCACTTTTTCCGCGTGGACACGCAGCTGACTGCGTTGCGCGGCAGAGGGCGTTCAAGACGTTTAAGCGCCTCCTGCGTGGAAACGTCCGAAGAAGTTATGATTCCTTTCTGACTGCCCTCGTTTCTCAGTTTTCGGGCAAGACACCTCGTGTCCACGCCGGAAATGCCTACAATACCGTACTCGCTCATAATTTCGTCCAGAGTTTTGGTATATCGGAAATTGCTCGGCCTGCCGTTGTAGTCGCGCACGACAAGCCCGCCGATTGAGGGCACGCGGGTTTCGTAATCCTCGTCGCACACGCCGTAATTGCCGATTAAAGGATAAGTCATAACCACAGCCTGAAACGTGTAGCTCGGGTCGCTCACTATTTCCTGATAGCCGACGGGAGAGGTATTGAAGACCAGCTCGCACACCGCCTCCCTGTCCGCGCCGAAGCCATAGCCCTCGAATACCGTGCCGTCGCCGAGCACTAATTTTTTGTCGTATTTTCTTTCCATACCGTTCTCCCGTTCTTTAACGTAAGCAAAATACTTCCGAACACCTTTTTACCCGCAAAGGGCGTGCTTTTGCCCTTGGACAAAAAGTTTTCGGGATTTATTTCAAACGACGCGTTGAGGTCTATGACGGTCAAATCCGCCAGACTTCCCGCCGCGAGCAGCCCTCCTTGCAGCCCGAAACGCCTGCGCGGACTCACGCACATCGCTTCAATCAGCCTTTTGAGAGGAAGATTTTTTTTCTTTACCAATTCCGTGTACAGCACCGGAAAAGCCGTTTCAAGCCCCACGACGCCCATAGCGCTGTCCTTCAAGCCCTTGGACTTTTCCTCCGCGGAATGCGGCGCGTGGTCGGTGGCAATCATGTCCACCGTTCCGTCAAAAAGACCTTCGACAAGCGCCTCTCTGTCCTTAATCCCCCTCAAAGGAGGATTCATCTTGAATCTGCCGTCGTCTTTAAGACAGCCGTCGTCAAGACACAGATAATGCGGAGCCGTTTCGCACGTCACGTCTATGCCGTCAGCCTTAGCCTGTCGGATAAGAGCGACAGACTCCTTTGCGGAAACGTGGCAAACGTGGTATTTCACGCCGGTTTGCTTGGCAAGCTCGAGGTCGCGTTCAATCATTTTGTATTCGCTTGCGCTGCTTATACCTTTGTGTCCGTTAAGCCGCTGAAATTCACATTCGTTTACGTAACCGCCCGCTGCCAACTCTCTTACCTCGCAGTGCGCCGCAATCACCTTGCCCAGCGCTTTTGCTTGAAGCATTGCTTCCTTCAAAAGCCGCGCGTCGTCCACACCGCTGCCGTCGTCCGAAAAAGCGGCGACAAAGGGAGCCATGGCTTTGAGGTCGGCAAGCTCCAAGCCCTGCCTTCCTTTTGTGATACAGCCGTAAGGCACGACCTCTATGACCGCGTCGCGTTTTATTATTTCAAGCTCCCGTTTCAGATTTTCCAAGCTGTCGGGCGGAGGGAGCAGATTGGGCATGGCGCACACCGCGGTGTAGCCTCCCCTTGCCGCAGCCAGCGAACCGCTTGAAATGCTTTCCTTATAAAAAAATCCCGGCTCTCTGAAATGAACGTGCACATCAGCAAAACCGGGAACGATAATACAATCGGTGAAATCCGACTCCTCGAAAATGTCTCCGCCGTCAAACGAAACAATGCGGCTGCCGCTCACCGCGAGATTTTCCCGCGAAAAGCCGCCGTCGTGAAAAACCCATGCGTTTTTAAACAATCTGTTCAAAAGCCGTCTCCTTGTCTCTTTTACGCCGTTGCTTATTTTGATAGAAACGCGCGTTTTTGTCAACTGTTTTGACATGAAAAATATGTGATTTTTGTCCCGCGGATTGCCGTCAACCCGCAGGACAAAATTTGGTTAAAACAAACCGCTTATTTTTCCGGAAGCGTCCACGTCAATCTTTTCCGCGCTCGGCACCTTGCCGAGACCGGGCATAGTCATAATGTCCCCTGTCAGCGCAACGAGAAAACCCGCGCCGCTTGACACCTTGACGTTTCTCACGGTAACCGCAAAGCCGTCCGGGGCGCCGAGTCGCGTCTGCTCGTCCGAAAAGCTGTACTGGGTTTTTGCCACGCACACGGGCAGCTTGTCAAAGCCCAGCCTTGTCAAATTGGCAATCTGTTTTTTCGCCTGAGGCGTAAACACCGCTCCGCTCCCTCTGTACACTTTGGTTACGATTTTTTCCAGCTTGGTTTCAATGGAATCGTCCGTTTCGTAAGCAAAACGGAAATCGTTTTTCTTTTCGCACAGACTCACAACCTCTCTCGCAAGAGCCTCGCCGCCCTCGCCGCCCTTTGCCCACACCTCGGACAAAGCCACGTTTACGTTGAGCGCGCGGCACTGTTTTTCGATAAATTCAAGCTCTCTTTCCGTGTCGGCGGGGAAACGGTTTATCGCCACCACGCAGGGCAGTCCGAAAACGTTTGTCACGTTGTCTATATGCCTTAAAAGATTGGGCAAACCCTTTTGGAGCGCGTCAAGATTTTCCTCGTCGAGAGCCGCTTTTGCAACTCCGCCGTGATGCTTCAAAGCGCGGACTGTCGCCACTATCACTACCGCGGAGGGCTTTAACCCCGCCATACGGCATTTTATGTCGAAGAATTTTTCCGCACCCAAATCGGCGCCGAAGCCCGCCTCCGTCACGGCGTAATCGGCAAGCCGCATGGCAAGCCTTGTCGCCATAATGGAATTGCAGCCGTGAGCGATGTTTGCAAAGGGACCGCCGTGCACAAAGGCGGGAGTGTGCTCCAAAGTCTGCACGAGATTGGGCTTCAACGCGTCCTTCAAGAGGGCTGCCATAGCTCCCTGCGCGTTGAGCTGTCCCGCTTTGACAGGCTCGCCCCCGTAGGTGTAGCCTACCGTTATGTCGGCAAGTCTCCGCTTCAAATCCGACATGTCGTATGCAAGGCAAAGAATCGCCATAATTTCGCTTGCCGCCGTGATGTCGAAGCCGTCCTCGCGCGGCGTGCCGTTTGCCTTGCCGCCCAGACCGTCGGTTACGAACCGCAGCTGTCTGTCGTTCATGTCCACACATCTGCGCCACGTTATCTGACGGGGGTCTATATTTAACGAATTGCCCTGATAAATATGGTTGTCAATCATCGCCGCAAGCAGATTGTTTGCGGCGCCTATGGCATGGAAGTCGCCCGTAAAGTGCAGATTTATGTCCTCCATGGGCACGACCTGAGCGTAACCTCCGCCCGCCGCGCCGCCCTTGACGCCGAACACGGGTCCCAGCGACGGCTCGCGCAGCGCGACCGCCACGCTTTTGCCAAGCCGCTTCAACCCGTCCGCAAGACCTATTGTCGTCGTCGTCTTGCCCTCTCCCGCGGGAGTGGGGTTGATTGCGGTAACAAGAATCAGCTTGCCGTCCTTTCCCTTTGTTTCGTTCAGAAAATTGTAGTCTACCTTTGCTTTGTATCTGCCGTAAGGCTCGATAAATCTGTCGTCAATCCCCGCTTTTTCCGCGATTTCGCCGATGGGCAGCATTTTTACCGACTGCGCTATTTCTATGTCGCTTTTATACATAATCAGTCCTCCCAGTATCTTTCTATTTAAAATATTCCACTCCGGAGCGGAAAAGTCCCATATCCCAATTTCCCGCCACGTTTCTGTACAGCCCCTTGCCTATGCGCTCCGCGTGCCCCATTTTTCCAAGCACCCTGCCGTCGGGGGATATAATACCCTCCACCGCGTTTACGCTGCCGTTGGGATTGAACGGACTCTGCATTGTTGGCTTGCCGTCGAGGTCGACGTATTGGGTAAAAATCTGCCCGTTTTCCCTCAACCTTTGGAGCGTAGCCGAGTCGCACACGAATCTGCCCTCGCCGTGACTTACCGGAACGCTGAAAACGTCGCCCGTTTTGACGCGATTAAGCCATGCCGAGGCGTTGCTCGCAACTCTGACGCGGCTTATTGCGGACACGTGCCGACCGATATTGTTGAAAGTGAGCGTGGGAGCGTTTTCCTCCAACGCTTTTATTTTGCCGAAAGGCAACAGTCCCAGCTTTATCAACGCCTGAAATCCGTTGCAGATACCGATTGCAAGCCCGTCGCGCTTTTCAAGCAGTTCCTCCGCAGCGTCTCTCAAAGAGGGATTGCGGAACATATTTACGATAAATTTGCCGCTGCCGTCAGGTTCGTCGCCGCCCGAAAAGCCGCCGGGAAAAGCAAGTATCTGCGCTGCGGACAGCCTTTTGCCCATTTCCGCAACCGAAAACTCGACGTCAGAGGCGCTCACGTTTTTAACCACGAAAACGTCGCACTCCGCGCCTGCGTTTTCAAAAGCCTTCTGCATGTCGTATTCGCAGTTGGTGCCCGGAAAAACGGGAATAAACACGCGCGGTTTTGCGGTTTTGAAACGGGAAACGTAAATTTTTTTGGATACGAAATTTTCTTCCTCCGCCTGCCCGTATGCCGGAGCGGTTGTCGGAAACACCTGTTCGAGCCTCCCGCAAAAAGCGGTTTTGAGCGCGTCGAGAGCAATTTCCTCCCCGCCGCAGACAAGAACTCCGCTTTCGTCCAGCTCCGCGAAATATTCTGCGCGGCGGCTGTCGAAATCCTCCGCAACCACCGCAAGTATGTCGCCGTAGGCGGGGCGGAAATGCTCGGCTTCGAGACGGTCGAGCTTAGCCCCCAAATCGTTGGCAAAGAGAGACTTGACAAGCGCGGTGATTGCGCCGCCCTCCTCTACGACGGCGGTATGCAAAATTTTGCCGTTGAGAATTCCCTCGTAAACTTCTCCGTAAATTGCTTTCAGCGCGGCATAGTCGGGGCGTCCCCAAGAGTTTTTCGGCACTCTGAAACGAACTACTTTTCCCGCACGCTCGAATGCGTTGTGAACAAAAGCGTTTTCCTTTGCTATACCCATGCCGAAAGCTATGAGAGTGGGGGGCACGTCCAAATTTTCAAAGGTTCCGCTCATGCTGTCCTTGCCGCCTATTGCCGCAGTTTCCAGCCCGAGCTGCGCGTCAAGCGCGCCAAGCAGCGCGGACAAAGGCTCTCCCCAGCGGTCGGGCGCGTTGCCGGGTTTTTTGAAAAACTCTTGCAGAGTAAGCCTGATTGTCAAGGGATTTACGCCGCAGGAGACCAGCTTGGAAACGGCTCCCACAACGGAATAAACGGCTCCCGTAAAGGGAGATTTTTCCATCAAATCCGTATAAAGCGCGAAAGACGAACAGGTTATCGTAGAGGTGTAGCCCGAGCCTACGGGGGGCTTTGAAGCCATCACCGCCGCAGGCGTGAGCTGATTTTTTCCGCCGAAAGGCATGAGAACGCTAGCAGCGCCTATGGTGGAGTCGAAAACCTCGCCCATGCCCTTGCGCGAACAAACGTCAAGACGCGAAATTCTTTCTTTCAAAGCCGACTCGGCGCTTTTTTCAAGCAATTTTACCGTAACGTCGTCGTCTGTCGAAAAATAATCGCGCAAGCTTTCGCAAATTTCCGCGTCGGTGCTTTGTCTGACTCCGTTTGTATCCAGAAAAGCCCTGTCGATGTCCGTTATCGTCTCTTCTCCGTAGGTCATGACGAGACGGGGTTCCTCCGTAACTTCCGCAACCTTGACGCACTTTAAGTTTTCGTCGGAAGCAAGTCTCATAAATTCTTCCGCGTCGCTTTCGCTTACCACCACAGCCATTCTCTCCTGCGATTCGCTTATGGCAAGCTCCGTGGCGGTAAGCCCTTCATACTTTTTGTTTATTCTGTCAAGATAAATGTGCAGACCGTCGGCAAGCTCGCCGATTGCCACGCACACTCCTCCCGCGCCGAAATCGTTGCATTTGAGCACAAGCCGTGACGCGCGGGGATTGCGGAACAATCTTTGCAGCTTTCTCTCCTCGGGAGGGTTCCCCTTCTGAACCTCCGCGCCGCACGTTTCGACGCTTTTGACGTCGTGCGACTTGCTGCTGCCGGTAGCTCCGCCGCAGCCGTCGCGCCCCGTGTCGCCGCCCACCATAATAACCGCGTCGCCCGCGCGCGGCTTGCGCCTGACGACGTTTTCGCGTCTGTTGCCGCCTATGACATAGCCCGTTTCGAGACGCTTGGCTTTGTATCTGTCGTTGTAAATCTCGGCGACTATACCCGTAGCAAGCCCTATCTGATTGCCGTAGCCCGAAAAACCCGCAAGAGCCGTCGTCGTGAGCACACGCTGAGGCAGCTTGCCCGGCAAAGTTTTTTCCACAGGCTCGTCGGGCGTGCCGCAGCCGCTGACGCGCATAGCCTGATAAACGTATGTTCTGCCGCTCAACGGGTCTCTGATGGCGCCGCCGAGACAGGTCGCCGCGCCGCCGAAAGGTTCTATTTCGGTGGGGTGGTTGTGAGTTTCGTTTTTGAACATGATGAGCCACTGCTCGTCCTTGCCGTCCACGTCCACGTCCACAACAACCGAACACGCGTTGATTTCGTCGCTCTCGTCAAGATTGTCAAGCAAGCCTCTCGACTTCAACTCCTTTGCTGCGATTGTGGCAATGCTCATAAGACATGGAACCTTGTCCCCGTTGACATTGTGCTTTTCAAACAGCTTTTTGTACTGCTCCCAAGCGTTGTGTATTTCCGGATTGTCGGAAAGAATTTTAACCTCCCCGAGCCTTGTGGAAAAGGTAGTGTGACGGCAATGGTCGCTCCAATAGGTGTCCACGACTTTAAGCTCGGTCAGAGTGGGCTGCCTGCCTTTTTTGATGAAATAGTCCCTGACAAACCTCAAATCGTCCACCGTCATGGCAAGCCCCGTTTCCGCATGGAAGCGTTTCAAGCCGTCCTCGTCCATTTCGTTGAAGCCGTCAAGCTCCACCCGCATTTTCCCCACGGGCTTGGCTGCGTCCTTCAAGGTTTGCGGCATTTCCGTCGTCCCTTCGCGGCTGTCCACCGGATTGACGAGAAAACGCTTGATTTTTTCAAACTGCGCATCCGTCACGCCCTTGAAAACGTAAACCTCCGCGCATTTCACGACAGGTCTGACACCCCCCGTCAAAAACTGCACGCACTGCATTGCCGAATCGGCGCGCTGGTCGTACTGCCCGTCAAGAAACTGCACGACGAGCATTTTTTCGTCCCGCCCTACGCGCACATCGTAAAACACCCTGTCCGTATTAGGCTCGGAAAAAACCGACTCTACGCTGTCTCTCATCTGACGTTCCGTCAAGCCCTCGACGTCGTATCGCAAAAGTCTGCGCACACCAGAGGGGCTTATACCCAGCGTTCTTTCTATCGACGAGCGGATTTTTGCCGCGGGCACGTCGAATTGCTCCTTTTTTTCAACGAAAACTCTGTATATCATAAAAACCTTAAACCAATCCTATGTCGGCGCGGTATCTTGCGCCCTCGAATCCAACCTTGTCAATCTGTCCGTAAACCTTTTTCCGAGCCTTGTCGAGGCTTTCGGCAACGCCCACGACGTTGAATACCCGACCGCCGTTTGTTTTCAGCCGCCCGCCGTCAAGCTTGGTGCCGGCGTGTATGAGTCTGACGCCGTCAAGGTCGCCTATACGAATTTCCTTGCCCTTGACCACGTTGTCGGGATAACCGCCGTCGGCTACCACAACGGTAAGCGCCGTTTCGTCGCTCCATAAAACTTCCGTACAGTCCAACCTGCCCTCAATCACGGCGTTGACTATTTCAAGCAAATCGCTTTTTAAAAGCGCAAGCACGACCTGCGTTTCGGGGTCGCCGAAACGCGCGTTGTACTCCACCACTTTCAGCCCTCCGCTTGTTTTCATGAGTCCGAAGTAAAGCACGCCCTTGAAAACGATTCCCTCCTTTTCAAGACCTTTGAGAGTAGGCAGCGCGATATTTTGCAGAAACTCTTTTTTGTCCTGCTCCGAAAAATACGGCGTGGGCGCAAACGCTCCCATACCTCCCGTGTTGGCGCCTTTGTCCCCGTCATACGCTTTTTTGTGATCCTGCGACGCGGGCATGGGCAGAAGGGTTTTTCCGTCGCAGAAAGCCAGCACAGTGACCTCTCTGCCCGTCATAAACTCCTCCATAACCACTTTTCTTCCCGCATTTTCGCCGAATTTTAGGTCAACCATAACGCTTTTCAAAGCGTCAAAAACCTCTTGACGGGTTCGGCAGATGACAACTCCCTTGCCCAACGCAAGTCCGTCCGCTTTGACCACAACGGGCAAATCGCAGTTCTTTGCGTATTCCTCCGCGTCTTCAAAGTCGTCGAAAGCCCTGTATGCCGCCGTCGGTATGCCGTGTCTTGCCATAAATTCTTTTGCGAAAGCCTTGCTTGCCTCCAACATAGCGGCTTTTTTGACAGGACCGAAAGCCTTGACTCCCCTTTCCGTCAGAAAGTCCACAAGTCCGCCCGCCAGCGGGTCGTCAGGCGCGACAAATACCAAATCGACGCCGTTTTTGATACAGAAATCGAAAATTCCCTCAAAATCCATAGGAGAAACGGGCGCGCAGGTCGCGCATTCGGCAATCCCCGCGTTTCCCGGCAGGCAGAACAATTTGTCAAGCAGCGGACTTTCTTTCAGTTTAAGCGCAATAGCGTGCTCCCTGCCGCCGCCTCCGATAATAGCTACGTTTATCTTTTTCATTTTGTACCCGTCAATGCTTGAAATGTCTCAAACCGGTGAACACCATGGCTATGCCGTGCTCGTCCGCCTTTAAAATACTGTCCTTGTCCCTTATGCTGCCGCCGGGCTGAACTATGGCGGAAATTCCCGCCTGCGCCGCGCGCGTCACGCAATCGTCGAAGGGGAAGAAAGCGTCGGACGCAAGCACCGCGCCCTCCGTCGGAACATTGGAGTGCTCGATTGCCTGCTCCGCAGCCCAAATACGGTTTGTCTGCCCCACGCCTATACCTATGGTCGCGCTGCCCTTTGCAAGCACAATGGCGTTTGACTTGCAATGCTTGACAACCTTCATGGCAAAACGCATGGTTTCCGTTTGCTCCGCAGTGGGACGCTTTTTGGTGACGACCTGCACGTCGTCGAAAACCTTGTCGTCGGAATTTTGAACCAACAGTCCGCCGTACACGCGTTTGAACTCGACGGTCGGCTTGTTTTTCACCGCTACGTCGGGGAGAGCCAGCACGCGCAGATTATGCTTTTTTTCCAACGCTTCGAGCGCTGCTTCGGAAAAGGAGGGAGCTATGACTATTTCGACGAAGATTTTGGAAATTTCCTCCGCAGTTTCCAAATCGATTTCGCGGTTGGCGGCGATGATTCCGCCGAAAATAGACACGGGGTCGCAGGCGTAAGCCTTTCTGTATGCTTCCGCAATCGTCGCCCCGCTCGCAACGCCGCAGGGATTGGAGTGCTTGACTGCAACCACGGTAGGCTCGTCAAACTCCTTCAAAAGCTCTATCGCTCCGTTTGAGTCGTTGAGATTGTTGTAGGACAGCTGCTTTCCGTTTTCCTGCCTTGCGTTGACTATGGAATTTGAAACGGGAAACATATCCGTATAAAGCGCAGCCTGCTGAAAAGGATTTTCTCCGTAGCGCAGCTGCTCCTTTTTCTCGAAAGCAAGCGTTAAGCTGTCGGGGAAATCAATCCCGAGCTTTTTGGCAAGATAAGCGGAAATCATACTGTCGTAGGCTGCGGTATGCGCGTAAACCTTGTACATGAGGTAAAGCCTCGTCTCACGGCTCACTTCTCCCGCTTCCAGCTCGGAAAGCGCCTTTTCGTAATCCGCGGGGTCGGTCAGCACGACCACGTCGCCGCTGTTTTTGGCGGCGCTTCTGAGCATCGTCGGCCCGCCTATGTCTATGTTTTCCACAACCTCGTCGAAGCCCTTGCCCGACATAACTTTTTGCTTAAACGGGTAAAGGTTGACTATAACCACGTCTATCGTTTGGATTTTAAGCTCCTTCAAACGCCGCATGTGTTCGGCATTGTCTCTTTTTGCAAGCAGCCCCGCATGAACTGCGGGATGAAGCGTCTTTACCCTGCCGTCGAGACACTCGGGAAAGCCGGTAACGTCGCTTATGTTGAGAGTTTTCAAGCCGGCGTCTTCAAGACATTTTTGAGTGCCTCCCGTGCTGATAATCTCATATCCCATTGCGGCGAGCCTTTTCGCCGCGTCCACGACGCCGTTTTTGTCGCTTACGCTTATCAACGCTCTTTTTTTCATGATTTTTCCTCTCGATGTATTTTCATTGGGTTTTGCACAACGCCGCCACCACTCTCGGCAGCAGCTCGTGCTCCTTTTCCAGCACCTTGGCGGCGACGCTCTCCGCAGTGTCGTCCGCGTCCAGCTTTACGCGCGCCTGTGCAATAATTTCTCCCGTGTCGGTGCCCTCGTCAACGTAATGCACGGTGCAGCCGCTCTCTTTTTCGCCGTTTTCCACGACGGCGCGGTGCACTCTCATGCCGTAAAATCCGTCTCCGCAGTATTTGGGAATAAGCGACGGATGAATGTTGATGATTTTTTTTGCGAATCTCTCCACAAAACGGGGCGGCAGGATATTGAGATAGCCCGCGAGCACAATCAGCTCCGTTCCGCGTCGAACAAGCTCGTCGCCGATTGAGGAAAACATTTCCTCGTCGGACGCAAATTTCTTTTTGTCGAACACGGCGCTGTCTATCCCGTGCTTTTTCGCTCTTTCCAGCGCGCCTATGCCCTCCCTTGACGCCACCAGCAGCACGATTTTGCCGTCAATAAGCCCGCTTTCCACTCCGTCCACGACGCTTTGAAAATCGCTGCCGCCTCCCGACGCGAATACGGCTATGTTTTTCATAGAATTACGCCCCGACCTCTGACGACTTCGCCAAGACGGACAGGCTCCTCGTTGAGAGAACGCAAGGTTTCAAGCGCCTTTTCCTCCTCCGCACCGTCCAAGCACAGCACCATGCCTATACCCATGTTGAAGGTGTTGTACATTTTTTCGTCCGAGATGCCCGAGCGTCTTTGAAGCGCCTTAAACAGCGCGGGTATTTCATAAGACGACCTGTCGATTTTTGCGGCAAGCCCTTCGGGCAAAATTCTCGGTATGTTTTCGATAAAGCCGCCGCCCGTGATATGGGCAATGCCCTTAATCGGATGCTTTTCAATCAGAGAAAGTATCGTTTTGACATATATCCTCGTAGGTCTCAAAAGCGCCTGAGCAGGGGACTCTCCAAGCTCCGCGTCGAACCTTTCCAAATCCTCTTTTACGGGAGGGAAAAGCTTTCTCACAAGAGAATAACCGTTGCTGTGCACTCCGCTGGACCTCAAACCCACAAGTCTGTCTCCCTCTTTTATCCCGCTGCCGTTGATGATTTTGTTTTTCTTGGCGACGCCCACCGCGAACCCCGCCATGTCGTAGTCGTCGTCGGCGTAAAAGCCCGGCATTTCGGCTGTCTCTCCGCCGATAAGAGCGCAGCCCGCCTGCCTGCACCCCTCGCTTACTCCCTTGACAATCATGGCCACCTTTTGCGGCACGAGCCTTGACAGCGCAATGTAGTCGAGAAAAATCAGCGGCTTTGCTCCCTGACACACAATGTCGTTCACGCACATGGCAACGCAGTCTATGCCCACCGTATCGTGCCTGTCCAGCACAAAGGCGTATTTGAGCTTTGTTCCCACGCCGTCGGTGCCCGCCACCAGAACGTCTCCGTCCGGCTTGTCGTCAAGAGCGTAAAAACCGCCGAAGGAGCCCAAATCGCCCAGCACGCCGTCGGTGTAGGTTTCCTTGACGTATTTCTTCATGAGTCTGACCGCTTCGTAGCCTCTTTCCACGTCTACGCCCGCGCTTTTGTAATCAATCGCCATAATCAACTCCTGTCTTTTTTCCGTTTATTCAAAAATAAATTTTCCCGTCTCGTCGTCCGTCACGCTGTCGGGATAATTCCCGTCGAAGCACGCCGCGCAGAAACCGCCGCCTCCGCAGGCTATTTTAAGACATTCGAGCGGAATATAGTTGAGACTGTCCGCGCCGATTTTTTTGCAGATGTCGTCCTTTGTGATTTTGCCGCCTACAAGCTCCTCTCTTGTCTGCATATCCACTCCGAAATAGCACGGATGACCGACAATGGGAGAACCGACAAGCATATGAATTTCCTTTGCGCCGTTTTTGCGCAGCAGGCTGATTATTTTTTTGCTTGTTGTTCCGCGCACTATCGAGTCGTCGATGAGTATAATTCTTTTGCCCTCTATGTTGCTGCGGAACGCGTTGAGCTTCAAGCTGACGGAGTTTTCCCTTACGCTCTGCGAGGGCTGAATAAAGGTTCTGCCTACATAGCGGTTTTTGCTTATTGCGTCCACCATGGGTATGCCGCTCACGTCCGAATAACCCTTTGCGCACACCAGCGCGCTGTCCGGCACTCCCGCCACAAGGTCCGCGTCGATTTTGAAAAGCTCCGCAAGCATTCTGCCGCACTTGTAGCGCGCTTCGTATACGGACACGCCGTTTAAAACCGAGTCGCTCCTGCTGATGTACACGTATTCGAAAATACAAAACTTCGGCTCGATGTTTTTTAAAAACCTGCTCTGCATTTCAAGGTTTTCGTCGATTACCAAAACCTCTCCGGGCTTGACGTCCCGCACAATCTCCGCGCCGATTGCGTCCAGAGCGCAGGACTCGCTCGCCGCCACAATCTCTCCCTCGGGCGTTTTGCCTATAATCAGCGGTTTGAGACCGTGCCTGTCGCGCACGGCTACAAGCTTGCCCTCCGCCATGACAAGCAGCGAAAACGCGCCGAGAAACTCCTCGCAGGCGGCGACTATTCCGCCCACAAGGTCGTCCTTGATGTGGTAGTTTATTCTCGCGGCAATCACCTCGCTGTCTATCGAGCTTTGAAAAATATGCCCCTTGTCCAGCATCTGCGCCTTGATTTGATTGGCGTTTACCACGTTTCCGTTGTGGGCTACCGCCATTCTGCCCTTTTTTCCGTAAAAAACCACCGGCTGAGCGTTGACTACGTTGCTCGAGCCTGTGGTGGAATATCTCACGTGACCGACAGCTACGGTAGTGGGCGGCAAAAGCTCAAGCTCCGCCTCCTTGAACACGTCGTTGACAAGCCCCATATTTTTGTAATAAACCGCCTTGTCTTTTTGGTAGGAAACGGCGATTCCCGCGCTTTCCTGCCCTCTGTGCTGCAACGCGAAAAGTCCGAAATACACCTTTCGCGCAAGCTCCGAGCTGTCGCGGGAGATTATTCCGAAAATGCCGCAAGCTTCCTTTATGTTTCTTTCAAGCAGAATTTTTTCCGCCATTACGCCTTTTCTCCCATAAGCCTTGCGAGCACCTCTCTGTACGCCTCCTCCACGTTTCCCAAATCGCGTCTGAAACGGTCCTTGTCAAGCTTTTCGTGCGTAACGGTGTCCCAGAAACGGCAGGTGTCGGGTGAAATTTCGTCGGCAAGCAGAATTTTGCCGTGAAAACGACCGAATTCGATTTTAAAATCGACGAGGTCGATGTTTATGTCTTTGAAATAAGCGCGCATAAAATCGTTGATTTTAAAGGCTTTTTCCTTGATTTCGTCCAGCTCCCGTTTTTCGGCAAGCCCCAGCGCGAATATGTGATAATCGTTTACCAGAGGGTCTCCCAGCGCGTCGTCCTTGTAGCAAAATTCCAAAACGGCGCTTTTCAACGGCGTGCCCTCCTTCAGTCCGAGCCTTTTGCTCAGACTGCCCGCCGCTATGTTTCTCACTATGACCTCCAACGGCACGATTTCAACCTTTTTTACCAGAGCGTCCGTGTCGGAAAGTTCCCCAATCAAATGAGTTTCGATGCCGTGCTTTTCAAGCTGCGCGAACATGAAATTGGAGCATTTGTTGTTTACCGTGCCCTTGCCGGCTATTTGCCCCTTTTTCTGCCCGTTGAACGCGGTCGCGTCGTCCTTGTAGCTGACTATAACCGCGTCCGCATCGTCCGTTTTGAATACCTTTTTGGCTTTGCCCTCGTACATCAATTCTCTTTTTTCCATATTTTTAGACTCCTTTTAGTTCGTCGATAATTCTTTCAGTCCTTGCCCTGCGGCAAAACCGTTTCAAGCACGTCCAAGCGCATCCTTTCCCTGTGGGCGACAAGCCGTTTTGCAAGAGCCGCGTCGGACAACGCAAGCATCTGCGCCGCCAGAATACCCGCATTCTGCGCGCCGTTTATCGCCACGGTTGCCACGGGCACGCCGTTCGGCATCTGAACGACGGACAGCAGGCTGTCCAATCCGTCCAACGTGGAGCTTTTGACAGGCAGACCGATGACGGGCAGCACGGTGTGCGCGGCAATAAATCCCGCAAGATGAGCCGCCTTTCCCGCGGCAGCGACAATCACCTTGACTCCGCTCTCTGCCGCGTTTTTGGCAAACTCCGCCACCTTGTCGGGAGTGCGGTGGGCGCTCATGACCTTCATCTCCGCGTCCACGCCCAGCTTCCTTAAAATTTCATAAGCGGGAAGCACCGTTTCGTAATCGCTTTTGCTTCCCATGACAATAGTGACAACCGCCATAGATTCCTTTGTTACCTCCTGAAATAAATCAAAAAAGGCAATTTCGCATGACAAAGCAAGCAGAAATTGCCCAGACGGACGGCTTGAACCGTTTGCGTACTCCCCCGCAGTAACCTGCCGAATTTCCGTCAGTCATACGCAACGTAAAATACCTGTTTATTGTAGCATATCCCCGTTTCAAAGTCAACGAAAAGTAAAGCAACGACGGCGGTAAAAGTTGTTTTGACGCTTGTTTTTGCCGCAGAAAATACAACGGACCGGTTAAACCGGTCCGTTTGACAGTTGACAATGTTTCAGGCTTGCTCTGCGCCCGTTTCTTGCGCTATGTCTATATTCACGTTGAATTTAAGCTCGACAAGTCCCTTGCCGAAAACGTAAACGCTGTAAGCAAGCTCGTAGTCGCCGCTCTCGTTGTCCTCCGCGGTCGCGCCCCACTTGGGATAATATCCGAGAGCCAAATCGCTTTCGGGCGTGGTCAGACCGTATGTGACGGAGGTTTCGTCTCCCTTGACGATAACCTTTTTCGTAATAATCAAATCCGTTGCGGCAGCGCCGTCATAGGCGATTTTGAGCATATCGCTGCCGTTTTTGAGCACAACGTCATACTCGCCTTCGTTCTGCGCCACCGTGCTTTCGCCGCTCATGGCAACATTGGAAACGGTAAGGCTGCCGCTCAAAGCGCTCACGTTGATTTGGTAATCGGTATCGTTGATTTTGACGGCGCCGTCGCCCGCTTCAAAAAGCACGATAATCGCCGAGGCGTAAAGCGCTTTGGCGTTGCTGTCCCAGTACCAGACCAAATCTCTCACGAAAACGTTGTTGCCCACAGACAAAGTCACAAGCGCCTGATTGTCGTATTCCGTACCGCCCACGGTAAAGGTCTGCGGCGCAAAATCCATATCAGCAACCTTTACGTAAAAAGCGAAATTCGCGTATTCGGCTTTTACCTGGTCGAAGGTCTTGTAGGTTTTTTCGTCCCCGCCGGTAAACTTGTTGTAAATCTCTTTCGCGCTTTCCACGGCGGCGACAGCCTGCGTGTCGATTTGTCCGTTTATCGTAAGAGCCGAGTTGACCTGAACGGGAACATTTGCCGTCACGTCGGCATAATCCTTGTAGGTCACGACGACAAAGGTATCCTCCAAAGTCAGCGCTCTGTCTTCAAAAGAAAACTGCGACGTCGCGTCAAAGCTCGTGCCGTCGTTGTACTCGGCAGTGAGCACCAGTCCCGTCGCGTCGAATTTTTCTCCCGCAACGTAAACCGTCTTTTCGGGAGCCTGCTTGACGGTCAAAGAAGTCAGAGTTTTGGCAACGACGGTTACTTCAACCTTGACGGCTCTCTCGCCGTAGGATACGACCACGAACTCGTCGTCAACGGACAGAGTGGTCTTGCTGTACGACACGTTTGCCGTTACGTCCTCCTCCGAACCGTCTCTGTAAACGGCTTTGACGGAAATGCCGGCGGATTCAAACCGCTGCCCCTCGACGTAAGAAAGCTTCGCGGGTTTGCTCACAAGAACAAGCTCCGTGACAAACTTGGTGTAAACCTTTACGCTCCAAGTCGTGGTCAGCTTGGTTTCCCCTTCCGTATATGTAACGGTGATTACCTTTTCGCCTACGGTCAGCTTGTCGGGCATAACCATATCCGCAGTCATGGACACTTCCTTGGTTTTGCCGTTGCTGTAAGTAACCTTGAGTATGCCTCCGGTAACATCAAGATAGTCGTCCACGAGATAAACGGACCTGTCCGGATTTTTCACGACCTCTACCGAAACCGGGGTCGCGTCCTTGCCTTCGCACGCCGCAAGAGCAAACGTAAACGTCAGCGCGAGCAGCAAAACGACCAACAAAAGCCTTGTCTTTGATTTCATCGATTTTCCTCCCTTTTAAGTCTCTCGACTGTTACGGTGCAACCATTATAAACGAAATCGTCTCTAAGGTCAACAAAAAAACCGCGTTTGGGCGGTTCCTGTTTTTTCCTTTGCCCGACTTGACAATTAATCTCATTTTATTTTTTTCGTTTACTCACAAAAGCAAATTTTTGCTCCTCGAATATACTCTCCTTTTTCGGCTATTGTTTTGTCAGACGTCGGGTGAAAAGCTATTTCATTGTTTTGTCACACCAAAAACCGCGACGGTATGTTAAAATAATGCTCGGAAATATTCGGGACTAACCGACAGACAAGGAGACAATCAGACAATGGGTTACGAAAACAGACAGGACATACCGGTTAAATACACGTGGGATTTGTCCGCTATTTATCCAAACGAGACGCTGCTCGAAAAGGACTGCGCGGCGGCGGGCGAGCTTATCGGCAAAATCAAGAATTACGAGGGAAAGCTGAACAACGAAAAAAGCATTTACGAGTTTTTCGAGCTGACCGGAGACATCGAGGAGCTTTTTGAAAAAGCGATATGCTACACCCACATGAAAATGGACGAGGACAGCAAAAACACCGACGTTCAGGCCATGCGGGACAAAGTTATGAGCATCTACAACAAATATTCAGTCGCCACCTCGTTCGTGCAACCGGAGCTTAGCAGGCTTGACGAAAAGACTCTGGACGAAATCATGGCAAAGCCGCAGTTCAAAAAACACAATTACACCCTGCGCAGAATCAAAGCGGGAAAAGCGCACGTGCTTTCCGCCGAGGCGGAAGAGTTGCTCACAAACGCGGGAGAAGTGACGGGATATTTCCGCGAAACCTTCGGCAGGCTGGACAACGGCGAAATGGATTGGGGAACCGTCAAGGTGGACGGCGAACCTGTTGCGCTCTCTCACGGAAGTTACAGTATGCTTATGCAAAACCCCTCGCAGGAGGTCAGAAAACAGGCGTTTGAAGCCTGGTACAAAGCCTACGAAGGGAAAATAAACACCATTGCAGGTCTTTACTGCGGCAGCGTGAGACAGGACTGCTTCTTTGCAAAGGCGCGCAAATTCGGCAGCGCCATAGAAAAAGCGCTGTTCTACGAGGAGGTTGACAGAAAAGTTTACGACAACCTCATCGACAGCGTAAACAAAACGCTTCCCATGCTGCACGAATACATGGCTTTGAGAAAAAAGGTCATGGGGCTTGAAACTCTCAATATGTACGACTTGAATTATCCCATGATTCCCGCGGCAAACCTCGCGCTTGAATTCGACGAGGCTTTCGCTTTGGTAAAGGAAGGCTTGAAGCCTTTGGGCGAGGAATATCAGGGACTGCTGCAAAGAGCTTACGACGAGCGTTGGATGGACGTGTACGAAACGCCCGGAAAGCGCAGCGGCGCTTATTCCATGGGCGTGTACGGCGTTCACCCTTACGTTCTGCTCAACTACGAAAAGACGACGCACGACGTTTTCACCATCGCGCACGAGCTCGGGCACTCCATGCACAGCTATTACAGCTGTCAGGCTCAGGGAAGAGAACAGAACAACTACACCATTTTCGTCGCGGAAGTGGCAAGCACCTGCAACGAAATACTGCTGCTCCGTCACCTGCTCAAAAAGGAAACGGACAAGGATATGCGCAAATATCTGTTAAGTTATCTGCTGGACACGATACGCACGACCATGTTCCGTCAGACCATGTTCGCGGAGTTCGAGGCAAAGGCGCACGAGCTGATTGAAACGGACAAACCGTTCAACTACGAAAGCCTGTCCGACATTTACTACGGGCTCAACAAAAAATACTACGGTCCCGCAGTGGAGCACAACAGACAGATAAGATACGAATGGTGCCGTATCCCCCATTTTTACAGAGGCTTTTACGTCTACAAGTACGCCACCGGCATAACAAGCGCCATCTGCATAGCCGACAAAATACTCAAAGAGGGCGAGCCGGCGGTAAAACGCTACAAGGAATTTCTCTCCACCGGTTGCAGTCTCGACCCCGTGAACGAGTTGAGAATCGCGGGTGTGGATTTGGAAACCTCCGCGCCCTTCGAGACGGTAGCCAAAATTTTCAAAGAAACTTTGGACGAACTCAAAGAGCTCTGCAAATAATTTTTCCGACGACAAGCCGCCCGCCAAGGGCGGCTTTTTCATTGTCAAGATGCTTTTTTGGACACGAAAAAGGACGCGGTAACCGCGTCCTTAAACAACGTCAATCGTTGAAAGCGTATTTCAAAACAGGCTGTCTCGCCGCTCTGACCTCGTCCACTCTGCCGATAATCGTTCTGTGGGGAGCTTCGTGCAGGCTCTGAGCGTCTTTTTCCGCAATTTGCCTGATTTCTCCCAACACTCTGATTGCTTCGTCGAGAGTTTCCTTGGTTTCCGTTTCGGTAGGCTCGAACATCAAATCCTCGTGCACTATCAGCGGGAAGTACATTGTTGGCGGATGTATGCCGTAGTCAAGCATCGCCTTTGCAACGTCCATGGCGGAAACTCCCTTTTCGTGTTTAAGATTTTCCAAAGTCAGCACGAATTCGTGCATACACACTCTGTCGTAAGCAACGGGATAAAACTCTTTGAGTCCCTCCATGAGATAATTTGCGTTGAGCACGGCTTTCTGCGCGGCGTCCTTTATGCCCTCCGCGCCCAACGTGTCGATATAAACCGCGGCGCGCAGCGCGACAAGAAAATTGCCGTAAAAGCACTTTACCTTGCCTATCGACAAGGACTCGTCGTAGCCCTCGGGCTTTTTCCCGAATACGGGCGCGGGCAGGAAGGACGCAAGAATCTTTTTGCAGCCGACGGGACCGCTTCCCGGACCGCCGCCGCCGTGGGGCGTACTGAATGTTTTGTGCAGATTGAGGTGTATTACGTCAAACCCCATGTCTCCCGGACGCACCACTCCCATAACGGCGTTGAGATTGGCTCCGTCGTAGTAGCACAGCCCTCCCGCATTGTGCACGATTTCGGTTATTTCCAGTATGTTTTTGTCAAACAAGCCAAGCGTGTTGGGGTTTGTCAGCATAAGCCCCGCAGTGTCCTCTCCCACAAGGGATTTTAGCGCGTCTATATCCACGCCGCCTTCCGCGTTGCTTGGCACCGAAACTATTTCAAAACCGCACATATGCGCGCTTGCGGGGTTTGTGCCGTGCGCCGAATCGGGCACCAGAATCTTTTTGCGTTTCAGGTCGTTTCTGTGCTCGTGATATTTTTTGACCAGCATCATGCCGGTAAATTCGCCGTGAGCGCCTGCTGCGGGTTGAAGCGTAATGGCGTCCATACCCGTGATTTCGCACAGCTTGTCGGAAAGCCCGTCCAAAACCTCGACGCAGCCCTCAGCGTTTTCAAAGCCCTGCAAAGGATGTACGCGCGTAAAGCCCGACAATGCCGCCACGGCGTCGTTGACGCGGGGATTGTACTTCATCGTGCAGCTGCCGAGCGGATAAAAGCCGTCGTCCACGCCGTGAGCCTTTTTGCTGAGAGCGGTGTAGTGACGGATAACGTCTATTTCGGACACTTCGGGCAGTCTCGCCTCCTGCGCGCGGCGGGGCGCGTTTAAAGCGACCGCGGGCACGTCGCACTCGTCCAGAAGCACTCCCGTCCTGCCCTTTACGGATTTTTCAAAAATCAACATTTCATTTCACCTCCGCGAAAGCGTCCGCAACCGCGTCGAGTGCGCACTTGGACGCTTTTTCCGTCGCGCACCACACCGACGTGCCGTCGTCAAGACGCAAACCGCCGAGTATGCCCTTTGCGGCAAGCGCCTTTTCCAGCCTTTCGTCGTATTTGTCCGTTTCGATGGCAAATTCATGGAAAAACTCGCCGTCGAATTTAAGCTTCACGCCTTTGACCTCGGTCAGACGTTTTGCAAGATAATGCGCTTTGGAAACGCACTGCTCCGCAACCTGTCTCATGCCCTCGCGTCCCATAACGGCAAGGTAAACGACCGCCGTCAGGGCGCACAGCGCTTGGTTGGAGCAAATGCTGCTCAACGCCTTTTCGCGCCTGATGTGCTGCTCCCGCGCTTGAAGCGTGAGTACGTAAGCGGTTTTTCCGTTTTTGTCGACGGTCTGTCCCACCACTCTGCCGGGCATTCGTCTGCTCATCTTGGAGTCGCAGGTGAGGATTCCCAGATAAGGACCTCCGAAGGCAAGCGGCATACCCAAAGGCTGACCGTCGCCCACGGCAATATCCGCGCCGCACTCCTTTGGCGTAACAAGCACCGTTGCGGAAACGGGATTGAATATGTAAACAAACTTGGCTCCCTTTTCGTGCGCCTTGTCTCCCACCGCCTTCATGTCCTCTATCAATCCGAAGAAATTGGGCGACTGCGCCACCACGCACGCGGTGTTGTCGTCCAAGGCTTTTTCCAGCGCGTCAAGGTCGGCAAGGCCGTTTTTGTGGGGAATTTCCACCAATTCGAAGCCCGAAGCGTAGGCGTAAGTTTTTGCCACGGCAACGGTTTCGGGATTGACCGCGCCGAGAACCAAAACCTTGCTTTTCTTTTCGCAAGCCATAATCATGGCTTCGCCGACGGCGGTGCCCACGTCGTAAACCGAAGCATTGGAAACATCCATGCCGGTAAGTTCGCACATGAGCGTCTGATATTCGAATATGGTTTGAAGAATACCCTGACTTATTTCGGGCTGATATGGCGTATATGCGGTTACGAACTCGCTCCTTGCCGCCAGCGACCTGACCGCAGCGGGTATAAAATGGTCGTAAGCGCCGCAGCCTCTCAAAACGGTGTCGAACACCTTGTTTTCGGACGCCGTTTTCTCGTATTTGCGCTCGACAGCCGCCTGACTCATGCCCTGCCCCAGCCCGAGCTTTTTGAGCATAAGCTTTTCGGGCACGTCGGCGTAGAGAGCGTCCAGACTGTCCAAGCCCACTGCGTCAAGCATGGCTTTTACGTCCGCCGAGGTGTGCGGAGTATATTTACTCATTTTTCACTCCTTTAAAAAACAGAATCCGTCCTTTCCCCGACGGAATCTGTCTTTTCAAATAAAAATTAAAGCGTCTTGATAAATTCGGCGTACTGCTCGGCGTTCATAAGCCCGTCTTCCCTGCCGGTCATTTCCACTTCGACAATCCATGCTTCGTCGGAAGCTTCGTTGATTTTTTCGGGCGCGTCGGCAAGCTCTTCGTTCACCGCCACAACCTTGCCGCAGACGGGGCTCAAAACCTCGCTGACCGCCTTGACCGACTCGATGTCGGTAAAAGCCTTGCCGCACTCGACGTCGCTGCCCAATTCGGGAAGATTGACGTAAACTATGTCGCCAAGCTCCTGCTGCGCATAGTCGGAAAGTCCTATCTGCGCCTTGCTGCCTTCGATTTTTACCCACTCGTGGGATTTGCTGAACAATTTTTCCATTTATCTGTCTCCTGAATAAATTTTTATTTCAACCTCTTTTATAAAAAGGCATTTTTACGACTTCGGCTCTGAGTTTTTTGCCTCTCACGTCTATGACGACCTCTGGCTCCTCATAGCTTTTTTCGATTCTCACCATGGCAAGCGCGTGCTGAAACGTGGGAGAGTAGGTGCCCGTCGTAACTACGCCGATTTTTCTGCCGTCGGACGCGGCGAACACCTCGCAGCCCTCTCTGGCAATCCCCTTGTCGATAAGCTTCACGCCCTTGCGCTTGAACTGCGCGGGGCGCTCCTCCAACGCCCTTTTGCCGATAAAGTCCGGCTTGCCCATTTTCAAAGCGAATCCCAGCCCGACCTCGTGGCCGAGATAGTCCTCGTTCAGCTCGTGGCCGTATAGAGGCATGCACGCCTCGAATCTCAGAGTGTCTCTCGCTCCCAGACCGCAGGGCAGAATGCCGTATTCCTTGCCTGCGTCGAGTATTTTTTCAAAAATTTCTGGAGTCCTTTCCGCGGGGCAGTAAATTTCAAAGCCGTCCTCGCCCGTGTAACCCGTGCGGGAAACAATACATCTGCCGTCGGTAACCCTGTCGCTGACCTTGAAAGTATAGTATTTTTCGGGTATTTCGCTTTCGGGCAAAATTTTGCGCAAAATCTCCTCCGATTTGGGTCCTTGCAGCGCCACCTGACCGGTTTTTTCCGACAGATTTTCAAAGCGGGTGCCGTCAAGCAGACGGTTTGACACCCAAGCCGCGTCCTTGTCGCAGTTGCCCGCGTTGACTACCAGCAGGTATTTCTCCTCCGAAAGCCTGTAAACCAACAGGTCGTCCACCTCGCCGCCCCTCTCGTTGAGCATCATGGTGTACCTGATTTGTCCGTCGCAAAGCCCCGTCATGTCGTTGGACATAAGCCTCTGAATTGTGTCGAAAGCGCTTTTTCCTTCAAGCAGAAACTCGCCCATGTGACTGACGTCGAACAAGCCTGCCGCGTTGCGCACGGCGTTGTGCTCTGCAATGAGTCCCGCCCCGTACTGCACGGGCAGCTCAAAGCCGCCGAACTCCACAACCTTGCCGCCGTGATTTAAATGATTCTGATACAACGGTGTTCTTTTAGCCATAAATTTATATGCTCCTTTGGACTCTGAAATCAGAGAAATATTCCGCAATAGATTATATCAAAGGCAGGCTCAAAAATCAATCGTTTTCGGGCAACCTTTCGCGCAGCCGCGCATTAAATTTGACGCCGCCCGCGTCGGGCGGGTCAAGGCGTGCGTCTTGCCGCGAAAAGTCCCCGAACCCGACGCTTATCGTATTGTTTTTTCCCGAATTATATTCGTCGGCGCGTCTATAAAAAACAGCGTTCTTTTTTAACAATCGCTTGTCAAAATCTTGATTTTGTGCTAAAATAAAAAAACCGCATTTACCTTTGCGGTCAATCTAAGGAGAGTAGAAATTGGATATTTTTGAAAAATGCAAGCGTATTCCCATCGCGGACGAAGCCAAAGCGGCGGGAATATACCCCTATTTCCACAGTCTTACAAGCAGACAGGACACCTCCGTTCAGATGAGCGGGAGACAGGTAATAATGTTGGGCTCCAACAACTATCTCGGGCTGACCTCCCACCCCGAGGTGACGGAAGCGGGGAAAAGAGCGCTTGACAAATACGGCTCGGGATGCAGCGGCAGCCGTTTTCTCAACGGCACCATGGATATTCATATTGCGCTCGAACGCGAGCTTTCCGACTTTTTGGGCAAGGAGGATTCCGTCACTTTCGGCACGGGCTTTCAGAGCAATCTCGGCATTATTTCCGGCATAGCGGGACGCAACGACATAGTTTTCTGCGACCGCGAAAACCATGCCAGCATTTATGACGGCAGCAGACTCAGCTACGCCAAGTTTGTAAGATACGCCCACAGCAACATGGCGGACCTTGAAGCAAAGCTGTCCGCCGCGGCGGATTCCTACGGCAAGCTCATAGTCACCGACGGAGTTTTCAGCATGAGCGGCGACATATGCAAGCTGCCCGAAATCGTAGCGCTTGCAAAAAAATACGGCGCACGCGTCATGGTGGACGACGCGCACGGGTTGGGAGTGCTGGGACGGTACGGAAAGGGCACTGCGGAATACTTCGGCTTGACGGAGCAGGTCGACATAATCATGGGCACCTTTTCCAAGTCGCTTGCGAGTCTGGGAGGTTACATGGCTGCGGACGCCGTCGTCTGCGAATATATCCGCCACGCAAGCCGTCCGTTCATTTTCAGCGCGAGCATGACTCCCGCAAACGTGGAATGCGCGCGCGCTGCGCTCGGAGTGCTCAAACGCGAGCCGGAGAGAGTAAGTATGCTGTCGGAAATAAGCGACTACATGAGAGGACTGCTCAAAGGCTACGGAATCGCAATAAAAGAAAGCTCCACGCCCATTATACCTATATACACCTACGGCGACGCCAAAACCTTTTACGCCTGCAAGCTGCTGCTCGAAAAAGGCGTGTACGTAAATCCCGTGGTCAGTCCCGCCACTCCCGTAGGAGAGGGACTGCTGAGGACAAGCTACACCGCAACGCATACGAAGCAGCAAATGGCTCTCGCAGCAAAGCTAATCAAGGAAACGTTGGACGAGCTTTCGGATTTTTCCGAAGAGGATTTTTCCTCGCAGGCGCGTTCCTGAAAACAAAAAGCCGCGTTGTACAACGCGGCTTTGATTTTTCCATACAAAAACGGCCAACCGAAAATTACTCCGTTGCCGCCTCCTGCGCGGCGCTTTCGGCAGCGCAAGACAGCTCCTCCTTTTCCGTCCGCTCTTTTTCGGCGTTTTCCTCCTGCAAAGCGCGCCTCAAAAGCGACTTTATGTAATCGCTCTTGTTCTTTACATCCTTCAAGGCTTCCAAAATATCCTTGTCCTTGACAACGTCGCACCTGAAAACGACGTTTTTGACCTCGTTTTCGGGCTTAGGCGTCGGGCGTTGGGCGTAGTACATCCTCAACGCGCCGATATTCATGTCGTACAAACCGCTCATCGGTATAAATTCCCTTTTCATAACCTGTCAAACCTGTGTTTAAAATTTTTTGTAAAACGGATAAAATTTTCCGCGTCGTGGTAGAGATTGCCTTTTTTGTTCCAGATAAGTCCTATGCTCAGATTTATGGGCTTTTTGAGCGGTATGGCAATAATTTCGGGGTCGTTCTCCGCCACCTGATTGAACAAAAACGCGCCCACGTTGTTAAATTCCAGAAATTTTTTTATCGTGTAGAGCTGATTGGAGCAAATCATGACCTGCGGCTCCACTCCCGCGCAGGCAAACGCCTTTTTCACGTAAATATGCTGATAAGAATCCGACTTGAAAAGTATGATTTTTTCGTCCTTCAAATCGGCGAAATCAACGCTGTCCCTTTTTGCCAGCCTGTGCCCCGCGCCGACGCAGAAGCAAAGCTGCGTGTCGCAAATATGCAGTGTGTTGAATTTTTCCGACGGCATCTCGTCAATGATTGCAATCCCCAGGTCAAGCGTGTTGTTTTCCACGCTCTTTGCAACCTGCAAGGAGCCTGACTCCTGCATTTCCACCTCTGTTTCGGGATATTTCTCCTTGTAAGCGCTGAACATAGCGGGAAACAGAAAGGTGCCCACCATGGACGGAACGCCTATTTTGATGTGGTTGAGATTGTTTCCGAGGTCCTTCATCTGCGTGGAAAGAATGTCCACCGCGCCCAGAATATCCGTGACCTTGTCGAGAAAATACTCCCCCTCGTCGGTTAAAAGCAGCTTGTTGTTCTGACGGTAAAACAATTTCACGCCGAATTCGGTTTCCAAATCCTTGATTGAGGAGGAAATCGCAGGCTGCGAAACATACAGCTCCTCCGCCGCTTTGGTAATATTGTTGTACCTGCACACCGTCATGAAATATCGAAGCTGCGAAATTTTCATCTTAACCTCACGCCTTCAAATTCGGGCATGAATATTATAACAAAAATTTATAAATAAAGCAATGTTTTTTCGGGCTTTATAAAAAAAATCAATGGCCGCATTATATTTTCGGATAAGCAGCAACGCTTTACAAACGACGGCTCATAATTTAAAATAAGAGCATGGAAAAAAGCGTTAAATGTTGTTACCTCGTATGCGCCGGCGAAATGAAAACGCCTCTAAACATAGAAAAAAAACCTTTCGACAAAATCATTGCGGTGGACGGCGGCTTGAAAAGACTCAGACAGGCGGGTATAGTCCCCGACCTGATTGCGGGAGACTTCGATTCTTTGGGATTCAAGCCCGAAACGGGGAAATTGCTCTGTCTGCCCGTCGAAAAGGACGTAACCGACTCCTATGCCGCCGCCATGTCGGCGGCGGACGAGGGGTTTGAGCGCATAATTATATTCGGCGGCACGGGAGGACGCACGGAACACACCTTCGCCAACGTGCAGCTGCTCGCGGCTCTCGCAAAACGCGGAGTCAAGGGCTTTCTCGCGGACGACGGACGCACCATGTTTGTTTCCGACGGCGGAACGACGAAAATCGCCGCGCGCAAAAGCGGATACGTTTCGGTGTTTTCGCTCGACACCAAATGCGAAGGAGTAACACTCAAAGGACTCAAATATCCTCTTTCCGGATACACGCTGACAAACGAATTTCCGATAGGAGTTTCAAACGAATTTATCGGGCAGACGGCGGAAATAATCGTAGAAAAAGGCGTTTATCTCGTTGTCGCGGAGTGCAGTCCCGATGATTTTTCATAAATAATCCCGCTTCCGTGTCGCCAATATACATTTTTTTTAAATATAATAAACTAAAAGTCGTCGAGCGCCGTTTGAAGGGAAGAAACGCCGATAACGGAGCTTTGAAGGGAGCGCGCAATGCTTAAAATAAAAAACGATTTCAATACGGTCAGATGGTGGCAGTTTCCCATGCTGATTGTCGCGGGCATTGTCAACGCGACGGGAGTGGCGCTGTTTCTGCTGCCCTCGGGAGTGCTGGACGGGGGCTTGTCGGGTACCGCCATTCTGCTGTCTAAAATCACGCCGCTGCACGTAAGCTTGTTTCTCGTGATTTTGAACGTCCCGTTTTTCCTTTTCGCTATTTTCAAACAGGGTCCTGCAATAGCAGCCTGTTCTTTGGTCGCCATCCTCTCCTATTCGGGCATGACGTGGGTGTTTCAGACGGGGTTGGGGCTGACAGCCAAAATGTGGGAGCTTGTCGGTCGGGACGTTTTTCTCTGTTCCATATTCGGCGGCATAATTTCTGGACTCGGTTCGGGGCTGACTATCCGTTTCGGCGGCGCAATGGACGGCGTCGAGGTCATGGCGGTGCTGTTCGCAAAAAAAATAGGCGTGACCGTCGGTCAGTTCGTCATGATTTACAACATAGTCATCTACACCTTGGCGTGCTTTTTGCTCGGCAATTTCAGCGTCGGACTGTACTCCATTGTTACCTACGCAATCGGTCTGAAAGCCGTGGACTTTGTGGTTGACGGCTTCGACAAGGGAAAGGCGTGCATAATAATAACGCAAAAAGGCGACGAAATGGCTTCCGTTATATGCCGTGAAATGGGCAGAGGCATCACCCTTCTCGACTCGAAGGGCTTTTATTCCAAAGAAACAAGAACGATGATGTACTGCGTCGTAAACCGTTTTGAAATCGGCAGGCTGAAAAAACTTGTAAATCAGGTGGACGACACGGCATTCGTCACCATTTCAGAGGTGAGCGAAGTCATGGGCACGGGCGTGCACCTGCGCAGAAGAAAGCGCGGAGAGGATACTCCGTCGCATATGTCCGACCTTGCGGAGGCTCCGCCCGAGTCGGAAACCGAGGAAACCCTTAACGCCGCCGAGGAAACCGCCTCCTGAAAATTTAAGCAATCCAAAAGCCCCCGCCGTCAGGCGGGGGCTTGTTTTATTTTATTCGGCGGGGTCTCCGAGTATATCCCACGGCGTAAGTATCGCCAGCAGTCTTTCGTCCCTCCTGCCGTTGTCGGTCAGAAATATCATGCGCAGCTTGGAATTGTCTCCGCGCCGTCTGAACAAAAGTCTGACGTCGAAAAGCTTGGCGTTTTTAGGCACGAAGGCGTAGCTTCCGAACACGTCGTCGTCAAGAGAAATCAGCTCCTTCAAATCGTCGAAAACCGTTTCCTCGCTTATTTTTATTCTGTTTTTCCTCATGACTGCCTTAAAAACCGCGTTGGCGCTGAAAACGCCCGCCACCCTTCCCTCCGAAAGCACGGGAACGTGGGAAAAACCTTTTTCAAACATTTCGCGCATTACGGGCAACACACGGGTTTGGGGAGAAGCGGTCAGCACTCTTTCAATCCTGACCGCGATTTGCAGACAACGCTTGGGATGTTCCAGCTCGTCGAGCATGAAATCCAGAAATTCAAGCATTTTGGCGCTTGGCTCGACGATATAACTGCCGTCAAGGCGCGGATTGTGCGATATGACGTTGCGCACCTCGCGGCAATAATTCAGTTCCGTCGCGTATTTTCCGAACTCCCGCGTGTTGGCAAGAAAAATCAGAGGGCTGTATCTGCCGCAGTCGAATTTTTCCTCCGTGAGGTTTTCAAGACGGTTGTATTTATCCAGAAATTCGTTTGCTCTGCTCATAATAACTCCGACGCGCAATGCTTCTTTTTTTATATTATAAGACTTTTTTCCGTTCGACGCTATTATTTAAATACATTTCCGCGAAAGATTCCTTTATTTACGTTTAAACGCTTTTTTCCTCTCCCGCTTTTCGGTTGAAAGCGCGCGCAGCGCGTTTAAAATTGCGATGAACGCCACTCCTACGTCCGCAAACACCGCCCACCACATGGTTGCCAAGCCCAACGCGGACAGCAACAAAACGGCAACCTTTACCGCTATCGCAAACCATATGTTTTCATAAACTATGCGCCGCACTTTTTTGCTAAGCCAAACGGCGTCGGCGACGCGCATGGGTTCGTCGGTCATAATTACCACGTCAGCCGCCTCGATTGCCGAGTCCGAGCCGACTCCGCCCATGGCTATGCCCACGTCCGCCCGCGCCAGCACCGGCGCGTCGTTCAAGCCGTCTCCGACGTAAACAAGGGTTTTGCCCGACGTCTTTTTTCTCAACAGTTCTTCGAGTCTTTCCACCTTGTCCGCGGGCAAAAGCCGAGCGTAAACCGCGTCCAGTCCCGTTTTTTCCGCAACCTCGCGCGCAATCGCCTCGTTGTCCCCCGAAAGCATAACCGTGTTTTTGACTCCCGTGTTTTTCAATCGGGCTATTGCCTGCGCGCTGTCCCGTTTGATTTTGTCCTTTATGACAATGCTGCCCGCAAATTTGCCGTCAACCGCCACGTACACCGTGGTGCCCGACGTTACCGTTTCTTTGAACTCTATGCCCAACTCACGCATGAGCAGCGCGTTTCCCGCAAGAACAGCGTGCCCGTCAACCGTTGCGCTTACGCCCTTGCCCGCCGTTTCCGAGATGTTTTGCGCATGTCCGTCCGTTTCGCGACCGTACCCGTTTACTATCGAAAGGGCTATCGGGTGCGTTGAAAGACTCTCCGCGCACGCGGCGTAAAACAATACGCTCTCCTTGTCGAATCCGTTTTCGGCGTTAAGCTCCGCCACCTCGAACCGCCCTTCCGTCAGCGTGCCCGTTTTGTCGAACACAACCGTTTCGGTCTTTGCGAGAGCTTCGAGATAGTTGCCGCCCTTGACCAGAATACCCATTTTTCCCGCTCCGCCGATACCGCCGAAAAAGCTCAGCGGCACCGAAATGACAAGGGCGCAGGGACAGGACACCACCAAAAAGGACAGCGCTCTGTACACCCAATCATTCCAGCCGCCGCCAATTATCAACGGCGGCAGCACGGCAAGAAGCAGTGCGACGCCCACCACGACAGGCGTGTAAACGCGCGCGAATTTGGTAATAAAATTTTCACTTGAAGATTTTTTGTCGGAGGCGTTTTCCACAAGCTCCAAAATTCTGCTCGCCGTGCTCTCCCCGAAGGGCTTTTCGACGCGCGCGTAAAAAACGCCCGTCATGTTGATACAGCCGCTCATGACCTCGCTTCCGCAGGCAACCTCGCGGGGCAGCGATTCGCCCGTAAGAGCCGAGGTATCCAGCGACGAAGCGCCCTCCGTAACAACGCAGTCAAGCGGCACTCTGTCTCCCGGCTTGACGACGAGCGTATCTCCTACCGCGACGTCGTAAGGAGCAACTTTTACGGCTTCGCCGTCTCTCAATACGTAAGCGTAATCCGGTCTTATGTCCATAAGCTCGGCAATCGACTTTCTGCTCTTGTCGACGGCGATTTCCTGAAACAACTCTCCGACCTGATAGAAAAGCATAACCGCCGCGGCTTCGCCCAACTCGCCCAAAGCCACCGCGCCTACCGTAGCGACGGTCATCAAAAAATTTTCGTCGAACACCCGTCCGTGCAGAATATTGGTCAAAGCGCGCCACAGAATGTCGTAGCCCACAATCAGGTAGGAAACCGAAAACAACGCAACAGCCGCAATTTCAGCCCATTTTGCCTTAAACGCATGTTCAAAAACCATAGCCACGGCAAACAAAGCGGCGGACACGCAAATTCTTGCGAATTTGATTCTTCTCTTTCTCATAATCAAGCCCTTTTCAGACGCGTCTGACGGTTGCGGACGGCTCGAATTTCTTTATTGTTCTCACCGCGTTTGCATAAACCTCGTCGAAAGCCTGCTCGTCCGCCGCAAGCAGCATTTTGCCCGTCATAAAATTGATATTGACCTTTTCCACATTGCTTAGCTTTGACAACGCCCTTTCGATTTTTGCCGCGCAGTTGGCGCAGTCTATACCGTCTATTCTGAATGCCTTTTCCATTTTTTCGCTCCTTTTACCTATGATTCAAATGCTCCACAGCCATTTCCACAACGGACTGCACGTGGTCGTCGTCCAGAGAATAAAACACGTTTTTGCCTTCTCTCCTGAATTTGACCAGCTTGGCGTTTTTGAGATATGCCAGCTGATGGGATATGGCTGATTTTGTCATACCCAGCAGTGCGGCAAGGTCGCAGACGCACAGCTCGTTGCCGTCCAAAGCGCACACTATTCCCGTGCGGGTTTTGTCGCCCAGCACCTTAAAAAAATTTGTAAGCCCGTCAAGCAGCTCCGCGTCAGGCATAGAGCGGCGCGCCCTCTCCACAGCCGAAGGGTGCAGTTCGCTGCAATCGCATACGGGTAAGCTTTCAAACATACGTCAATCTCCTTTCAGTTGAATGTGCGTTCAACTGTCAAGCATATTATAGTTGAACATTTGCTCAACTGTCAAGCGATTTAATATATTTTATTTAAAAAATTTCAAAACTGTCTCTTATACACATCTGACGCTGCCGACGATCGCATAAGTGTAGATCT
>ENA-UAMP01000106-UAMP01000106.1-human-gut-metagenome-genome-assembly--contig:-NODE-106-length-48272-cov-9.591659_pt1 | contig 48272 bp, 53 predicted proteins | sample MGYA00243285_ERZ654501 | MGnify/ENA primary metagenome ERZ654501 (study PRJEB26926, sample SAMN06164850) | human gut metagenome | biome: ENVO:00009003; feature: ENVO:2100002; material: ENVO:00002003...
GTGGGCTCGGAGATGTGTATAAGAGACAGCAGGTAATCAGGCTACGCCCTGACGCCTTCGCCATATAGCAAAGCTATACAGCTTAGTTGTCTGATTAATCCAACCATTCCGGAACATCAACAGAATCCATCCAGTCAAATCCATCTCCGGAAGAAGAATCAGAAGGATCATCCAGCAGCGCGAAAGCGTCATCAATATCCTGAATACCTTCAATCATCAAGTACCGTTCAATCTTCCTGATAAGAGCATTACGAATAGCAGAATCATATTTCATCATGACAAGATCGCCATGGACATACTGTTCAACCTGAAGGCGCGTCCGGTATGGCATGTTAGCAAGATGAACGTTGATATCACCGCCCAGCGAATCGATATCTTTAAGCATATCAACGTATAACTGAACGGTCTTAGAAGTGTCATCCGGAACGGCAGCGTAACCGGTACGCACCGCAAAATCCAAACCGGAAAATTTTTCACTTAACCTCAAAGTAGTTTCAACTCTAGTTAATTCATAATCCAAACCGGACTCCGATTTTTTATCGTAAACCTTAACGCTGCCATTCTGGGAACGCTTGCCAAAGTAATGAGTACCATTTACGAAATTATGCTGCTTACCGGATTTATTCAGGAATACAAAATCAGACATACCAGCAGGAATATCAACCGCATAATCAATCTTATCAATCTGGCTACTGTAATGGAACTCGAATCCTTTAATTATTTCCAGCACAGCACGAACAAGCGGATTATTCCAGTGCTTGTTAGGGTTAAATTCAATTCTTAAAACCGAAAAAATATCATACTCACGTTTTGCCCCGGCTTTAGACTGTTCAATCATCCGAGCCTTATATTTACCAAGCTTAATATAAATACAATCCAAGTGTAAATGATGCAGGAAAAAATCATAACGGACACACGCGGAACGGTTAAGTAACTCATAAAACTTAACCGGATGGTACTTGTCAACAATATCATGCAGCTGATCAAGTACCTTGTCAATCTTGAAGTAACCCGAATAAGTCGCTACAACGTTATCAATGCTGTGAATATACCCGTTATCATCAGTAAGCGAATTAAAATAACTAACAGAAGCCATACCAAACACCTCCAAAAATGCCTAAAAACAATCCGAAAAGCGCTTACAGAAAAAGGGGCTTTAGGCGGATTGAAAAAAAAATAAAAAAAATAAATAATAAATTGTTTATTATTTTACAGTGAAATCTATGTATATTAAATTAAATAAATATTGCTTTAAAACAATCCTTGCCCCCCTAGTTAGATTTAAGGGGGCAAGGCTCCAAAATTGGATAAAAAAAAATTGGCTTGACAGCGAGCCTCCACCGTGGGCGTTTGACGGCTGCATGGGTCGGCGGCGCGTGTGCGCTGGCTGCCGCGCAGCGCAGCACTTGCCAAGCCGTCCCGGCATAACAGCCTACGCCCTCGGTCTCTCACTATCAAGCCGAATTTTTTCCTGAATCGTCAGAACCCGGCTCATCCTCAGAATTAGGTTCTGATTCAGCTTTGTTTTCAGAATCAGCTCCGGCATCCGGTGCAGCAGGAACATCAGGCAGCTTATCACGATTATATTCAGTACACGCAAAAGAGACTTCCGGAAGGGAAGGCGCAATAAAGCTATTAAAGTGACGGCTGTACTTGGGGATGAACGTAAGCGTTCGGGTTCCCAGCCAGAACAACAAAAAGGGTTCAAATTCATAATCATCTACAATCTTACCGCCTGAGCCGTCGGCGGAATCATTGTTAATATTTTGGTACTTCCGGATTTTTTTCCCATAGCAAAAAACCCTTGCAAAATTCTTAACAAGGTACATACAGTCAGTCAGATCACGGAGCTTTTTGTCAACGTCAAAAGTCTGTGAAAACATTACACATTTAACATAGTAATGTCGCTGGAGCTTGAAGAAGTCCCGGACAGAATCGTTAAAGTTCTTAAAATGACGGTTGTCATAAATCATTCCAACCTCATCTATCAATAGCAGAATTTTAGGCCTATGAGGGAAAAATTTAAGACGAAGCTTTAACAGCAGACGTTTAAGACCCCGGTAATCGTCAAGATCAATCGGGGTATAATTATAATCATTAAGCATAAATTTACCAATATAACCCGGTGGAATATAGTAGACGCCGGGGATATGCTCGGTAGAGTAGACAGTCCAGCCCTTCTTGAGATACTGGATAGCGTATTTGGTTAAAATCGTACTCTTGCCGGAACCCTTCTTGCCGAATATCATAATCAACTTGTACGGGTTCGTATACGGATTAGTAACGATCAGATAACAGCAGGCCATGACAAAAATAACGCCAATGACCTTAAGCAGATTAAGCAGCCACATAAAATCAACCTCCTAGTAGCCTTTACCGGCGAAGTTATAAATAACACTAAAAACAATACCTATAAGGACGCAGACAAAACAGAATACACCTATGTAATTGCTGAACACAAGAGTAAAGCAATCCCAGAAACAAGTTCCAAAAGATGTCAAAAAATTAGTAAACGAGTTCATGAGGCACCTCCTATAAAATATTACGCTTGTTTTTCTTAAGCACACAAATAAGAAAATAAACAAAAGTAATGATTATATACAAAGCTACAAGCATGCACTCAAGCTGTGCCAGTATCTTAATGCTGGCAGTGTTAGCAGGATCCAAGCCGAGGACTTCAGGAAACTCAGAACCAAACATAAACTTATAAAGGACATCAATCATAAACAACACCTACTCTCTGTTAAGAATCCGCTGGATAAGTCCGGTAAAGACATTAAACATATAAACAGTAAGCGTTCCGGTAATAGCCATAAGAACTAAAACAACCGGTACCAGAACATCCGAAGCAGTATCGAACATGGACAATATATAATCATTAACTCCGCCAATGTCGAAGTTATAAAACAATTCAAATATAAGCTGGAGCATACAATAAACCTCCTAACGATTAGAACCCCTACGGTACAATAAAACCGAAGAAGTAAACAAGGCACAGCAGAAAACCAAAAAACAAAATACCTCAACAATACTAAATTGAAAATCCGGCATAATAAGAACCTCCATCAAATAAAATATAAAGAAAAATAACAATAGCAAAAGTAAGACATAAAACAAGTCCGGGAATAGGGTTGTCATATTTCACATCTATAAACATACATATAGTATGTAAAACAAAAAAGATACTACATAATAAAAAAATTAAATCATCCATATAAAAATCATCCTTTCATTCAGAAGTAAGAGGACATCTATCAAGATATCCGAAACACAAAAACAAATCAGCCTTTAAGCAGTCGCTTAAAAATTCCAACAGCACCGCCTAAAATAGGCACAACGAGAGCAATCGCAAGAACCGGCGTTGATACGATAGTCTGGCCAATGCTGGTTGCCTGATTCATTATCCAAGTGGCACCTTCTCCGATCATGGATAAGAAAGTACCCATTGCAGTAACTTCAGCAGCAATCATAATTAATACCTCCATAATTTATTTTGCTACGTCTCTATAAACTAACCTTTAAGAAGTCTCTTAAAGATGCCGACAGCTCCGCCGAGGATAGGCACGACAAGAGAGATTGCAAGCACCGGAGTATTAACAATAGTAGTACCAATACCGGTTGCCTGCGTCATAATCCATGTCGCGCCTTCGCCAATCATAGCAAGAAATTCAGTCATAAAAAACCTCCTTTAAATCAAAGTCAACAGTTACGATTTAATATGTTTAATTCTATGAAGAATTGAAACCACAAGAGACATTAACGAAACGCAAAAGGATAACATAAGTATCCAATTACTTTTAATCAATGTAAATAAATCCGTGCAGCGTCCAAGCAGCCATTCAACAAGCTGATCAGCTTGAGCAAAATCCATAAAAAGCACCTCCTACCGGGAAAAGATAAAAGCTATCAGGAAGCCAATCAAAAACGCTGCGGCAAAGAATCCTAAAAGTGGATATCCGCGGATGATAGAAGCAGATGAAAGCCATTCAATAACCTTCTGCCAGATTTTTGGAATCCACTTGAATACTTCCAGCATATCCGGAGAGGGGTTAAAAGGCCCATCAGAACCACCTCCAGAGTGTTCATCCAAATGAATAGCAGGAGCTAATCTGTATATGAAGTTGGATATATGTACAAAAAGCATAATAACAACCTCCTATCTGTCAATCCTGATAATGTATAATGCAAGCAAAGCAAAAGCGAAAGGTACAATAAAAGATGGTAAAAAATTATTAAGTAATAAAACAACGCTCAAGGCGGCAACAACAGCACCAACGATAAGAACCCAGAATAATTTCTGCATTAATCCATTCGCTCCTTCCTGATTAAACCGCTGAATACGGCAAAACCGGCACCCAAAGTAAAGATAGGCGCAAATATGCCGGAATCAGTAACCATAGTAACCATAGTCTCATTAATGAGAGTAACGTTATTTTTAACTCCATCGGCAAATTCCAATAATGTAGTGAAGTATGCAGCATTACCCATTGACACCACATAAGTAGTTAAAAAAGATGTCAGATCTGCGATATTCTCAACACCATCGGTATCATTTTTGAGCAGCTTAATTAATGTAGTAAAATTATCAGATATATCAGCCTTAAGAGATACAATCGAGCCGACCATGTTTGAATCGTCAAAGCTGCCACCGGAGCTGGAAGGAATCTTCTCAATAATAGAATCAAGCTTTTCAATTACCGGATCAAATCGTGAAATTACAGCCTTTCGGAATGTAACGATATCATCAGATAATTGGACGTTAATATTATCAAGCTTTGTCCGGATATCTTTAGTTACGCCGTAGATGTATACCAAATACTGCGGAACGTTCGGCAGCTTAGTAACACCTTCCTCATAGATAAGATCATAATGCAGCTTATCCAGCGCGGCCGAGAGTTTATCAAAATTTCCGGAGTAGTCAGGAGCTGCAGCCGGAATTGATAAAGAACCAAGGTTATCAGAAATAAGCTTCAGGTACTGATTAGTAAGTGTAATATTTGTAAAAATACTCTTCAGATCAGCATGCAAATCTGTACGCAATGCAGATAATTTAGTATCAATATTTAAAGTTGCATTATTAAGTAAACGCAAATACATACTTAATGTAGGAACTTCAGTAGTAGATAATAACGAATAAGTACAATCAGCAAGAGAAGAATTTGAATAAATCAAATTGATAAGTGGATCCTTAGCTGTAATACCAGAACTATCAGTTGGATAATCAATAGTAATATAAGGAGCAGCATCAGAAGCAAAATAATAAACATGTATATAATCACTAAATCTTCCAGAACCTTTAGAAGTAATATTTTCATACACACAATATTTAACAGATTTCATAGTCAATGTACCCATAAAAGCACCAAAAAAAGAGTTATTTTCTGGATATTCAACAACAGCATAATCAAAAGAATTTAAAGATCCACCACGGCCAGAAGTACTAATAATATTATAATCATTTAAAAATGAATTAAGATTATCAGTTACATCTGTTATATTGCCATAAGAAGGAGTAACAAGAGGATCGCCGCCAAAACTTTTATCGTTGGTATATACAAGGGTGTAATCAGTAAATTCATGGTTGCAGGGCAATTCAAAATAACTATTATACATAGTGTTATAGTCACTCTTAAGAATCCAAGATATACCATCAACGGAAGAATAAACATAGTTATTACCTTCTCCATCAAAATAAAAACGCGGTCTAGTTACACCGTTCGGGAATCCAACCATTTTACAACGCTTCGCGGAATCGACGAATATGTAACCATATCCCTCTTTATAAAAAATGTATTGAAAATTGAAATAATAATCAGGTGTATGTACCTTGCTGGTATCAGGTTCATAAAATCCGGATATTTCATAATTAGAAAAAATACATAATAAATCATTCGGAATATAATGATAATTTGAAGCATAATCATATGTATTAAGTTCTCCAGATGCCTTATAATCCATATATGTACGCACAAGAAAACCATCTTCAAGGAATCCGGTATTATAATAATTAAATGATGAATTATTACTTTTACAAGCATATACATCATCACAGCTTCGATTATGCGAATCATCGTAGGAAGATACTTGTGCATCCCAATAATCAATAGCTTCCTTAGATGACATCTTATTATAAATAGCAGAACCAGAGCCATAGTCAATAGTAGTCATATAATAATATACATCAGAATCACTTTCAGAAATACGAAATGTGCCATATTTGGGAGATGGTAGATAAGATTTAACTTTAGAATATGAATGCCATCCAATCAAAACATATACACGCATTTCAGAAGGAGAAAACCAATAGGAAGTATAACAAGAATATCCATCAAATCTATATTCAAAAAATTCAGGACAATTACCATCAAGAACATAGCGATTACTACTATATCTATAATGTGTTAAATTAACCTTATGCTTTCTATCAATGGAATAAGCCTTACCAGCGTAAGAAAAATTAACAGTATCAGCGGTATAATCAACATCAATATCAATATCAGCCGGCAGGGTTGAGACTTCCGGAGCTGCCGCATAAGATCTAAAAGAGCCATAGCTATACACAACAAGAACAGCCACCATTAAAGCAGCCACAACAGAACATATATTTTTATGATTTCTTAAAAAATTCATGTTGCACCTCACAATATCAACAGATATAATAAAATAAAAAAAGCAAAGGAGTATATAAAATGATTTATATAATTGCATGTCAAATAGTTGTAATAATAATATTAATTTCGCGCCTAGCAGCTCAACAAAAACACATCAAAGAAATTGAATATGAAGATCAAGAGCGCCGACACCGCGAAATATTAGAAGCAATCAAAAAACTAAATAAATAAATATATCCTCCGGACTGAATCAAATCCGGAGGATCATTCTGTCGGAATCCCCGACACCTTCGGCATTTTGTTACTGAGACGTAACAAAGAGCAGCTCCCGGAATCGAACCGGGTTTATATCAAACAACATAGGTCTTGTGATGGACGCGATATAAGAGACCATTCCACTAGCTGCCCACTTTCTTACTTTTTACCCTGAATAAAAGGATGATAGCCGGAACGCGTTTTCTCGTATAGCGTTTTTAATACGATAAAACCGACCAAATCAATCCTCATCATCAGAGACTTCCACCTTCCTGGTTATCTTCTTAACCTTCGGCTGTGGAACATAAGTATGTTCATTTTTAACAATTACAACTTTACCGCATTTATTTAACCGGACAAGTAAAGCTGTATTAATCAATACGAAAATCAAAATCAAAATTGCAACCATAATCTAATCCTCCATAAAATCCATGTACTCATCCGGACGAACATCACAAAACGGGAATACCTCATGTTCTTTAATAATCTCATTGACCTTAGGAACATCACCGCAATAACTGCGACTAATAAAATGATGTCGGCCGTCCTCAAATCGAAGAACTGTCAGATTTAAAATTTCACACGCAAAGAGGAGAAGAATATTGTATGTAAAATTTTCAACGCAAGAAAAAAGTCCGTCACAACATTTATCAATTTCATTCATTGAAGAACACAGCGCATAATGCGTATCAAGCGAATATCTTAAATCCAGCTTAGAAACGTCAATAACCTTAACATCATTATCATCCTTACTTTTATCCATTCTTCACACCTCACTTTTTGCTCTTACTATCAGACTTGACAGATGAAGCATCTGGATAAGCTGCATCGAAAGGAATCGAATCAGCCGGAACGAATCCAACCGGAACTACATCAACTACCGAGAAACGAGCGGCGAAATTCTTATAATTCACACGGTCAGTTTCTTTATTGACGTAAGGCTTAAGAGCTGCGTCAAAAGTCACGTCGCACATGACACCCTTTTTCAATACAGAGAAATCAATAACTACATCATCAGGACGAGAGAATAACAGCTTATCATCATCATCCGTAAGGAATGTAAGAGTTTTAGAAATGCCTTTAGGGCCTCCCTGCGCCGTTAAATCGTACTCGGTTTCCTTGTATCCACGATACTCTAATTGTGCTTTCAAAATCATAAAAGCTACCTCCTTTAATAAAAATTGATCAGAAATAAAAAGTAAGCATATATGAAACTTAGCTTTTGCACTTATTATAGAACTGAAAAAATTTTAAAAAAATTAAAAAAAGTATTGACATTTGTGGTCTGTTAATAATATAATAGGCAAGCGGGTTGAGAAAGCCCATAACTGAATATGGGATCTTAGCTCAGCTGGGAGAGCATCTGCCTTACAAGCAGAGGGTCACAGGTTCGAGCCCTGTAGGTCCCATTTTTCAATTCAATATGGCGGAGTAGCTCAGATGGCTAGAGCACATGGTTCATACCCATGGTGTCAGGGGTTCGACTCCCTTCTCCGCTACTGACAACAGGAACTTAATGTTAATGCATTAAGTTCTTTTTTTTACCGGAAGGCAAGGAGGATAATATATGAGAGTAGGAACAGGATATGATGTCCACAGGCTGACAGAAGGCCGTAAGATGATAGTCGGAGGTGTGGATATACCTTATGATAAAGGATTATTGGGACATTCGGATGCGGATGTGCTTCTTCATGCAATAATGGATGCTCTTCTCGGAGCAGCTGCGCTTGGTGATATAGGCAGGCATTTTCCTGACAGTGATGAGCGCTACAAGGGAATATCCAGCATGGAACTTATGAAAAATGTTGCAAAAATATTGTCGGATAATAATTATGTAATAGAGAATGTAGACAGCACAATTATTGCACAGCGTCCCAAATTTTCGCCTTATATAGAAGAAATGAGGGAAAATATTGCAAAAGCACTTGGAATCGAAAAGAATCGTGTAAGTGTTAAGGCAACCACCGAGGAAGGACTTGGATTTACGGGAGCGGGGGAAGGAATTGCATCGCAGGCATCAGCGCTTATAACCACGGTTGAGAATTATGTGTATGATGATATAATGAATGAGCGCCGGAATGCGGGCGGATGTGCCGGATGCCGGGGCTGTCAGGCAGACCGGTAGTATACCATGCACTTGACAAAAGGTCAGCTTGTGCATATTCTATAACATAGTATATGCCGTAAGTGAGGAATTACGATGAGATTTAAAGATTATGTCAGAGAGCAGATAGAAGTAATAAGAGACAGAGACCCGGCGATGAAGGACGATAAAGAAGTATTTCTTTATCCTTGTTTCTGGGCAATCTGGGAGTACCGTAAAGCTCATAGATTATACGAACAGGGAAAGTTCTACAAGGCCAGGAAAATATCGCAGCGCGCCGCGAGAAAGACCGGTATAGAGATACATCCGGGCGCAACGATAGGTAAGGGACTCTTCATAGACCACGGACATGGTGTTGTAATAGGTGAGACTACGGTAATAGGTGATAATGTTACGTTGTATCAGGGCGTGACACTCGGCGGAACCGGTAAAGAAAAGGGAAAGAGGCATCCGACGATAGAGGATAACGTGATGATAAGCACAGGTGCGAAAGTACTGGGCTCATTTACGATAGGAGCAGGTTCCAAGATAGGAGCAGGTTCGGTTGTTCTTGAAGAAGTACCGCCTAATTCAACCGTTGTAGGTATCCCGGGACGTATCGTAAAGAGCAATAACGTAAGACTTCCGAATACGGATCTTGATCAGATCAATCTTCCGGATCCGGTTCTTAATGATATTAATACACTTAAGGAAGATAATGAGAAACTCAGAAATCAGGTCGATGAGATTTTAAAAAGATTGGAGAAACACGAAAATGGAAAATAAAGTGCAGTTGTTTAATACTCTTACCAGAAAAATCGAACAGTTTGTTCCTAATACGGATGGCAAAGTTTCTATGTATACATGCGGACCGACTGTTTATCATTTCGCGCATATCGGTAATCTCAGAAGTTACATTATGGAGGATGTGCTTGAGAAGACTCTCAGATATGAGGGATATGATGTAAAGCGCGTAATGAATATTACCGATGTAGGACATCTTACAAGTGATGCTGATACGGGCGAAGATAAGATGCTTAAAGGTGCTAAGAGAGAGCACAAGACGGTTATGGAAATCGCCAAATATTATACAGATGCATTTTTTTCCGATTGTGCCAAATTAAATATAAAGACTCCGGATGTGGTTGAACCGGCCACTAATTGTATTCCTGAGTTTATTCACATGATAGAAGTTCTTCTTGAAAAGGGATATGCCTATATTGCAGGCGGCAATGTGTATTTTGATACATCAAAGCTTGATGATTATTATGTATTTTCAAGCCAGAGTGAGAAAGAACTTATGGTCGGCGTGCGCGATGATGTATCAGAAGATACCAATAAACGCAATAAGGCTGATTTCGTATTATGGTTTACCAAATCCAAATTCGACAACCAGGAACTTAAATGGGACAGCCCGTGGGGCGTCGGTTATCCGGGATGGCATATTGAGTGTTCATGCATCAGCATGAAGCACCTCGGCGAATACATGGATATACATTGCGGAGGTGTTGATAATATTTTCCCTCACCATACCAATGAAATCGCACAAAGTGAGTCATATCTCGGACATAAGTGGTGCAATTACTGGTTCCATGTGCATCATCTGAATGACCGTAACGGTAAGATGAGTAAATCAAACGGTGAATTTCTTACCGTGTCCGTTCTTGAAGAAAAAGGATACGATCCGCTTGTATACAGATTATTCTGCCTGCAGTCACATTACAGAAAGCCGCTTGAGTTCACTTATGAGATAATGGACAATACCAAAGCAGCATACAATAAGCTTGTTAAACGTATCGGAGAACTTAAAGAAGACGGTGAAGTCGATAAAGCCGGATTTGATAAATATAAAACTGATTTCAAGGCTGCACTTGAAAATGATATTAACACGGCATCGGCAATTACGGTCGTATATGATGTATTAAGAAGTGATTTAAACGATGCTACCAAGCTTGCGCTTGTCAAAGATTTTGACTATGTGCTTTCTCTTAATCTTACAAGAATGCAGGGCGAAAACGCAGCGCCTAAGGCGGATGATGAACTTACTGCATTTGTCGAAGCTAAGATTGAGGAACGTAAGGCTGCCAAGAAGGAGAAAGATTTTGCAAAGGCAGATGCCATAAGGGATGAACTTCTTGCCAAGGGCGTAAGAATTAAAGACACCAGAGAAGGTGTTGTCTGGGAGCTTGTATAATATGTTTGAAGAGATGGCGGAGGCTTTTGACCTCGGAAAAATCGATCTTGCGACATATTCTCCGTTGACACTTGCTTATATCGGTGACTGCGTATACGAACTTATCATAAGGACGAGACTTGTATATGCAGGCAATGCGCCGGTAGATAAGCTTAACCGCAAGGCAAGCAATCTTGCCAAAGCAGGCACCCAGTCAGCTATGATAGAGGCATTAATACCGGAACTTACGGATGAGGAAACGGCAGCATATAAGCGTGGACGTAATGCCCATTCATATACCAGGGCCAAGAACGCAACCGCCGGTGATTACAGGCGGGCGACAGGTTTTGAGGCGCTTATCGGATATCTTTATCTGGATAAACGTTTTGAACGCATAATGGAACTTGTGAAAAAGGGTTTTGAAGCTGTTGAATGCAATGACAGCGAAAGGAAATAATATGAAACACAATGAATTTACCATAGAGGGACGTAATGCCGTTATAGAGGCCTACAGAAGCGGTAAAACAATAGACAAATTATATGTGCTTGACGGCTGTAAGGACGGTCCGGTAATGACTATTCTGCGCGAGGCGAAGAAAAGCGGTTCGATAATTAATTATGTTGACAAAGAAAGACTTGACCATATGTCGGAAACGGGACATCATCAGGGTGTTATCGCAAATGCGGCAGCATATGATTATGTTGAAGTTTCCGATATTCTTAAGGCGGCGAGAAGCAAAGGCGAGGATCCGTTTATATTTATTCTTGACGGAATAGAGGATCCGCACAATCTCGGTGCAATAATAAGAACCGCCAATCTGTGCGGTGCGCATGGAGTGATCATACCGAAACACCGTGCGGTAGGACTTACGGCAACGGTTGCAAGAACATCTGCGGGTGCGCTTAATTACACACCGGTTGCAAAGGTTACCAATCTTGCATCTGCGATAGACGAACTTAAGAAGGAAGGCCTCTGGTTCGTGTGCGCCGACATGAAAGGTGAACTGATGTATAATCTTAATCTCAAAGGTCCGATAGGTCTTGTCATAGGCAATGAAGGAGAAGGTGTCGGACGGCTTGTTAAGGAAAAATGTGATTTTACCGCGTCCATTCCGATGAAGGGCGATATAGATTCGCTTAATGCATCGGTGGCAGCAGGCGTAATGGCGTACGAAATCGTCAGACAGAGGATGTGTTAGGATGAATGACAGATATGCGAAGATGTCGGATGAAGAACTTGTTATGACATACCGTAACGGGGATTCGCCGGCGGCGGATGTGCTTGTGGAGAAATATAAAAATCTTGTCAGAATGAAAGCAAGGGCGTATTTTCTGATTGGAGCGGATAATGATGATCTTATTCAGGAAGGAATGATAGGACTGTACAAGGCTATCAGAGATTACAATCCTGAACGCGAAGCGGTTTTCATGACTTTTGCCTCACTTTGTATCAGCCGTCAGATAAGGACTGCGATGACTGCTTATAACAGGCTGAAGAACGGTCCCCTTAATTCGTATATATCGCTTGATACACCTGTAACGGATGACCTGGGAGATGATGCAAGTCTCAAAGATGTTCTGGCATCCGGCAACGAAATGAATCCGGAGGCTATTTTCATAGACAAGGACCAGGCGGCAAGACTTGAAGAGCAGTTGTATAAGAGTTTAAGCAAAATGGAACTGCAGGTGCTTGAGCTTTACAGGGAAGGCTGCAGTTACTCGGAGATAGCCGCATATCTTGGCAAAACCACAAAGACGGTAGACAATGCGATACAGAGAGTGAGGGCAAAACTCACCGGTCTTATGGAATGATTTTTTAATTTTGCTGATATTTTTAGAAAAAAATGTTGATAAATTCTGATTGATATGTTAATATCTTATTCAGATGCGCTGATGTGGCTCAGAGGTAGAGCACTTCCTTGGTAAGGAAGGGGTCACGGGTTCAATTCCCGTCATCAGCTTTATACCAAATATATACCCGCGATGCAGTAATGTATGGCGGGTTGTTTTCACATTAAGACTTATGAGGAGCAGCTTCTTATGGCAGATTTTATTCGTAAAATTAAATTATTACCAGCAGTTTTAGTATGTACGGCTGTCGTATTGATGCTTGGCGGCTGCGGCGGTTACACTATCAATCTTGTTAAGGACGAGTTTACCGTAAATGTGGGTGATGAGCTTGATATGAATATTTCAAGCTATGTCAGGGCTTCCAAGGCAATGTTGGCAGATATGACAATAGATCTGTCACAAGTGGATACGGACAAGATGGGCACTTACAATGCATCCGTCACATACGGAGAGGATGTGCGCGAATTTAAGGTTAAGGTTACTGACATTAAGGCACCGGAGATTTCGCTTAAGAGCGAGGAAATTTATTTTGAACAGCAGGGAACTCTTCAGCTTGATAATGTTGTGGCATCAGTGAAAGACTATTCGGATTATGAATACGGCTTTTCAAATGATATGACACTTGCGGACAAGGATAAAGAGATGGTTGACACACTTTCTTTTGACAGTCTCGGAGATTATAATGCGGAAGTTATAGCTAAGGATTCCTTCGGAAATATATCGGTCAGGGACTTCAGGGTTCATGTGGTGGAACCGGGAAAGATTCCGGGCGGAGCTGCGGGAATTTCCGATTACTCGGCATATATGAATACATCTGCCGGAGTTGATATCGGGGATTTGGACTCATATGATACAACTGGTGTATACTACGGACTCGGTGATAATGTTGATTCGGAGAATAACAGACCGCAGATAGGGTATTACACTAACCTTTATGATAAATACAGAGTCGATTTCATCGAGCCGCAGAGCAGTTATATATGGCTTACGTTCAATGAAATAGGTGAGAACGGCAGAACGGTCAAGATACTTGATACCCTTAAGGAAAAGGGAGTCAAAGCGGTATTTTTCGTCACACTATCGTATGTTAAGGACAACGAAGCACTTGTCCACAGAATGATAGATGAAGGACATGTTATAGGAAATTACACTGCAAGCGGCAAAGAGGTTGGAGATTTATCTCTAAATCAATTGACAAGTGAGCTTGATACGTTGTACAATTACGTTTACGAAACATTCGGATATGAAATGTACCTTTTCAGGCCACCATCGGGATATTTTAACGAGCAGACGCTTGCAGCGGCGCAGAAGTCAGGATACAGAACGGTATTCTGGAGTTATGCATATGCTGACTGGGACAGCCAGATGACTACCAGGCAGGCGCTTAGCAAGGCACTTGCCAGGGCGCACGGAGGTGCAATATATTCGCTTAGTGCGTCATCTTCGCTTAATCAGAAGATGTTGGCTGATTTGATAGACGGAATCAGGGACAAGGGCTTTGAGTTCGCGTTTTACCAGAAGAATTAGCAAGAATAGGAAAACAGGAGCAGAAGAATATGGAAAAGAAATTAAGAGTCGGCATACTTGGCGGAACAGGTATGGTAGGACAGAGATTTATCTCATTACTTGAGAATCATCCGTGGTTTGAGGTTGTAGCTATTGCTGCAAGCCCTCGCTCAGCAGGTAAGACCTATGCAGAGGCTGTAGGTGACAGATGGAAAATGACAACACCTATGCCGGAAGCAGTTAAGAACATGATAGTATATAATGTTCATGATATTGAAGAAGTAGCTTCTAAGGTTGACTTCGTATTCAGCGCAGTTGACATGTCTAAGGAAGAGATTAAGAAGATAGAAGAAGATTATGCCAAGACAGAGACTCCTGTTGTTTCCAACAACAGCGCTCACCGTTGGACAGAGGATGTTCCTATGGTTGTTCCTGAAATCAATCCGGAGCATTACGGACTTATCGAGTATCAGAAGAAGAGACTCGGAACCAAGAGAGGATTTATCGCAGTTAAGCCTAACTGCTCAATCCAGAGTTATACACCGGCAATCTTCGCACTTAAGGAATTTGAACCTACTCTTGTAGTAGCTACCACATACCAGGCTATTTCAGGCGCAGGTAAGACATTCAAGGACTGGCCGGAGATGGAGGGCAATGTAATCCCTTATATCGCAGGCGAGGAAGAGAAGAGCGAGCAGGAGCCTTTAAGACTTATGGGCAAGCTTGTTGACGGAAAAATCGAGAAGGCAGCACTTCCTGTTATCACAACACAGTGTCTTCGTGTGCCGGTACTTAACGGACATACAGCAGCGGTATTCGTAAACTTCAAGAATAAGCCTACCAAGGAACAGATTATAGACAGATGGAGAAACTTCAAGGGACTTCCGCAGGAACTCAAGCTTCCTAGCGCACCGGAGCATTTCATCCAGTATCTTGAAGAGGACAACAGACCTCAGGTAAGACTTGATGTTGATTACGAGAACGGTTTCGGAGTATCATTCGGACGTCTCCGTGAGGATTCGGTATTCGACTGGAAGTTCGTAGGACTTTCACATAATACCATCAGAGGTGCAGCAGGCGGAGCTGTATTAAGCGCAGAGCTTCTCGTTGCACAGAAGTACATTACAGCTAAATAATATTACCGGTAAGGTAATTTAGAGAGATAGCCATGATTTATATCGTGGCTATCTTTTTTTGTTCCATTCACCAGTGAAGAAAAATACCACCGACAACGTGGTCGATATGCACCATCCGATAGGCCATGCACTCCATATTCCGGCAGTGCCGTAATGTGCGGACAGAAGTATTGCGAGTGCAACCCTTAAGATGAGATCCGTAAAAGTAGTGATCATGAACCGGCCCATCTTACCGGCACCGCGCAGTACACCGTCAGCAACCAGTTTGATTGAGACTATCATGTAGAACGGCGAGATAATCTTCAAGAACTGCATTCCGGTTTCAATGGCCGACGTGCTGCTTTGCTCCATAAAAAGGAGAAGCAGGTAACGGCCGGCGACCCAATATAATATAATAAAAGGAATACATATGATCCATACAAGTTTTCCGCCTGCGAAGAAACCGGGGCGGATTCTTTCTTTTTTACCGGCACCGAGATTCTGTGCGGTATAGTTGGAAATGCCGTTGCCGAGCGTTGTGAGTGAAGTGATTACAAGGTTGTTGAGCTTTACGGCGGCGGAATAACCGGCCATGACGCTTGTGCCGAATCCGTTTATGACACTCTGGATTATGATGTTGCCGACGGAAATAAAGCTCTGCTGCAGGATGCTTGGAACTGCGATTGCGGCAATCCTGCCGAATATATGTATATCGAATATGCGGACACGCTCATCTTCATTGCACTTGAGACTGTGGAGGCGTTTAAGTACGATAATAATCGAAAGAATACAGCTTATGCTCTGGCATAAGAATGTAGCCCATGCCACACCGGCAATCCCCATATTGAATGCCTTGACAAAAAGAATGTCCATCGCAATGTTGCTTGTGGACGATATGGCAAGGAAAATAAAAGGTGTTCTGGAATCGCCCATGGCTGAGAAAATACCGGTTGCCACATTGTAGAAGAAAAGAAACGGCAGACCGAATATGTATATATTAAGATACAGAAGTGAATCGTCGATAACTTCCTTCGGCGTGTTTATAATTCCGAGAAGATTGCGGCCGAAAAGCAGACCGAATGCCATAAGTATCATACAGAGCATACCACTTGAAATCATTGTCGTGTACACGGTAGTTTTGACATCGTTGTAACGTCCGGCACCGAAGAAATTGGACACGATTACGGAGCAGCCGATGTTACATCCGAAGGCAAAAGCTATAAAAATCAAAGTGATTTCATATCCGTTGCCTACAGCGGCAAGAGCATTCTCACCTATGAATTTTCCGGCGACAAGGCTGTCGGCAATGTTGTATAACTGCTGGAAAATAATGCTTCCAAATAGCGGCAGACAGAATCTCCATAGTATCTGGGACGGTTTTCCTACTGTTAAATCCCTGTTCATGACCACACTTCCTTAAATAATCCAAATCTGATATTGACCAATAACATCTGCATGTATTATACTTTGCACTATAAAATATTAAAAATATATAATTAATATATCTGCTATATGAAATAAATATAAGGAGAGAAAAACATGTCAATTAACTTCGAGTATTACAAAATATTTTATTATGTAGCCAAGTACCAGAACATTTCCAAAGCCGCGAAGGCATTGCAGAACAACCAGCCCAATATAACAAGGGTAATGAAGCTTCTGGAAGGAGAACTCGGCTGCCAGCTTATGGTGCGCTCTAACAAAGGCGTTGCGCTGACGGAGGACGGAGAACGACTTTACGGATATGTGCAGCCGGCTGTGGAACAGCTGCAGACCGCCGAGGAAGAACTGACGGGCAGGGCAAAGCTCGGAGGAGGAGTTGTGACAATCGGAGCAAGCGAGACGGCGCTGCATCTTTTTCTTTTTGACGTAATACATGAGTATCACGAAAAACATCCTGATGTGCGTGTCAGGATACATAATTATTCCACACCGCAGGCGATGGCGGCTCTTAAGAATGCGCAGATTGACTTTGCCGTTGTGACAACACCTGTTAAAGCTGAGGCACCGATCAAGAGTAAAACAATATGCAATTTTAAAAGCATACTTGCAGGGGGCAGCAACTACATGGAACTCGCCTCCCAAAAGCGCAGTTTATCGGAGGTTGCGGGATGTTCATTCGTATCGTTGGAGAAGCATACATCGACATATGATATGTACAGCAGGTATTTTACCGAACATGGTCTTGAGTTCGCACCGGACATAGAGGTAGCAACAGCGGATCTGATTCTTCCGATGCTTGAAAATAATCTCGGAATAGGTTTTGTGCCGGAACGTGTGGCCGCAGAGGCAATCAAGGCCGGACGGATATATCCGATTGAAATAGAAGAGGGCGTGCCTAAAAGGGAGATAAGCCTTATATATGATACTAAGAGAGGCCTCAGTGCTGCAGCAGGTGAATTCAGAAAGACTCTGATGAAAAAACATATTGACATTTTATAAACTGAATAGTATTATACTAACAGACAATATTATACGACATATAATATTGCGCAAAAAATAGGAGGCTTATATGATTTTTCAACTTGGTTCCACATTGCTTGATGCATGCGTGCTTGCCATTCTTGACCGTGGGGATACCTATGGTTATGTGCTCACGCAGAATGTCAAGGCGATAGTGGATATTTCGGAATCCACGCTGTACCCGGTATTGCGGCGTCTCCAGAAGGATAACTGTCTTACTACATATGACATGGCTTTTCAGGGACGTAACAGGAGGTATTACCGTATTACGGATGAAGGCCGTGAGCGGCTGAACTTTTACAAAACCGAATGGAACAATTATAAGAACAGCCTGGATGGAATCTTTTATGGAGGAAATGGTAATGAACAGATTTGAATATCTTGGTGCGCTCAATAACTGCATACAGCATGAACTTCCGGCAGATGAATACAATAACGTGATGCAGTACTATTCAGAGTATTTTGCAGATGCCGGAATAGAGAAAGAACAGGAAGTAATACAGGAACTCGGAGCTCCGTCGGAACTTGCCAGACGTATCATTGCAGAGTACCGCGGCAGACAGCCGGGCGAGGTTAAGCTTAATGCGAAGAAGAAATTTCCGGTCGGATGGATTATTTTTATAGCGGTTGCAGGTTCGCCAATCTGGCTTGCACTCCTGTGTGTTGCAATAGGTGTTGCGGCGGCGGTGGCAGCGGTGGCGGTATCGGTTGTGGCGGTAGCGGTTGCATTTCTTATCGGAGGTGTTGCATGTGTTCTGGGTGGAATCATTGAAGCGTTCGCCAACGGCGCCAACGGCATGCTCGCAGTCGGAATAGGCTGTCTGTGTACAGGCGCGGGGGTTTTGCTTTCAATGCTCTGTGTACTTATAATCAGCTCCATAGTAAAGGGCTGCAAATCGGCAGCCGCCAGACGCAGGAAGAAAAAATATGCCGCATTTGCGGGAACTGAGAATTAGGAGGACGGACATATGAAGAAATTTTATGCAATAGCGGGAATCATAGCCGGAGTTCTTATTATTCTCGGCGGAGTGTTTACGGGCGTGGGCATTGCGGCCGGCGCGGATAAGAGTTTTGATATTTTTGACAATGTAGGAATCAATATCGGACTGCCGGAAGCGAAGAACATGGAGTATACGAAGTTAAAGGATTTTAATTCAATAGATGTGAGTGCCAATCTCGCCGGAATAGAAATCGTTAAATCGGATAAAAAAGAATATGCGGTTGAATACAAGCTCTATTCGGAAAATCCGGTATGTGAAGTGAATAACGGAAAACTTGTAATAAAAGAAAATAAAAGTAATAACGGTTTTAACTTTGTATTTCCTAAGTTTAATAAATATTCGGATTCATATATCAGAATATATGTGCCGGAAGGCAGACTTGATTCTGTAAAGCTGGACACAGATATGGGAAGTGTCAGGGTAAACGGCATAGAAAGCCGGTATTTTGATACGGACTGTGACATGGGTGAGGTCGTGTACGAGGATGTCAAAGCTGAAGATATGAATATAAATGCGGATATGGGACGGGTTGTCTTTTATGGAAGTATTACGGGGCGGATTAGTGCCGAACTCGACATGGGCAGCGCCGAACTGAAAGGATATCTCGACTGTGATATGGATATGGATTGCAGCATGGGAAGTGTCGATATCACGACGTATTACAGCAAAGACTCATACGAGTACGATATTGATACCGACATGGGAAGCAGCAGTTTCGACGGAAACGGCGGAATGCAGTCCGATACCGTGCATAAGGTAAAAATCGACTGCGACATGGGCAGTGTTTCAATGAAATTTGAAGAACCGTAATTGTATTTTTTAAGGTGCAGATATGCTTTACGATATTTTCTGCACCTTTTTTAGTGCTTCAAATTGATAATTTTTTAACAATTACAATATTTAGTAGTATTTTACTATTGATATTACTATATCTTGATGTTATACTTAGCACGCAACAGGGAAATAATATTAACAACAGGAGGATATCTAATAATGCCTGAAAGAAAAGAATGGGAAGGATTTAAAGGAAAAATCTGGAAGGATGAAATCAATACCCGCGATTTTATCCAGGAAAACTACACACCGTATGACGGTGATGAAACATTTCTTGTAGGACCTACAGATGCAACGGACAAGCTCTGGGGAAAGCTTCAGGAGCTTCAGAAGGCTGAGCGTGCCAAGGGCGGTGTCCTTGACATGGATACGGATATAGTATCATCTCTTACATCTCACGGACCTGGATATATCTGCGATGAATATAAAAATCTTGAGAAGGTTGTAGGCCTTCAGACAGATAAGCCGCTTAAGAGAGCATTTATGCCTTACGGCGGTATCAAGATGGCTGAGGAATCATGCGAAATGTATGGATACACTCCGTCACCGGAACTTGACAAAGTATTTAATATATATCATAAAACACATAATCAGGCAGTATTCGATGCATATACTCCTGAGATGCGTAAAGCACGTAAGAACAAGATTATGACTGGTCTTCCTGACACATACGGAAGAGGAAGAATCGTAGGCGATTACAGAAGAGTTGCTCTTTACGGTGTTGATTATCTCATTGAGCAGAAACAGAAAGACCTTGCTGAGTGCGGTAACGGAACAATGACAGAGAAAGTTATCCGTCTCCGTGAGGAAATTGCAGAGCAGATTAAGGCTCTTAAGGGAATGAAAGAGATGGCTCAGATCTACGGATATGATATTTCCGCTCCGGCTTCCAATGCAAAAGAAGCTGTTCAGTGGCTTTATTTTGGATATCTTGCAGCTATCAAGACACAGAACGGTGCAGCAATGAGCGTCGGCCGTGTATCTACATTCCTTGATATTTATATTAAGAGGGATATGGATGCCGGTATTCTTACAGAGGATGAAGCACAGGAACTTATCGATCATCTTACGATGAAGTGCAGAATGGTTAAATTCGCAAGAATCAAGTCATACAATGAGCTTTTCTCAGGAGACCCGGTATGGGCAACACTTGAGGTCGGCGGACTCGGACAGGACGGACGTTCAATGGTTACGAAGACTGATTACAGATTCCTTCATACACTTGAGAACATGGGACCTTCACCTGAGCCGAACCTTACGGTTCTTTACTCAAAGAGACTTCCTGATAACTTCAGAAAATATGCAGCATACATCTCTATCACAACAAGCTCGATCCAGTATGAGAATGATGATGTAATGAGACCTGTATGGGGCGATGATTATTCTATCTGCTGCTGTGTATCCGCTACACAGACAGGTAAGGAAATGCAGTTCTTCGGCGCAAGAGCCAACCTCGCTAAGTGCCTTAACTATGCGATCAACGGCGGCGTTGACATGAAGTCAGGCGATCAGGTAGGACCTGCATATCAGCCGATTACTTCCGAATACCTTGATTATGATGAAGTAATGGCCAAATACGACAAGATGATGGACTGGCTTGCAGGCTTGTATGTAAATACACTCAACCTTATCCATTATATGCATGATAAATATTACTATGAAGCAGCCGAGATGGCACTTATCGATACCAATGTAAGACGTACATTTGCGACAGGTATCGCTGGTTTTTCACATGTAGTTGACTCACTCAGTGCTATCAAATATGCTAAAGTTAAAACAGTCCGCAATGAGAACGGTCTCGTTGTAGACTACCAGGTAGAGGGAGAATTCCCTAAATACGGCAATGATGACGAGAGAGCTGATGAGATTGCTGTATGGCTTCTTAAAACATTCATGGGCAAGCTTGAGAAATTCGAGACATACCGTGATTCAGAGCCTACAACATCAATCCTTACAATTACGTCCAACGTAGTATACGGTAAGGCTACAGGTGCTCTTCCTGACGGACGTAAAGCAGGCGAACCGTTCTCACCGGGAGCTAACCCAAGCTATGGCGCAGAGCAGAACGGACTTCTTGCTTCACTTAACTCAGTTGCCAAACTTCCGTATGAATATGCGCTTGACGGTATTTCCAATACACAGACTATTCATCCGGATGCACTCGGACATGATAACGGCGAAAGAGTTGACAACCTTGTCCGCGTAATGGACGGATATTTTGAACAGGGTGCACATCACCTCAATGTCAATGTATTCGGCACCGAGAAACTTATTGATGCCATGGAGCATCCTGAGAAAGAGGAATATGCTAACTTCACAATCCGTGTATCCGGATATGCGGTTAAGTTCATTGACCTCACAAGAGAGCAGCAGCTTGATGTTATTGCAAGAACATGCCACGGAACACTCTAAGATTTAATCTTAATGAAAGGGCGGGCTTATGCACCGCCCTTTTTGCATAGAAAGAGGTAAGATTTATGACAGGTTATGTACATTCAATAGAAACATTTGGTTCGGTGGACGGGCCGGGAATAAGATTTGTGATTTTTCTGACAGGATGTAATATGAGATGCCAATTCTGCCATAATCCAGACACATGGGAGTCCGGCAGAGGAACCGAATATACGACCGATGAATTGCTAAAAAAAGCACTGCGGTACAAAACTTACTGGGGAGATGCCGGCGGGATTACCGTCAGCGGCGGAGAACCGCTTTTGCAGATAGATTTTCTCACGGAATTGTTTAGAAAAGCGAAGGAAATGGGCATAAACACCTGTCTTGATACAGCAGGGCAGCCATTCACGAGGGAAAATCCTTTTTTTGACAAATTTGTTGAACTCATGAAGTACACCGACCTTGTCATGCTTGATATCAAGAACATCGATGATGAGAAGCACAAAGCTCTGACAGGACATACCAATGCCAATATACTTGACTGTGCAAGGTATTTAAGCGATACCGGCAAGGATATGTGGATAAGACACGTTCTGGTAAGTGGAGGCGTGGGTGCAAGCGATGATGACGGACTTCTTAAGAAACTTGCCGATTTTATCGGGTCACTTCACACGGTACGCAGGGTAGAAGTCCTTCCGTATCATGTATTCGGCGTACACAAGTGGGAAATCATGGGTATACCGTATCCGCTTGAAGGTGTTGAACCACCGACACAGGAACGAATTGCTAATGCCAATGAGATATTAAATACCCAAAAATACAGATAGTAATTTTAAAGCATTGCAGTTTGCAATGCTTTATTTTAAAATATATTATTTTGCATTGGTAACAAAATTACGAATCGCATCAAAACTCTGCTGGCTTAATACATGCTCAATCTTACATGCATCATCGGACGCCGTTGCCTTATCAACGCCGAGGCTTACAAGCCATTTGGAGAAAAACTCATGACGCTCTAAAGTGCTTTCAGCTATTTTCTTACCGCTCTCTGTCAGATAGATATATCCGGCATCGGTCACGGTTATATATTCTTTCTCTTTGAGATTCTTCATCGCAATGCTGATGCTGGGCTTCTTAAAACCGAGCTCGTTCGCAATATCCACTGAACGTACTACGGGAAGCTTCGAACTCAGCATAAGGATAGCTTCGAGATAATTTTCAGTTGATTCATTAAGTACCATAATAGATAACCTTTCTCTTATTTTATACCGGTATTCCTCATATGTAGTCCGGCTTTCAATTAACATGCTCATTATATCATAATCGGTATATTTTTTCAAACGCCTTATTGAGAAAAAAATTTAAAAAAATGAAAAAAGTTATTGACAACTAATACAGGTTAGAATATACTAACCAACGTGGAAATACAATTTTAAACGCATAAGGAGGATAAGATGATGCCTTTAACGATGGCTGGCGAAGGTGAAGTCAATACGATAATCAAGGTCGGCGGTAAAGAAGATACAAGAAGATTCTTGGAAAATCTCGGATTTGTTCCGGGGGCTGCAGTGACAGTTGTCTCTTCAATCGGAGGTAATCTTATTGTCAATGTTAAAGAGTCCCGTGTTGCGATAGGACGCGATATGGCGAACAGAATTATGATCTAAAGTGATGTCATTATTTATCAGATATCAGAAAGGAGCAGGAAATGAAGACATTAAGAGAGACAGCCTGTGGCGAGACCGTTAAGGTTGTTAAACTTACAGGTGAAGGTCCGGTAAAGAGACGTATCATGGATATGGGTATAACCAAAGGCGTCGAAATCTATGTGAGAAAAGTGGCCCCTCTTGGAGATCCGGTAGAGGTAACGGTAAGAGGATATGAGCTTTCACTCAGAAAAGCTGATGCTGAAATGATTAGTGTGGAATAATTTTTTTTTACACTAGGGTTAGTGAATACTAACTTAAAATAGTGATAACAAATAAGAGATAGTTATATATAACAAGGAAAGGAATAAGAAAAATGGCTATTAAAATTGCATTAGCAGGTAACCCTAACTGTGGTAAAACAACGCTTTTTAATGCATTGACAGGCTCAAACCAGTTCGTAGGTAACTGGCCGGGCGTTACGGTAGAGAAAAAAGAAGGTAAGCTCAAGGGTAACAAGAGCGTAACAATCATGGACCTTCCGGGTATTTACTCACTTTCACCGTATACTCTTGAAGAAGTTGTAGCAAGAACATATCTTATAACAGAAAGACCAGATGCAATCCTTAATATCGTAGACGGAACCAACCTTGAGAGAAACCTTTATCTTACAACACAGATTCTTGAACTTGGAATCCCGGTTGTTGTTGCGGTAAACATGGCGGATCTTCTTGAGAAGACAGGAGAGAAAGTTAATCTTGACAAACTCAGTGAGAAGCTCGGATGCCCTGTGGTATCGATTTCCGCTCTTAAAGGAACAGGAATTAAGAAAGCAGCTGAGAAGGCAGTGGAACTTGCAGAAGCTAAGCAGTCTGTAAGTGTTGTACATGAGTTTGCAGCAAGCGTTGAATCAGCTATCAGCTCTGTAGAGGATAAGCTTGGTTCAGACGTGAGCGAAGAACAGAAGAGATTTTTCGCAATCAAGGTTCTTGAGAAAGATGACAAGATTAAAGAACAGTTAAGCAGTGTGCCGGATGTTACGGCAGAAATTAAGGCACTTGAAGACGAGTTCGATGATGATACCGAAAGTATTATCACTAACGAAAGATATACATACATCTCATCAATTATTGATGAATGCTGTACAAGAAAGAAAGGAGCCAAGAAGCTTTCGGTCTCAGATAAGATTGATAAGGTTGTTACAAACCGTTTCGCGGCTCTCCCGATTTTCATTGCTATAATGTTCTTGGTATATTATATATCAATGGTAACCGTTGGTTCGGCAGCAACCGATTGGGCTAACGATGGACTTTTCGGCGACGGATGGCATTTATTCGGAATCGGAAGCAAGAGTTATGAAGAAGCAGCAGAAGCATACGGTGATTCAGATTTGATTATCGATGCGTTCACATCGGAATACGGTAATGACGACATAGCGGCAGCACTTGATGCTGAGTCCGATGATTACACAGAGGAAGGCGCCAAGGCAGCACTTGAACAGCTCGTTGCGGCTACTCCTGATGACGCAGAAGTAACATACGAAGTTCAGGATGAAGAGACACTTGAGATTACGGATACTCCAAAGGTTGGCAAAAGCGATCTTGAAACAGCAGTTGCAGCTTACTTAAGCACAGATCCGGATTCGGATTACGCCAAGGAAAATTATGGTGCTCCTGATACCGCTGAATACGGTGTATGGGTTCCAGGTATTCCGGTACTTGTTGAGAAGCTTCTTGATGCGGCTAACTGCGTTGAATGGCTCCGTGGACTTATTCTTGATGGTATTGTAGCCGGTGTCGGTGCGGTACTCGGTTTCGTACCTCAGATGCTCGTACTCTTCTTATTACTTGCATTCCTTGAGGCATGCGGATATATGGCACGTATCGCATTCGTACTTGACCGTATCTTCAGAAGATTCGGACTTTCAGGTAAATCATTCATTCCGATCCTTATCGGTACAGGTTGTGGTATCCCTGGTATTATGGCTTCCAGAACAATCGAGAATGAGCGTGACCGTCGTATGACAATCATGACAACAACATTTATTCCATGTGGTGCCAAGCAGCCGTTTATCGCCATGATCGCAGGTGCAATCTTCGGCGGTTCACCGCTTATAGCAACAGGCGCTTACTTCATGGGTATGGCAGCAATTATTATTTCAGGTATTATGCTCAAGAAGACAAAGATGTTCTCGGGCGAGCCGGCTCCTTTTGTAATGGAACTTCCGGCTTACCACTGGCCGACAATCGGTAACCTTCTCCGTTCAATGTGGGAGCGTGGATGGTCATTCATCAAGAAGGCAGGAACAATCATTCTTCTTTCAACAATCCTCGTATGGTTTACATCATACTTCGGATGGGTTGACGGTTCATTCGGAATGCTTGCCGAGGAACAGATGGAATACAGTATCCTTGCACATATCGGCAAAGGAATCTGCTGGATATTTAAACCTCTCGGATGGGGTAACTGGCAGGCAACAGTTGCATCCGTTACAGGACTTGTAGCCAAGGAAAACATTGTCGCAACAATGGGTATTCTCTATGGAACAGGAGATGTTTCGGTATATGCTTCACTTGCAAGTGCATTTTCGACAGTTGCCGGAATGTCATTCCTCGTATTCAATCTTCTCTGTGCTCCTTGCTTCGCAGCAATCGGTGCTATTAAGAGAGAGATGAACAGCCCTAAGTGGACATGGTTCGCAATCGGTTATCAGTGTGGATTTGCTTATGTAATTGCACTTATGATCAACCAGTTCGGCAGCCTCTTTAAGGGTAACGGAAATGTATTCGGAGTGATAGTTGCGGTTCTTATACTTGCATACATTATCTACATGCTTTTCAGACCATATAAGGAAAGCGATAAGTTAAACATTAAAGTAAAGACATCAAAGAAAGCCGAGGCTTAATTGATAGATAAAGGGAACCGGTTTGCACGGTTCCCTTTTTAAATATAACATCGGAAAGGAGATATGCAATATGCAACAGTTGGAAAAAGACTTAATCGTCAGGAAATTAAAAGAACACGGATGCAGGATTACCAGGCAGAGAATGTTGATTCTTGACATAATTCTCGAAGGTGATTTTTCCTGCTGCAAGGAAATTTATTACAGGGCTATGGAACAGGACAGCAAAATAGGCACGGCCACGGTGTACCGCATGATTAACACGCTTGAAGAAATCGGTGTGATCAGCAGGAAAAATATGTATAAGGTTGCGGTTTCTTAACGGATTACAGAGAGGAATAGGAAAATGTTTTTGGAGATAAGAGATTTGAAAAAGAGCTATGGTGAGGGCGATAACAGAGTTGATGTCCTGAAGGGAATTAATTTTGAAGTAGGAAAAGGAGAGATATGCGTACTTTTAGGACCTTCAGGTTCAGGTAAATCAACTTTACTTAATATAATCGGCGGCATTGACAATGCTGACGGCGGATATGTGGCAATTGATGGAGAGAAAACGGCAAATATGAATGAGAAGGTGCTCACGGCATACAGAAGGAAGCACCTCGGATATGTTTTTCAGATGTATAATCTGATACCAAATCTTAATGTGAAGGAAAATATTGAGGTCGGCGCTTATCTTAGCGACAGACCGCTTGATATAGATGATTTATTACATACTCTCGGATTATATGAGCACAGGCATAAACTTCCGGGACAGCTTTCCGGCGGACAGCAGCAGAGAACATCAATCGGACGTGCGATTGTCAAGAATCCGGATATACTTCTCTGCGACGAACCTACCGGAGCACTTGATTACAGTACTTCTAAAGAAATACTTAAACTTATCGAGGATGTCAATCATAAATATGGCAACACCGTCATAATGGTAACACACAATGACGCCATCAAAAATATGGCGGACCGTGTAATTAAGCTCCGTGACGGCGCTATCCGTAAAGATTACCGCAACGAGACCAAAATTCCGGCACAGGATCTTGACTGGTAAAGGCGGTGCGATATGAAGAATCCTTTAAGAAAAAGAATTAAGAGAGAAATCTTCGGGGAAATAGGCAAATATATTGCGATATTTCTTTTCATGCTTTTGTCAATCGGATTTATATCGGGATTTCTGGTTGCGGCATCAAGCATGAAAACAGCCTACGATAACAGTTTTGAGAAGTATAATATAGAAAATGGTAATTTTACACTTGCAATGAAAGCGGATGATGCGCTCATATCCGACATAGAGAAGGAAAATGTGAAATTATATGAACTTTTCTATAAAGAAGAGAATGCAATCGTAGGCAAAGACAATAATGAAGCAACCATCAGAATATATAAGGACAGAAAAGATATCGACCTCATCTGTGTCATGGACGGTGAGATGCCGCAGAATGATGATGAGATAGCGCTGGACAGAATGTTTGCCGACAATAACGGAATAAGTACAGGAGATGAGATTACGGTCGGTGATATTAAACTGAAGGTCAGCGGACTCGTGGCATTTTCTGATTACAGTGCGCTTTTTTCAAACAATAATGATATTATGTTTGATGCGGTCAAGTTTTCTGTGGCAATAGTAACAGATTCACGATTCGATAAATTAAGCGATGACCATGAGACATTCTGTTACGGATGGAAATATAATAGCGAGCCGTCGGATGATAAAGAAGAGAAAAATATGTCCGATGATTTTATGAAGGCACTTGCATCAAAGGCTTTGCTTACAAATTATATTCCAAGATATCAGAATCAGGCAATTAATTTCACCGGAGATGATATAGGCAGTGACAGTTCACTTATGATTGCTTTGTTATATATTATAATTGCAATTATGGCATTTGTGTTTGCTGTCACGATAAATCACACGATAGACAGAGAGGCATCAGTCATAGGAACATTGAGGGCTTCCGGGTATACCAGGGGTGAACTTGTAAGACATTATCTGGCGCCTCCGATGATCGTGTCGTTGGTGGCAGCGGTTGCTGGTAATATAATCGGTTATACAATATTCAAAAACATTGCGGCAGGTATGTATTACGGAAGTTACAGTCTCCCTACATATGTGACCATATGGAATGCAAAGGCTTTTATACTGACAACGGCTGTTCCGCTTGTCATCATGCTTATAATCAACATTATATCCCTTAACAGCAAGTTTAAGATATCACCGCTTAAGTTTATCAGGCATGATATCAGCAGGCATAAGAGAAAGAAAGCTGTAAAACTTCCGCATTTTAAATTTTTCACCCGATTCAGGATCAGGGTGATATTCCAGAATATACCGAATTTTATTGTCCTGTTTGTCGGAATGTTGTTTACATGTGTATTGCTTCTGTTCGGTATGATGATGCTTCCGCTTCTTGAACACCAGAAAAAAGAAACATTGTCAAATATGATATCAAAATACCAGTATATACTTAAGGCTCCGACTGATACCGATACGGCAGATGCAGAAAAATACAGTGCCGGATCATATAAGTACGATGGCGATGAACTTACGGTGTACGGTATAGCTGAGAACAGCATTTATTATAAGGAAGGTGCGGTCAAAGACGGAGTTGCGATCTCTGACTGTATGGCGGACAAATACCGGCTTGAGGTGGGTGACAAGATTAAGCTGTGCGAAGAATACACGGATGGAGAATATGAATTTACTGTGGATAAAATAGTTAAATATCCTGCATCAATCGCTGTATTTATGGAAAAGAATAAGTTTAATGATACATTCGGTAAGGATGCGGATTATTATACAGGTTATTTCAGTAATGCCGGGATAAAAGACATAGATGACAAATACATCGCTTCATGCATTACAGAGGAAGATCTGACCAAGGTTACAAGACAGCTTGAGGTATCGATGGGCAATATATTCTATCTTTTCTATATGTTTGCTGTAATAATGGCGGCACTTCTCATATACCTTCTTACAAAGCTTGTACTTGAGAAAAATGCCAACTCGATATCAATGGTTAAAATTCTGGGGTATGAAAACAGTGAAATTGCAAGACTTTATCTGTTCGCAACGTCATGGGTCGTAGCCATATCTACTGTCATAAGCATTGCGGCATCGACTTTCATAATAAAGGTTATCTACAGACCGATGATGTCATCGATGAGCGGGTGGCTCATATTATGGTATGATAAGAACATATACTGGAAAATGTTTCTGATCATTATGGCAACATATGTTGTCGTGGCGCTTCTCCAGTTCAGAAAGATTAAGAAGATTCCTATGGATCAGGCACTTAAAAATGTAGAATAAAATACGGAAAAAAACGTTATTGATAATTTTTTTCAGTAACGTTTTTCCTTCTTCACACATAAGAATATTAATATTATAATACCATTTAAACCAAACAAGGAGGAATTTAATTATGGCTAAAATCAATATGAAAAAAATAGGACTTTTTGCGGGAGGAGTGCTTTTCGGAACAGCGGGCATCAAGCTTTTATCAAGCAGAACAGCTAAGAAAGCATACACACATTGCACGGCAGCTTTTCTCCGCGCCAGGAAGTCGGTTATGAAGACAGCTTCCACCGTTAAGGAGAATGCCGAGGATATATATGCTGAGGCTAAGCAGATCAACGAGAAGTATGACGAGTGCGATGCAGTTATCGATGATGATGTAAAGGAAAATGCAGAAGAAACAGAGGCGTAATACTCTATGAAATTTATTATCAGACATGATATAAAGGGAAGGCTGAGAGTGCATCTGATGCAGGAGAGCATGACATATCGTCAGGCAGATACGCTTGCATATTATCTTGAGAATGTTGCCGGTGTGACAAGTGCCAAGGTGTATGACCGCACCGCTGATGCTGTTATATGTTACACTTCCTTAAAGAACGATATCATCAAAGCGATAAAGGCTTTTCAATATGCTTCGGTTGAAGTGCCGGCGAATTACCTTGAAAATTCGGGCCGCGCACTGAATGCCATATATCAGGAGAAACTGGCTGACAGAATATTGTGGAGAATTTTTTCCCGATGCCTGATTCCGGTTCCGGTAAGGAATGTTATCACAGCGGTCAAGTCGGTTAGATATATATGGAACGGCGTTAAGACATTGTGCAAGGGCAGAATAGAAGTTCCGGTTCTTGACGGAACGGCAATAGGCGTATCGGTATTACGAGGCGATTTTGCTACGGCAGGTTCTGTTATGTTCCTGCTTGAAATCGGCGAACTGCTTGAGGAATGGACGCATAAGAAGTCGGTTGACGATCTTGCCAGAAGCATGTCGCTTAACATTGATAAGGTTTGGCTTCTTAAGGATGGAACCGAGGTACTTATCCCTGCATCCAAAGTTGAACAGAATGATCTCATAGTGGTCCATATGGGTAATGTCATACCATTTGACGGAGATGTTGTAAGTGGTGAAGGCATGGTTAACCAGGCCACGCTTACCGGCGAATCCAATCCTGTCAGAAAGACAGAGGGCGGATATGTATATGCCGGAACTGTTCTTGAGGAAGGTGAGATAACACTCAGGGCCAAATCGGTCAACGGAAATAACAAGTATCAGCAGATCGTGGCTATGATAGAGAAATCAGAGAAACTTAAGTCCGGTCTTGAGAGTAAAGCAGAACATCTGGCAGATAAATTGGTTCCGTACACACTTGCCGGAACGGCGTTGGTATACCTGTTTACAAAGAATATTACCAAAGCGCTTTCTGTGCTTATGGTTGATTTCTCGTGCGCATTGAAACTTTCGATGCCTGTATCGGTTCTGTCAGCCATAAGAGAGGCCAATGAATACAATGTAACAGTCAAGGGCGGAAAGTTCATGGAAGCCATGGCGGAAGCAGATACTATCGTATTTGATAAGACCGGAACACTTACCAAGGCAACACCTACTGTTGTGGATGTTGTATCATTTGACGGACGCAGTTCGGATGAGTTGTTGAGAATTGCGGCATGCATGGAAGAACATTTCCCGCACTCCATGGCCAAGGCGGTCGTGGATGCTGCCAAAGAGCGCAGGCTTGAGCATGAAGAGATGCATTCCAAAGTAGAATATATCGTTGCGCATGGTATTTCCACTACGATTGAAGGCCGCAAGGCGATAATCGGAAGTTATCATTTTGTATTCGAGGATGAAAAATGTGTTATCCCTGACGGCATGGAAGAAAGATTTGCGTCACTTCCGGAAGAATGTTCACAGCTTTATCTTGCAATAGAGAACAGGCTCTCAGCGGTTATCTGCATAGAGGATCCGGTGAGGGATGAAGCAGCTGATGTTATAAGGCAGCTTAAAGAGGCGGGCATCCGTAAAGTCGTTATGATGACCGGAGACAGTGAGCGGACAGCGAGAGCGATAGCGGAACGAGTGGGTGTTGATGAATATTATTCAGAAGTTCTTCCTGAGGATAAGGCAGGATTTGTTGAACGTGAGAAAGCACTCGGACATAAGGTTGTCATGGTTGGAGACGGAATTAATGATACACCGGCCCTTTCGGCAGCGGATATAGGTGTTGCCATAAACGACGGTGCGCAGATTGCAAGGGAAATTGCCGATGTCACTATAGGTGCGGATAATCTCATGGGTATGGTTACTTTTAAGAAATTGAGCAACGGTCTTATGAAGAGAATACACCGCAATTACAGAACTATAGTGGGATTTAATTCAGGTCTTATAGTTCTTGGAGTGTTCGGCGTAATAGCCCCTACAACGTCAGCTTTGCTACATAATACATCAACATTGCTGATTGGCCTGCAGAGTATGAAGGACATAATTTAAAAGGATTTTGCATACGGTCGTCGTGCATTTTGCACGGCGGCCTTTTTTTGCATATTTTATTGAGAATTGTTTATCATAAAAATGTATTGACACAGTGAAACAAATTAGTTATACTTAACTCAAGTTAGAGATAACTAACTCAACCGGGAGGCATTATGACACAAGAAGTTTTAAAGACGGTTTGCGGTATGGATCTGAATAATGTAAATACCCAGATGGCACTTCAATGTGCACCTCTGATTGCAGGGATTAAGATATCCAATCTTTTCATAATTGATAACAGTTCTATTCAGGATGCATTGTATGCATTCAAGAAGTATAAGCTGTCATATTATTTCCTGTTGCGGACAGCCAAGAAGACGACGTTTTTACTTTATGACAGAGATGGATTGGAGAATTACCTGATAGATGAGAGTGTGTCTGAACTTCTAGGGCAAATGGGTTATGGCAGCAATGGCCTGATGGACTCTCTCCGTCTGTTCAGGACCAGATACAGACAATACGCTTCAGAGAACAAAGGTTTCCCTCACGAACTTGGATTGTTCCTCGGCTATCCGCCGGAAGATGTTGCCGGATTCATCGAGAATGCCGGCGAGAATGCAATCTATACCGGATATTGGAAGGTATATGCCAACCTTCCTGCCAAGCTGAAGCTGTTCGGTCTGTACGAGCGCGCCAGAGAAACCATGATAATGCTGGTTGCAAAAGGATTGGAGGATTTTCATGAGTAATATTCAGGTAGTATTCTGGTCACAATCCGGAAATACCGAGGCAATGGCTGACGCAGTTGCCGACGGAATAAGAAAAGCAGGCAAAGAGGCCGACGTTGTATTTGTGGGCGATGCATCAATCGACGAGCTTAAGAGTGCCAAAGTATTCGCACTCGGATGCCCGGCTATGGGTGCCGAGGTTCTCGAAGAAGGCGAGATGGAGCCGTTTGTCAGCGACCTTGAGATGTCTGTTTCAGGCAAGACTATCGGACTTTTCGGCTCATACGGCTGGGGAGACGGACAGTGGATGCGTGACTGGGTAGACAGAATGACATCTGCCGGAGCCACAGTAGTTGATGGTGAAGGAGTAATATGTATGGGTGCACCTGATGCTGATGCCACAGCACAGTGCGAAGCACTCGGAGCCAGACTTGCATCATTAGCCTAGTTTGGAAATTTCATTTTAATTGCCAAATATAAAATCACTTACATTAATAAACCTTCCTGTTATGCCGATATACTAATTAGTATATTCTGCCAAACTTTCCGGAACGGATTCCGGATTGCGGCGTAACAAGGAGGTTTATTATGTTACTTATAACAGGAACCATAGGCAATGCGATGAGACTTAAGAAGATGGACTTGGAGTGGCAGCAGAAAAAACAGACCGGCAAAATATTCATGAAGGAAATGACACCTGAGGAGAGGATCCTTAACCGGTATAAAGAGGATGCCGCCAAGATGCGCGAGAATCAGAAGCTCAATGAAATCACATCCAAGATGAAGGCCGGAGAGACGCTGACCCCGGAGGAGGAGCAGTATATCGCCCGGAAGAATCCGGATCTTTACAGAAGTTATAAGGAGATGCTTCAGGAGAAGGACTCATATAAGGAAGAGCTTAAGCATTGCAAGACCAAGGAACAGGCCGACCGTGCGAGACTCAATAAGATGTCCTCTTACCTGTGCGAGCTTAAGCGTGTCGTCAACAATCCGGCGATTCCGGACGGTAAGAAATATGAGATAGCTGAGAAGCTTCTTGCCAAGACATCATACATAAATAAAGCACATAATGAATTTGTTCAGTCAGGTGCATATGCAAAGCTTCCTACGGAAGAGGAATATAAGGAAGAAAAGAAAGCGGACAGCCCGGATACGGAAGTTAAAGACGGTGAAGATGTAGAACAGGATGAGGATACATCCAAAGACACTGACGGGATAACGAAAGATACGGACAGTTCCGATACCACGGAGACAGTTACGGAGGACAAGACAGATATAGGTGTTTCTTATGATACTATAGAAGCGGAGAATCTTGCAGACACCATACAAAATTATATGGCACATATAAGGCGGAACACACACAGATAAAGCGGCGGATGCCGCTTTTTCTTTACTATTTTTGAATGGTATTGTATAATTATTTCAAAAAAAAGGAAGTAATTTTTATATGAATATATCAGAATTTATTGAACAGGGAAGAGCGGTTCTCGGAATGGAATTCGGCTCCACAAGAATTAAGGCCGTGCTTACGGATGATAACGGAAAAGTCCTTGCAACGGGACATCATGATTGGGAGAACAGGCTGCAGGACGGAATATGGACTTACAGTGAAAAAGACATTACAGGCGGATTAAGAGCATGCTATGCTTCCTTGGCGGCTGATGTATATGATAAGTATGATGTTTACATAACTTCACTGGCGGCACTTGGATTCAGTGGAATGATGCACGGATATATAGCACTTGATGAGAATGATAATTTACTTGTTCCGTTCAGGACATGGCGCAATACCATAACGGGCGAGGCATCCGCGAAGCTTACATCGCTTTTTGGCTTCCATATTCCGCAGAGATGGAGTATTGCACATCTGTATCAGGCCATCCTTAACGGTGAGGAACATGTATCCGGCATAAAATACCTTACAACGCTTGCAGGCTATATACATTACAGGCTTACCGGCAATAAAGTCATGGGTGTCGGCGAGGCGTCGGGAATGTTTCCGATTGATTCATCAGCTTGTGATTATGATAGGAAATATATGGAACAGTTTGATGAGCTTATTACAGACAGACATTATGACTGGAAACTACGCGATATCCTGCCGCGCGTTCTTACCGCGGGAGAAGATGCGGGATGCCTGACGGATGATGGTGCGGCACTTTTGGACGCATCCGGAAAGCTTAAGGCGGGGGCACATTTATGCCCACCGGAGGGTGATGCCGGAACGGGAATGACAGCCACGGATGCAGTCGGTGTAAGAACCGGAAACGTGTCGGCCGGAACATCCGTATTTGCAATGGTTGTACTCGATAAACAGCTTGAGAAGCTTCATGAAGAGCTTGATATGGTTACGACGCCTGATGGAAGTCCCGTTGCCATGGTGCATTGCAATAACTGCACATCCGATATTAACGCGTGGGCCGGACTTTTCATGGATTTTGCAAAATGTATGGGATTTAAGGTGGATACCGGCAAGGTGTATGAAACACTTTTTACCAAGGCTCTTGAAGGCAGTGCCGATTGCGGCGGAATAGTTACATGCAATTATTTTTCCGGCGAGCATATTACGGGCTTTGACGAGGGCAGGCCTCTTGTAGTAAGACAGCCGGATTCAACACTTAACATTGCCAATTTTATGAAGTCCAATATATACAGTTCGATTGCATCCCTGAAAATAGGCCTTGATATTCTCTTTAAGGATGAGAAAGTGGGACTTGACAGAATTACCGGCCATGGAGGCTTTTTCAAGACACCGGTTGCCGGACAGAGAATTATGGCCGCAGCCATGAACACACCTGTTACCGTTATGGAGAATGCAGGTGAGGGCGGAGCATGGGGAATGGCATTGCTTGGATTATATATGATACATAACAAAGAATACAATTCTCTCGGTGATTTTCTGCACAACAGAATATTTGCTGATGTCAGATCCACAGTTATAAGTCCGGTGGCAGAGGATGTGAGGGATTTTGACGATTATATGGACCGCTACAAGACAACTTTGAAAGTTGAGAAGGCGGCAACGGAAGGTTGTTAAGATATGAAGAAAATTGTTATGGGCATTCTTGCGCATGTTGATGCAGGCAAGACCACGCTTACCGAAGCACTGCTTTATAAGAGCGGTGCGATAGACAGACCGGGGCGTGTGGATAACAAGGATGCTTTTCTGGACAATTATGATATTGAAAGAGCCAGGGGGATTACTGTTTTTTCCAAGCAGGCAGTCATACATTACGGCGATGTGGAATATACACTGATTGATACGCCGGGCCATGTGGATTTCGGAGCCGAGATGGAGAGAAGCCTTATGATTCTTGACTATGCGGTGTTAGTAATCGATGGTTCGCGCGGAGTGCAGAGCCATACCGCGACATTATGGCGCCTCCTTGAGAATTACAGGATACCGACATTTGTTTTTGTCAATAAAATGGACAGGGACGATACCGACCGCAAAGCAGTGCTTGACGGAATGGCGGCGGAACTTTCGGACCGGATAATTGATTTCACGGATGGCATACCTTATGAGGATGTGTCATTATGCGATGACAGTCTTTTTGATGAATTTATGACTCATGAAACTATTGTATCTGAGAATATTGCGAAAGCAGTAAGCAGACGGCTGATTTTTCCGTGTTTTATGGGCTCGGCGTTGAAACTTGACGGTATTGATAATCTTATGCAGTGCATATCAAAACTGGTAATCCGCCCGGAATATCCGGATGAATTTTCCGGACTGGTATATAAGATAGCATACGGACAGCGCGGTGAGAGACTGACTTACATCAAGATAACCGGAGGACGGTTAAGAGTCAGGGATGTGATACGCGGAAAGCATGCGGACGGCACAAGCTGGGAAGCCAAGGTGAATGAGATACGCGTCTATAATGGTGGACGGTACAATAGCATTTCAGAAGCAGAACCGGGAATGGTATGTGTGGTTGGCGGATTGACTGAGTCTGACACAGGAGATGTGTTCGGTCAGGAACAGGCAGTTTTTGAGGCAAATCTTGTGCCGGTAATAACATATAAGATGATTCTGCCCGAGGGGGCGGATGCGAGGGAGGTGTATCCTGAAATTGCAAGGATAGGGCAGGCTAATCCTGAACTGGAAGTCAGATTCAATAACGACAGCAGGGAAATCAATGTAAAAGTAATGGGACCTGTGCAGGCGGAAATCCTGATTAATCTGGTTAAAGAGCGTACCGGACTTGAGGTGTCGCTTGGCAGGGGACACATAGTATATAAAGAAACAATTGATGACACGGTAATGGGAAGCGGACATTTTGAACCGTTAAGGCATTATGCGGAGGTACATCTAAGGCTTGAACCGGGTGCACGCGGAAGCGGCATGGTTTTTGATACTGAATGCAGTGAGGAAGTTCTGGCCCGTAACTGGCAGCGGCTTATTCTCACTCATCTTGCAGAACGCAGGCACAAAGGTGTCCTTACAAGGGCTGCCATAACCGATATTAAGATAACGCTCGTTTCGGGAAGAGCTCACATTAAGCATACCGAAGGCGGAGATTTCAGACAGGCTGTGTATCGCGCCGTAAGACAGGGGCTGATGAAGGCAAAGAGCAGACTGCTTGAACCTTATTACAGATTCAGGATGGAACTTCCGAATGAATGCGTAGGACGGGCAATGACAGATGTAATGCAGATGAGCGGCATGGCGGAGCCGGTGGAAAATGACGGTGCAATAACGGTATTGTGCGGACGGGCACCTGTGTCCGGGCTGATGGAATACGCCTCGGTACTCATGTCGTATACACACGGCAAGGGTAAGATAGAATTTTCGCTTGACGGATACGATTATTGCCATAATGAATCGGAAGTAATAGAAGCTTCCGGGTATGATCCGGAGAGCGATACCGTTAACACTGCGGATTCTGTTTTCTGTGCACATGGAGCGGGGTATGTGGTTCCGTGGTATGAGGCGGATGCTCATATGCATGTACAGGATGAGGAAACGGATTTTGATATTATAATTCCTGATACTTACAGGTCTGATGTCAGAGGGCAGATAGATTTGTCGATAGGTACCGAAGAAATAGATGATATCATAGCTAAAAGCGGTGGCTCAAACAGTGCACCTAAGTCATCATCGCACCGGGGGCTTTACGGGAAACGCACGCATACATCATCGCCTGTTACCAGAACATATAAAGGCAGTGCGGTGCGTAAGCCGTATCTTCTGGTTGACGGGTATAATGTTATTTTTGCCTGGAAAGAATTAAATGAACTGGCAGCGCAGAATATCGACAGTGCGAGAGACCGGCTTATGGACATCATGTGCAATTATAAAGCCGCGGTAAGTGCAGATGTGATTGTGGTATTTGATGCCTACAGAATCAAAGGCCATGACACGGAACACCTTGACGTTAATAACATTCATGTGGTATATACCAAGGAAGCGCAGACAGCGGACAGATATATAGAAGAATTTGCACATGAAAACGGAACCAGATATGACATAACCGTTGTCACCTCGGATGGCCTGGAGCAGATCATAATCCGCGGTGAGGGATGCCGGCTGATTTCCTCGAGGGAATTTGAAAAAGAAGTCAAAAGAGTATGCGATGAGCACCTTAGAAGTTACAGTGACGGCAGCCGCGAAAGCAACAGGACTTATCTCGGCGAATGGCTTAATTTGTAAAAATATATTGACGTTTTATGGCAGTAATGCAATAATCAAATAAGTTACAGTTATTATGGAGGATGAAATGGATAACGCACAATTAGCACAATTACTTTTCCCGGATGTAGATAAGACACCGGAATATTATGAGGAAAAGTTTCCGTATAGAAAACTTCCTTCCAAGGCACAGGTTACACGTATGGCACCGAGTCCTACAGGATTCATACACCTTGGTAACCTTTACAGCGCACTCGCTGATGAGAGAATAGCACATCGTAACGGAGGCGTGTTCTATTTAAGAATAGAAGATACGGATGAGAAGCGTAAGGTAGATGGTGCAGTTGAGACTATTATTAATGTTTTGAGATATTTTGACATAGAATTTGACGAGGGAGCAGGTTTCCCGGATGATGCGCCACAGAATGCATACGGTCCTTATTTCCAGCGCCAGCGTGTCGAGATTTATCACGCATATGCCAAGAGCCTTGTAGAGAGAGGGCTTGCATATCCGTGCTTTTGTACCGAGGAAGAGCTTGAGAAAGTAAGGCTTGAACAGGAAGCTGACAAGGTTCTTACGGGATATTACGGCAAATATGCTCATTGCCGTGATTTAAGCTTCGATGAGATTAAGAGAAGAATAGATGCAGGAGAGACTTATGTATTGAGACTCCGCTCGCAGGGAAGTCCGGATAAGGAAATCACTTTCGTGGACAGCATTATGGGAGAAATCAAGCTTCCTGAGAACATTCATGACATTGTGCTTCTTAAGAGAGACGGAGTACCGACATATCATTTTGCGCATGCAATAGACGATCATCTTATGAGAACGACTACTGTTATCAGAGGCGGTGAGTGGCTTGCGTCGGTTCCTACACACTATGAGCTTTTCCATGTACTCGGCTTTAAGATGCCGGCGTACGGACATACGGCCCACCTTATGAAGTTTGATGAAGAGACCGGTGGCAAGCGTAAGCTCTCCAAGAGAAAAGATCCGGAGCTTTCACTTGATTATTACCGTAAGGACGGCTATCATCCGAGAACCATGAAGGTATATCTTCTTACATTGCTCAATTCAAACTTTGAGGAATGGTATGAGAAATTCCCGGATAAGGATATTAATGAATTTCCGTTTTCAATCGAGAAGATGAGCCAGTCCGGTGCACTTTTTGATAAAGATAAGCTTCATAATATATGTAAAAACGAACTTGCGCGCCTCTCGGAGGATGAGATGTATGATTTCCTTCATGAATGGGCTGTGGAGAATGAGCCGGAGAAAGCTGCGATATGGTTTGCCGACAGGGAAAAGATGCTTGCAGTGCTCAGACTTTACATGGGAATCGGCATGAAGCGCCGCAGAAAAGATTTCATATATGCAAGACAGATTATGGAACTTATCGGTTACTTCTTCGGAACTTCAGAGTCCGAGGAAAAGGACGGATTCAAGCTTGATGCACAGCTTACAAAGGATGTTCTTAAAGAATATCTTGCGACATATTCACATGAAGCCGATAATCAGGCTTGGTTTGATAACCTTAAGGTGATTGCAGGTAAATTCGGTTTTGCTGCCGACATGAAGGCATACAAGGCTGAACCTGATAATTACAATGGAAGTATATCGGATGTGGCAGAGATGGTAAGAATAGCAGTTACCGGAAAAGCCAATACACCTGATTTATGGACGATAATCCATATTATAGGTGAAGATGATATGCGTGCCCACATAAATGCAGCTATAGAGACACTGGATTAACGGGTGTGGAAAAAGGAGGATAATATGGACAATCAGAACAACAACGGCCAGCCAAACCAGAATTACAACCAGGGATATAACGGCCAGCCAAACCAGAATTACAATCAGGGATATAACGGCCAGCCAAACCAGAATTACAATCAGGGCTATAATCAGTACAACAACTACAATCAGAATTACAACCAGGGATATAACGGTCAGCCAAACCAGAATTACAACCAGGGCTATAATCAGTACAACAACTACAATCAGAATTATAATCAGGGATATAACGGACCGATGCCTAACGAATTCCGTGAAGAGAAAAATGTTGCTGTCTGCATAATCCTTACATTTGTTACATGTTCGATTTACATGTGGTTCTGGATGTATAATATGATTAAGAAAATCAGAATGCTTGCCAATGACACAAGCGATATGATAGGAGAATACCTTCTCCTTATGCTTGTACCATATTACAATGTTTACTGGGTATATACAAGAGGCAAAAAGATTTCCGAAGAAGCAGCAAGAAGAGGTATACAGATTACAGACAACAGTGTACTTTATCTTATTCTTAATCTTCTCGGCCTTTCCATCGTATCATATGCAATGATGCAGAACGATCTGAATAAGCTGGCAAGAATGCTTTAATACATAGGAACTAAGGGACTGTGGTATACAGTCCCTTTTTAAATAGGAGGCACAAATGACATTACAGCAGCTTACATACCTTGTGAAGACGGCCGAATGCGGAAACATGACTGAGGCCGCGGGTGAACTTTTTATATCACAGCCGAGCCTCAGTGCTTCGATAAGTAATCTGGAAAAAGAAATGGGCGTTAAAATTTTTGTGAGAACGAAAAAGGGCGTCACCGTAACACGCGATGGCGAAGAACTTTTATCATATGCCAGAATGCTTCTTGAGCAGGCGGATATTATGAAAGAACACTTTGGCGTCAATAATAAGAGAGATCCCAAATTCTCTGTATCATGCCAGCATTATTCATTTGCGGTAAATGCGTTCGTGGACACGGTTAATGAGTTTGATGCTGATAAGTACAGCTTCATATTAAGGGAGACACAGACCGGTGAGATAATCGATGATGTAGCGCAGGGCAGGAGTGAACTTGGAATACTGTATCTGTCAGAACATAACGAGGAGGTCATCACCAAACTCATCAGGAAAAATGACCTTATTTTTGAAGAACTTTTTGTCGCCGGACCGCATGTGTTCATATGCCGGAAACATCCGCTGGCATCAAATAAATCCGTTACTATAGAGGAATTGCAGGCATACCCGTATCTGGTGTATGAACAGGGAGACAGAAATTCATTCTATTTCTCGGAAGAGTTCTTAAGTGTGCTTGACTTTCCAAAGATAATCCAGGTAAGGGACAGAGCCACATTGTTCAGTCTTGTAATAGGACTTAACGGTTTTACAGTCAGCTCCGGTGTAATAGATGATAAATTAAACAGCCCGGATATAATTGCAAAGCCTCTTGAAACAGATGATTATATGAGAATAGGCCTTGTAAGGCGTAAAGAGGCTATACTGAGCCGGTATGCCTGCTATTACATGGAATCAATTAAGCGATATATACCATAGAAGATAATTGCACAAGAAAGATATCCTCATTACCGTATTGCCGGTAGTGGGGATATTTTTTTAAATAAAAGTGTTGACAGCAAACAATAATGATGTATAATGAACATATGAACAGATGAACATATGTTGATACGAAAGCGAAATCAACGTAAGTTCCGGAAAGGAGGACATATGCAGGCAGAAGTGAATGAGGAACAGACAGAGATTGAAGATATTGCCAGACGCGTGACGGATAACCAGCCTGCAGAGGAAGTGCTGTACGATCTAGCAGAACTTTTTAAAGTGTTCGGAGATTCTACGAGAATACGAATCCTGTACGCACTTGTGGAAAGTGAACTTTGTGTCGGAGATCTTGCGCAGATTCTTGGAATGGGACAGTCGGCGGTAAGCCATCAGCTTAAGATACTTAAGGATGCGAAGCTGGTAAGATACAGGAGAGAAGGAAAGAGCGTGATATACGCCCTTGATGATGAACATGTAAGAAATATACTTAACATGGGAATGGAACATGTTGAAGAATAATTAATTTATTAAAAGGAGATTTGATATTATGAAGAAAACATACGGTGTAGAAGTTGATTGTGCTAACTGCGCAGCCAAGATGGAAGAAGCAGTTAAGGCCACGGCAGGAGTTAAGGATGCAGCATTGAGTTTTATGACACTGAAACTTAAAGTTGAGTTCGAGGATGGCGCTGATGTGGAAGCGGTAATGAAAGAAGCATACAAGAACTGTAAGAAAGTTGAGGATGATTGCGAAATCTTCCTGTAATCCTTTATAGAAAAAGAGGTATGTGATATGACAGCAAAACAGAAAAATGTATTATACCGAATAATAATATCGGCGGTTCTGCTTGCGGCGATATGGATTGTATCCGAATTTGCCGATATGCCATGGTGGCTTGAAGGGATATTATATCTGATACCATATTTTATTATTGGATATGATATCTTAAGAAAAGCAGTAAAAGGAATCTTAAAAGGTCAGGTTTTCGACGAAAATTTCCTTATGGCTATAGCAACGATTGGAGCCATAGGATTGAAAGAATTCAGGGAAGGCGTTGCCGTTATGCTTTTCTATCAGGTAGGTGAACTTTTCCAGTCATGTGCGGTTGGAAAGAGCAGAAAAAATATCGCTGCCCTGATGGATATCAGACCTGACTATGCTAATGTCATGGTTGACGGTAATCTTGAGAAAGTCGATCCTGATGATGTGGAAATAGGAACGGAAATCATAGTAAACCCGGGTGAGAAGGTTCCTATTGACGGTGTGGTTACCGATGGCAGTTCGACACTAAATACAAGCGCCCTTACGGGAGAGAGCGTGCCTCGTGAAATCGCATGCGGAGATGAAATCATAAGCGGCTGCATAAATCTCACGGGTGTTATTAAGGTAAGGACGACCAAGGAATTCGGTGAGTCAACCGTTTCAAAGATTCTTGACATGGTTGAGAATTCGAGCATGAAGAAATCACGGTCTGAGAACTTCATAACAAGATTTGCTAAATATTACACACCAATAGTATGTTACAGTGCGCTTGCACTGGCAATACTTCCGCCGCTTGTATCCCTTATTATCGGGGTTTCGCCTGAATGGCAGAAGTGGGTTATCAGGGCACTTACATTCCTGGTAATAAGCTGTCCTTGTGCGCTTGTTATATCCATTCCTCTTAGTTTCTTTGGCGGAATCGGATGTGCATCAACCAACGGAATACTGGTTAAGGGTTCCAATTACCTTGAAGCACTTGCTTCAACGGGATATGTAGTATTTGATAAAACAGGCACGCTTACCAAGGGAGTGTTTGAAGTAAACGGTGTTTTTGCGGAAAACGGATTTGACAGCCATGAACTTCTTGAGTATGCGGCATATGCGGAGAATGCGTCAAGCCATCCGATAAGCTTAAGCCTTAAGAATGCATACGGTAATAAAATCGATGCGGATAAGGTAAGCGGTATAGAAGAAATTGCCGGACACGGAGTAAGTGCCGTTGTGGACGGCCACAAGGTATATGCCGGTAATCTTAAATTAATGAATAAAATAGGCGTTCAAGTTATCAATGAACATAATGACGGTACTATAGTTTATGTTGCTGTAGATGATAAATATGCCGGATGTATCGTGATTTCGGATGTGATCAAACCGACAACGAAGCAGGCAATAGAAGGCCTTAAGAACCAGAATATAAAGACAGTAATGCTTACAGGGGATTCAAAGGCCGTGGCTGACAGAGTAGCAGCGGAAATCGGAATCGATATAGTAAAAAGTGAACTTCTTCCGGCAGATAAAGTTGCAGAAGTTGAAAAACTTATTGAAAACAAGAACTCGAAGGAAAAAGTTGCTTTTGCAGGTGATGGTATTAATGATGCACCGGTGCTGTCGAGAGCCGATATAGGTATAGCGATGGGAGCACTCGGATCGGATGCGGCAATAGAGGCGGCAGATGTTGTACTTATGGATGATGACCCGTCCAAAATAGCGCTCGCAATGAGAATTGCAATCAAGACATTGAGGATCGTTAAAGAAAATATAGTATTTGCACTTGCCATAAAGCTTGTGTGCCTTGTGCTCGGAGCACTCGGTATAGCCAATATGTGGATTGCCATATTTGCCGATGTAGGAGTTATGGTTATCGCAGTAGTTAATGCAACGAGAGCATTAAGATTAAATAAACAGAAGTAAAAAAGGGGCGTGTGAAAAAAGAGGTGGCCATTGGTCCTTCTCTTTTCATACGCCTTGTTTTTTTGATGGTGGCGCGGTGGTATGCACCGCTGGAAGCGAAATGCTTCAGTATACAATACGATATTTTCATACTTTTTTGGCAAAAATCAGCAATTTGGTGTCAATTACTTGCTATATGTGATACTCCAACATGACAATATATGATAATAAATATATTAAAATATATATGAAATTTAATATACTACAATACAAGGCTTGTCAAATTGATACTAAATGCCATAAAAACTGCAAAAAAGTGTGAATTAGTGAATTTCAAACCCGGAATAGTATCAATTAACACACCTCAAATCCGTCACACAAAGCCTGAAACTGGTTAATATGCCCATGTATATATCTTATCGGATAATAAATGCCTTGGCACCGTGGCTGTTTACCGATACATTGATAATATTACCGTCACAGTTATAACAGGTGCCACTCCATAATTCCGTAACATTCGTCACAGAGTCATAAAGTTCGATATCTCTTAAATCAATTTCTATACTGCCATCCGAATCGCCGGCATTGAAAATTGCAATATAATTGCCTCCGTCCGCAGCCGTGGCCGTCCACAGTATATATTCACAGTCGTTGTATACTCTGCGCCACACAGGATGTGAGTTGCGCGCATTGGAATGCATTTTAAGGATGTCATTACAGGTAATTAATCCCATTGTGAAATCGTCAAAACGGGTCATTTCACCGCCAATCATCAGTGGCGAGCGGAAAATACTCCATAATGTCACCATGGTAATCTGCTCATCCTGTGTGAAATTGGTATGATCGTTAATATCATAATCCTGACGTAACGGACCGATTGGAAGCATGTCCGCATCCGGCCAGTGACCGGCGCCTGTATGTATACACCATTTCTCGGCACGTTCAAACATGTTGTAGAGCAGTTCCCATTTATCCCAGAAATCATCGGTTATGCGCCACATGTTGGAAGTCTGTTTGTAAACTTCTGCTTTTTCGATAAGCGCAGGGCCCGGAGACAGGCTGAATATTATATCCCTTCCACAGCCGTATAAACAGTTGCTTATAAGCTTCAGTTCTTCCTCTTCATGAGGGAGTTCGCGGCAGATGTCATCGCATTTGATGAAGTCGACACCCCATGAGGCGTATAAATCAAAAAGACTTTCGTAATATTCTTTTGCACCTTCTTTGGAAGGGTCAACCCCGTACATATCCGTGTTCCATGCACAGATGCTTGCAGTCTTGGCAATTTCTCTTGCAGTGTGTGTACTATTTTTGATTGATGTGTTATTATGTACTGCCTGACGCGGAATGCCGCGCATTATATGTATTCCGAATTTGAGACCGAGTGAGTGCACATATTCAGCCAGAGGAGCAAATCCCAGGCCTCCCTTGGAGGATGGAAAACGTTTCTCATCCGGGATGAGCCTTGAATATTCGTCCATGCACAATTCTGTGAAAGGGTGGTATTCATGTGTGACAGCGGTCGGTTCGTACCATTGTATATCAACTACGATATATTCCCAGCCGTATTTACGAAGGTTGGCGGCCATAAAATCAGCATTTGCGCGGACGATGTCTTCGGTAACCGAAGCGCCGTAGCAATCCCAGCTGTTCCAGCCCATTGGAGCTTTAAGTGATTCCATTATATATTCATTCCTTTCTCAAAATCCCATTCGTCATAAGTACATTCAAGATTGGTAAATTCGGCCCGGTTATGGTTTCCGACTGCATATAATCCGATAACAACACCGGTAAAACCGCCGGCAACTTCACTCGAAAGAAACTTGGTATACGCATCTCCAAGGAAAATTTCCCTGCCGTTATCCCACACATAGAAATGATATTGCATGCTGTCTGAACGAATTATAAGTCTTATGTTGTCACCGCTTACGGGAACTATCGACTGTATATGTCTGATATTGCCGATGTTCAGTTTAAGTACAGCCTCGTGTCCGAAAGCTCCTCTGCGTAATGCAATATCATAGTGTTCAAATTCATCCATGTATAATGTAATGCCGGCTTCACCGCGTTCACACCTTACATCACACTCACAGTCCATATCAAAATCACGCTGTCTTATTCCGATGAAAGTAGGAGTGTCACATTCATCCAACGTGATGTCTGTACCATATAAGATAGCTGAATGTCCGGAAAGCTCGTAATTTGAGGTGACAGGGTGCCTTAAATAACACCAGTCTTTATCCCATTCTGTAGATTCAAAAGTATATTTTTTGATAGGATGCTGTGCAAAATCACCTGCGATTTCATAAGAATAATCCGTGGTGCCGGCAGTTCCCGCACTGAACCATCCGTTAGCATCAAATGTAACCGGTGTGAGGAAAACTTCGCGTCCGAGGTGATGATAAGGCTGCCACATATGGATCTGCCTGAAACCGAGTGACAGGATGTGCCAGTCGCCGTGTGCATCCTGAATTAAGTCACCATGACCGATTCCCTGAATCAGGAAAGGCGCTTTGTTACGGTTAGTAAGAACCGGATTGTACGGATAATTGGTAAACGGACCCCAAGGATTGTCAGAGCGCGCGTAAGTAATCATATGGCCGTATTCCGTGCCGCCTTCGGCAGCCATAAGATAATAGCTTCCGTTAATTTTGTAAAGATGCGGGCTTTCAAGATAACGTCCGCCTGAACCCTGCCAGATGGTACGGCTTGGCGTGAGCTTACGGCCGGTGGCAATATCAATTTCGCACTGGACAACGCCCGGAACACCGTTATCATCGGAACCGTTGCTGATAAAGTAAGCATGTCCGTCTTCAAAATAAAGAGAAGGATCAATTCCGTTCTGGTCGACCGTTATTGGCTCTGACCATTCTCCGCGGATGTCGTCGGTATATACATAGAAATGTTTGTGAGTCGTATCATTGGTGGTAACCATATAGAAACGGCCGTCATTAAACCTTATGGTAGGAGCAAATACACCGCCGGAACTGTTGATTTTGTTAAGCATGACCTGTGATGGCCTGGTAAGGACATGGCCTATCTGATTCCAGTTAACTAGGTCTTCACTTTCAAAAAGCGGTACTCCCGGGAAAAACTGGAACGAACTGCATACAAGGTAATATCTGCCATTAGCGGCACATACACTCGGATCGGGATAAAATCCCTTTAAAACAGGATTGGTATATTTCATAACAAACCTCCAAAAATAAATATATAATTATTGTAGCATTGCCACAAGACTCTGTACAATCGTGTTTTTTTCAGCAGAGTTATATTACTTATTGCCTGTCTCTTATACACATCTGACGCTGCCGAC
>ENA-UAMP01000169-UAMP01000169.1-human-gut-metagenome-genome-assembly--contig:-NODE-169-length-36673-cov-6.710279_pt1 | contig 36673 bp, 29 predicted proteins | sample MGYA00243285_ERZ654501 | MGnify/ENA primary metagenome ERZ654501 (study PRJEB26926, sample SAMN06164850) | human gut metagenome | biome: ENVO:00009003; feature: ENVO:2100002; material: ENVO:00002003...
GTCGGCAGCGTCAGATGTGTATAAGAGACAGCATAAAAGGTGATATACTCAAAATATGAAAATAATCACTTCAAACACGTCAAACGGCGCATATCTCGGCGTTGTCGAGGTTTTGCGCAAAAACATGGACGGGACGGCAAAAAACGTCGTTATCGCGCCCGACAGATTCACCGCTTCGGTGGAGAGAGGTCTTATTTCCGCTCTCGGCATCGAAAGCACTTTCGGCATAGAAGTTATGTCTTTTACGCGCCTTGCAAACAAGCTCATCGGCAACGACATCAAAAAGTGTCTGACACCTGAAGGCTCGGTTATGCTTATAGGCAAAGTTATATCCGACAGGCGCGACAAACTTTGTTATTACGACAAAGTCGCTCTCAAAGACGGCTTTGCAAGCGAACTTTACGCCGCTCTCACCGCAATACGCAACAGCGGTATTTCTAGCGAGCAGCTTATCGAGTCGGCAAAGAACGCAACCGCGTCTTTGAAGATGAAAACCAAAGACATAGCACTCATATACGAGGGGTATCTTGCCGCGCTCGAAGGCAAGCACAGCGACTCTTCGACGAGGCTTTACGCTCTTGCCGAGTTTTTGAAATCGAATCCCGACAAGATTGCCGCAACCAATTTTTACATCACCGACATATACGATTTTTCCGCACCCGAAACCGAAATTATAAAGAGTCTTGCAAACAACGCTCTTTCGCTCACCGTGGGTATAACCAGCGGATATAACAATCCCAACAGCCGCATATATCCCGACAGAGTCGCAAAAAGACTTGCTTCTCTTTGCGATGGAAGAGTGCAAATCGAGAAAAACGACGAAGTTTTGCCCGCCTACAAAGACGCGATTTCAAAAAAACTTTTCGCATATATTTCCACCGACGCAAACGACAAAGCGGATTGCGAAGACAAGGTGATTTTGCGCTCGGCAAAGAATAGAAACGACGAGATTTTGCGCGTTGCCGTAGACGTCGCAAAAGGCGTGAGAGAGGGGAAAAGATACAAGGATTTCGAGGTGTTCGTCAGTGATCTTGACGCTTATGCGCAAGAGATAAAAACCGTTTTTTCCAGATATGACATTCCGTTCTTTATCGACAAAAAAGAGTTGCTTTCCGAGCAGGCGAAAGCAAGACTTATCCTTGAAACAATAGCTTGCGTGCGCACGGGATTCAGGCTTAACGAAGTGTGCGATTTGCTCAAAAATCCGCTCTTTGCAACATATTCCGAATACGGCTATGAGGGCGCATATTTGTTTGAAAACTATTGCTTGAAATACAACGTCGAACACGTGCCGACAAAAAAAGAGGCTTGTTTCAAAAAGTGCGAAGAAAGAAAGACAATTAAGGGAAAAGAACAAAAAGGCGGTTTTATCAATGCAAAAATAGACGATAAAGACGTTGTTTTGGATAATTGCATCGAAAACGTTATTCCTGAGAGAGTGAGAAAAGAGTTGATAACTCTCGTAAAACCCGAAAGATTTGCCGGTGTGAAAAACGTAAAGGCTTTCGTTTTTGCAACCAAAGAGTTGCTGGAAACCCTTGCGCCGTGCTATGCAAAATACGTTGACCGCCTTGCAACCGAGAGCGAGTATTTCAGAAAGTGCGCCGAGCAAGTGGATTCAAAGCTGGAGGCGGTGTTCGAAGAGATAGAAGAAGTGTTGGATTACGACACGGATATCGCAGGTTTCGAAAGCGTGTTCAAGTCAATGATAAAGACGCTCAAAATCGCGCTTGTGCCTACGTATCTCGATTGTGTGTTTATAGGCGATACCGATTCAAGATTTTCGGGCAACGGAGATATTTACGTTCTCGGCGCAAACAGCGGAAAACTGCCCCCTCAAAGCAGTGGCGGCGTCGTGATAACGCACAAGGACGAGCAAACTTTGTCCGCTCTAGGAGTCGAGATAAATCCAAGCGAAAAACAGAAACTGCTCAACGGTATGTATTTCGTTTGCGACCTAATGAAAAAGCCGCAAGGCAAACTTGCGGTAAGCTATTCCGACAGCGGCGACGGCGGCGCGCTTCGTCCCTCGACCGTTGTGTTCGAGCTTCAAAACATGCTTGAAAAAGACGGCAAACCTCTTCAAATCGAGAGGATTGATTTCGAGCATTTTGAAACCCTCGACGGCACCGATTTGAAAAAAGCCGCACTCTTGCTGTCCACAAAAAAGAGCTGCTTCAACGAAACTTTGAAAAACGGCGTGTCGGGAAGAGCGGACGCAAAGGATATCGACGTTTTCGGCTCGGCGTATTCGCTCGTGTCGGAGGAAGAAAAGAGCCTTATCGAAAAGTCGTTCGTTGTACCCGACAGGATAAACTTGCCGGAAAAATCCTATTTTGTCGGGCGCACGAGCGTGAGTAGGCTCGAAACGTTTTTCGGGTGTCCGTACGCACATTATTTCAACCATATTTTGTCTTTGAGAAAGCGCAAGGACGGCACTTTCGAAGGCACGGAAAACGGCACGATTTTGCACTTCGTGCTTGAAAAGTTTTTCGGCGACGTGCGAGATGGCAAGATAAACGACAAGCAGGACGCGGCGCAAAAGGCAAGCGAGTATTTCGACCTTGCGATAAAGGAAAATCATTTTGAAGTGTTGCTCGAAAAAGCGGATACGGGCAGAATCCTCGCGCGCCTCAAACAAGAGGGAATCACGCTTTGTCAAGACTTGTTCGACGTGCAAAAACGCTCCAAATTCACCCCGTATTTGCTTGAAGCGAAAATAGGCGAGAGCGAGATAAAACCCATGTCGCTTGAATTTGACGGCAAAAAGGTGGAACTCAAAGGCACGATAGACAGGGTGGACGTGCTCGGCGACAAGTTCGTCATCATCGATTACAAGACATATAAGAGCGCGGATTTACCCCTTAAAGAGCTTTATTGCGGACAAAAGATTCAGCTTTACGTGTATATGAGAGCGGTTGAAAAAAGCATAAACGCAACGCCTTGCGGAGTGTTTTATTTCCCGGTGTTTTCAAGTTTTACGGACGAGGACGGCAATCGCTACAAATACAAAGGGCAAGCGTGCGACAGTCGCGAAACGCTTGGTTTAATGGACGAAATGACGCTTTCAAACCCCGATTGTGCGATTGTGCCGTACAAAACGGATAGAAAAGGCGAGAACTTAAATCCCGAAATTCACCTCTCGAAAGAGGGCTTCGACGCACTCGGCGACTATGCCGTCGCAATCGCGGGAGAGGGAGCAAGCAAGATTGCCGAAGGGTACATAAAGCCCTCGCCGCTCAAAGACAAATGCAAGCGTTGCGACTTTGCCGCAATATGCGCGTACAAGGGCGTTTGCGAAAGAAAATCTCCGAAAGTCAAAGGACTTGAAAGTTTTGTTTTAAACGGGGAGGAGAACGAAAATGAGTGAAAACAAGGTGACCGTATTCGGTAAAAACGCGGAAGAAAGACTTGAAATTTTGCGTGACGAAAAGGGTAATATTCTTCTCACCGACGATCAAAAAAGAGCCGTGCTCGAAAGAGGTCGTATTTTGGTGTCCGCATCGGCAGGCTCCGGCAAAACGTCCACGATGGTCAAACGCATAATCGTGATGATATCGGAGGGCACAACGCTCAAAAATCTGTTGGTGCTCGTATATAACAACGCCGCTGCCGACGAACTTAAAGAGAAGTTACATCAGGAACTTTTTAAAGCGGCTTGCGCGTCTTCGGGTGAAAAGCGGGACAGATTCAGACAAGAAATCGATGAGCTTCCGTTTTGCCATATTTGCACGATACACGCGTTCTGCCAGTCGCTCATACGCGAAAACTTCGACAAACTCGGCATATCTCCGACGTTCGACGTGCTTGACGAAACTCGCCACGCTTCTTATATGAATCGCGCGCTCGATGACGTGATTGCAACCTATACCGCAAGCGGCGACGAAACTTTTTGCGAGCTTGCCGACATTTTTTCGCAATCCAGAAAGGAAGAAAATTTGAAGAGCAATCTCATCAAATTTTACGGTCTTATCGAAATTCAGCCCGACGAAGAAGAGTTTGAAAGGTGCGTGAGCGAGTGCTACGATTCGTATGAAAACAGCAAATTTTTTGCAATATTGCAAGATTATTACAAGACGTTTTTCGCAAACGCCAAGAACGCGCTTTTGCCGATAAAAACGCAACTCGAAGTGCTTGCGCCAACCTCGAAATATTTGCAAAGCCTTGCAGTCGCGATATGTTTTTGCGATGAGATTGAAAGCAAAAGCAGACTTTTCGATATGTGCACGCTTGCGAGCAAGTACGAAAAACCGCGCGCAACCGTCAGTCCGAAAGCGAGCGATGAAGAAAAGTTGCTCGTCGGCTACGTCAAAGACTATCTCAAACAGTTTCACGACGCAATCGACGAAATGAAAGAGATTTGCAACAGGCAGGACTCTCTCGAATCCGCCCACGAGCAAAACTCAAAATACGTCAAAAAGCTGGTGGAAGTCGCTCAAACGTTCGCAAAAAAACTCGAAGAGCTCAAACAAGAGGACAACGTATTGTCTTTTGAGGATTTGCAGCACAAGGCGCTCGAATTGCTATCGCACGACGAATACGAGCTTTCGGGGGATTTCGACGCGGTGTTTGTGGACGAGTATCAGGACGTCAACCCCACGCAAGAGGCAATCATACGCAAACTTGTCAAAGGCGAGTGCTTTATGGTCGGGGACGTCAAACAGAGTATATACGGTTTCCGACTTGCCGACCCTGCGATTTTCATATCCAGACAAAACGCCTACGAAGAGAGCGTAAAAGAGGGGACGAACGTTTATTTCAACCGCAATTTCAGAAGCGCGTACGGAATCCTCGATTTCGTCAACGGTGTGTTTGACAGCGCAATGACGAAGGCGAGTGCGGACGTCGACTACAAAAAGGACGCAAGATTCGAACTTAAAGACGTTGCGCCCGTAAAATTGGAAGGCGTATCTCCCGAAGGATACGTGCAGGTGCATCTTTTCGTAAAGCAAAAGAGCGAAAGCGTCCCGTCTTTCGGACTTTACGATATAGAAAAAGACGAGGGAGAAGAGAACGACGAGGCAAGTTCGCAAGAAGGCAACTTCATCGCAAGCGAAATCCAAAAGCTCGTCGGAAGAGCAAAGGGCGACGGAAAGTATATCGGTTACGGCGATATCGCGGTGTTGTTCCGCTCACGCTCGACGGGTGCGAAAGAAATCGTAAAAACTCTCAAATCGAAAGGAATACCCGTCAACGAAGGAGCGTTCGGCAAATCGGTTTCTTTGCCCGAAAGAGAGCTTGTGGCGTTTTTGCGCGTGCTCGACAATCCCAGACAAGACATTCCTTTCGCAGGATATTTGTTGTCCTATTTCGGCGGCTACGACGAGAGCGAAGTTGCGTTGATCGCATCCGAAGACGGCGATTGCCTTTACGACAAGTTTTTGGCGGCGGCTCATTCGGATTTGTCCGTTGCGAAAAAAGCGAGAAATACGCTGAAAACACTCGAGAGATATAGACTCAAAGCGAGCTTTGAAAGCGTAAAAAACCTTATGAACGATATCGTCGGAGATTGCTGTTACGAGGCGTATCTCATGCGATCGGGAGAGGGAGACGTGTACGGGCTTAAAGCGTTTATGCAAAGTCCCGACGAGGACGATTCTCTCGGCAAATTCCTGCGCGATTACTGTGAAGCCGACGGCGGCGACAGAGGCGCGACGGGCGGCGACAGAGTGGTCATATCCACTTTTCACGGCTACAAGGGACTTGAAAATCCCGTCGTGTTCGTTGCGGACACCGCATTCGGATTCAATTACGAGGCGGGATCCGGCGATCTCATTTTGACAGGCAAAGGCATGGGCGGCGACAAGTCCAACAACAAAGGGCTTGTGGGGATGAATTCTTTCGATTTCGAAAACAAAACCAAAAATTCGCTCACGCTGTCCAAACTTGCAGTGGCAAAGTGTATAAAAGACAATCAGCTCAAAGAGGAAATAAGACTTTTTTACGTTGCGCTCACGCGCGCCAAACAGCTGATGTATATCACGGCAACCGTCAGCGAAACGAAGAGCGCGGGCTTCGGCGTAACGGCAAGACTGGGCGGCGCGGGATGCGATATCGATTTCATTTCAAACGCGGTTTTCGACGGCGCGGTGAAGTGTGTGCCCTTCCGCCATTACTCCGGCGACGAGGAGAATCGCAGCGTCAAAAACGAAAGGCTGCAACTTTTGCCGAACGATGAAATCGTGAGCGCGATAAAACAGGCGCAATCGTTCGAATATCCGTACAAACAAGCAACTTCGCTTGCGATGAAGTACAGCGTTTCCGCTCTCGACAGCATGGACGAAGATACCGTAAACTTGTTTGAAGATGCGGCGAAACGAGGCACTGCTTACCACAAGGTTATGCAATATATCGACTATTTCGCAAGCGGTTTAAGCGAGGTCGAAGAACAGATAAATTCGCTTGTAAAACGCAATATTCTCACAGCCGAAGAAAAAGCCGCGGTTGATGCAAAAGACATCGTCGCATGCCTTGAAAGCGGGATTATGCAGATTGCGCGCGAGGCAGAAAAGAAGGGTAGGTGCCATAGGGAACAATCCTTTATGATGTACAAAAAGGCGAGCGACGTATCCGACGATTTTTCAAGCGACGACAGAGTGTTGGTGCAAGGCGTAATCGACCTGTTTATCAACGACGAAAAGAAGATAATCGTCGATTTCAAAACGTCTTCGCTCAAAGACGAAAAAACGGTTGAAAAGTACAAAAAGCAACTTTATCTGTACAAATCGGCGGTTGAAAGCGCAATAGGCGCAAAAATCGATGAAATTTTGCTTTATTCTTTCGCAACCGGAAAGACGCTGAAAGTATAGGACTTGTTTGCATCGAATGATTGTAAAACGTGCGGTAGAAAAAGCAAAACCGCGTCTTGAAAACGAAAGGCTGTTTGCGTAAAACGAAAACTCCTTGAAAGACACCAAACGCTCTGCGATTTTGCCGGGCGTTTTTTCTTTTTGAGCACACGAGGAAAATTTTGATAAAAAAATTCATTTGTTTGAAAAATGTTCTTGATTTTTATGCGTGCGCTATGTATAATTATATAGATATTTCTTAAAGTTATCGACGCGCACATCGGTATCGAAACGGAGGATAATCGTGGAATTTTTCGAAGAGGCGTTTCATTGGCTTGCAGGAGTGTCCGAAAAACTTCCTGTCGTCGACATCAAAATGTTTTTCATCGTCGTACTGTCGGTGATTTCGGGTATTGGCGTCATAACTGCTTTCACGTTGCTCGGCTCTCATGCCCGCAAACTTTACGTTTCAAGCAAAAAAATCAGAAAATACCTTGCCAACGTCGATGCCGTTGACGACGACAACGTCAGCGATTTCACGGCGCATTGTTTCTCCAAAAAGACGCCGCAACAACTTCGCGACGCATGGGTGCAATATCTCGGAGTGCGTTTCGGATACCCCAGCGATATAGTCAGCGACAGCGCCGTCTACGACAAGTTTGTCAAAAAGAACAAAGACGTGCGTTCGGGCGTGTTCCTCGCAATATCCCTTATACTGCTCGGCTTGTTTGCCTTTTGGGGTTACGGCACTTTGCAAGATGCGAAAATGGGCGTCGTACACCTTGTCGCTCTCGTGCTTATCGGCGTGATTTATCTCGTGCTCGTGATTCTTGCTCGCAAGCAAAATCAAAGATGTCTTGAAACTTTCGAGGCTATGCAAGAGGACCTCGACGCAAAGGTCAATCTCCAAATCGAAAGCAATTACGCAACCGATTCTTCGCCCCTTCAAGAGCTCAACGCTTTGGTTGAAGAAATTATTGCGCGCAACACCGCAAAGGCTGTCGATATCGACGAAAACGAGCAAACGCCCATCGAAGCTCTTATCGAGCAGAAAATGAAAGAACAGTCGGAAACTGAAGAGGACGAGCAAGAAAGCATTGACGAAATCCTCAACGCTCAGGAAGAAGAAGTCGAAGAGATTGCTCAAGAGGAATCCGACCAAACTCAAACCGAAATCGAAGAAGGCGACCAAGAAGTTGCCGAACAACAGCATATAGACGAACTTTTGCAAGAGCAAGAGGAAGAAGTCGAACAAAAGGCAGAGGAAGAGGACGAGCAAACCGAGCAAGTCCTTGACGAACAGCTCGAAGAAGAAGTCGTAGAACCGCAAGAAGCCGTTGAGGAGCAAGAGGAAATCGTGCCCGAAAACGAAGAAGAGCAAATCGACGAGCAAGAAGAAACCGCTGCGGTTGAAGAAAGCGAACAATCCGAACCTGCCGAGCAAGAAGAAAGCGAAGAGCAAGAGCCTGTCGAAGAAGAGTCCGTTCAAGAGGACGAGCAAGTCGAAGATCAAGCTCAAGAAGAAACGGTTGAAGAGCAAGCGGAAGAAACCGAAGAGCCTCAAATCGAAGAAGCCGATGAAGACAACTCCGACGTAGAGGAAGAGAATACGGCAAGCGAAGAAACGGAAGCGTCCGAGGACGTTGACGACATCGAAGAGGGCGAACAAACGGAAGAAGCCGTTGAAGAATCCACAACGGACAGTGCGGAAGAAGAAAACGTAGAAGATTCCGCCGAAGAGGACGTTGCGAGCAAAGAAGAGCAAAGCGAGGACGAGTCCGAAGAGGACGAAGAACCCGAAGTGGTCTATGTCGTTGAAGGTGACGACGAGGATGATGACGAGCACGTCAAACCGGCAAAACTCGTCAAATTGCCCAATTTGGTGGACTATATGCTGTCGAAAAATATGCCCAAAGCGATGAAAATTCAAATCGCAACAATGCTTATAGGTACGTACAATAAGTTTAAGGACAGCAAAGAAGATCGCAAAATCGTCGTGTCTTGCCTTTCCAAAGTGATGCGCGATTTGCAAAGCAACAACTAAAAAATCGACGTCGGGAAAATTGTGAGCCGACGCAAAATATCAAGAATATCAATAAAACATTGCGAGGATTGTAAAGATGTTTGGTAAGAAGAAAAAGAAACTCGAAGCAGAACGCCGCGAAGAAGAATTGCGCTTGCAACAACAGCAAGAGCTTCAAAAGCAACAAGCCGATCAAGAGGCGGCAAAGAAGCAAGAAGACAAAATTTTCCTTGAAAGCGAACTCATCGATGACGACGAAGACGACAACGCACTCCCCAAAGAGTACGAAGCCATAGCCTATATTCTCAAACAAGAACAAGGCGATGACCTTGTTGCGCAGCCCGTTGACGACGAGTCCGCTCAATCCGAACAAGCAAGCGAAAGCGTAGAAGAAGTCAAAGACGAAGCACCGGCAGAGGAAGCTCCCGTAGAGGAAACCGCCGAAGAAACTCCCGCTCTCGAAGAAGTGAAAGAAGAGCCCTCTCAAGAGCAAGTCGAAGAGCAAGCTCAAGAAGAAACGGTTGACGAGCAATCGGAAGAAGCCGAAGAGCCGGCAGAGGAAGAGGTCGAACAAGAAGAACCGCAAGAGAAAGCCGTTGCCGACGAAACTGCGAGCGAAGAGCAAAAAGAGGAAGTGGTTTACGACGTTGACGGTCCGAGCGAGGACGACGACGAAATCGTCAAGCCGGCAAAACTTGTCAAACTTCCCAACCTCGTCGATTATATGCTTGCTCAAAACATGTCCAAGCAAATGAAGATGAACATAGCAACGCTTTTGCTCAGCACGTACAACAAGTACAAGGACGTGCCGGCAGAAAAGAAGATTGTCATTCAATGCATGGCAAAGGTCATGAAGTCCCTCATTCAAGGCTGATAGAATATCGGTTTTGGCAAAAAAACGCAAAATTTTAAACGGAAGCGTAACGCTTCCGTTTTTCTGTGGAAAAACGCAAAATAAAACACCATTCGCAAATGCGACGGACATTGCAATTAAAGCGGATAGAATACCGAAAAAAAGATAAAACGGTTGACAAATTTCAACGATATAAAACTATTCTTCGGCAATAAAAAAATCGGCGGTTTGCCGATTTTTTTGTGTCGATTCGATTTTTCCAAAATCCGTATTATTTGAGCATTTTTTTCTTGATAAACACGATTATCAGCGCAATGCAAATAAGCACGTTTATGCCCACGACAACCCAGAAACCCCAAAGTTTGCCCTCGAAAGGAACGCCCGTGTTCATGCCCCAAAGTGCGGCGATCATTGCAGGAGTGTCAACCAAAAGCGTGAGGACGGTGAGCGTCTTCATGACGACGTTGAGGTTGTTGGAAATAATGGAAGCGTACGTGTCCATCGTGCCGCTCAGAATGTCGCGGTAGATGTTTGACATTTCGATTGCCTGTCTGTTTTCGATAAGCACGTCGTCCCACAAATCGTCGTCTTCTTCGAAAAATTTGACAAGACGCGGGAACTTGTCGAGCACGGCGGTGTTCGCACGCAGAGAAGTGGAGAAGTAAACGAGGGATTTTTCAAGTGAAAGCATCTCGATAAGGCCTTCGTTTTTCATAGCTTTTTCAAGCTCTGCTTGAACGCGTTGGCTCGCTCTGTCGATTTGTTTGAGGTATTGCAAGTATTTTTTTGCAATGACATATTGAAGTTGAAGCACGAAACGAGTGCGCTTGTGGATGTTGAAATCCTTGACGTAGCGTCCTGCCATAAGGTCGTTGATTATGGACGTTTCGTTTAGGCAAACAGTAACGATTGTGCTTTCCGTTGTGATGCAGCCGAAAGGCAGGGTTGCGTAAGTGTAGCGATCGTCGTCTTCCTCGGTGATAGGAATGTCGGTGACTGCCATGAGTATGCCGTCCTCTTTTTCGCAGTGAGCGCGCTCTTCGGAGTCCAGTGCCGCTTTGACGTAGTCCTCAGGAATTTTGCATGAGGAACACACGAGCTCGATTTCTTTGTCGGTGGGGTTTGACATATGAATCCATTGCTCGGTGAAATCGTAGCCCTCGACGATAAGTTCGGGATCTACTTCGATGACGGATTTGTTGACTTTTTTGTAGACTTGGATCATTTTGTCCTCCTGGGGCATAGCAATACGCGCCACGCAGGAGAACCTAAAGCGTGTGCGTATTAGTGGAGTTGTTGACTACTTCGTGGGTCAGCGTCCATAAAAGTTGCACCTCTAAAAAAATTTGATAAACAAAGTTTAACAAAAAAAAACGTCGCGCGCAACTCATTTTGGAAATTAGAAAAAGAAAAATTTTGCGTTTTGCGCTCGATTATAAAAAATAATATACACATATAAAATATTTCTGCAACATTATAAAACTTCTTGCAAAAAAAAGCGTTTTTTGTTATCATAGTCAATGAATATAAAGAAATCTTTTAGGAGGAATTCTAAATGGGCAAAAAATACGTTTATCAGTTTGCCGAAGGCAATGCAAAAATGCGTGAACTTCTCGGCGGCAAGGGCGCAAACCTCGCAGAAATGACCAACATCGGTCTTCCTGTTCCTTACGGTTTCACTATTACGACCGAAGCATGCACTCAATACTATGAGGACGGCAGACAAATCAACGACGACATCAAAGCGGAAATCATGGAAAACATCACCAAGCTCGAAGAAAAAGCGGGCATGAAATTCGGTGACAAAGAAAATCCGCTTCTCGTTTCCGTTCGTTCGGGCGCAAGAGCGTCCATGCCCGGTATGATGGACACAATCCTCAACCTCGGTCTCAACGACGACGTTGTGGAAGTTTTGGCAAAGAAATCCGGCAATCCCAGATGGGCTTGGGACTGCTACAGACGTTTCATTCAAATGTTCTCCGACGTCGTTATGGAAGTCGGCAAGAAGTACTTCGAAGCTCTCATTGACGAACTCAAAGAGAAAAAAGGCGTCACCTATGACGTCGAACTCACCGCAGACGACCTCAAAGAACTCGCAGGCAAGTTCAAAGCAGAGTATCAAGCAAAGATCGGCAAACCTTTCCCGTCCGATCCGAAGGAACAACTCTTCGAAGCAATCAAAGCGGTTTTCCGCAGCTGGGACAACCCCCGCGCAAACATCTACCGTATGGATCACGACATTCCGTACAGCTGGGGCACGGCAGTCAACGTCCAAATGATGGCATTCGGCAACATGGGCGACGATTGCGGCACGGGTGTTGCTTTCACGCGTAACCCCGCAACCGGCGAACCCGGTCTTATGGGTGAGTTCCTTATGAACGCACAAGGCGAAGACGTCGTCGCGGGTGTCCGCACCCCGATGCCCATTTCTCAAATGGCAGAAGTTCTTCCCGAAGTGTACGAGCAATTCCAAGACGTTTGCAAGATTTTGGAAAATCACTATAGAGATATGCAAGATATGGAGTTCACCATTCAACAAAAGAAACTCTATATGCTTCAAACCAGAAACGGTAAACGTACCGCAGCGGCTGCAATCCGCATCGCTTGCGACCTCATCGACGAGGGTATGATCACCGAGCAAGAAGCACTCCTCCAAATCGACGCAAAGACTCTCGATATGTTGCTCCATCCGCAATTTGACGCAAAGGCACTCAAAGAAGCGGACAAAGCAGACATCGTCGGCAAAGGTATCGCGGCATCTCCTGGCGCTGCGGCAGGCACGATCGTTTTCACGGCTGAAGACGCGGTCAAAGAAGGCAAGGCAGGCAAGAAAGTCGTCCTCGTCAGACTCGAAACTTCTCCCGAAGACATCGAAGGTATGAAATATGCACAAGGCATCCTCACCGTTCGCGGCGGTCAAACCTCTCACGCGGCGGTTGTTGCTCGCGGAATGGGAACCTGCTGCGTTTCCGGTTGCGGCGACATCAAGATGCACGAAGAAGAAAAATATTTTGAACTCGCAGGAAAGATCTTCCGCGAAGGCGACGGCCTTTCACTCGACGGCTCGACGGGCAACATCTACGACACGATCATCAAGACCGTTCCCGCAGATCCCAACAGCGGTTATTTCGGAAGAATCATGAAGCTCGCAGACAAGTATAAAGCACTTGGCGTTCGCGCCAACGCTGATACTCCCCAAGACGCACAAAGAGCTGCAGAACTCGGCGCACAAGGCATCGGTCTTGTCCGTACCGAGCACATGTTCTTCGGCCCCGGCAGAATCGACAAATTCCGTGAAATGATTTGCTCCGAAACCGTTGAAGAGCGCGTCAAAGCTCTCGACGCAATCGAGCCTATGCAACAAGCAGACTTCGAAGGCCTCATGGAAGCTCTCAAAGGTATGCCCGTAACCATTCGTTTCTTGGATCCTCCGCTCCACGAGTTCGTTCCCACCGAAGAAAAGGATATCGAAGCTCTTGCAAAAGCAAAAGGCAAATCCGTTTCCGAAATTAAGATTCTTTGCGACAGCTTGCATGAATTCAACCCGATGATGGGCCACAGAGGATGCCGTTTGGCAGTCACTTATCCCGAAATCGCGGTTATGCAAACCAAAGCGGTCATCAAGGCGGCTATCAACGTCCAAAAACGTCATCCCGATTGGACGGTTATGCCCGAAATCATGATCCCGCTCGTCGGCGAAGTCAAAGAGCTTAAATACTGCAAGAAGACCGTTGTAGAAACCGCCGACGCAGTCATCAAAGAAAGCGGCGTCGATCTCAAATACGAAGTCGGCACGATGATCGAAATTCCCAGAGCGGCTCTCACAGCGGACGAAATCGCAACAGAGGCAGACTTCTTCTGTTTCGGTACGAACGACCTCACGCAAATGACGTTCGGTTTCAGCCGTGACGACGCAGGCAAGTTCTTGCCCAGTTACTATCAAGCAAAGATTTACGAGTCCGATCCGTTCGCACGTCTTGACACCGCCGGCGTCGGCAAACTTATGAAGATGGCCGTCACCCTCGGCAGAGGCGCAAACGATCATTTGCATTGCGGTATCTGCGGCGAGCACGGCGGAGATCCTTCCTCCATCGAATTCTGCCACGCAATCGGTCTTGACTACGTGTCTTGCTCCCCCTTCAGAGTGCCTATCGCACGCCTTGCAGCAGCGCAAGCAAACATCAAGAACCCCAGAGCGTAAACACAATGAAACAGCCGTCGACAAGACGGCTGTTTTCATACAAGCTGATAAAAACGGCTTGCGCAGGCTGTAAAAAAAGCCGCAAGGCGCAGCGACACGAAACAGCGTTTCGTCTCGCAAAAAGCAGCAGCGCAAGCAAACATCACGGGTGTCAGCGAAGAGGAAAGACGGTATCTGCATCGCTTTCTCGACCTCGTTCCCGACAGCGACGGCTGCGTACACGGCGACCTCAATATCAACAATATCATGGTGCAAGACGGCAAGTGTTGCCTTATAGACATGGGCGAGTTGTCCACGGGCATCGCAATGTTCGATTTTTCGAGAATCTTGTTCTCTATGGTCTACGCCAATTCCGCTCTCGGCGAGTACAACGGTTTCTACAAAATGTAATCGGACTATGCGTTTTGTCGGTTTTCGGTTGCTATTGACATTATAGAAGATGTTATTGTATAATTAAATTATTAAAGAACATTTTAACATATTGACAATATAATAGCATATGTATCGAAACAATCAAAATCTCAAACACAACAAAACAATGGAGAAAAACAGTATAACCGAAAATGATATAAGAGCCACATTATCGGGAGGAAAGAATATTCCGAAACCAAAGTTTATCGTTTTGTTAATTTTGCTTTGTATTTGCTTTTTGGGTATACTAGCAAGTGGGGTATGATAATTATTAATTCAGAGAGAATTGCGGAAATTGTAATTTATGCATTAATAATACTCGCTGTTTTGTTTTTATATATGTATCCAATTTATACAGTAGTGAATCACAAGAAAAAAAATCAGGTTATGGCTTGCCGATGCCGTACTACTTGACGCATATTGTTATAGATCGTTTGACGATCCCAGTATAATGAATATGCGCTGGTCTGCCGTCAATCAAAATGATAACATGAGAATAAATTCATTTGGTGCAAAGATTTCGGTATCGTTTTTTTATGACAATCAACAATTTGTGCGAAGAAGCGGTTCAAAAAAACAAAATACGTTTCTATATCAGATCGACGGATATAATGCGGTTTATAAGAAATATGTCGATCGAAATATAAAAATTTTGTATAGCCCTCGATATGACGAAGTTATGATTCCCGAACAATAAAAAGCACTCTTAACTTATTCCCTGCCGGTTGGTACGGATTTCTTAATAATTTAATCGGTGTTGAAAAACAAGCGTTTTGACAACAAGCGGATGTATTCATGAGTTGTTTTTGCCAAGTTGAAACTTTGTGTTGCTAAAAGCGGCGGTTGAGGGTATAATCACTTGTCGATGCGCAATCTATTTGCGTTTATACAAAGAAAACTTCAAAATACAGGAGATTTACATTATGGATTGGCAACAAGTGTGGCAAACCGTGCAGGACTGGCTCACAAACACAGGGATCAAGTTGCTCATTGCGATTGCGATTATGATCGTGTCGTTTGCGCTCATCAATTGGCTGAGCAAAAAAATCGCAAAGCGCGCCGATAAAAAGGTTGAGGAAAACAAAAAAATCGACAAAACGATTTACAAAACCGTCAGTTACGTGGTAAAAGTGGGACTTAAAGTGCTTGTTGTGTTGGGACTTATAAGTTATGTGGGTATCGACACGAGCGCGATCACAGCACTGATAGCGTCGTTGGGCGTCGGCGTAGGACTTGCAATCAACGGCACGCTCTCAAACTTTGCGGGCGGCGTGCTTATCCTCATTACAAGACCTTTCAAGGACGACGACTACATTCAGGCATGCGGATATGAGGGGACAGTCGAGGATATTCGCATTTGCCACACCAGGCTTCGCACAACGGACAACAAGGTCGTGTATCTGCCAAACGGTAAACTTTCCACCAGTGAAGTCGTAAATTTCTCCGAAAAAGATTTGCGCAGAGTGGACCTCAAATTTTCAATATCCTATTCGGATGACTTTGAAAAAGCAAAAACCATAATCAGAAAAGTCTGCGATGCCAACGAGCTTGTCCTCAAAGAGCCCGAACCGTCCGTTCGCGTATCGGCACAAAGTTCGAGCAGTATTGACATTTCCGCAAAAGTATGGTGCAAAAACGCCGACTATTGGACGGTCAATTTCGATATGATTGAAAACGTGAAGAAAGCGTTTGACGAAAACGGTATCACGATACCTTTCAACCAACTCGACGTACACGTCGTCAGCGACGCAACGACAAAAAGCGACGATGCCGTCGCATAATTGTGCCTAAGGCACGGTTTATTACACGTTAGTTATAGCAATATTTGCGCTGTGCGCAAGTGAGATAAGCTCGCATTGCAGAGCGATATGGTGTGCTTTGCACGCAGTTGCGGAAGATTGCAAAAAAACAAACGCGCCGTTACCGTAGTTCCCATAAGGATTTTACCACAAAATAATAAGTATAGCGCACTATACCTTGCAGCAAGGTGAGTGCGCTTCTGCTTTACCGGTTCGTTTATTTATTGTATAATAACAGAGCGATAAACAATAATTTGTAGAGGTAAATGAGATGGAAGCCGTGTTTGGAAAAAGCACCTGTATCAATTCGTGGATGCAGCTTGTTAGAAAGGTCAGTTGGAATTTTCCGGGACTTGAAACGGAAGAGTGTATAGAGGAGCATAAACAAACCGTACTGAAGTTCATGAATAAAAAACAGGCATTATGCGTCAAAAGCCAGGGAACAATCATTGGTGTTCTTCTTTTTTCGCGCAACAAGAACATGATTTGTTGTTTGGCTGTGGATCCTGAGCATCGAAGGCAGGGTATTGCTTCGATCCTCTTGAGAAAAGTGCTGAATGAATTGGATGTAAGCCGGGAAATCACGGTGTCAACGTTTCGTGAAAATGATGAAAAAGGGATTGCAGCAAGGGCGCTGTACAGAAAATTTGGATTTCAGGAAGGCGAATTGACAGAAGAATTTGGTTACCCCAATCAAGTATTTGTTTTGCACCCATAAATTCCAATTTAGCTTACTTAATTACAAGCAAAAAGAACTCTCGAACAATTTATTCGAGAGTTCTTTATCGTTATTCGTTTTTTTCATTCCCTATGGGAACTGCGCTTTTCGGTGCGCGTTTGTTTTTATACAAGTTGAAAATCATACAAGTTAAAAATCGCAAGCGTTTTACATAACTTGCAAAACGAAAAATTTCAAGTATTGCGTTTCTTCGGCGCAGAGAAGTGACGGATGGTCGGGTGCTTGCGATTTTATCTCAACCGTGCGTACGATTTTGCCGCTTTCTTTTGCGCTTTCCACAAGCATTTTTTCAAAGAGGGGAAAGGTCATATAGTGCGAGCATGACGACGATATGAGGTATCCGCCGCTTTTTACGAGCTTCATGCCCAGCACATTGATGTCTTTGTAGCCTCTGTATGCGTCCTTGACTTCGCTTGCGCTCTTGCAGAATGCGGGAGGATCGAGAATAACGAGGTCGAATTTTTCGCCGTTGTTTTTGTACTCTCGCAATGCGTCGAAAACATCGGCGCACTTGGTTTTTATGTTTGTAAAACCGTTTAGTCGTGCATTTTCTTCGACGTTTGAAAGTGCGGTTTTCGAGATGTCGCAAGCAACGACTTCGTCTGCCGACAGTGCGCAGTTGACTGAAAAACCGCCGCTGTTGCAAAAACAGTCCAAAACTCTGCCTTTTGCGTATCTGCGCGCGGCAAATCTGTTTTCTTTTTGGTCGAGAAAATATCCCGTTTTTTGTCCGTTTTTCACGTCGACGGACATTTTCAGTCCGTTTTCGTCTGCGACGATTTTGTCGGGAACTTCGCCGTACAAAACGCCCGTGCGCTCTTCAAGTCCTTCTTTTTGGCGGACGGCAACGTCGCTGCGTTCGTATATACCTTTGGGGGCAAATACTTTGACAAGGCTGTCAACGATTGTGTCTTTTTGCTTGTCGATACCAAGCGACAAAAACTGGCACACGAGATAATCGTCGTATTTGTCAACTATCAGCGCAGGCAGGTTGTCCGCTTCGGCAAAGATCGCGCGATAACAGTTGTCATAGCCCAAAGCTGTGCGAGAAGCTTTTGCTTGAGTTATGCGCTCGATATAAAGGTTTTCGTCGTCGATTTGATTTTCGTCGCGAATGAATATGCGGACTAGAATTTTTGAAAGGTGGTTAATATAGCCTTTGCCGATAAATTTTCCGTCGTATGCGCAAACGGTTGCCAAAGAGCCGTTTTTGTCCTTGCCGTCTATGCGCGCGACTTCGTTTGCGTACACCCAACTGTGCCCTTGAAGCACGCGTTTTTCCTCGCCTTTTTTGAGATATACCGTGTATGGCATAAAGTACCTCGCAGTGTTGATGCGTCAATTATAGTTTTTTGCAGCGTAAAAGTCAATAAAGACGGGATAGGGCAAAACCCGAATTTTATTGTTAGAAATGACGAAAATCGGACAAAAATAAACGCTTTTTTAAAAATGCGTATTGACGAACATATCGAAATGGCGGATAATTAAATAAAGAAAAACGTGGCGTTTTCGCTCGGAAGGAGGGCATATGAACACGATTATCACAATATCAAGAGAGTACGGCAGCGGCGGAAGGTTTGTGGGCAAATTGCTTGCGGACGAGCTGGGTATTCCATTTTACGACAAGGAAATCATTGCGATGGCGTCCGAGGATTCGGGCTTTGCGCAAGAGTTTATCAAAGAAAACGAACAGAAGATGAAAGGTTTGTCATCTGTTGCGTTTACGGCAGGCATGTGGGGCGGAAATCTCGTCTCCAACTTCGAAAACGTCGAATCGAAGATTTACGCATGCGAAGCGGACGCAATAGAGAAAATCGCAAAACAAGGCGCGTGCGTCATCGTAGGTCGTTGCGCCGATTACGTGCTCAAAGACAAGTGCAAATGCCTCAACGTGTTTATCCACGCGGATATGCCGTCGAGGGTGGAGCGCATCATAAAAGTGTTCAAGCGCACCGACGACCAAAAGAAAGCCGAGCGCATGATTAAAGAAAACGACCGTATGAGAGCAAGACACTATCGCTATTACACCGACAGCGAGTGGGGAGATGCCAAAAACTATCATATCACACTCAATACGTCGGCGATCGGAGTGGAAAACTGTGCCAAAATTCTCAAAGAAGCGTATTTGAGATTCGACGAGCAGGAATAAACGAAAAGGACAAAATAAAGGCATATGTACAAAACATATAGAGTGGAAGAGCTTGAAAATCCGTCGCAGTATGCATGGTTCCGCACCTTTGCAAATCCGTGTTACGGCATGAACGTCAAAGTTGACGTAAGCGAAGTCGTAAGGATTTCAAAGGAACGCGGGACGAGTTTTTTTGCCAATACGCTCTATCTCGTCACAAAGGCACTCAACTCCGTGCCCGAAATGCGTATGCGCGAGGTTGGAGGCGAAATCCGTTTGTACGATGTGATAAATCCCACTTTCACCGTGATGACGGATTCGGGCAGATTTGCAAATGCCGGCTTCAAAATGATAGACGATTATCAGGGCTTTTACAACGAAACGCGAAGAATAATCGAGGAGAAAAAATCGCAAACGTCTTTTGACGATCAATACAACGACGCAAGCGGTTTCGACGATTATTATATCACTTGTTTGCCGTGGATAAGCGTGGAATCTTTTTCGCATCCACTTCCCGACAACAACTACGAATCCTCTTCGTGTGCAAGAGTATGTTGGGACAAATATCGCGAGGAAAACGGCAAATGCGTCATGCTTTTGAACATAACGGTCAACCATTGCTTTGTGGACGGCAAGCGTCTTTCGGACGTGTTCAAGGCGGTGCAAACAAACTTCGACGATGCCGAAAATCTGCTTAAATAAGACGGCGAAAAACCAATAAAAACGCCCCGAAATCGAGGGCGTTTTTTCATTGTAGCCTTTAGCGACAATAAACCACCACTTGAAGTGGTGGAATTAAAAAATCTTTAGATAAAAGAATCCTCCTAAAATAAATTTAAAGTGTATGAAAACGTTCAATTCATACATTTTTTCCATGCCTATTTTACTGTTATATGTATGTCCATAAAATTGTGTTGCAAATACAAGTTGAGAGATAAAAATAAAACGATTGTTTCTCTAGATGGTGTGTAAATTCTAAAATCTTGACGGCAGGGCGAATGCGCTTGAAAAAAGCATAAAATATGCTATAATACAAGCGAGAAAACTTGCTTGCAAGGGTTTTCGAGCGCCGTATTTCAACGAACGGCTGTTATTTGCGTTCAGCGAATAACAAAATGCGACAGCAATGCAAAAATCTATTTTTGCGAGCCGTGTAATGTTATAATATGACCAAAGTCTTTTCCCGAAAATCAAAAGGAGCGTAACCGATGGGCATAAGCGAATCAAAAAAGAATAGTATATTGCCCTATGCGGTTGCGGGGGTATTGTTCGTCGTTGCGTGCGTGTTGCAGCAGACGGACGATCTCGTGTCTGATTTGAATACAAGCAACATTAAGATTCAAGCGCATTTCAGAGCTGTTGACTCCAAACCGTCCGTTGAAATCAAAGTCAACGGCGGAACGGGCGCAGGAGTTGTTAAAAAAGGTGGAAGCATAACCGTTACAGCAAACGAGCCGGCAGAAGGCAAAGTGTTCACAGGCTGGCAGGACGAAAGCGGAAAAATCGTCAGCACCCAAAAGGAATACACCTTTACGGTGGCGGAAGGAACAACTCTTACCGCCGTATATGAAGATACGTCTTCGGGCGGCGAAATCACCCCGCCTGCTAAAAAGGATGGACTTCCGGGCGGTGCGATTGCAGGTATCGTAATCGGTTCGGTAGCGGTCGCAGGAATCGGCGGATTTGCAATCTTCTGGTTTGCAGTCAAGAAAAAGACGTTTGCAGACCTTGGCGTTGCATTGAAGAAAGGCTTTACCGCAATCGGCAACTTCTTCAAAAATCTCGGAGCAAAAATCAAAGCACTATTTACCAAAAAGAAATAAGATGATATAATAACAACGAGCCGTTCGTAGTCAATGCGGACGGCTTCGATAGGTATATCGGCTTTTGCCGAACTGTCTACTCATAGGAGTATTTATGAAAGCAATAAAAGGACTTATTATTACGCTTATCGTCATTGTTGCGCTTGTGGGTGTAACGATCATCGGCGGATATATTTACGTTCGTTCGACCTACGGAATCGATCTGTTCAGAACCGCAGGTCAACTCAAAACGCTGTCGCAAACACCCGACGAAAAAACTCTTTGCCCCAATGCGTTTTCCGCAAGCGATATGGCGGACGTCAAAGCGGCTATGGACAAAAACCTAAACGGACTCATCTCGTATAACGAGGGGGAAGGGTACGAGGGCTACAAGGTGGACTTTTCCGCAATAACGTCCCCGATGCCGTTTGCGGACGAGATCGTGTTTTCATCCAAGCAGGCAGGCGCACTTGCTCAAACCATTTTCTTCGGCCAAACGGGCGGTGTGGTCAAAATCGGTGAAAAGGAATTGTCCGTAAGGCTCGTTCAAATGAATTTTGCAAACGTTTCCGATAACGGCAGCGCGGACTTCAACGTTGTCGCCAACGTCAATCTCAAACCGTTTAAGGACGAAATGAACGACTTTCCGTTCTCGCTTTTCAAAAAGTACGTGCCGGACGAACTCTACGTGTCTTCAATCGTGAGAGTGGAAAAGACCGACGATAAAATGGGCTACTCCGTCGCGCATAAGGAACTCAAACTCAACAATCTTTCGGCGGACGATACGGACGATTTGTTCCACACGCTCGACGCCGTGCTCAAAATCGGCAGTGCGGAAAATATGAATTTGCAAATCGGCACGACGGCAATCAACGCTCTCATCGGCAACTCCGACAACGCAGGCTTTGCCTATTCGCTGCAAGCCCTCGGCAAAACCGCTTTCAAATTCACCTCCGCCGACGGCGGTAGCATAGTCATTGCTTGATTTTCAGAGCATATCTTGCCTCGCTTTATAAGGCGGATTTAACATATGAGTGTACAATATGATTAGATTTTCTTTTAGTACAACAAAAAAACGATTGCGTGATAGGCAATCGTTTTTTTGTTATTTGAATGATTGATTTATTCGGCGTCTTTGAGGGATTGTTCGTATTCTTCAATCAAGCCGAGGAAGTATGCGTCGTAGTCTTCGGGGGCGACTTCGGAATAGTTGAACCAGCACAATTGTTCTTCGACGTCAACGACCTCGCCGCTTACGGTCACTTGGACGGGGCGGGTGGGAAGTCCGCTCGTAAGGTCGTATTCGACGTCGCCGATGGTCATTTTGACGGGTTTATTCGTTTCTTGGTCGCGAGTGAAGGACACTGCAATGTTCTTTTCGACGACAGGCATTTTGTCCTCTTTCAACGCATAATAGAGTGTTGCGGTGCATTTTGCGGAATCGACAGCGTAGTATTTGTAAATGTATTTGCTAAAATTCTTTTGCAAGTTGTTTGTGATTTCCGCATAATACGTCGAGTTGTATTGATACAAATCATAGTCGAACACGGGCAATTCGCCGTAGGCTTCCTTCACTGTCGAAAGGTCGGTTTTGTCGCTTACCTTGTTGAACCGGACGTCGTACGCGTCAATGATTTTGCTTGCGGACGGCCAGCGCGAAATCAGTGCGATTCTATCTCTCGAATCGACGTTGAAAGTCTTGCTGTTTACGCCTTCGCCGAGGATATAGCTTATCAACGTAACTTGGTTTTCGTCGTTCAAAGTGTATTTGAGTTTGACTTTTCGCGCGGAGAGCGGAGTGTCGTTGTCCTTGTATATGTAGTAACCGTAATCTTCGCCAGTGAGGACGATATACGCTTCTCGTCCGTACGTTGCAATGTTGTCAACGGTTTCCTGTTCGTACTGGGTGCGAGTGTCGACGACAAGTTTGTACGTGCCGACTATATTTTCCATCTTGTCGGGGTTACAGGCGACCAAAACGGTTGAGAACGTCAAGGCGATTATAAGAATCCCGACAAGCAGCAATGCTTTCTTTTTCATAATGAACCTCCGATTTATCCTTTATATTTTATCATATAGGACGTAAATGTCAACTTTGTGCATTTTCGCTCAAGTTTTGCGGACAAAAATCGAATACGATTGTACAAAAAAATCGTTTGCACCTTGTCAAAGCGCAGAATGGATATTATAATATCAATATCTCATACGCAGGAGAAAAGTTATGTTGCTTACAACAATGATTATTCGCACTCTTCTTTGCAGGCCGAAAGAAATCGACGCAGGGGAGTACAAAGCAAGAGAGTTCGACAAAGATCTCATAGCGCGCCATCTTTCGGAGGCCGTTCAAATCCCGACTGTGTCTATGGTCGGCGAATTTGAGGGCGTAGATCAGCCTTTTTACGACTATCACGCTTGGCTTGAGAAAACTTATCCGCTCGTTCACAAGACGGCTCAAAAAACCGTTATAAACAATTACAGCCTTGTTTATCGTTTCAAAGGCAAAGATTCGTCTTTGCTTCCAGGCGCGTTTTTGGCACACCAAGACGTCGTACCCGCTCCCAAAGAGGGCTGGGATTACGAACCGTTCGGCGGCACGATAGACGATGGATTCATTTGGGGACGCGGAACGCAGGATATGAAAGGTACGATGATTTCCCTTCTCGAAGCAACGGAAAAATTGCTCTCGGAAGGGTGGCAACCTCAGCGTGACGTGTATTTCTGCTTCGGCCATGACGAAGAGGCTTGGACGGAAGAGGGCGCGGCACATATCTGCGATTGGTTTAAACGGCAAAATATCCGCCTCGAATACATAGTTGACGAGGGCGGCACGATTATCGACGGCAAAATGATAGGTGAGGACAAACTTTTCGGCCTTATCGCAACGTGTGAAAAGGGCAATATGAACATGACGCTCACCGTCGAGAAAGCGGGCGGTCACGCATCCAATCCCTCAAAACCGTCTGCGGCGGCTATCATGGGCAAGGCACTCGTAAAACTCGACAAGCATCCCATGCCTAGCAAGTGGACGCCTGCGACAAAGCAAACGTTCAAGCTCATCGCTCCTCACGTCAAATTCCCGTTTAGATTCATACTCGTCAACAGAGATATTTTGAGCCCGCTGCTCAAATTCGTGTTCAAAAAAATTCCTCTTACCAACTCGCTCATTTCAACGACGTTTGCGCAAACAATGTTGCACGGAAGCGATGCGGAAAACGTAATTCCGCCCAAGGTTACGGCAAATATAAACACGCGTATCATCACGGGCGTGAGCAGCGACGAAGTGCTTGAATACACTCAAAAACTTCTCGGCAAAAACGTCAAGGTGGAAAGGCACGGCAAGGGCACGGAAGCGACCGCCGTTTCGCCCATCGACGTCAAACCGTGGCACGATCTCAACGTCGCAATCAAGCAAATATTCCCGACGATGGTCACCGCTCCGTATATGTTTATCGCAAACAGCGACAGCCGCTATTACGGCGACGTGTGCGACAACATCTACCGTTTTACGCCCTTCCTTATGACGCTCGACGATCAAAAACGCATCCACGCAATCAACGAGCGCGTGAGCATCGACGCAATGGAAACCGCAACGAAGTTCTTTGCACAATGTCTTGAAGTGATGAACAAGTAATTTTGTTGCATCTAATGCACCGAATTTTCAAAAAACAGTCGCAATAAACGGCTGTTTTTTATCTAAATTATCGAAATCGAGTTGATTTTTGAATATAATGTGATATAATCATTGCACCAAGGCGGTTTTGATTGTCCGCTTTCGGGGGTGTTCTGGATTCGACATTCGGTCTGATACGGGATAAGCACGTCGTAGGCTCGGCTACGTTAAAACGGAACGTTAAAATTAAACGCAAAAAACAATCAAAAGAGCTCCTCTATGGAGTTCGCTCTTGCTGCGTAATTTAGTCAGCACGTCGACCTGAGGTTTTCTGTTCCCTCAGCAATCGGCGTCAGAAAAACAGACAACGCAATCCGATTTCTCGGTAGGATTGTTGTTATCACGAGATCATCGAAGCAAGGTTTGTAGGTGAACCGAAGCAAGAAAAATTTTAATCACCAACTAAACGTGTAGAAAGTGCCGAGGACGGTCGGGTGGACCGGGGTTCAAATCCCCGCATCTCCACCACAAAAAAGACAAGTTGAACCCTGTTCGACTTGTTTTTTTATATCGTTGAAGCGGGGATTTATTGCGATTTTGAAAAATCGCAACACGGCATTGCCGTGTGAACCCCTTCGGCTGCACGCGATTGACCTTCGGTAGCAATCGCTGTAAGGCAAATCCCGCATCTCCACCACAAAGAAGACAAGTTGAACCCTGTTCGACTTGTTTTTTATGCTTTTTATAATTGAAAAGTAACTGTAAAACGATAGGTGCTACTGTTATGTATGAGCGACGAACTTGTTCCGTACAGCAGAAACGCCTGGTATTGCCCGATTTCGTTACTCTAAATTTTTAACTTGGTACAAAAGAATTCTCGAGCAAAAAATAATACGAACCCTAAATTAGAGTTCGTATTATTGGCTTGTTGCGAGCAAAATAATGCTTTAATCGGATTGAGTTTTTTTGATTTTAAATTCTCCCGAGAGAATGGTCGTCCAAAAGGAAATCGACCACAGTGTTATTTTGCATCGGTTGATTTGACATCAAAAAGCACGTCGGTATTCATTATTTAGCGGGAACAAATCCTGCGACGACGGCAAACACCATAAGCGAGCAGCAAATGATCATGCAAGTGATTTGAATGGGCTTGCTGTTCTTGATATAGTTGACTGCTTTGTCAAACTTCTCGAAATAGAAGTGTTGTTCAAACCAGTTTTTGCATCCGATTTGCAAAATGCCGCCGAACGTGAGCGTGCTTGCTCTGAACAAGAGCCAGAGGCCCGGATCGGGAGCCATGCCGAATCTGCCCATGCCGACGAGCGGGCCGATGAATACGCCGAGGATAGGTGCAAGCAAGAAACCTACGTGCATCAATGCTACGGAAGAAGAAAATTCGCCTGTGACGAAGAGCCAGTTCCAGATGGTGTAAGCGATAATCATTGCGATGGTTATGCCGATGCCGACGCTTGTCGTTCCGGTGACGACACCGTTGAAAAAATTCGCTTGATTCGTGAAATATGCGGATGTGAATTCGATATTCGTGCCGAGGTGTGAGAAACCGTCAATGAAGTAGATTTGAGAGAACTCGGTGGTTGTCGTTCCCCAAGTGGAGCCGAGGAAAAATGCGGAAGCACCCATTGCGACAAACAATCCCGAAACGCCGTTGAAGTATTGTTTGTTTTTAAAGAAGTCCGTCATAGTCGCTTCGAGGATGTTTATGATGTAAAGTCCCAAAACGATGACTACGAAGATCGGGCCGGGAAGAAGACCGAAACAGGCAAATAAGACGATAATTCTTCCTACAAGCAGAGTCGAGAGCTTCAAAGCCTCGAAGAACACGGGTTTCATCGCAATCAAGACTATGATGCCGAGCACAAGGTTACAGAAAATGTTGCCGTACACTTGGAATTTTGACGTGAGCACGGAGACGCCGAGAATGGTTACGGTAAACATAAACCACTTCAGAACGGTGTCAAGAGCAGGCGTTACTTTGTAATCCATTGCTTCGGGGCCCGGAGCAAACATTTTTTTGAGTCGCTCTTTGAGCGCGACTTTCTTTTCGTTGTCCATAAAGTTCTCCTTTTTTATCCCTTTTAATAAGGATTTTTAATCTTTTTTTAATGATACATTTTTAGGTGCGCTTTGTAAATATGTACAATGACACTAATTTTCGTTTTAGTGTCAAAATGATACTAAAACCGAGAAAAGTATCGCATTTGTCGATGTGTTTTTACCGATATCTATTGATAATTCGAGGAAAACAATTTAATATAGAATCAATAATGTGATTTCAGAAAACAATCGGAGACAAACATGTCAAAAGATATCACGAAGCAGCATATAACAGATAGCTTTAACGCATTGTTCAGGAAGTATCCTCTTGAAAAGATCACCGTAAACATGATAATTGAAAATGCCGGTGTGTCGAAATCAACGTTCTATCGCTATTTTCTGGATAAATTCGACGTGATGAATTATAACTATAAGAGGGTATTGGACGAAATTTTTTGCGCACAATGCCTGCAAAAGCTGGGAGGATCTGTTCAACAGCATTTTATCCTACATCGACAACGATATAGACAGAATAAAAAACGCGTTCTTATATCTTGGCGACAATTCGTATGACAAATACGTTTTTGACTATTCGTTTGCCAGAATGAACGACAAGTGCGTGGAAAAGAACGGTCGCGCTTTATCGCAAAACGAAATTTATACGGCAAAAATCATTATATACGGATGCGTTTATGCGGTGCGAGATTGGATTTTCAGCGATAAACGCATTACGAAAGAGGAGCTATCGGCGCAAATCGACAATGCCGTTCCCGAAAAATACAAAAGACTACTTTGAAAATTGCTGAATTTAAGCGAGCTAAACAAATGAACGCTATGTTCGATAACGAACCGTTTCGTGCGGAAACGCTTGGATTCGGTTTAAAATATTAAAATAAAACAAGAGGTAACAAAATTATGGCAATGAGAAAAAGCATCCTTCATCTTGTCAAAGTTATGGGCGGTCTTGCCGGCATGATGACAAAAATCACCGAAGAATCTCCGGAATATTATGCGTTGAATTGTCTTACGGATGAAGAAGCGGATGTCGCCGCAAGTCTCGGACTCAGAAAACCGAGAACTCTCGAATACGTCGCCGATAAGTGCGGCAAATCGCTTGAAGAAACAAAACAAATTCTTGACAGACTCGGACATCTCGGCGTTATAAAAATCTATACCGAGAACGGTCAGACGCTTTATTTTATGCAGATTTTTGCTCCCGGCACGTTGGAAATGATGGTCGGATGCACCGAAAACGTCCAAAAACATCCGGAGATAGCAAAAGCATTCGAAGCGTACACGCGCGGACTTATGGAGTCGATGGGAACTATGTTGCCGTACGGCGCAAGCATGATGAGAGTTATCCCCATCGAATCGGCAATCGCAAGCGATACCCAAGCCGTGCCTTACGAGAAAATCTCATACTATCTCGATAAATACGACACGTTTTCCGTGTCGCCCTGTTCCTGTCGCCGCTCAAGAAGAATGATCGGAGAAGGGTGCGGACACCTCGAGGACGATATGTGCGTCCAAATGGGCTCGGGCGCGGAATACTTTATAAAAACCGGCAAGGCAAGACAAATCACGAGAGAAGAAGCCGAAGCCATTTTCAAAAAAGCGGAAGAAAACGGCTTGATGCACCAAATGCCCAACCTCGAAGGACCGGGCGAATCGGCGGCAATATGCAACTGCTGCGCTTGCTCGTGCTTTGCAATCCGCATCTCTACAATGTTCAATTGTCCGGATGCCGAAAGAAGCAACTACCATGCCGAAATCAATCAGGAGAACTGCGTCGCATGCGGACAATGCGTCGAAAACTGTCCTACCAACGCCGTCAGACTCGGTCAAAAGATATGTGCAAAAACTCCGATTGAAACAAAGAAATACGATACCGTTCGCAATACCGTTTGGGGCAAAGACAAGTGGAACGTCGATTATCGCGAAAACAGACAAGATACTCTCGAGAGCGGTACTGCGCCGTGCAAAACGGCATGTCCTGCCCATATTGCCGTTCAAGGCTACATTAGACTTGCGTCTTTGGGCAAATATAAAGACGCTTTGGAATTGATCAAGAAAGAAAATCCGTTCCCGGCGATCTGCGGTCGTATTTGTCCGCACAAGTGTGAAGATGCCTGCACGCGCGGTCAAATCGACAAAGGCGTCGCAATCGACGAAATCAAAAAGTTTATTGCGGATAAAGATAAAAACAACAGCGACAGATTTATCCCCAAGAAAAAGCACGATTATTCCATGAAGAATATCGCGGTGATAGGTTCGGGCCCCGCCGGTCTTTCTTGCGCATACTATCTTGCCGTGGACGGTTACAGCGTGACCGTTTTTGAAAAGGAAGACAAACTCGGCGGTATGATGACACTTGGAATTCCCGCATTCAGACTCGAAAAAGACGTTGTTGAAGCGGAAATCGATATTTTGCGCGAACTGGGCGTAAAGTTTGAAACCGGCGTCGAAGTCGGCAAAGACAAAACCATAGACGATTTGAAGAAAGAGGGCTTTGACGGGTTCTATCTTGCAATCGGCGCAAGTGCCGGAAGAAAACTCGGTGTGGACGGAGAAGATGCAAACGGCGTTATTTTGGGCGTTGATTTCCTCAAAGGCGTCGCACTCGAAAAAGCGGAAAAGCTTCACGGAAACGTCGTTGTCATCGGCGGAGGCAACGTTGCAATCGACGTGGCAAGAACGGCGGTCAGATACGGCGCGGCAACCGTAAACATGTATTCTCTCGAACAAAGAGCCGAAATGCCCGCACTCGATGAAGAAATCGAGGAGGCGGAGAGCGAAAATATCGTCATAAACAACGGATACGGACCTAAACGTATAGTTGTTCAAAACGGCAAAGTCGTCGGCGTAGAATTTAAGAAATGTTTGTCCGTTTTCAACGATGAAGGCAGATTTGCGCCCAAATACGACGAAAACGATACGATTATCGTGGATGCCGATTACGTTCTCGTTTCCATCGGTCAAAGAATCGAATGGGGCAACTTGCTCGAAGGCACAAACGTCAAGCTCAACAGAAACAACACTGTCGCAGTCGATGAATTCTATGTCACGGGCGACAAAAATATAGTTGCGGGCGGAGATTGCGTAACCGGTCCGAAATTTGCAATAAACGCAATAGCCGGCGGAAAAGAAGGTGCTATTTCATTGCATAGAGCGGTATGGCCCGGTCAAACGCAAAAGTACGGCAGAGACAGAAGAGTCTTTGTCGAACTTGACAAGAGCAATCTCGATTTGAGCGGATACGATAACGTCAAACGTCAACGTCCGTTGCACATCAAGGAAAACGACGGCACGTTTAAGGATAACAGAGCGACATTCACCGAGGAACAAATGAAAGCGGAAACCGCTCGTTGTCTCGGATGCGGCGCTGCAAAAGTCGATACTTATATGTGCGTGGGTTGCGGTCAATGCACCACAAAATGTAAATTCGATGCGATAAAACTTGTCAGAAACGATAAAACCGTCGTTGCAAAAGTGTATGAAAAATTGCCTCTCGAAATGGCAAAACACGCAATTAAGCGCGTAGGTAAGATTATCGCCAAGCCGCTTTCAAAGGATAAGGATTGATATATGCACGAACTGGGAATAGTTTTTGAGGTCGTCAAAGTCGTGGAACAAGTGGCAGAAGAGCAAAAACTGCCGTCGGTCGATACGATCGTCTTGCAAGTCGGTGAACTCTGCGGAGTGATACCTGTCTACCTCGACGAGTGTTGGCCTGCCGCAATAGATAAAAAACCGTATTTTAAAAATACGAAATTAAAGCTTGATGTTGTGCCGGGCATGGCAAAGTGCCGCCAATGCGGAGAAGTGTTCAACGTAATTGCAAACGAGGGATACTGTCCCAAATGCCATTCGTTTGACAAAGATTTGCTGTCGGGAAGAGAATTTTTGATAAAAGAGATTCTCGTCCCCGAGGACGAAACGCCGACCGATCAGGTATCGGAATCAAGCGACCAAACGGATGATTGAAGTAAAAATCGATATAAACCACCGACAAAGCTCGGTGGTTTATATTTGTGACAAACTTTATAAAATATTATGTGCGTAATCGATGTGTTTCGTCGCTGTTTTTATGCAGATTTTTCGTCGTATTTTTCGACGGAATCCGCTTTGAACATAAGCGCGATTCCTTGCAATACGGCAATCGTGCCAAGCGTTATAAACACTGCGTCAACCATATACCATTTGGCAACTATAAACAAAATGCCGATGATAAACAAAATTATGGGATTTAGCAAAATGAACACTTTATCTTTTACGTTTGCACGCTTAAACATCGATATTTGCGATATAAGCATATAAACGGCATAAGCGCAAAGCACGATGCCGAGCACCAAAAGCGCAATATCGACAACCGTCCAACCACACGTTATTACCACGATTCCCAGCGCGATTTCAATGCCGCCTTCAACCCATTTTTTGCCGATGAGATTTATCGCTCCGACGATTGCAAGCATCACGCCCGCGACCGTTAGCATCGCGCTTACGAAGGATGAGCGCAGAATACAAAAAAGTATGCCGACCGCAATCATTGCGATGCCGTAAACTACGTTGAGATTTTTGATCGTTATTTTGCCGCTGTCTTTCATTTTTACCTCTTTGTTTCGGACACGCAAAAGCGTTACCCTTTATAAATAGTATGGTGCGACGCGTCAAAATAATACGCACGGCAAAAGGACGATTTGAAAAATCAAACGCTTGCCGATTTTATAAAAAGTCAAGATAAATTAAAAATGCGATATTCGACGTAATTCGTTTTGCGGTTTTGAAAAAAAGTTGTATTATGTACCCATGATAGACAGTTTCGTTCAACCCAAAAATATCGTAGTTGCAGATGATTTGCAACTTGTCAAATATTATCCGCGCTACAAGCAAACTCTCGAATGGTATCAGGATCTCGACGTATGCAAGCAAGTGGACAATATCGATTTTCCCTACGACCTAGCAAGACTCAAAGCAATGTACAATGCGCTTGCAAAGGGCGGCGAGTGCTACTATATCAAGGTGAAAGACAACGGCAAGTGGCGTCTTGTGGGGGATATATCCCTTTTCAAAGGCGAGATAGGCATGGCGATTTGCAAGCAATATCAAAATCGTCACTTTGGCAGGCGTGCGGTTGCGGCGATGCTTGAAAGAGCCAAAGAGATAGGGCTCGATCACGTCGAGTGCGAAATTTACGATTTCAATTTGCAGAGCCGAAAGATGTTCGAGTCGGTCGGTTTTGAAAAGTACGCTCACGAAAGGTATCGCAAATTTCTTTGACGGCAATATAACCGTATATAATAGATATTAATATATTTGCAAAACAAATATCGCCAAACCGTTTGACATTCCGCTTGTATTTTGATAAATTAGAAGTCGAGCCGCTCGAAAGTGGTTTTTAAGTCAATCAAAGATTGCACCTATGTCGGCGAGACTGGTTAGAGGAGGTAAAAACAATGTACGCAGTAGTTGAATGCGGAGGCAAGCAATACAAAGTCGAGAAGGACATGCTCGTCAAGGTCGAGAAAATCGACGCTGAAATCGGCGACGTCATCGAACTCAAGGCTCTCATGCTCGTCGACGACAACGGAAACGTTAAAGCAGGACAAGACGCACAAGCTGTCAAAGTGAGTGCAAAAGTCAATGCACAGGACAAGTTCCCCAAAGTTTACGTTTTCCATTACAAGTCCAAAAAGAACATCAGAAAGCGTCAAGGTCATCGTCAACCGTACACCGAGTTGAAGATCGTTTCAATCGAGGGTTAAGCGATGGTCAAGGTCAAGTTCTCGACACAGGACGGAAAGTTTGTGGGCGTTGAGTGTTCGGGGCATTGCGAGTACGCCGAAGAGGGTGCGGACATAGTTTGTGCGGCTTTAAGTTCGGTGATACAAACGGCAGTGCTGGGCATCATGCACATAGTCGGAGTCAATATAGCATACGAAACAGACGCAAAAGACGGATATTTGTACGCAATGTTGCCAAAGTCAATGACTTCCGCTCAGGCACACGATGCCGACGTGATTTTGAGAACTGCTTATCTAGGGGCGTCCGACCTCTATGAAAACTTTTCGGACTTCATCACATTGGAGGTAGAATGATTATGTTTATGAATATACAATTGTTCGCTCATAAAAAAGGAACGGGTTCTTCGCACAACGGTCGTGATAGCGAATCCAAGCGTCTGGGCCCCAAACGCGCCGACGGTCAATTCGTTCTCGCTGGCAACATCCTTGTTCGCCAAAGAGGCACGAAGTATCATCCGGGCAACAACGTTTCAATCGGCAAGGACGATACGTTGTTTGCGCTTATCGACGGCGTTGTGAAATTTGAGCGTGTTGGAAAAGACAGAAAACAAGTTTCCGTTTACGCACAAGAACAATAACGATGACGAAACCGCCTGATTTTTCGGGCGGTTTTTCTTACGCGCGTGTGCGCGCGAGCGTGCATGCACGTACAATAAAAAATACGCAAGAGAAAGAGAAGTTGCCTTATTTGCAATATTTTGCGACGGCAAAAATATACTTTATCGATGGAGCAAATTGAGTTTTCAATCCCCAAAACGCCGACTTTTGACGTAGAACAAACCCTCGATTGCGGGCAGGTTTTCCGCTTCGTAAAAGACGGAAACGCTTTCAAGGTGTGTGCGAAAAATCATATGGCGCACATAGAGGACAAGGGTTGCGAATATTCGGTTGTGTGCGACGATAAGGATTTTTTTGAAAAGTATTTCGATTTCGACACCGATTACGCCGCAATCCAACAAACAGTTCAAGACGGCGGTTTTGTGTCTGAAGCAATCGAATACGGCAAGGGGATACATATTCTTCGTCAAGACCCAATAGAAGCGATTTTTTCGTTTATAATTTCGCAAAACAATCACATTCCAAGAATAAAAGGGATAATCGAGCGCATTTGCGGCACTTTGGGCGAGGATATGGGCGAGTATCACGCTTTCCCGAGCGTTGAAAAACTTGCAAGCGCAGGCGAGGATTTCTATGCAAGTATCGGCGCAGGGTACAGGGCGGCGTATCTCGACAGAGTTGCAAAAACTTTGCTGGACGAGGATGTGAACGAGTGGGAAAAACTTTCCACGTCAGATTTGAGGTCGAAATTGTTGTCCTTGTACGGCGTAGGAAGAAAGGTTGCCGATTGCGCATTGCTGTTCGGATTTTCACGCTTTGACGTGTTCCCCGTAGATACGTGGATTAAAAAAGCGTTCGAGAGCGAATACGAGGGCGTTTCGCCCGAAAAAATGTCCGATTTGCTCATTGAAAAATACGGCGAAAACGCAGGCTTCGTGCAACAATGGGCGTTTTATTACAAAAGAGCAAAAAAAGTATAGACAAAACGCACTTTTTGTATTAAAATGAGTTTATCAATATAAAATGACTATTACAAGTCCGCTTTTTGCGACTTGAAAGAGGAGAAGAAGATTATGGCAGCAAGCAAAAAATATGTAGTTCTTGCAGATATCGAGAGCGTCAGAGTTCCGTTCAGCGTGTTTGAATCCGCACTTGAAGAGCTTTCTCGCATCGGCGAAATCGCAGCGTGCAAATTCTACGGATATTCCGCAAAACGTACCAAAGACTACGGCGAGTTCATCCAAGAAAACAGCTACGACGCACTTTCCGCACTTCCCAAGAAGAGAAAAGGCAAACTCGACCTTCGTCAAGTTATCGACGCGGCAAGACTTGCTCAATTTCCCAACATTGACGGTTTCTTCCTCATTTACGGCAACGGCGATATCACTCCGCTCATTGCGTATTTGAAGGCATACGGCAAAGACGTCGTCGCAGGCGTCATCGAGCCCGACAAGAACTCCGTTCTTTGCAACAAGGTCATCATGCTCGACGCAAAAGCGAGCACTCAAACCGTGCTCAACGCAGGCTACAAGAAGGTCAACGCAGCTCCCGTCGTGAAGAAAGCGGCTCAACCCAAGGCGGCTCCCGTGCAATATGCTCCGCAACCTGCACAGCAACCCGTCTATCAACAACCCGCTCAACCCGTTTATCAACAACCCGTTTATCAACAACCCGCTCAACCGGCTCCCGCTCCGCAACCTGCTCCCGCAGCACCTGCGCAAACACAACAACAAAGCGAAGAAGCAGCTCAAATGGCATTGCTTCTCGAGCAATTCAACAAGATTATCGCAAGCGATAACTGATTGTAATTGCAACATGAAATCGGAAATCCCGCACCGAAAGATGCGGGATTTATTTTGAAAGCACATTTTATATGTTTGATAAGTTTCGTTTAAAGCTGTAAAGCAATTCGAAATTCGCGAGGGTGATATGAACACGATTTGGTCAAGTTATATTCAAAGTATCGGGACGCTGTACACTTCCAGAGCTTTGAGATTCGCAGACAATTTCGAAGAAAGATACAAGGAAGCGTTTGCTATTGCCGATAAAAGCAAAATACTCGAAATCGGATGCGGCCCCGGGGCTTTGGCGGAATCACTTTCGAGATGGTATCCCGATTCAAAAATATACGGCGTTGACCGCGACGGCCATTTTGTCAATTTTGCGCGCGAAAAAGTATCCGGCGTTGAATTTTTTGAAGGCGATGCAACGCAACTCGCTTTCGACGATTGTTCGTTTGACGTCACTATATCGAATACGGTTGCAGAACACATCGAACCTTCAAAATTTTATGGCGAACAATATAGGGTTTTGAAGAAAAACGGCGTGTGCCTTGTTTTGTCTTCGCGCAGAGGTATCAATATCCCTGCGCCGTGTATATCCGAAGAAACCGAATTTGAACGGGACATTTGGGGACGAGGAGAGGAGTATTTTAGACAAGCGCATGCAAAATACGGTGTGTGTGAATATCCGCAAAACGAAGCGGAATTGCCGCTTTGCATGGAAAAGTACGGTTTTAGAAACGTCACGACGGAATATATCGTTGCAAATCTGACACCCGACAATCCGTGTTACTCGGCAGAAACGGCGCATGCCATGATAAATGCAAACAGGCAAAACGATTTGGATAGCGCAGACAATATGTTGCGAATTGCGCCTCAGGTTGTCAAACCGTCGGAAGTCGACGAGCTGAAACGATTGGTGAACGAAAGGTATGACAAAAGGTTGCAACTCTATGATTGCGGAATCAAACAATGGGACACGAACGTGAACGTAACAATGGTTGTAAGAGGCGAAAAATAGCAAGCGATTTCGATTGTAATCAAAATTAAAATCCCGCACCGAAAGATGCGGGATTTTTTATGTTGGGGAAGTTGCAATTTTCCATAGCCGCACGTTTTAGCGCACGGAGTGCGCCCACCAAGCAGATAATTTGGAGAAACTGTGGCGGGAGTTTTTGTGCTCATGCCTGAACTGATAGCACAAATTCTCTGCGCGGTAGAGATTGCGAGAACAAATGCGGTGTTTGTCAATCGCCAAAAGTATTATCGTTTCTATTTAGGGGATTCCCACGTCGTTTTACTCCTCGGAATGACATTGAAAGCGATTGCCATCACCGCAACGCAGTTGCGATAACACCCGAACGGAGTGAGGATATCACCGCACGTAGTGCGATATCACTGTTGCGAAGCAACAATATCACAGCAACGTAGGTGCAATTTCACAGTTGCGAAACAACAATATCACTGCACCGAAGTCGCAATCATATTGCGGCGTTAGGAGCAATAAGTGATTATGTTTAAGTTTTTGTAGGTGCAAAAGCGGATAGTGTAGCCGTTGTCGTCGATGGGTTCGCTTTGCTCGACAAGTTGCCAGTTGGGCATATCGTCAAGGTTTTCGTGGAAAACTTCCGCGTCGCCGTCCGCATCGACTTTGGTGACGTAGGCAGTGTCGCAGTAGGGCAACAGAGTGCGATACATCATTGCTCCGCCTATGACGTAGGTTTGATCGCTGTCGTAGTTTTTGAGGGTTGCAAACAGCTCGTCGAGGGATTTGACAAGAATATATCCTTTTTGCATTGCGTCCTCTTCCGTGCCGTTCGGGTTAAGCACGATATTCGTGCGATTTTTGAGGGGCATACCGCCGGGAAAGGAGAGAAGCGTGTTGCTGCCCATAACCACGGTTTTGCCTTTTGTATGTGCGACGAAATGGCGCATGTCCTCTTTGAGAGAAAAGAGCAAGTCGTTTTTCTTGCCCAATCCCCACTTGTTGTCAACTGCAAATATTGTTTTCATTTTGACCTTGTTTTGACAATCGATTGAAACTTGTCGATTTTTCGTATAAAAAGCAACGTTTTTCCTGTCTCTTATACACATCTCCGAGCCCACGAGACTCCTGAGCATCTC
>ENA-UAMP01000185-UAMP01000185.1-human-gut-metagenome-genome-assembly--contig:-NODE-185-length-35400-cov-14.898119_pt1 | contig 35400 bp, 28 predicted proteins | sample MGYA00243285_ERZ654501 | MGnify/ENA primary metagenome ERZ654501 (study PRJEB26926, sample SAMN06164850) | human gut metagenome | biome: ENVO:00009003; feature: ENVO:2100002; material: ENVO:00002003...
AAGGGTCAAGGGAGGGGACTTCGTCCCGTTTCATTCTCCCTTGCAGGGTGCAGGGGCACGCCCCTGCTGGGGTCAAGGGGCAACGCCCCTTGGGTCACTCCTTCTCCGCTTCTTCCTTCGCCATGCGGGCGGCGCGCTCCTTCGCGTAAATCGCCATTGCGCATTCAAGGCGCTTCCGCTCCATCTGGCACTCCATGTCGTAGGGCTGGGAGATGTCGCCGTGGAAGGCTTCGGCGTTCGCCGCGCAGCCGCCGGAGCAGAAGAAACGCGCCCAGCAGTCACGGCACTTCTCCTTGTTCAGCACCGTGTTGTGCGCGAACTTCGCCTGAATGTCGCGGTCGAACGTGCCGTCCAGCACACTGCCCATGCGGTAGCCGTCGCGGCCGACAAACTGGTGGCAGGGATAGATATCGCCGTCGGGCGTTACCGCAACATACTCATTGCCCGCGCCGCAGCCGGTCAGACGCTTGCGCAGGCACGGTCCGCCCTCCAAGTCCACCATGAAGTGGAAGAAGTTGAACCACTTGCCGTTCGCGCGGCGATCCATATAAATCTGCGCCAGACGCTCGTATTCCTCGCGGATTTCGGGCAAATCCTCCTCGCGCAGGGCGTATTCGCACTTCGGGTCGGTCACAACCGGCTCGACGCTGATCTGGTCAAAGCCCTGATCCGCCAAATGAAGCACGTCGTTGCCGAAATCCTTGTTAAAGCCGGTAAACGTGCCGCGGACGTAGTATTCCTTGTCGCAGGCATTGCGGCGGCGGACGAACTCCTGCGCCTTGTTCATGATGATGTCATAGCTGCCCTTGCCGTTGATGGTCGGGCGCATCCGGTCATGCACTTCGCGGCGGCCGTCGATGGAGATGACGACGTTGCTCATTTCCTTGTTCAGGAAGTCCATGATTTCGTCGTTCATCAGCACACAGTTCGTCGTCATTGTGAACTTGAAGTGCTTGTTCTTTTCCTTCTCGATGGAGCGGCCGTATTCCACCAGCCGCTTGACGACGGGGAAGTTCATCAGCGGTTCGCCGCCGAAGAAGTCCAGCTCCAGATTGACGCGCTTGCCGGAGTGCGCCACCAGCCAGTCAATTGCCGCCTTGCCGACCTCGTAGGGCAGCAGTTTGCGCTCGCCCATGCAGAAGTCGCCCGTCGCCGCGAAGCAATACTTGCAGCGTAGGTTGCAGTCATGTGCCGCGTGCAGGCACATGGATTTCACCACGCCCGGCTCGGTCACCTGCTTCACGTCATCATAATTATCCGGGGCGTTGAGCGCGCCGAGTTCTTCGAGCTGCTTCAGTTCACCGATGACTTCGTCCAGCTCCTGCGCCGTATACTTCTCTTTCAGCGCATCCCGAATCTCTTCCGGCGTGTGGTCATTCCACATTTCCAGCACGTCAAACGCCATGTTGTCGATGGCGTGAACAGCGCCGCTGCCTACGTCCAGCAGCATCGGCTGACCAACCGCCTTGAAGGTATGAATCATTGCTATTATTCCTCCTGAGTTAGATAAACCGCAAGGACACTTTTTGCACCCTTGCACCCGAAAAAAGCGAAGGCGCATGATGCCGCCTCCGCCTTTGCCTGTCCCGAACCGGATACGATTGCCAGACGAATCTGGAAAGCGTATCATTACTTCCGGTTATACAGACGGTTGAGCTTGCCCTCGTTGCCCGCGAGCACGTCGCTGTTTTCCTTGTTGGCGCAGGACTGGTTGGCGACGGTGCAGCTGGTCTTGCAAGCGGACTGGCAGGATGCCTGGCATTCGCCGCAGCCGCCGTGGGCCAGAGAGTTCTTCAGGCAGGGCTTCTGGATGGTTTCGATATGCTTCATAGTTGTAATCCTCCATTTCTTAAAAAGGGGTATATGGGCATTATACACGATTCGGGTTCTAATTGCAATCACTTTCCGGAAATATTCGACACAATCGCGCCGATTATCCCGCCGGTCGCCGTTCCCATAGCAAGATCAGCCAAATATGCCGTCCACGGCGCGCCCTGACCACTCAGCAGCGCATATGCCGCCACGCCCAGCGCCATGTACAGCAGCCCAATCAGCGCGCCGCGCAGCAGCCCGCCTTCCTGACCGCGCCCGACGGCGATGTACGTCCCGATAGCCACGGAAACGACCTTCAGCAGCTGGTTGAAGATGCGCACGGTGTCCTCCGTCGGCTTCACCCACTGCATCAGCAGCGCAAAAACCGCCACGACAATGATGGTCGTCAGCATCGCCGCGCCCAGCCCGCGCAGCAGCTGCATCGAGCCGCCGCGGCGTGCGCGCGTTGTCGTCCGGCGCACAGTCTGTGTTCCTGTCATAGGGCAATTCCCCTCCTTCCGATTCGGTAAGGAGGATATGCCCCGCGTCCGGGCGTTATTCCTCTATCCGCTCCACGCGGAAGATGTTCAGCGTGTCCGCATCCGGGCAGGAGAACACCGCTGTGCCGTCCGGCTGACCGGGGATGCTGCCGCCGTAGCGGATGATGTCCGCATACAGGAACGCAACGTGCATCGCCATCGGGCAGAGCTGACCGCGCTCGGTGTCAAAATCCCACGAATCGCCGATTTTATGCCCATGATGGCAGGGGCAGCTGCCCTTGCGGTCAATCAGCGTGATGCGCAGGCGTGGGCGCTTCATTCGTCCAGCACCTCCAAGCACGTTTCAATCGGGATGCCGAGGTACTTGTCCTCCTTGTCGCGGTTGCGGTCAATCATCGTGCGCACGGCATCCATTGCGCGGTGCGTCGATTCCTGAAGCGGCACGCCGTCCACCAGCCGCCCCAGCATCACTGCGGCGAAAATATCGCCCGTGCCGACGAAGCGCACCGGAATGAGGTCGAACGGAATGCGGAAGAATTCGCCTTCCGTGCCGTCATATCCGACGACGCAGTTCTCGCCGTCCACCTTCGCGCTCGTCACGACGACGGATTTCGCGCCCATTTCGTGCAGGCGAATCGTCAGCGCGCGTGCTTCTTCCTCGGTCATGTCCTCGTGATAGGGCACATCCGCCAGATACGCCGCCTCGGTGTAGTTCGGCACGATGCAGTCCGCCACGGCGACCATCTTGCGCATATGGGCGATGGTTTCCTCCCCTACGCCGTTGTACAGCTTGCCCTCGTCGCCCATGATGGGGTCAACAAAGACCAGCGCGCCTTTCTTCGCGGACTGCTCACAGAAGTCAGACACCAGCGCCGCCTGTTCCGCTGACAGAATCATGCCTGTGGACACCACATCGAACGAGAATCCCAGTTCCGCCCAGACTTTCAGCGACTGGCGCATGTATTCCGTCGTTTCCTGAATGTAGAATTTCCCGTAATCCAGCGTGTTGCTCACCAGCGCCGTTGGCAGCGTGTACAGGTGATGTCCCATATGCGACAGCACCGGCATCATTGCGCTCAGCGACACTTTCCCGTAGCCCGCCAGATCATGCACCAGCAGTATATGCTTACTCATCTATCTTCTCCTTATTTTTGGGGGAACGCCAAAAGCTCTGCCTCTGGACTCCGGCAGGGGCGCTGCCCCTGCACCCTGCAAGGGACTTCGTCCCTTGACCCTTTCGCGCGATTGGATTGGTAACACTCTCATGCAGTTTTCGCGTGGTTATCCGTAGAAAGTAGCGGAACAACTCAAAGAGCAAATCCCCTGTGATATTCTTGTCCGCTTACACCGTTTTCTCTGCCATAAACTCTCGAATATAGTCAATGTCCGAAAGCTCTGGATTCTCTCGAATCGCCGCAGACAGAAAAATCCGTGCGAGTTCGCGATTCAGTTCATACAAGTAGCCCATATTCCCATTTCCAGCCTTATCAAATGGACTGTACTTCGCTTTGCAATATCGCAAAATATCGCTAAGGAAATCCGACGTTTTAATCGGCATTGCAAAACGGGTATATCTGAGGTCTACGCGGCGACCCTGGTTATTCCATGCGTTCTCAAAAGCCCGTTCTGCCGGCCTATCGCAGTCATAGCAGTCCGAAACGGCACTGCTCACCGCTACAACGCTCCCGTTGCATCCGTGAAGCACAATGTCGCCTGTTTTAACATGCGCCATGTTTTCCCAGTGAAAAATTCTGCTTCCGTTTTGGCTATGCTGCGGTGCCCAAATAAAGCCGCCGCGATACTCAATATCGAAAGTTTCACCTTGAAAAACATAAAACGTCATAGTTTTACCGGGAAGCCGCTCAGATTTTTCCTGTATAGGTTCGCTTTCTGCAATTTCAGGGGCCGCCGTTGACAATTTCGCTGCATTCCGTTGCTGATCTGCAAGACATGCCTCTTCTACTTCATGAACCACAGCATTGTGAAGATCTTCATCCACCAATGTCAAGAATTTCCCAAATGTGTCCGGATTGGTATACACAAAGTTGCTCGTTTTTGAAGCAAATGCTACCGTGATGTACTTGTCATCCTGCGCAACAATTGTTCCTCTCCCCAACATTTTGTGCTTTACCAATTGATTCTTAAGGTCCATGTCGTTTCTCCTTCTTGCCTCCGCAGCGGTGAAATCCCCTGCTCCAAAGCAGTCAGCTGCCCCAAAGGCACTTACCCCTTCACCGCAATCGCCTCAATCTCCACCTTCGCATCCCGCGGCAGTTTCGCCACCTGCACACACGCACGCGCCGGCGGATTCTGCGGGAAGAACTTCCCGTAGGCTTCGTTCACCGCGGCAAAGTCGTTCAAATCCTTCAGGAAAATCGTCGTTTTCACGATGTCCGCCAACGTGCAGTCCGCTTCCGCCAGAATTGCGGCAATGTTCTTCATGCACTGCTCAGTCATCTCACCAATCGTGCCTTCCAGCAGCTCGCCCGTTTCCGGCACAAAATACAGCTGTCCGGACACATACACCGTATTGCCCGCCTGAACGCCCTGCGAATACGGGCCAATCGCGGCGGGTGCGTTTTTCGTCGAAAGAATCTTGTTCATGGAAGAGAATCCCCCTTCATCTTAGTGCGTCAGAAACGCTGTCTGCATTATACCATGATTATGCGTCGAAAACAACACCGGAGGAAGAGAAAAACCGCCCCCGATTTCTCGAAGGCGGCTTTCTCAGGTACCAAATCAAAGACCGTAGTAATAGAAGATGAGGCACACGCCGGCCAGCAGGATGAACGCCAGCCCAACCAGCAGCGGCGCGTGCGTGCCCTTGCCGCGGTTGGCTTCCTTCGCCATCTTGTAGTCGTAGTAGTGCTGATGCTTATGCTTTCCGGGCGCGAAAAGTACCAGCAGGTTTCGGAAACCGTAGGAAATGATGTCCAGCACACCTTCGCGCGCCGTGAACGTCAGCAGACCCACACAGGTCAGCAGCGCGCCCGGCACAAAAAGCGCATCGCACAAACCGCTCAGGATTTCCTCCCGCTCGCTCAGCGTCCAGATACTGCGCATCGACGCAACGCCAGCAAATATCAGCGCGCCGATGGCGATGCAAATCCAGTAGGGCATCGCCCGCTTTGATTTTTTCAAAGCCCAAGCTCCTTCTTATACCGTTCAAACTCTTCGTCGTTGCAGTTGATGAAGTGTCCGGGTTTGATTTCCCGCAGGGACGGCTTGTTCACCGAGTAGTCATGCTCCTTCAGGGGCTTGTACTCAATGCGCTGACGATGCTTCTCGTGATGCGGATCCGGGTACGGAATCGCGGACAGCAGCGACTTGGTGTACGGATGCAGCGGATGCTCGAACAGCTCGTCGGAATCCGCCAGCTCCACCAGCTTGCCGTAGTACATGACACCGATGCGGTCGGAGAAGTACTTGACGACGGACAGGTTATGCGCAATAAACATGATGGTCAAGCCCATCTTGTTGCGCAGGTCGTTCAGCAGGTTGATAACCTGTGCCTGAATCGACACGTCCAGCGCGGAAATGGGTTCGTCGGCGATGATGAGGTCAGGCTCCAGCACGATGGCGCGGGCAATGCCGATACGCTGGCGCTGGCCGCCGGAGAACTCATGCGGATAGCGGTCGGCGTGCTCGCGCACCAAACCAACCAGATCCAGCACCTCGTAGACCTTTTCGTCGATGTACTTTTCGTCCTTGATGCCGCGGATTTTCAGACCTTCTGCAATAATCTCACGCACAGTCATGCGCGGGTTAATCGAGGCAATCGGGTCTTGGAAAATCATCTGCATCTTGGTCATGATGTTGTCCTTCGCGGCAACCTTCATGTCCTGTTCGTAGCGCGCCTTCCGTTCCTCCAGCGCCTGACCGGACAGCGTCTTGCTGTCTGCCTCAAACGCCGCGGTCAGCTCAGCCTTGCGCTTCTCGCGGTACTTCTCGACGCACTTGCTCTTTTCCACAGAAGATTCCAATGCGTTCGTGCGGGCCTGACGGATTTTCTCCTTCAGTTCCTTGCGCATTTCCTTAATCTTCTGGTCGTATTCCGCCTTCAGCGCCGCCGCCTGTGCCGGATTCTTCTCCGTTTTCTCCTTCAGCGCGGCCTTCATCTGGCGCTGCTTTTCCTCGAAGTCGTTTTTCAGGCTGCGAATCAGCACCGGCAGACCGTTCTGCGTGGACGAAATGCGCAGACCTTGGAAGTACACGTCCCCCTCGGTCGGGTCGTACAGGTTGATGATGGTGCGGCCCGTCGTGGTCTTGCCGCAGCCAGACTCGCCCACCAGACCAAAGACTTCGCCCTTCTTGATGTAGAAGCTGACGTCATCAACGGCCTTGTTGATATAGTCGCCGCTGCGGAAATACTGCTTCAGGTGATTGACGCGCAGGAGGACGTCGCTTTCTTCCTCAATGCCCGCGTGCTCCAGACGAGCCAGCGTCACCTTGTCCGTGATGGCGTTCATCACACGCGCAATCACCAGCAGCACGATGCCAACCAGCCACAGCCACACCCAGCGCGCCGCCAGCCACCACAGCGCAATCACCAGCGAAATGGCGTTGCTGTCATCAGACTTCTTGACGGTCGTTTCTGCCAGAAACTTCAGCACGGTCTGGTAAGTCGGCGCTGCCGCCACGGATACCTGAACCGCCTTCAACAGGCTGCTGAGCGAGCCGTCAAAGTCTTCGCTCTGCATCCGCTCCAACAGCGTCGTCGCGAACACATCCAGCGTGCCGAGGTTTTCGCTCGGATAGCGTGCCTGAAGCGCCTCGTACTTGCTCTGCACGAACGCTTCCAAGTCAATCGCTTCGCCCTGCTTCTTCTGCTCCACCAGCGCGGCAAACTCGTCGCGGATATCCTCCGTGTCGACGCGCTCCATCGTGCGCTGCTCCGCCAGTGCAGCGGCGTAGTCCTCAAAGCTCAGTGCATTCAGATATTTCTTCATGGAAGCCGGCTTGTTGCCCGCATCCACCGACGCACGAACCATCGTCGTCAGCGTTTCCACAAATTCCAGATAGCTGCCTGCTTCTTCGCCGTGCTCCTGCGCAAACGTTTCGTAGAACGCTGCAACATCCGGCTCGGTATTGGCGGTGGCAATCTTAATCGGCTTGCCCTTGGGCGCCGCCGGCGTCATGACTTCGTTCAGGTAGTCAAACGATTCCGCCAGCAGGCGGCTGTCGCTGCCGCTTTCCTGCTGCTCATAGAGCGTCAGATACGCATCCACATCGAAATTCTGATCGAAATCAGCGCAGAAAGCATCCAGCTTCTGCTTGGACAGCGCGTCCTGCCCCGCTGCCAGTTCGTTCACCCACGTCGTATAGAACGTCAGCGCGCGATTCTGGCGCACGTCCCCGCCCAGCGTCTTGGTGGACGCGGCATCAATCATGGCGGAGAAATACTGCTTGTCGAACCAAGCGCGCGTAACCACGGAAGCGTTCTGCTGATAAGAGCGCAGCGCCCCCGATAGCGTAGACCATCCCGCACCGTCATTCGCCACAACATAGATGCTCATTACGACGGCGATGGCCATAACCACCAGCCCAATCGTTTTCAGCACCGAGGCGATTCCCTTTGCGATTTTCATGCTTCGGCGGCTCCTTTCTTCGCGTTCTGCAAGGCTTCTGCTGCTTCTCGTTCAGCCTGCTCCTTCTTCATGCGTTCAATGCGTTCCACCACAATCGCCGGCGGATTTACCTTCGGCGCATTCGGATGCAGCAGCCACGTCGCCGCCATATGCGTCTCGCTGACATGGAACATCGGCGGCTGTTCCTCAAAGTCGATTTCCATTGCGTACTTGTTGCGCGCGGCGAAAGCATCGCCCTTCGGCGGCAGAATCATATCCGGCGGCGTACCAGGGATAGCTTCCAGCTTCTCGCGCGTCTCCAAGTCCGGCATGGAGGACAGCAGCGCCCATGTATACGGGTGGCGCGGGTCGTAGAACACATCATCCGCCGTGCCATACTCGACAATCTTGCCGGCGTACATGATGGCAATGCGGTCCGCCATGTTCGCCACAACGCCAAGGTCGTGCGTGATGAAGATGACCGACAGGCGGCGTTCCTTCTTCAGGCGGTTAATCAGTTCCAGAATCTGCGCCTGAATGGTCACGTCCAGTGCGGTTGTCGGTTCATCGCAGATGAGGATATCCGGGTTCGCGGACAGCGCAATAGCGATAACAATGCGCTGACGCATACCGCCGGAGAACTCAAAGGGATACTGATAGAAGCGCTTGTGCGGTTCCGGAATACCGACTTCCTTCATCAATTCGATGGCGCGGTGGCGTGCCATGCCCTTGGTGAGCTTGAAGGCGTAATCCTGCGCGCGCGCCTTCATGTAGTCCACCATTTCCACCGCCAGCACGTCAAAGTCCTTCGTTTCGCTCGCCGCGATGAGTTCCTCAAAGTGCTTCAGCAGGCTCTGGGTCATTTCGCAGAGGTTGTGCTGCGCCATATCCGCGTCAATCAGGTTCTTCGGGATAACGGACGGCGGATTCTTGCCCTTCGCCTTCTGCGCCTCAAACTTCTTCTGCTCGCGGGCGTAGCGCTTTTCTTCCTTCGGATTGTGCGTCTTGGAGCGGGCATAGCGGTCGATGTAAGACTGTGCACCCGAACGGTAGACGTACGCCTGATTGTCCTTATCCAGCTGCAGCTTGTCGATGGCTGCTTCAACCGCCGCAGCCGATTTGTGCAGCGCTTCCTTGCATTCGCCCTCGTTCAGCGGCTTTTGCTGATAGACCTTCAGGGCGCTGCGGAGCGCATCCACCGCCGCCTGCTGCGATTTCGCCGCCTGCTGGCTGGAGTACTGAAGCGCGTGAGCAATGTCCTGCAAGAAGTCAATCATGAACTCGCGGTCGAGCGTTTCGCGCGCCATCTGGTTCAGCTCGGTGATGGACTGCTTCTTCGGGTCGGGCGTTTTGCCGCTCGCCGCCAGATAGCCGATGCAGAAGAAGTTCGGCTCCTGCGCATTCACCATCGCGCCCAGCTTAGCGGTCATGTCCGCCATCAGCGCGCGCATTTCGCTTTCGCGGCGGCGCGTGTAGTTCTTCTGGAAGCCTTCCAGCGCCGTATGCCACTTCGCGATTTCCGGGTCATTCTCATCGAAGGTGTACGGGTCGAAGATATGCTTTAGGGACTTGCGGATGCGGCCGCAGATTTCGCGGACATCCTTGTCCTTGCTCGTCAGGATGGCATTGTCGATTTCGTCCATGCCGTCCATGCACTCAACGATGGATTCCATCGCTTCCTTATAGGTATATTCCATTTTCAGCCCGACGGAAGCAAAGTGGTCGAACTGCTTCGTTTTGGCGTGGATGGCTTCGCGCGCCTGTGCGCCCTGTCCGCGCGCCTCGGCATCCGCCACCATCGTCTTTTCGAGCTGCGCCAGCAGGCTGTTGAAGCGTTCCTTGCCATCGCGGCGGCGTTCCTTGTTGTTCAGCAGCATGGCTTCCGTCAGCTGCTTGCCGATGCGCATGATAGGGTTCAGGGCACTCAGCGGGTCTTGGAACACCATGGCCAGCTTGTGGCCGCGCAGGGTGTGGAACTCTTCTTCCGGAATCTTCAGCAAATCCTTGCCGTCGTAGATGATTTCGCCCGCATCCACCATGGCGTTGCCCGCCAGAATGCCCATGATAGCACGGGTGGTGACGGACTTGCCGGAACCGGATTCACCGGCGATGGCGAGCGTTTCGCCTTCCTCCAGATTGAAGGAAATATCGCGCACTGCGCGAACCGCACCGTTGTTTGTGCGGAAGGAGATGGTCAAGTTTCGGACTTCCAGCTTTGCCATATCAGTCGTCCGCTCCTCTCAACGAAGGATTCAGCGCGTCGCGCAGGCCATTACCAAACAGATTGAAGGCAATTTCCAAAATGGCGATGAAGATTGCCGGGAACATGATGATGTGGGGGTAGGTGCTCAAGTACGCCTGACCGCCGGAAAGCAGCGTGCCGATGGAGGTCAGCGACGACGTTTCCAGATTGATGATGTGCAGGTAGCTGAGCATGGATTCGGAGAAAATGACACCGGGGATGGTCATGACCGCGCCGGTCACGATGGTGCCCAGGCTGTTCGGGAAGATGTGCTTGAAAATCAAGCGAGCGTCGGATGCGCCCAGCGTGCGCGCCGCCAGGACGTATTCCTGACCCTTGAAGCGGTAGAACTGCGTACGCACGCGCGCCGCCGTACCGACCCAGCCGGTCAAGACGAAAGCGAACAGCAGGGATGGCAGCACGCCCACCTTTTCCGCCAAGTGCAGCTGGAACAGGGTTGCGACGACCATGAACGGCACGCTGTTCAGCACGTCGGAGATACGCTCCATCACCATGTCAACCGCGCCGCCGTAGTAGCCCTCGATGGAGCCGTACAGCACGCCGAGGATGAAGTTGATGCTCGCCACAACGATGGACAGCAGGAAGCTCAGGCGCGCGCCGACTGCCAGGCAGGTGAAAATATCCTGCCCGTAGTTGTTCGTGCCGAAAATGAACGTGGGTTCATAGCCGTTGACATAGCGGAAGTACTCCAGATAGTGCACACGCACGCGGTAGCCCGTCTGGTTCTTCTGGGCGTAGGTGTACCACTGCCCATCCGCGCCGTCGTCGCCGGCAATGCGCTTGCTGTTGTAGTTCGCCTTGTTCGGGTTGTCGGACGTGAGGTAGTTCGGAATCAGGCTGCCGTTTTCATCCAGCGCCGGATCACCGTTGGTGTTCACGCTCTCGTCCTTGAGCTGGTACCAGAAGTTCGCGCCGCCGTTGCCCATCATGTACTGCGAATTGTGGGTCTTCTGCAGCGGGTAGATGACCTGAATGTCCTTCTCGTTCTGATACGCCATCAGGTTGTTGTATTCCGTTTCGCTCAGGTTGACATACGCGAAGCCGACCAGCGCGTAGGAATCCACGCGCAGGTTGTAGTACGTCACGCCGTTTGAATCGGTATAGTGGTCATATTCCTTCTTCACGACCGGCACGCCCGTTTCCTGACCGATGGCGTTGTAGTAATGGTAGCCGATTTCGCTGACCTTTTCCTTGCGAGCGCCATCCCAGAAACCCGCGTTTTCAAACAGCGTGTTCTTCGGCAGCACCGACTTGTAGTAGCCGTCGCGGAACTGCACCGTGTACGGCGAGACAAACGGCGTGATGATGGCAAACAGCAGCAGGAACACAATCAAGCAGAACGCCACAACGGAGGACTTGTTCTTGCGGAAGCGCAGCCACGCGTCGCCCAGATAGCTGATGGACTTGGTCTGCAGCTTTTCGTCATGGATGCGCTCATCCTTGTGAATAAACGCAAACTTTTCCTTCGGGATTTCCGGATACAGATTCTTTTCCATCATTTCTTCGACCCCATTCTGATGCGCGGGTCAATAAACCCGTAGCTGATGTCAATGACAATGCCCGAAACCAGGCCGATTGCCGTATAGAACACGTTCAGCGCCATGAAGAAATTATAATCGCGGACATTGATGGAGTTGATGTACAGGTTGCCGATGCCGGGAATGCCGAAGATGTTTTCGATAATCATCGAGCCGCCCAGAATACCGATGAATTCACCAATAATCATCGGCAGGATGACGACCATTGCGTTGCGCAGCGCGTGACGGGAAATTGCCTGTGCCTTGGTCAGACCTTTCGTGCGCGCCAGCAGCATGTAGTCACCGGTCAGCACCTCGCTCAGCTCCGCACGGGTGTAGCGCGTCAAGCCTGCCACAACGCCGAAGCCCAGCGACAGCACTGCCGGAATCAACGATACAAACATTGTCCAGCTGAACAGTGACCCGCCCGCCTGTGACAAACTTGCCGCCTGCAAGGGGAACCAGCCGAGCTTGAAGCACAGGAAGTACTGCACCAGGAAGGCGTACACATAGCTTGGCACCGAGATGAAGACCATGACCATGGTGGAAATGAAGTTATCCTGCCACTTGTTCTTCTTCAGCGCCGCATAGATACCGAAAGCAAGGCCCAGCGGGATCGCAAGCAGGATAGAATACAGGTTCACCAGCACCGTGTAGGGCAGCTTCTGCATCATGACATCCCACACGCCCATGCCTTCATACATCTGCTCGCCGACGCCCCAGTCCCATTCGGTCAGGATGCTCTTCAGGTACAGGAAGTACTGCACCATAATCGGCTTGTTGTAGCCCATCTTTTCGCGCTTGGCGAGCACGAGGTTGATGTCGCGGCCCATTTCGCGGACGGCGGGCAGCGGCAGCAGCTTAATCAGGATAAAGCACATGGTCATGATGATGAACAGCACCAGGAACATGTACAGGACACGCTTGATGATGTATCGTGTCATACCATTTTTGGACATTCCACGTTACCTCCGTTTTTCATATTGAGCGGAAGGGGCGGGAAACCCCGCTGCCCCTCTGCTTCCTGCCGTCAGGGTGCGTCGCCCCACCCGTGACGGGTCGCGGAGGATGCGGCTGGAGGTGCGCATCACCGCGGACTGGGCTTGCCTGACTGGATTGAATCCCTATTGGGCATTTCTTAAGGAATCACTATTCTGTACTTTTCTCTTTGGAATCATAGCGTCCCCTTAAGAAACGCCCGAAAATCAACCGGTTTTTAACACGCACATCGGGCATGGGGGTCAAAAGGCCCCCATGCCCGTGCCGAGTTTCAGAGAATCACGGCAAATGTGCGCCTTGAATTAGTATTCCAGGGTGTTGTTGGCGATGTAGTCCGCCCACTCAGCGTCATCGTAGTTGTACGTCATGTACTGAATACCGCCGAAGCCGATCAGCGTAACGTAGGTATCAACAACGGTGTTCACCTTCTGGGAGTTCATGCTCGCGCTGTTGCGGTAGTAGATGGAGGAGCAGGGATACCAGTTCATGAACGCGCCTTCGACAGCGGTCGCAAACTGCAAACGAGTGTCGTAGGTGTAATCAGCGAACTTGCCCAGCTTTTCCTCGATGGACGGGACGTTCTGGCTGTTGCACCAGTTCGCCCAGTTCTGCAGGGTGTCGGTGATTTCGCCAACGCCTTCCACATTGTAAACAATGTCGATGGTGGTGGTGTCATAGCCGTATTCGTTCTGGTTGCCTTTGCCGTACGCATCGTCGGTGTAGCAGTTGCCGAACACGCCGAAGGGAGCCATCGTCGCGCCGCCCCAAGTGGTGAAGATCATGTCCGCGTTGCCGGACTGCATGGTTTCGTAGTAGTCGGTGTCCACGGTCATGGTCATTTCGACCTTGCCTTCAAACGGCGTGCCAACGCAAGCGTTCTTCAGCGCGGCGTTCAGGTAGTTGAACATGTTGACGTAGATAGCGTCGCTCTGGTACACGCGCAGGTCAATCTTGATGTCGCTGGTGCCATCATAGATGCCGGCAGCAACAGCCTTGTCATACGCAACCGCCATCAGCGCGCGCGCCTTTTCGACCTCGTAGCCGGTCATGGCTTCGTACGCTTCGTCGAGGGTGTCGTAGTCGCCGCCCTCTCCCCAGGTCAGGTCGAACAGACGGCAGAGGACTGCCTTCGCGGGTTCGCTGTCACGATACAGCGCGCCGGTGAAGGGGTCGTAGCAGTACAGTTCGTTGATCAGGCCAAAGCCAGCCGTGCCAGCCGCGGTGAAGGAGGAAGCAAATTCCTTACGGTCATAGGAGTAAGAAATCGCCTGACGGAATTCCGGGATCACCAGAACCTGACTATTGGTGCCGTGAGACAGCAGCTTCTCATAGTCGGTGTTCATGGTCAGCTTGGTGGTGTAGCCGTTGTTCGGGCCGTACTTGATGTACTTGCTGTTGCCGTACTTCTTCAGGTCGTCCGCCTGCAGAGCGATGCCATCAATCTCGCCCTTTTCGAACGCCAGCACCTGGGTCGCGTGGTCGGCAATGCAGGTCACCTTGTAGTTGTCCGTCTGATACTGGCCGACGTGGTTGCCGTCATGATAGCCATACCAGTTGTCATTGCGGGTCAGGGTGTATTCCTTGTCCAGTTCGAAGGAAGACAGCTTGTACGGGCCGTAGGAAACCGTGTTCTCCACGGAACGGCCGTAGCTGGTCTTCACTTCGTCCGCTTCTTCCTCGGTGGCAACTTCCTTGCCGTCCTTGTAGAAGGTCTTGCAGGCTTCGTAAACGGGCTTGTAGACCAGGTAGGAGGAAGACAGGGTGTAGGGCACATAGAAGTTCGCTTCGTTCACGGGGTTAGCCAGGATGAAGTCAACGGTGTAATCGTCAACCTTCTTGAAGCCAACCTCGTCCCACGTCGCGGCATTCGCCACGCTGGCGGTGTACAGGTACTGAGCCTGCATGGACTCATACTGCTGACCCGCGGCGAAGTAGTTGTCAAACAGGTACTTTGCGGAGACCCACGCTTCAGCAGCGGTTTCGTCTTCAACAGAGGCATCGCGGTACATCGTGTCGTCCGCAATGTTCACATACTGCGGCGCGGGATTGCCCTCCGCGTCCAGCGCGCCAACCATGCCCCAAGCGCTCATGTCGAGGTACACATCGGTGCCGGCGGCAATGAGGTTCTCGGCAGTGTCTGCAATCAGGTCATAGGTCGTCTTGCCCGCGTAGAGGTAGTTCTTCGCGTTGTAGATGACGAACTCGCCAGCATAGTAGCTGTCAGCGCGGCGATTCAGCATCTTCGGGTTGAGCAGCTGCTGCATGGAGTACACATAGTCATCAGCGGTGATGGGGGTGCCATCTTCCCACTTGGCGAGCTTGTTCAGCGCGATACGCCAAGCCTTGGCGGTCTCGCCTTCCTTCACGCCGTACTGACCGACATACTCAGCGGTCACGTCCACCGGCATTTCAGCAGCCAGTTCGGGCATGACGGAGTAGCCATTCTTTTCGGAATTCAGAACGAAGGTGTAGAAACCAGAGCTGACATTGTTCAAAATATCAGTGTCTTCGTTCGTTTCCCAGGAGAGTGGGTCCCAGTTCAGAGAAGAGTTAATGCCGGGAGTGTAGCTGTTGTAGGTGTACACCTTTTCATCGGTGTAGTCCTTGCCAGCTTCGCCGACATACTGATCGGTAGAAACCGTCTGCGCGCTCCCCTCGCTCTTTTCCAGCGTGACAGTACCCGCGTTGTACACGCGCTCACCGACATCGTAGGAATCAGCAGGCGTGAACGTGCCTTCTGCCAGCGCAGCCGCACTCAGCATCATGCACGCAGACAGGACCAGAGAGAGAATCTTCTTCATGGTCTAACCCCTCCAATTCATTTCGTACCAGATGACACGATGCAAATGATACGTTGATATTCATTATAGAGGAATTGACGCAGGGTTGTCAAGGGCTTGCCGCTTGCAATTTTTGACCAATCTTCCTGCAAAATTCCCCACTTTCACAGCAACCCCTTGATTTGGCGATGTGAAATCGTTTTCGCGCTAAAATTGTTTTTTCTTTGTTTTTTCGTTCTTTGCCTTGATTTCTCTGCCTTTGCGCCATACTTGACGTTTCCCGTTTTTTCACCTATACTATTCTGTGCAGTGAAAGGAGAATTCCTTTATTATGAATGTTGACTTGACCCATGGTTCGATTTTCCGCGGACTGCTCCGTTTTTCTCTGCCGCTGATGGCGGGCAATCTGCTCCAGCAGCTTTATAACCTTGTGGACACCTTCGTCGTCGGGCGATACTGCGGTGAAATCGCCCTTGCCGCCGTCGGCAGCGCGTTTTCCGTCATGATTCTGCTCACGAGCATCGTCACCGGGCTGTGCATGGGCAGCGGCGTGGTTGTCAGCCAGCTTTTCGGGCAGAAAGACGATGCCGGCGTGCGCAAAGCGGTCGGCAATGCTTTTGTGCTGATTGCGGGCGTATCGGCGCTGCTGACCATCCTGTCCTACGCGCTTCTGCCCGTCATGATGACGCTCCTGCGCATTCCGCCTGAAGCGCAGGGCGTTCTCTCCCGCTACCTCTTGATTGTGTTCATCGGTATCATCCCGACGTTCCTGTATAACTTCGGAGCGTGTATGCTCCGCGCCGTTGGCAATTCAACCGCGCCGCTGGTTTTCCTGCTGATTTCGTCGCTGACGAACGTCGCGCTGGACTTTCTGTTCGTGGCGGTGCTGCCGTGGGGCGTGGCGGGCGCTGCCGTCGCGACGCTGATTTCGCAAGTGCTGTCCGGTTTCCTGTGCTTAGGTTATGTGCTCTTCCGCGTTCCGGCGCTGACACCCTCGCAGCACGACCTGCGCCCCGACCGTGCGCTGTTCAGGCGCATCTTCTCCGTCTCTGCCATGACCAGCATTCAGCAATCCATCATGAATTTCGGCATCCTGTGTGTGCAGAGTCTCGTGAACAGCTTCGGTCTGGCAGCGATGGCGGCATTCACCGCCGGCGTGAAGATTGACTCGCTGGCGTACAGCCCCGCGCAGGACTTCGGCAACGGCTTCGCGACCTTCGTCGCCCAGAATCAGGGGGCGAATCAGCCGCAGCGCCTCCGTCACGGCATCCGCACAGCGTTCCTGCTTTCCGGCGGCTTCTGCCTGATTGTTTCCGCGCTCGTGGCGATTTTTGCCGAGCCGCTGCTGCTCGTGTTCCTCAAAAATGCATCGGCGGAGTCTCTTTCCATCGGCGTAACGTACCTGCGCACCGAGGGGCTGTGCTACATCGGCATCGGCTTCCTGTTCCTGCTTTATGCCATTTTCCGCGGTTTGGAGCAGGCGGGCATGAGCATCGTCCTGACGGTGCTTTCGCTTGGGCTGCGCGTCGTGCTGTCCTACGCCTTCGCGCCGCATTTCGGCATGATGGCGATTTGGCTGGCAATTCCGGTGGGCTGGCTGATTGCGGATATTGTCGGTTTCGTTGCCATGGGGCGGCGCGGACTAATGCGTTCCGCTTCCAATAAAGCGGGCAAAAGTGCCTGCTGACATCGGGATGGATTCGCCGCTTTGTGACAAGTTTGTAACACCTGCGCGCGCCCCTTGACGAATCCGACTCGGCGTTGTATGATGGGGATACTCAATAACGAAAGGATTGTGCGGAGCAGGTATGAAGAAGGAAACGAATCCCAAGGCGAAGCGGAATGGCCTGTGGTGCAATGTGCTGATTGTGGCAGCGCTGCTGCTGATTGTGGCGGTACTGATGGTTGTGCTGCGGCGGAACGTACCCGCGAATGTAGACGCTAATGCGCCTTTGCTGCCCCTGACCGCAACAGATGCGCCGACCGAGGCGCCGACCGAGCTTGCGACCAGCACACCGGAGGCAGCGGCGACCCCCGAAATCACCGCGGCACCGGGAGCGGCTGCCGCGCCGGAAGTCACGGACGCCCCCGAAGCCACCGCCACCCCCGACCTGTCGCAGGTGAAAGCATTCCTCGTCGTCACCGTCGGTGACAAAACGTATCAGCCGATTCCGCTGACCGAAGAGGGCTATTATCGCCTCCGCCACGGCGACTGCATCAACATCGTCCATGTCACCCCGACAAGCATCGACATGCACGAGGCGAACTGCGACAATCAGGATTGCGTGGAGCAGGGCGAAGTGACGCTGGAAAACAAGGACACGCGCATTCTGGGCAACATGATTATCTGTCTGCCGAATCAGGTGACGCTCCAGCTGTACAGCCGCGACGAATTGATGGACTGGCTGACGACCGTGCAGGAGGACGCAGCAAATGAATAAGCAGCGAATCACCACAAAACAGCTTGCGCTGTGCAGTGTGCTGCTGACGCTGATGCTGGTGCTGAGCTGGGTGGAGAGCCTGTTTCCACCGCTGATGGGCGTACCGGGCATCAAGTTAGGCTTAAGCAACGGTGTGCTGATTTTCGCGGTCTACATGCTGTCCCTGCCGACGGCGTGGGTGCTGATGCTGCTGAAAGTGGTGCTGTCCTCGCTGTTTTTAGGCGGCGTGGCGGCACTGCCGTACGCACTGGCAGGCGGTGTGCTGTCGCTGGCAAGCATGTGTCTCCTTTCGCGCATGAAGTGGATGCACCCGGTCACGGTCAGCATTGTCGGCGGCGTGACGCACAACGTCGGGCAAATCGTGATGGCGATGATTATCCTCCACACGTCGCAATTGGCGTACTACATGGCTGTCCTGATGCTCAGCGGCATTCTCTTCGGCGCGCTGACCGGCGTGAGCGCCACGCTGGTGATGAAGCACATGAAGCATATCAAGTGGGGGAAATAGCGAAGGGGGGCAAGGGGCGACCGCAGACTTCATCTGTTTTCATGCCTTCTTGTCGCCTCCACAGAGTTGAAGCCCTCTGCACGACAAAAATCAACTAACACAGAACACAAAAAGCAGGACTACCTCCACGCCGGAGACAGCCCTGCTTTTTGTTGTGCGAATGAAACCATCAGAAGAAAAGGAAACGCTTCTTCTGATACGGCTCGCTTGACATGCCTTTGAAATCATAGCCCGTCGCGGCAATCGCAGCTTTCACCTGCGCTTCGTCCAGCGGATCTTCGGAAATGACCACCGTTTCACCCTTGCCGTGGGAGGAGGTCACCTTCTTGACCGCCGGGAAAGCCTTGCGGATTGCGTCGTTGACATGGCTCTCGCACATGCCGCACATCATGCCGTCAATTTTCAGCGTCGTTTTTGTCATCAGCCCTCATCCTTTCGATGAATGCAATATACCCCATTGGGGTATATGAATGATAGCACCAGCGCGGCGGATTGTCAAGCGGTTTCGTTCGATGTGACTAACTTTTTTATCGTATGCCCGACCAGAGCGCGTCATTTTCCGCTTGAAACGCTTCCCTCAGCGCATCTTCATCTTCAGTAGATACATCCTGTTCAAAAATCAGGATGCCGTCCATATCCGGATCATGTTCCCAAACCTGCAGGGTCAACACATCATTGTAGCGCCGGACGGTATAACCATCCGCGTCGAACGTCCAGTCCTCTTTCTCCTCGCCAACCGCCCAGCGCAGCAACACCGCCTCCGTCCCCTCAAAACGGTACAGCGTTTCTCTGTGAATGCCGCCCGCCAAGCCGCCGTTCACAGAACTCCTTACAATCTTGTGTTCCGCGTCAAGGTCATAATTCGTGAACGTCAGCGGACAGAGAACATACTGTTCGCCATCAAAAATGAAAAACTGGTAGACAAAATTGCTCGCGCCGCGCTGTGTCAGTATCACCACATCGTTGATGCCGTCGAAGTTGACATCCGCATAGGAAAGGTACGGGTCTTTCTCGCCGGACACGAAGCAGAGTTCCTGCCCGTTGTCCGCAATCAGGCGGTGGATGTACTCGTTCTCCGTCGTCTGCCCGATAATTTCCGCGCGGGTAGGGGCGATGGTCATCAGGAGAAGCAAGGCAAGCAGGCAGAAACGGGAAATACAGTTCTTCATAAAGAATACTCCTTTCGCATTGGTATGCTAATGAAAGAACGAATACGGGGCGGCAATTCATCCGCAGAAAAAAAGGAAATTTCTTCATCATCTGAAATGGAAATGCTTGCAAATTACTGATGTTTGCGTTATAATGAAAATGGTAATTTATGATTCATACTATTTCCAGATAAGAATGCGCCAAGATGCGCGGCGAATTTTTCATTCTGGCTAACGTGAATGGAACGCAGCGTAGCAGCGCTACGCTAAGTGGAATGAGCGGACGCCAGAAGGGAAAAGGCGCAAGCAGATGGCGCAGATGAATCTGGAAATAGTATCAAGGTTTCTTGCTGGGGAAGCGGGGAAAGGGGTGTTTGCCACGGCGCACGAAGGAGCAGCGCAGTACTGCCGCAAAGTGGACAAGCGTGAAATTCCGGTCTGTCCGATTTTAGGGGTCAATATTGCTGTCATCAACATGAATTGGCTGCTGAAATATTTGGCGCAGAATATTCATCAATTGCAGGGAGATTACATCTGCGTATCGAATGTACATACAACCGTCGTCAGTTACGAGGATGCGGACTACCGTGCCGTGCAGAACGGCGGTTTGATGGCGATTCCGGATGGCAATCCGCTGGCGCAGGAGGCGCGGCGGCGCGGGTATCCGCAGATTCAGCGGACAACCGGGCCTGACCTGATGATGGAGGTCTTTCGGCAGTCCACGGCACACGGCTGGCGGCATTATTTCTACGGCAGCACGCAGGAAGTGCAGGAGAAAATGATTACGCGCCTGCAGCAGGAGTATCCGGGGCTGATAATTGCGGGCACAGACGTGCCGCCTTTCCGCGAACTGACACCGGAGGAAGATGCGCTTGCCGTGGCACGCATCAATCAGGCGCAGCCGGATTTTGTGTGGGTCGGGCTGGGAGCGCCGAAGCAGGAGCGCTGGATGGCGGCGCACCAAGGGCGTGTGCACGGGCTGATGATTGGGGTCGGCGCGGGCTTTGATTTCTTTTCGGGCAACGTCAAGCGCGCCCCGTTATGGATGCAGAAGCACAGCTTGGAATGGCTCTATCGCCTGATGCAAGACCCGAAGCGGCTATTCCAGCGCTACTGGAGTACGAATCTGAAATTCATCTGGAACGCGGCCATCAGGAGAAAGTAAATGCAGCAAGCGACAAAACAGCCCGCTGTACTGCTGGTACACGACTATTATCAGGTTCCCGGCGGCGAGGATGTCGTTGTGGCGAACGAGAAGCACCTGCTGGAAACGCACGGTCACGCTGCGGCGCTGTATGCGCGGCGGAACGAGGAAATTTCGCGCATGGGAGCGCTGGAGAAAATCCGCAGTGCGCTGGGGATGTTTTTCAGCATCCGTACATACCGCGAGGTTCGACGGAGCATCCGCGAAAACCGGATTTCGCTGGTGCATGTGCACAACACGCTGCCGCTGATTGGCCCGGCAGTGTATTACGCGGCATTGCGCGAGGGCGTTCCCGTGGTGCAGACGGTGCACAACTTCCGCCTGCTCTGCCCGAACGCGCTTTTCTACCGCGACGGCCATATCTGCGAGGACTGCGTGAAAAAGGGACTGCACTGCGCGGTGAAGCACCGCTGCTACCGCGGCAGCCGCCTGCAGACGGTGCTCTGCGTGCTCAGCACACGTTTGCACCGCGCCCTCAAAACGTACAGCCGCCTGCATTACATCACGCTGACGGACTTCAACCGCCAGAAGCTGCTGGCGCTTGAGCAGATTCCGCCAGAAAACGTGTCCGTAAAGCCGAACTTTGTGGAACCGCCGGAGACGATTGTGCCATATGCGGCGCGCGAAAATCAGGTGGTGTACATCGGTCGGCTGGATGCGCTCAAGGGCATTCGGCTGCTGCTGGAAGCGTGGGCGCGCTACGAGCGTTCAGGCGGGGGCATGAAGCTGATCATCTGCGGTACAGGGCCGGAGGAAGCATGGTGCCGCGAATATCTGACGCGGGAAAAGCTGAAGCAGGCGGAGCTGCGCGGCTTTGTGCCAAATTCGGCGGCACGGGCGCTGATGGGGCAGTCCAAGGCGCTGATTCTGCCAACGCAGTGGTATGAAGGCTTCCCAATGACGATTGTGGAAGCCTTCAGCGCCGCCACGCCGGTGATTTGCTCGGATTTAGGCAACGCGGGTTCCCTGATTTCGGACGGCGTGACGGGCTTCAAGTTTCCGGCGGACTCGGCGGAACAGCTGGCACAGACGCTCAATCGGCTGCAACACGCGGAATCCGTCAGCGAGGGCGCGCTGAAAACGTATCAGGAGAATTTCACGGCGGAAGCAAATTATCGTCAGCTGATGGCGATTTACAGCAAGGCGATGCAGAAAAGCGGCGAAAGGAACGAACCATCATGCGGCTGATTGTGGCAGATGTACGGAGCACCAGCACAGACGGCATTGCCGCTGGGCATTATTTCACCGTCGCGCAGAATTATCTTGACCTGTTCGGCGCGGAGATGGATGTGCGCATTGCGGGCGGGCCGGTGTACGGCGACCGCTTCGGGAATAAGCTGATTCGTCTGCCGCATGATTACATCGTGGGCAGTTCGGCAGTGCGCAACAAACGCGCCGTGTTCCAGAACGTGCGCGCGCTGCTTCGGGAAGCGCAGGATGACGTGATTGTCCTCCAGTGCAGCGCCGTCGCAACAGCGTATCTGGGGCTTGCACTGTTCAAGAAGAAAGAAACGCGGGTCTACGCCATCCAGTACAGCACCGACGGCGTCAATTCGCTGCTGAAACGGGGGCTGTATGCGCTGTGCAGGCGGAAAATCAGCGGCGTTATCTGCCCCAATGCAGCCATTGGCGCGGCGTATGGGCGGCCGATGTGCGTCGTATCCGATTACATCAGCACAGGAACGATGCAGCCGCCTGTGCCGTATGCGCAGAAGCGCTATGATTTCGGCATGGTCGGGCTGATTACATCGGACAAGGGCGTCGTTGAGGCGGCAAAACAGCTGCGGAACACGCCGTATCGGGTGCTGATTGCGGGTCGGGTGCAGGAAGCGCCGCTGGAAACGGAGCTGCGGGCAGTCTGCGCGGGCGCAAAGAACATCGAGCTGCGGCTGGAATACCTGTCCGAAGCGGCGTATGACGAGGCGATTCGCCAATGCCGCTACTGCATCCTAAATTATTCGGAGAATTACTCCCTGCACAGCAGCGGCGTTGTGTTCGATATTCTCTTCCGGGGCGTGCCGATTGTGGGCAGCCGCTGCGGGACGCTGCAAATGGTGGAAGCAAACGAATTGGGCAAAACGGTATCCAGCATAGCGGATTTTGTGCCGGAAAGGCTGCTGGATGAAGCCGTGCATGACCGCTATGTGCGCAACATTGCGCGCTACTGCCAATCGCAGGCGCAGGAGCGGGAAAAGCTGCGGGATTTTCTGACGCGGGGCGCGGTGGAATAACCATGCCGCACAGCGCAAAGTGAAAGGAGGGGCTGAAGCGTGAAGGTCATGTGGATGGGGAATATTATCCTCCCTGCCATTGCGGAAAAAGAATCGCTTCCCCCGGTGTATATCGTGGGCTGGCTGGTCGGGCTGTCGCGGCGGCTGACGCAGCTGCCGGATGTGGCGCTGACGTATGTGTTTGACGCGCCGAAAGCGCTGACGGGCGAAGTGGACGGCTACCGCTATTACGGGCTTGTCAACCCCACACGCCCTACGCAGCGCTGCGGGGAAGCCTACACCCGGCAGCTGGAGGAAATCCTGCGCAAAGAGCAGCCGGATGTCATTCACCTCTGGGGCACGGAAAATCAGCACACGCTGGCCATGGTTGATGCGGCGGAACACATGGGGATGCGCGAGCGGATTGTAATTTCCATTCAGGGGCTTCTGTCCATATACGCGGAGCATTATCGCGCTTATCTGCCGGAACACGTCTGCCACGGGCACACGCTGAAGGACTTGGTGAAGGGCAATATCGTCCGGCAGGAAGCAATCTACCGCCGCGTCGGGCAGTATGAACAGGAAGCCCTGCGCAGGGTGCGGCACGTCATCGGGCGCACCGACTGGGATGAGGCCTGCATGAAGGAGCTTGCCCCGCAGGCGGCCTATCATTTCAACAACGAAACGCTGCGGGACGAGTTCTACACCGGCGAATGGTCGCTGAACAGCTGCGAGCCGCACAGCATCTTCTGCAGTCAGGCGCATGTGCCGCTCAAGGGGCTGCATCTGCTATTGCAGGCGCTGGCGATTGTCCGCAAGCGCTATCCCGATGTCAAGCTCTATGTGGGGCGCAAGGACTATGGACGCATTCCGCCGCTTGCGCGCAATGCCTATGAACGGTACATCCACCATCTGCTGCGCGAAAACGACCTCTACGGTCATGTTGTTTTTACCGGCAGCCTGAATGCACAGCAAATGAAGGAGCGGTATCTAAAAAGTCAGGTGTTTGTGCTGCCGTCGAGCATTGAAAACTCCCCCAATTCGCTGGGCGAGGCGATGCTGCTTGGCGTACCGTGCATTGCGTCGGATGTCGGCGGCGTGCGCTGTCTGATGACGCACGGCGTGGAAGGGCTGATTTATCCGGCAGACGACCCGCATTTGCTGGCGCATGATATCTGCGAGATGTTCGCGCATCCGGAAAAAGCGGCGCAGATGGCGCGCGCCGGGCGGGAACACGCTGGAAAAACGCATGATGCGCAGAAGAATCTGGAGATACTGCATCAGATTTATACGGAGATTGCACGATGAAAATCCGAATCACAAAGAACCATGTGGATGCACTCTGTGTGCTGATTGGCGTGCTGGGCATGGGCTCGCTGTATTTTCAGGTGCTGCGGATGCCGCTGATGGCAGCCATGCTGATTGCGTCGATTCTGCTGCTGACGCGGGCGCATCATCCGAAAATCAGCGTCCAGAATGTACGCCTGACGCTGCTGCTGACGGCGGCGCTGCTGCTGACGAGCTTCGTCAACCCGCAGAACGGCATCCACATCAACGATATTGTCATTTGGCTTTGCAACATCGGCTATGTGCTGGTTCTGCAAAGCTGCATCGGGTATCGGACGTATATGCGGCTGTATACCAAAGTCATGCTGGCAGAGGCGGCCATCAGCCTGATTTCCTTCGTCATCGGCGATTTGCTGTCGCTGCCGCTTCCGCTGCTGCACTACGAAGTTTCCAGCGTCAACGGATTTTACTTGACGCCTTATTTCACCTTAGGCTGGCTGAACATCCCGGTTTTCCACCGCAACGCGGGCATGTTCAACGAGCCGGGCAGCCACCAGATTTTCCTGAACTTCGCGCTGCTGTTCCTGATGAGCGACGAAATGCGCATGGGCATGAGCAAGAAGAAATACCGCTGGGCGATTGCGCTGCTGATCGTCACCATCCTCAGCACGCTGTCCACAACAGGCTTTATTTGTCTGGGCGTTGTGCTGCTGACGGTGGCATTCCGCAAAAAGGGCGGGAAAATGGCGCACAGCATCAAGATGGCGGCGTTCGTTGGGCTGGTACTGCTGTTTGTCATCGAGTCTGCCACGGGCGTGGTGGAAAACAAGATTATCGGACGAAATTCCGGCGGTTCATTCTACACGCGGTGGAACGACACCTTCAGCGGCTTTGAAATCGGGCTGGAATCCCCCATTGCGGGGCAGGGCGTTTTCTCGGAGCGGAAGGCGGAAATTCTGCTGAAACACAGGGTGCAGAATATTTCCAACGGCTTTGCCGCCTTCGTCATGGATACAGGGTTGATTCTCCCGGCAGTTTGGCTGTGGCTGACGTACCGCGGTATCCGCACCAAATTTGCCAAGGCGCGTCTGCTGTATGTGCTGGGCGTTTTCCTGCTGTATTTCCTGTGCATCAACACGGAGGGCGTTTTCCTGAACATACTGTTTTTGGGGCTGCTGGGCAAGTGGCAGCCGGAGGACGCGGCGCAGGAGCAGACAGGCGAAACAGGCGGAGAGGAATCATGAACACAGCATCAAGGAGCGAAAACACAGCGCGCAACATCGGTGTAGGCGCAGTACGGCAGGTGGTTACGCTGCTGTTGGCTTTTGCCGTGCGAACGGTGTTTGTGCGCCGGCTGGGCGCGGATTATACGGGTGTCAACGGGCTGTACAGCAACATTCTTGCCATGCTGTCACTGGCGGAGCTTGGCGTGGGCAACGTGCTGGTGTACAGCCTGTACGCACCGCTGCACCGGGGCGACACGGGCGAAATCCAGCACCTGCTGGGCTATTATCGTCGCATTTACCGCCTGATTGCGCTGGCGGTAGCGCTGCTGGGCGCGGCGGTAATCCCCTTCCTGCCGCTCATCATCAGCAGTGAGCTGCCGATGGCGCAGCTGATCGTCTACTATGTGCTGTACCTGGCGAACTCCGTGGCATCCTATCTGGTCATCTACAAAACGACGCTGATTCAGGCCGACCAGAAGGCATATTTGCAAAACATGGTTTCCGCCGCGGCGCTGGTGGTGCAGTATGCGGCGCAGATGGCGTGCCTGCTGATTTGGGGCAGCTATCTTGGCTATTTGCTGATTCAGATCGCCTGCACCCTCCTGCAGAACGCGGTGCTGAGCCATTTAGCGGATAAGATGTACCCCTTCCTGCGGGAAAAGCAGAAACACGAGCCGATGCACCGCAAGCAGGAGCTGAACGACAACATCCGCTCCATGTTTCTCTACAAGCTGGCGACAATACTCATCAACAACACGGACAACATTCTGATTTCCGTCATGCTGGGCACGGTGTTCGTCGGCTACTACTCCAACTACGCGTCGCTGACGACGTATGTGACGACATTCGTTTCCATCGTGATTACCGGCATTTCCGCCAGCTTGGGAAATCTGAATGCCGAGAAGAATTCGGAAAAGTCATACGCCATGTTCCGCAACCTGATTGTCCTCTTCGGGGCGATTACGGGCTTCTGCGTCGCCGCGTACGGCGCGATTGTGCAGGATTTCATCCCCATCTGGGTAGGCGAAGAATACCTGATGGATACAGGGACAGTGGCGGCGGTGCTGTTCACGTTCTACCTGAGCACCATCGTCGCGCCTGTGTGGATGTACCGCGAAACGCTGGGGCTTTTTCGGCAAATGAAATATGTTATGTTTATGACGGCGCTGGTCAACATCCTGCTGTCCATCCTGCTGGGGCACTTCTTCGGCGTGGCGGGCATCATCGGCGCAACCGGGCTGGCGCGGCTCTTCACCATCTTCTGGTATGAGCCGAAAGTGCTGTTCCATCGCACCTTCGGGCGCAGCGCTGCCGCGTATTTCAAGGCGCAGGGAGGCCTGCTGCTGCTCAACGGCGCGGTGATGGCGCTGTCGCTGCTGCTGTGCGCGCGGATGGGGCATACGCTGATGTGGATTATCATCAAGGGCATCACCTGCGCGGCGGTGACGGCGCTCCTGTACACGCTGGCGCTGGGGCGGACGGCAGAATATCGCTGGATGCTTGAAAAAGGGCGGAGTTTCTTGCGCAAATGGAGGAAGAAGGCATGATCGATCAGGAAATGCAGCACTGCCGCAAAATTGTGCGTTTTGACCCTACCATTTCAACAGCGAATCAGGGAGATTTCATCATCCGCAACGCCTGTGAGCATGTGCTGCACGACTGCTTTCCTGTGCAGCTGTCCGTCGCCGTGCCGGTTCGGGACAGGCTGTCGAAAGTGTCGATGAAGCACGTCGGCAGTGCGGATTACGCATTTGTCTGCGGGACGAATCTGCTTTCCTCAGACATGCGCCGCCAAAGGATGTGGAATATCCGCCTGCGGGACGCGGTGATGATGCGCTGCGGCGATTTGCACAAGCGGGAGCTGCTGAATTTCCGCCTGATTCATGAAAAATTTCAGCGCACGCATGTCATTTTGCTGGGCGCGGGGTGGTATCAATACCAGGACGAGCCGACAGGATACACGAAGCGGATTCTAAAAACGCTGCTGGATGGGCAGTACCTGCACGCGGTGCGCGACGAATACACGCGCCAGCGCCTGCTGAAGCTGGGCATCACGAACGTGCTGAATACGGCGTGTCCGACAATGTGGGGGCTGACAGACGACAAATGCGCGCAGATTCCGACGCACAAGGCGGAGCGCGTCGTGACAACGCTGACGGACTACCGCAGCAGCCCGGAGCAGGATGAGCAGATGCTGATCATGCTGCAAAAGCACTATCGCGAGGTGTATGTGTGGCTGCAGGCAGTTGAGGACTACGCCTGCCTGCGCCAAATGGATGCGCGCGTGACGCAGAATTTGCACCTGATTCAGCCAAATCTGCGAGATTACACAGCGCTTTTAGCGTCAGGCGGGATTGACTACGTTGGCACGCGGCTGCACGGCGGCATCCACGCAATGAACATGGGCTGCCGAAGCCTGATCCTGGCGGTAGACAACCGCGCAAGTGAAATCGCGAAGGACACGAATCTGCCCGTCCTGCCCCGCGGCGGGAATTTGGATGTGCTGGAGGAGCGCATCTGCTCCGCATGGGAGACGCAAATTGATTTGCCGACCACGGCAATTCAGCAATGGAAAAATCAGTTCCGCGAGACAGATGCAGAGAAAGTGCCTTGATTTTCGTATAAAATGCGGCTTTCTGCGCGGTAAGTATTGACAGCCGACTTGTAATTTGTTACAATATAGCTGGAATTGGGAAAGAGATTGCTATATCCACCGGGAGCACTGCGGCTCGCCGCGAAAAGAAAGATGGAAAGCAGCAATCGCTTGCCATTGGCACAACCATACGTCGTGCCGGAAGATTGCACGGAACAAGGAGTGAGGACGATGAAGGACAAAAAGTGGATGCGAAAGGCATTGTCTTTCCTGCTGGCTGTATTCATGGTAACGGGCAGTATGGGAACAGTGCTGACGGCGGCTGCAGAAGAGCCGGAAACTCCGCCGGCGGAAACGGTTGATGTCGTGCCGACGGAAGCACCGGAAGCAACGGATGTTCCCGAAGCAACGGAAATCCCCGAAGCGACGGATGTTCCCGAAGCAACGGAAATCCCCGAAGCGACGGATGTTCCTGAAGCGACGGATGTTCCTGAAGCAACGGATGTTCCTGAAGCAACGGATGTTCCCGATGTAACGGAAGCGCCCGAAGCGACGGATGTTCCCGAAGCAACGGAAATCCCCGAAACAACGGAAGCGCCCGAAATCGTGGACGAAGCAGCCGTAGATTACAGCCGCTCCGTGCTGGATAACGAGTTCTTTGACTCCGGCTTTGCCGCGACGTTCAGCAGCGCACAGCTGTACCTGAATCCGACGGGTGATGAGCTGGTTGGTCAGGTAACTGGCGTAGTGTATGTGACGCATCGTCCGCAGAAGGGTCAGCTGAATGAACGGATTTCCGTCTGCGTGTATGACCAGACGGCTGGCGTTGCATATGGCTATCTGGCGGCGGATGCAGTGCATCCCGTGCCGGAAGAGGGCATTGAGAATCAACGTCACACCGGTGTTTTCGCGAGCGGCGTGGAAATGCCCAGTGCCCTGCTGGTGCTTGCGGCTGCGACGGAAGAACCCGTGCCGACCCCTGCACCCACGCCCGTGCCGACGGAAGAGCCTGTTGTCGTGCCGACCGAAGAACCTGTTGTCGTGCCGACCGAGGAACCCGTTGTTGAGCCGACCGAGGAACCTGTTGTCGTGCCGACCGAGAAACCCGCTGTTGAGCCGACGGAAGAGCCCGCTGTTGAGCCGACCGAAGAGCCCGCTGTTGAGCCGACCGAGGAACCTGCAGTCGTGCCGACCGAAGAACCCGCTGTTGAGCCGACTGAGGAACCCGTTGTCGTGCCGACCGAAGAGCCCGCTGTCGTGCCGACTGAAGAGCCTGCTGTTGAGCCGACCGAAGAGCCCGCTGTTGAGCCGACCGAGGAACCCGCGTCGACCCCCGCGCCTACGGACGTGCCGGATGACCTCGAAAACATCGACCGCGCGGATGTGATTATTCCGGGCAAACCGACGTTCGAAATGGACAAGGCGACGGCGGAGCTGGGCGAGAATATCACCTTCACCATCCACACGAAGAACGCCACCAAGATTTTGATGTACATTGACGGCAGCGTCAACCGCTACATCTACGACGTGCCCACTGACACGTCGACGCTTACCATGTCCTTCTCCTCGATGGGGAGCAAGGGGGGCAAGCGCACCATCGCGTTCCAAGCCTACAACGGCAATACGCCCGGCGAAAAGTCCGCTGAACAAACGATTACGCTGACAAAGCCGTCTGTCAAGCCGCAGGTAACGGTAAAGAATATCGACAAGACGACCGTGGGTCTGGGCGAAAACATCACCTTCACCCTGAGCATCAAGAACGCCACGAAGGTGCTGATGTACATCGACGGCAGCGTCAACCGCCGCTTCGAGGACATCACCCCCGATATGACGGAATACACCTTCACCATGGCGTTCTCGTCGCTGGGAAGCAATGGGGGCAGGCGCGCCATTGCGTTCCAAGCCTATAACGGCACGACGGCGGGCGAAAAGACCTCCGAACGTGTTGTGACTGTCGCAAACGAAAGCCCGAACAAGCCGACCGTGACCAGCTGGAGTTTGAACAAATCCACGGTTGATTTGAACGAAACCATCACCTTCACCATCAACACCAAGAACACGACGAAGATGCGTGTCTACATTGATGGCAAGCTGAACCGCTACATCTACGACGTGAAGGACGGCGCAACGACGTTCCAGATGTCCTTCTCGACGCTCGGTTCAAACGGCGGCGTGCGCACGGTGGCGTTCCAGCCCTACAACGGCAGCACGCCCGGCGCTATGTCCGACACCAAGACGATTACCATCAGCGTGGCGAACAAGCCGCGGGTTGAGCTGCTGAAAATCAGCAATCCGAATGCGACGCTGGGCGAAAATATCACCTTCACCCTGCGCATCAAGAACGCCACGAAGGTGCTGATGTACATCGACGGCAGTGTCAACCGCCGCTTCGAGAACATCACCCCTGATATGACGGAATACACCTTCACCATGGCGTTCTCTTCGCTGGGGAACAACGGGGGCAAGCGTACCATTGCGTTCCAAGCCTACAACGGCGCAGTCGGCGGCGACAAGACCTCCGCAACCACCATTTCCCTGACGAGTGGTTCGTCTGCTGCCCCCGTGATTGCGAATGTCAAGATTGACAAGACGACCGCGGTGCTGGGCGAGCAGATTAAATTCACTGTTTATCTGGACAACGCGACGAAGCTGCTGATGTATGTCGACGGGCAGGTGAACCGCCGCTTTGAGGACGTAACGACCAGCATGTCGAAGTACGAGTTCACGATGTCGTTCTCGTCGCTGGGGAATAATGGCGGCGTCCGTACGATTCAGTTCCAGCCTTACAACGGCACGACGGCGGGCGAAAAGTTTAAGGCGTACACGATTACACTGACGACGACCGTGGTCAACAAGCCGGAAGTCGTCAACTTCACCATGAATCCCAGCCGCGTGAAGCTGAATGTGCCGGTGACGTTCACGGTCAACACCAAGAACGCGACGAAGGTCGTCCTGTATGTGGACGGCAAGGCAAATACCAGCTACCCGACGACTGGCGATGTGACGGTTATCGAGCGCGCCTTCGCTTCGCTGGGCAACGGCAACGGTGTCCGCACGCTTCAGTTCAAGCCCTACTACGGAACGACCGCTGGCGAGCTTTCCCCGGCGCAGTCCCTGACGCTGTATGTGACCGACGATCCGCTGACCGTGACCGTTCCTGCCGCGAAGCAGGGCGACGACCTGACGGTGACGTGGACGGCTGCTGGCGGCGCAGCGAAGTATCAGCTGCTGCTGACCACGCCGGATGGCACGGCTGCGCTGCTGGGCGAAACGGCGGCGCTGAACTACACGGTGCCGGGTCTGAAGCTGCTGCAGCCGGGCGACTACACCATCACGATTAAGGCGCTGTCCGGCAATACGGAGCTGGAATCTGTCAACAAGGCATTCACCGTGACAGGCGACTTCGTGTTCGCGGTTCGTGACGACTCGACTGGCATTGTGGTCGTCAAGTACAACGGCACGGCATCGACGCTGACCGTTCCGAACACGGTAGCGGGTCTGCCGGTGGTGGAAATCGGCGCGCAGGCGTTTGAGGGCAACACGAAGCTCAAGAGCGTAACCCTGCCCGCGACGATTGAAATCATTGGCCGCCGCGCGTTCGCGGAATGCAAGAACCTGCTGGAAGTCAAGTAAAAATTCATAGGAATTACGAAAGCCGGGGGGTGCTGGTAAGGCAGTCCCCGGCTGTTTTGTGCTTCATACGATTTTTTCAATTCGCCTGCGTTATCTGCTTGCCCTTTTCTCCTGCTCCATTTTCCACAATTCTTCCACCGAAAACTCCGCATGGCAGTTCGGGCAGGAAAAATACGGATTGCGGAAGTCAACTGTGCCAATCATCTTGCCGTCTTCCGTGGAAAAATCGTAGTTCTTTGCTTCTTCGGAACGGGAGTTCACCAAATGATGCGCCGTTTCCACTGTGAGTGCTGCCTTGCAATGCGGGCAGAAATGCTTCTTCATGAACACAAAGATAGGATGCGTGACGGTGTACTTGATATTTTTCATCAGGACAGCCTCCTTCCCCCTTGATTGTAGCAAAAGCAGCAGATTTTCTATTCCCCTGGAAATAATAACGCCAAAATCCCCCGGAAGCCCATACTTCCGGGGGACAAACTATCTTATTCCGCCTTTGCGCTTTCTCTTGTATAATTCAGCAGTCCGCCATAGAGGATGCAGCCCTGCTGGCGCGCGGTCAGCGGCATCAGCACAATGTAATCCTCGTCCTTCGTGTCGTTATGCAGCACAAACGTGTCGCTGCCGCTTTCCACCGTCTCGCGGACGTTCGGCAGGCTCAGCGTGTCGCCCTGCGCGATGCGGTCGTAATCCGCCTCATTCTGGAACGTCAGCGGAAGAATGCCATTGTTGATAAGGTTCGCCTGATGGATGCGGGCGAACGACTTCGCGACGACGGCGCGGATGCCCAGATACAGCGGGACAAGCGCGGCGTGTTCGCGGCTCGACCCTTGCCCGTAGTTCATGCCCGCAACGAGGATGCCACCGCCTTCCTTCTTCGCGCGCGCCGGGAACGTCGCGTCCACGGGGGTCAGGCAGAAGTCCGACAAGTACGGCACATTCGAGCGGAACGGCAGGAGCTTCGCGTCCGACGGTGCAATGTGGTCGGTGGTGATGTTGTCCTCCATCTTCAGCAGCACCTTGCCGGAAATCGCATCCGCCAGCGGCTTGCCCAGCGGGAAGGGCTGAATGTTCGGGCCGCGGACAACCTCCACCGTGTCCTCTTCGCCCGGCGCGACCGGGGGAATGACCAGATTGTCGTTGACGGTGTACGTCTCCGGCATCGGGATGTCGAGGTCAATGTCAAGGCAGCGCGGATCCGTCAGCACGCCAGTCAGCGCCGTGACAGCCGCCGTCTCGCAGGAGACCAGGTAAATACCGGCGGACTTTGTGCCGCTGCGGCCGTAGAAATTGCGGTTGTTCGTGCGAACGGAGACAGCGTTCGTGCGCGGCGACTGCCCCATGCCGATGCACGGCCCGCAAGCGGATTCCAGAATGCGCGCGCCCGCCGCAATCATGTCTGCCAAAGCGCCGTTGCGCGCCAGCATCGTCAGCACCTGCTTCGATCCGGGGCCGATGACAAGGCTCACGTCCGGGTGCACAGTCTTGCCCTTCAAAATCCGGGCAACGCGCATCATGTCGGTATAGGAGGAGTTGGTGCAGGAACCGATAAACACCTGATCGACCTTAATCGGGCCGCATTGCTTGACGGTTTCCACGATGTCAGGCATATGGGGCTTCGCGACGAGCGGTTCAAGCGCGGTCAAATCAATGTCGAGGATTTCGTCATACGCCGCATCCGGGTCTGCGGACAGCGGCACGAAGTCCTGCTCGCGCTGCTGGGCTTTGAGGAACGCATGGGTCACTTCATCCGACGGGAAGATGGAGGTCGTCGCGCCGAGTTCCGCGCCCATGTTCGTAATCGTCGCACGCTCCGGGACACTCAACGTTTTCACGCCGTCGCCGATGTACTCCATCACCTTGCCGACGCCGCCCTTGACGGTCAGCCGGCGCAGGACTTCCAGAATAATGTCCTTCGCCGCAACGCCGTAGGACAGCTTGCCATGCAGGCGCACGCCGACGACACGCGGGCACGCCAGATAATACGCGCCGCCGCCCATCGCGACCGCAACGTCCAGTCCGCCCGCGCCGATGGCAAGCATCCCGATGCCGCCGCCCGTAGGCGTATGGCTGTCCGAGCCGAGCAGCGTGTAGCCCGGCACGCCGAAGCGCTCCAGCTGTACCTGATGGCAGATGCCGTTGCCGGGCTTGGAGCAGTAAATGCCATGCTTTTTCGTCACCGTTTGGATGTAATAGTGGTCATCCGCGTTTTCAAAGCCAGTTTGCAGCGTGTTATGGTCAATGTACGCCACGGACTTCTTTGTCTTGACGCGCTTGACGCCCATCGCCTCGAACTGCAGGTACGCCATCGTACCGGTGGAATCCTGCGTCAACGTCTGGTCAATGCGGATGGAGATTTCCGAGCCGGGAATCAGTTCACCGCTGAGCAGGTGCGCGGACAGGATTTTCTGGGTCAGATTCATCGCCATGAGGAAAGGACTCCTTTCATAATATGCACAATGCCCAAACGGGCAGAAACAGCCGAATGAACAGCTTCATGATACAGGATTCGGCACGGTGCGTCAATGCTTTTGGGCGGAAAGAACACAAAAAGCGCAGGCTATGAAAAACTCGCCGGATGTTTTAGACATACAGCCTCTTGACAACAAAGCTCCTATATGATATTATTTGAAGTAAACTACTATATAGGAGCATTTGCATGAAAATGAACGGCGGATTTCTTGTTACCAAAATAAAACAGCTTGGAGACCGAATCTTTGAGAAGATTCTCAGCGAAAAGAATATTGATGCGTTCAATGGAGCCCAGGGGCGCATTCTTTATGTGCTGTGGCAGGAGGATGGAATCTCGATCAGGTCGCTCTCGGTCAAATGCGGATTAGCGATAACATCTCTTACGACGATGCTGGAAAGAATGGAAAATCAAGGGCTGATAAGCCGTGTTCAGTCTGAAACGGACAAAAGGAAAACACTCCTGTTTCTGACTGAGAAAGCACATGCCTTAAAGGGCGAGTACGATTCTGTATCTGATGAGATGGGCAGCATTTACTACAAGGGTTTTTCAGAGGAAGAAATTACCCGGTTTGAGGAATGCCTCGACCGCATCAGAAAGAATCTTGAGGAGTGGCAGAAGTCATGAGTATTTGTATCAAAGATCAGATTCAGAACATGAATCTCGTCATCGGCTGCACAGTGGGGTGTGCATATTGCTATGCCCGCAACAATGTGAAGCGCTGGCATATGATTGATGACTTCACTGACCCTGAATTCTTTCCGGGTAAGCTCAAGATGATGGAAAAGAAGCGTCCGCAGAACTTTCTTCTTACCGGCATGAGCGATCTCTCCGGATGGAAGCCGGAATGGAGAGACGAGGTATTTGCAAAGATCCGTGAAAATCCACAGCATCAGTTCCTGTTCCTGACCAAGCGACCCGATCTGCTGGATTTTGATACCGATCTGGAAAACGCATGGTTTGGCGTTACGGTGACGAGGAAAGCCGAACTGTGGCGTATCGACGCCCTTCGGAAAAACATCAGAGCAAAGCATTACCATGTTACCTTTGAGCCGTTATTCGACGATCCCGGCACAGTTGACCTTTCCGGAATCAACTGGATCGTTGTCGGCACTATGACCGGGGTTCAGAGCAGGAAGATTCATACGGAGCCGGAGTGGGCATGGTCTCTGACGGATCAGGCACACGCACTCGGCATTCCGGTGTTTATGAAGGAAGACCTTGTCCCTATCATAGGGGATGAAA